>JAABUJ010000116.1_pt1 | contig 177915 bp, 261 predicted proteins | sample 5559131 | NCBI WGS metagenome assembly JAABUJ01 (sample SAMN10711875, study PRJNA513366) | rock metagenome | isolation source: Antarctica rocks | place: Antarctica: Victoria Land, Mt New Zealand nord | collected 2016-01-07
GCGCGCGCGCGCGCAGCCTGCGGCACCTCACCGCGACAGCCTGCAGGCCATGCGGGTACCCTGGAGTGCGGCGGCCGCGGTCTTGACGCAGCATGCAGGCGCCATAGTTGCTGCTGCTGTGTTGACGCCCAGCAGGCGCACACTGTGCAGCGTGCCCCAGCTGGCGCAACCGAGTCCAGAAGCACGGTTGCGCCTGCTTGCGGCGCGCCAGTTGCAGGCTGTGACTTGGTGTCCTGCACATCATGTTGCGCATGTGCCGCGCGCAGGCTGGCGCGCGGCGCTGCAGACGCTGGCGGCCGGCGCGGCCGACCCCGCCGCACCCGTCGTGGAGCGCGCGCTGGACGCCGTGCAGGCGCGCGGGCTGGGCCGCGTGGGGCTGCCCCCTGGTGTTGCTTCATGACATGTCTCAACTGTTTGACTTGTTAGAAGCAGCGGAGGCGCATACTGGCAGCACTGACGCGGCCGTGCCCGATTCCAATCGCTTCGTGGACCACATGTCATGAGCACATCTCTACTTAGAATCAGGCGGTTCAGAAGTTGCTGAAGCTCTGCGCGCATGGCTGCTCTCCGTACCGCCCACTGACCACTCTGCCTGCTGACAGTATCAAGCGTAGGGTAAGGGTAGGGGATGTGCTGAGCGTGCCTCACGCTCAGAACAGGGCCCGCAAACGCGCAGCCGGTCGTGGAGGGGCTGTTCCGCGAGGGCGGCGTCGGCGGCGAGCTGTTCGCGGATGTGGCGGGCGTGGCGGCCGCCGCCATGCGTAACCCCGCTCATGAGGGCCTGTCGCTCGGCGCCGTGCACGCCGCTGAGGCGCTCGCGCGGCGCCTGGCTGCCGCCGGGCCGCAGGCGCGTCCACGGCGCAGGCTCCCTGCTCTGCTGCTGCTGCATGAGATGCGGGGGCGCAGACCGTGCAGGTATGACAGCATGGACCGTCGCATCGTCTGAGCAGATCAGTGAGTGCAAGACCGTGTGGACGCACTGCTAACAGACTGAGCTGAGCCCAAGCAGCATCCAAGCGTGTGCGCCTTGCTGCGCAGGCCTGGGCGGCGCCCGCGCCCGCGGCGGATGCGCACGGCGGCAGGCTGGGGGAGGGCGGGCCGCCAAGCCCCGAGAGGCGGCTGTCAAACCCCAGGCTATCCGGCGGCGCCGAGGCGCCGCAGGAGCCTCCGCCGGTGCGCCGCTTCGCCGACGCGGTTGGTCGAAGCTACGGGCGCTGGCCGGCCTGCAGTGGGAGCACTGCGCAGCGGGCTGGTTGTTGGTCAAGCAGGGCGAGCCGGCAAACTGTGCTGCAGCCCCCAACCATCCTGCACAGGACGTCGAGTGTGCACAGCTCAGATGTGATGCGGCCCACATGGCAAGCATGAAAGGATGCCGCGCAGAAGCTCCGCCATCAGCAGTGCTTGGGCGCCAGCCATTGCTGGGAAGTGCAGTACCATTCTGGTCTCTTGTCTTATCTTGTCTTCTCCACATGCCAGGACGCCCAGGGCGCGGCAGCACCCGGGCGCGCGCGCGCGCAGGCGCCCTGGGTGGCGCTGCTGGGCGGGCTGGCGCTGGTCGCGCGGCACGACCCGCGGCCGGCCGTGGCGGACGCGGCCGCCGGCGCGCTGCTGGGCGCGCTGGCGGGGCACGGCGGCGGCTGGCGGGCCGCCGAGTGGCGCGCCGGCCGCGACGCGGCTGTCGGCTACCTGCTCGCGCTGCCCTTCCCGCGGCTGTACGAGGGGGCGCCGCGCCATGCGGCGCGCGCCCACCTCCACTGCCTGCGCAATGCACCGCTTAGGGTTTTGGTGTTCAGGCACGGATGTTATAGCGACTCACGGGCTGCGCAGAGGCGCGCCGTGCCATGCAGCGCGAGTCGCCTCCCTTCCCTGGTCAAGGCGAGCTTATTGTCATACAATCTGACACTATGCTCTGCATGTCGCCAGCTGTGTTCGGGAGCTGCTTTCATGCAATTCTCATGCAATTGCCGAAGTGCGCGGCGTGCCGCGCATGTGGCGCCTCTCTGCCGGCCTGGCCTCTGCCCGGCCCGGAGCCCGCTGAACCGATCAGACTGAAAAGCTACCGAATGGCCCCAACTCGCACGCCCTGCACTACTCATGCGCGCGCGCGCCGCGCATGCGCAGGTGGGCTGGAGCGTGGAGGGCCTGGACCGCGTGCACCGCCACGCGCGCAGCCACGTGCCAGCGCTCTTCCGCGCGCTCTGCGCGCACCGGGCGGCCGCCGCGCCCGAGCTGCTGTGGCCTGTGCGGCCCCTGGCCGGCAGCGCTGCGCGTGCCTATTTGCCAGAGCGCCCGCGGCCTCCCAGGATGCTGTCTAACTGGACCGGTTGACAGTTGTCAGGCTTTTGTCAAGGTATCTTCCGCCTGGCGCCCCGCGCTGTTGACTTGCACGCCTCCATGTGCACACTCTGGTGGGAGAATGCACCACGAATGAAGATGAGAGTATACGTGCATGGTGCAGCGTCGACAAGCCAGACCACGACGGGCAATGCGCTCCTTGCCAGCGCGCCGTGGCGCCCGCGCACTGACGCGCCCGCCGCGCGCGCGCGCAGCTGCTCAACCTGGTGGTCTGCTACGTGGTGCAGCCCGACGAGGCCACTGCGCTGCTGGGCGTCGCACTGCTGGAGGACGGCATTGTCGCGCTTGCGCCGCGCCTGGAGGACGCCGGCCGCAACCCTGACCCTGGAGCCAAACCCTACCTTGCCGCGGCGCCGGACGCCGCGCGGGGCGCCGCGGCGGCGGCCGGCGCGCATGCGCTGGGCAATGGCGCACTGCACGCGGCGGCGGGCGCTCGGGGGGACGCCCCGGGGGACGCCACGGGGGATAGCCCGGAGCCTGATGACGCGTTTGACGGCGGGACCCTGGGCTGGGACGCCGTGCTACGCGCGCTGTCGCTGGCGGCGTCCGCAGACCACTTCTCGCCGCTGCTCAACGCGCGCGGGTGCGGCCTGCGCGCAGCTTGTCCCTGGCAGCGCGGGATCGGCAGACCCGACTGGTGCATCTGCCATGGTGCTTCAGGTGGACCCTGGCTCCTGAGCCGGCCTGTCTCACCATCATGCCGTGAGTGAATCGTGGCGGCGGCGGCAGCTTCGCTCGCCGCGCTCCGACTGGGTTGCGACGCGGAAGCGGTGCACAGGTCGTCTGAGATCGACGGCCCTAACCCTGAGCATGACCTGCACTCTTGGACGCGCGCGGCAGCCCCGCCAGCGCTGCCAGGCCGTAAAGCATGCTTGCTGCTTGTGGGGCGGCGCGCAGGGCGGCTCAGGACGGGGCGGCGAGTCCAACGGCGGTGGAGGCCGCAGGTGGCGCCGCCGGCGCGCTCACGCCGCAGCAGCGCGCCGCGGCGGAGGTGCGGTGCCGCGCGCGCACGGCGGTGCTGATGCAGCGCTGCGTGGCTGCGGTGCACCGGCGCTGCGGCGACGCGATGCCGCCTGGCGCGCAGCTGCGCCTACTGTCCGTGCTGCAGGCGCGCCCGGCGGGCCTGCCCCGTGCCCGGCGGCCGCGTGCCCGGCATGCGCGGCATGTTGATTCATTATGTGTTTCTGCTGGCTGCTTCCTGGCTCTATGCTGGCAGTGTGTTGACAGTGTGTTGTTTTCTGGACAAGATAATAAAAACACAGCTTTCCGCAGGACACGGTGCAGCGCGCGGCGGCCTTCAACCGCGCGCCCGAGCGCCGCGCAGCCGCCGCGGCGCTGCTCGCGCCCGAGCCCGGCGCGGCGGCCGCGGCGGCGCCGCCGGCCACGCCGGTCGTCGCCGCGTCCGCGTGGCAGGCTCCGGGCGCGTTCACGGCCAACGGCACGCCCACCGCTGCCGCGGTCGCGAAGCAGGCGCGCCGCCGACTTTCGTACCCCCCGCTTCCAAGGCATGAACTGACTGCTATCACTTATGACGGCGCATGTGCGCATAAATTGACTGCGCGCGGCATGCGCAGGGAGGCATGGTGAGCCGCGCTGCGCAGCGGGACGCTGCCGCTCACGAGGGCGATCTGGCCCCAAGCGACGCCGCCCTGCCCAGCGTGCCGGAACAGGCCGGCGACCCCGCGGCGGAATCACCGCCGCCTGCAGCGGCCAGCGCAAGCGCAGCGGAGCCGCGCGCGCCCGAAGTTCTGCGCGGGAACGCTGGAGACTCTGGAGATGTCGCGGGCGCCGGCGCTGCAGCGTTCGCGCAGGCGGGCCCGGACGGGGCGGGGGCTGCCGACGGGCCGGCTGGGCGCGGCGGCGACGGCGGCGCCGCGCCTGCCGCGGGCACTGAGGAACTGGCCGCGCAGCCGCTGAGCGCGCCAGAGGGTCAGGAGTCCGCCGCGGCGCCCGGCGCCGCCGGGCCCGGCGGCCCGCACGCCCCGCCCGGGATGCCCAGCATCCGGACGAGTCTCGGCGGCGCGGCAGGCGGCCCCGACGCCGCCGCAGCCTCGGACGCAATGTCGGCGCCGGGGCGCGGCGGCGGCGGCGGCGGCAGCGGCGGCGGCGCAGCGGCGGCGGCGGCAGCGGCGCTGCACCCGGCCGCGTTTGCCGAGGAGGAGGTGGCGGCCGCGCCGGCGCTGATGCGGCAGGAGGCGGAGGGCGGCGTCCTGCTCATCGCCGGTCTGCAGCGCCTCATGCGCCAGAGTGCGCCGCCAGCGGCTGCGCGCCCGGGACTTGTTGGGCGGCAAAAACCCCCAGGCCGGCCTGACCCAGGGTTTTTTTCTCGGCGGCAAAAGCGTGTGGCGTGCAGTGTGCCTGGCCCAGCACGCCGCACTGAAGTTGCGCCGCTAACGCCGGCTGGCAGAGAGGTGGATGGGTGCCGCCTAGGCGCTGCCCAGCAATGCGGCAGTCTTCTAACACCCTGCGCATGCCCTGGACTCTGTCTATCTCACGCCGCGGGCGTGCCCACCCCGCGCGCAGGCCGCGCGGCAGAGGCGGCCGCTGAGGCTGAGGCGCGCCTGCTGGCGCTGTGCCGGCAGCTGGTGGGCGAGGCCGCGCGCGACGCATGGGCGCGGCCCGCGATGCCCGGCGACAGCGGCGGCGGCGGCGGCGGCGGTGGGCCCGCGCCCCTGGCGCCAGAGGGCTACTCATGGGACCAGGCGCGCGCGCCGTGCCCTATCTGAGCTGGGGCTGAGCCATGGTCTGCTGAGGATGTCATTTAAGCCCTTCTAGATCATGTGCACGCTGCACAGTGTTTAAAACACATGCTGCTGCTGCGTGACACCATAACACCCTGTGCTGCGGCTCATGCAAGGGCCACCGGCGCTTGCCTAATGTTGCAAGACACACGTCTGCTGCTGCGTGATACCATGACACCCAGAGTCGCCGCTCATGCAATGGACACCCGCGCCTGCATAATATAACTGCACAAATCTGCTGCTGCATGGTACCTAGACCCACAGTGTTGCGGCTCATGCAAGGGACACCCGCGCTTGCACAATATCTAGATGCAGATCTGCTGCTGCATGGTATCTTGAGACACAGTGCTGCGGCGCATGCAAGGGACACCCGCGCTTGTGCAGTGTTACAAGAGTATCACGAGACGCATCACGGCGCACAGTGTCACGGCCCGTGCAGCTCGCAGAGCTGCTCCACGCGTGACCGCGGCAGGCCACGCGGGCGCCACTGATCGTGGCGGGCCTGCAAGCGTACGGCGCGGTCAGCGCGGGCCCGCGCAGCGCCGAGCTGCGGACAGTCTTCCCCGCGCTCGCGCGCCTGATCTGCTCGGCGCAGCCGCCCGTGCGCGCGGCGCTCGCCGCGCTGCTGCAGGCGCAGCTGCCGCCGCTGCTGGCCACGGCCGGCCTGTGAGGCGCAGGGGTAAGCTTAGGGTTTGCAGGCCGGGGCTCATTAGGGCTGGCCGGCGGAACAGCCCTGTGCGTCCAGTGGAGTGCCAGGGCATGGTGCTGCAAAGGCGGCAGCAAAGCCGTGGCGGGCACTGAGTCTGTCGTGCAGGCGCTGCGAGGTGATTTCATTCATTGCGGGAACCTTGTATGGGGTGACCTCAATTAGCAGGCAGGATGCAGGGAACTCCAAGGCGTGCAGGGTACATTACTTTTCTAGTCTACAGAATAGCTGTGAGCGCAGTAAGCTGTGGGTTTGACACACAGGCTAAGTTCCCCAGTAGGTGCGTGTTTGCACATGTGTTTGAGAGTGTTACATTGCGCACTGCCTTGACATGCCTCTTAGTGACACTCCGCTCTGGCACACATTGCGAGTTGCAAGTTGCGCGCAAACGCCCAGGTTTGCATCTAAATGCGCTCATAAAGCTTGGCGCCACAGCAAACCACGCTGCAAGCGCTCTCAGTCACCTCACATGGCTAGGTATTACTCGCAGTGCAAGCCACTCAGCAGGCTCTCCTGCGTTAGCACCTAGGGACAGTGGCCAAGCACTGGACAGCCCCGTGCCGTCAGGCCGCCACCTTCGCAGCGCGCCCGGCGCCGCCTGCGGCCGCGGCAGCAGCTGCCCCAGCCCCGGCACAGCCCGCAGACAGGCAACACACGCGCGACTCGGCGGCAACGCCAGGCAGGCCCGCGGCCCCGGTCCGGACCGCTCAGAGCGCGCCCAGCGCTGCCTCCAGCCGTGGCAGCACCTGCCGCAGCACCAGGCGGAAGCCCTCCGAGGTCAGCGGCTCCTCCGCTGCACTCCCTAGCCCCGCCGGCCCATCCCCAGGGCCCGCGTCCCCTGGCCCCGCGCCTCCCGCCTCCGTAGCGCCGCCGCCGCCCTTGCCGCCGGCGGCCCCGCTCCCGAGCGCGGCCGCGCCCGCGCCGGCCTCCACAGGGCTCGCGCAGGGCGCGGCGCCTCCAGGCGCGCTCGGCGGCGCGCCGGCCGGGCAGGGCGCGTGCGCGGGCGCATGCTCGGGCGCGTGGGCCTCACGCGCGGCCTCGCAGGGCCCCGCAGGCACAGCCTCTGCACCGGGCGCGGCATCGAGCGCGCTGGCGGCGGCGGGCGCGGCGGCGGGCGCAACAGCTGCGACCTGCGCGTCGCTGGGCGCAGGGGCGAGCTCCTGGCCGACGCGCGCGGCGCCGCTGGCGTAGGCGCGGCACGCGCGCAGCAGCGCGCCGCCGTGCACCTTGTAGTACGCCTGCGCGCGGCCGAGTCCTATTACAGCCCTGAACAGCAGCAACGGACGCGCACTTGCACATCTGACTGCGGTGCGCCAGCGAGCAGCCCACCGAGTCGAGGAGCGTGCCAGCAGGCCAACATGTCTCAGCGTACAGCATGCAGGAGCGCTTTGTGCACCCAGGTCAACTGTTGTGCACGCTGGGGCTGACCAACTTCACTGCTCACCTCCAGCCCCGTCCAAGCACACAATAGAACCACGGCTGGCGCGGCTGCTCTCGGCAACTGAGGGGAGCGGGGGCCGCGCAGCCGGGCGCCGCACTCACCTGACTACCCACATTGCTCAGCTGCGGCATGCTGCGCACGTGCTGCTGTAAACTTTCATCTCCATACCCTACAACCTCACCACATCCTCCATGCCGATGCCTCAGGGTTCCAGGCGCTCAGGTGCGCACCCTGGCGAGCGGGCCGAAGGGCGCCGGCGTGCGTCGCAGCACGTGCAGCGCTGAGCGGCAGACCACGAGGAAGCAGGACTCGTTGTAAAGCAGCGAGTTGCGCTCGCCCTCGCTGCTGCCCACCTGGCCGCCACGCGAACGCAGCGCCCCCGTAAAACGCGCGCCCGGTCAAACGTGCTGCGGCGCAGCTGAGCTCGCCTGGCACACTCTCGCGGCAAGCCGCAGCTCGAGGCGGGGCCGGCAGGTCGGGCAGGAGCCGGGCGCGGCACGGCGCGCATGAACCCCAGCAGAGTAGATTCAGGGAAGCAGGCGGTTTGCGGACATGCATGGCAAGCACGGAACTGTTAACCAACCACGCGCATGGGTGCAATTTCGCGCGCACTCACAGGGCAGCGGGCGCGCACCTGGCGCTCGTAGCCGGCCTCGTTGAAGTAGGGCTTTGGCACGAGCACCAAGCCTTGGATGGACACAAGCACCTGCAGCGCGGCGCATGCGTGCATCGCCTGAAAGCCGCACCCTCTGCTCCGTCTTGCCCTCACTTGCTGAAGACATAATATGTACGCTGCTGAGCACTCAGTGTGCAATCATCCGTGTCATGACAGCCTGCGCACCACCTCCCTGATATGGCACCGGAGCAGACGTAAAGACCGGGCTAGGGCAGGATGGCCAGCGCGCCAGGCGCTTCCACAGCAGGGGGCGCCAGGGGCCGCACCTGCAGGAGCGTGGAGCAGGATGCGTCCCAGACTTCGCTATTGCGCCCCGCCCACGTGTTGAGCAGGCTCAGGCAGACCTTGCCGCACTCGTACTGGCGCGCGAACAGCGCCGTCAGCCCTGAGCTGGCAGCCCTGAGCCCTGTGACCATGCGGGATGCGAGCTGCCCAAGGCCTGCACACCCCACTATGACTCCCTTTTGCAACGCTAATGCGCGCATGCGGCACTGCCACCCACGCTGCAAGCATCACCTCCGGGCGCCAGCTCGCCTGAAGTAGGAGCGGGTCGGGCGCTGGATGCCGCTGTGCGCATCCAAAAGCCTTAGGGTATTTTTAGGATACCAGGCCGCAAGAGCGGCAGCAGGCCTCTCCGGCGCCCCAACGGGCGCACCAGGTTGGGGTTGGCGCGCATGCCCCAGGAGTGGTACTGCACCAGCGGCGGCGCGCCCGGGTAGTCCGGCGGCAGCTGGATGTCGAAGAAGAAGAGCTGGTCGTGGTACGGCGTGCCCGCCGCGCCGGCCACCGCCGCGCGCAGCAGGTCCATCCTGCCGCGCCGGCAACAAATATTTGAAGTAACTGTGCTTTTGTGCTACCTTATCCTCAACCTATCCCTAGCACGCAGCAGGTCCATCAGGCGGCACCAGCGATAGAACACAGGGACAGCATGGACGGCACTCGCACACGACACCTCCGCGCACGGAAGGTCCACCCTGCAGCACGTGAGGGAGACGGGCTGGTGCATGGCAATGCGCTGCGTCATAAGTCCTAATGCCTGTGGCAGTGCATACATGCTGACTTGCATCGACGTCATGCGCACTTCGGGGACGGCAGCACGCGCGCCGCGCGCCTCGCGCGGCTGCGGCGCGGGCAGAGCGGAAACACTGCAAGCTGGTGCAAGAACCAGCTGTCCGGAATCAGGCGTGGCAGTTATCTCACGGCGAGGCAATCACAAGCTCACGCGCCGCGGCGCACCGGGACTCGTACGCGCGGACCCAGATGGAGGTGGGCAGGTTGGCGCGCAGCGTCGCCCACTCGCGCAGCACCGCCTTCTGGAAGCGCCGCGCGGACGCGGCGCCCGCCGGGTGCGGCGCGCCCAGGTGCGCATGGCCCTCCGGCTCGCCCTCTGCGCGGCGGGCGCGCGCTTGGCAAGCGTGCAATTAAATAGATGCAATCGGCGCGCCCAGGCGCGCATGGCCCTCCAGCGCGCCCTCTGCGAGCAGGCGCGCGGTCGGCACGCGTGCGCCGTGACTATTGCACAGCCCAGGCCTAACACAGGTGTCCCGTGTTGACCACCCTGCGGCGGCGCTGTGAAGACTAGATGCCCTGTGTTGCTGCTCGCTAGGGCGCACCGTACTTACTACACGGGGCCCACCGCGCCTCAACAACTGCTTCCTTAGTCCCATGCCGGTCCCTGAATGCACTCACAGTGCCCTGATAGCATGGCCTGATTGCTATCTGAACAACAAAGAACACGCGCAATTCCAAGGCCCGGTAACTAAGGAAGCCGAGCAAACTCGCATGCGACCAATTTGGATGGATGGACACCTGCCAGTCTCTGCAGAGGACGCTGCCTGCTCTGCGGCAGCGCCAAAAGTGACACAAGCGCGCAGCTGGCTGCGCTGCAGGGCTGGGACGCACCGACGACATCAAAGTGCGGGCAGGCGGCGACGAAGGCGGCAGCGTCTGCCAGCGGCGCGACCGCCTGGGGGCCCGCCCCAGGGCTAGGGTCAGGGTCTGCACCGGCGCCCGCCTTCCCGCCAGCAGCCCGGCTGCTCCCTGCGCCGGACGCGCCGCGCGCTCCATCGCCTTCATCAGCAGATCGCCTGGCGCCGGCGTCGGCCGCGTCCGCAGGCACGCCCGCGCCTCCGATCGCCGGCGTCGCGCCGCCATTGGCCGGGGTCTCTGGCGAAGCGCCGGCTGCGAGTTCAGGCGCGGGCGCGCGGCCCTCAGGCGCCCCCTCGCGCGCGTGTGCCCCACGCCGCTCGGCAGATGCGGGGGGATCGCCCCCAGCGGGCGCCTGCTTCGACGCCACTTCAGGGCTGCTCTCATCCATGGCCGTCGGAGAGTCGCTGGGCTCAGCGGTGCCCTCCGTGTTGGCCGCAGCAGCACTGCCGCTCCGCCCCTGGGCCTCGCCCCCGGCCTCGGCTCCACGGGCCTGGGGAGCACCCTCCCGGGCGCCGCCCTGCTTGGCGGCAGCGCGCCCGCCGGGCTTGGCGCCAGACTTGGCAGCGGAGCGCGCGGAGGCGGCCGCCGCCGCAGCCGGCCCCTCAGATGTGTCCATGTCTGCGGCGGCGTCGCTGTCTGCGCTCGAGTCGGAGGCCGTGCGCCAGCCGCTGCCCGCGTCCGAGCCGCCGCCCTGCCGGCAGAAGCAGGGCCCTACCTCAGTGCTGCACAGCAGCCACTGAGAAAAATTCCTTTACGCGACAGCCTTACGTGCAGCACAGCACGAGCGTCCCGCAGCGCATGGGGCCCATTAAAACAAGCCTGCGCCTGCGCTGCAGGCAGCCCAGACGTCAGCCATCTGGGCATCGGGGGTCTGAGCCTCGGGGACGCACGTCCTCGGCGCCCGCCCCGCGCGACGCGTGGCGGCGCTGCAGCCAGCGGCCCAGCCCGGCAGGCGGCGCGTCCGCGGGGCCGCGCGCATGCTGGGGGGTGTGGCCGCCCTCGTCGCCGGGCTCGCCCTCGTCGCCGGGCGGCTCGTCGTCCTCGCGGCTCAGCATGAACACCTGGTGCGGCCAAGCGGTGCGGTGAGCTCATACAGTATCTGACGAGCATGAAGCTTTTCAGCATGAAGACCTGACGCAGCAGCGTGGTGTGGTGACCTCCTATGATATCATCGGAGCACAACGCTGCCACATGCCTTGTGCTGCTTTGGCCGCAAGATACCTCTAGGGTAGTGTGCCTGCCTCCCCAAGCAGTCACCACCCAAGCGCCATTTCACCCCTTTACCTGATGACGGCCTATGAGGTATGGGAAGGCAACTGAGGTTACACACCGCACTCATGTACTGGGTGGAAAAATTCAGCAAACGTAAGAAGGCCAGGGCGCGCCTTGTCCGGCCCGAGCAGCGTCTCGGAGCCGTCCGCCCAGCGCACCAGCAGCCGGCCGCCGCGCAGCGCGACCACCTCGCCCACCACCGCCGCCGTGCACTCTGTGAACGTCGCCAGGGCCACCCCGTCTGCGGCGCGCCTAGCCGCCGACGGGATGCCGCTGCCCCCTGAGCCTGCCCTGTCAGGGTGTCCCGGCCGGAGCCGCCGGTCGGACGACGGCGCGGCGCCGCGGGCGCCGCCCTCGCCGGCGGCCTCCCTGCCGGCCGCGGTCTCGGTGCGGAACGTCGCGACGGCGGCGAGCGCGGCGGTGGCGGCGGCCGCCGACGCGCGCTCCAGGTGCAGCACGACGTCGGCAATCTGGAAGGAAAAGTCCGGGTGCGCCTGGGCGCGCACCGGAGCAGGCTCGCATCGGGGCGCGCGGAACTGCCCCGAGCCGCACTCTGTGATGATAGACTGCCGGTGCCTGATGGCGCGCGCCCAACTGCCTTGGAGCACGCGCGGCTTCCCGCAGCCAGTATACAATAGACACCCTAGCAATAGGCTGCTCCACTACGACACCACCGAGCGCATCGTCGCGCCTTGGCCACTGCAAACTCCAATCTGCTTTGCCGTGGATGGAGCGATGAGTCTGCAAAGACTGCACCCAGGATGCACAAAGCAGGACAGCTCACCACGATCGAGTAGACGCTGACGGTCTCGCCGGCCTCGGCGGGCTCCAGCGGCTGCAGCGAGCCGTCCGCCGCCTGCCCCAGCCAAGCCACGACCGCCGTGCGCGCGGCCGCGTTGACGCGCAGCACGACGCCCGTGCGCGGCAGCGGCCGCGGCGCGGCGCCTGCCGCGCACCAGTGCAACCCAGGTTGCAGGCAGGCTGCATGCCAGCACAGCTGGCCGAGCCTGGCCACCGCCAGACCCCCGCTGTGCAGCGCGCCCATATGACAGTGGGAGCCCTGGAGAGTCACAGCAGTGCGGCGCCTCGTCACCGCACGCAGCGCCATGCAGGCCAGGTTGTATATAAGCCCTAAGTGTTGGAGGGTTAAGGCTGAGGGTTAGGGTCTGCGCCGCACCGTCCTCGTCCAAGTCGTCCACCGCCGGCTTCTCCTCCACAAAGTCGTCCGGCCAGAAGTCGTGGTCGTCCAGGTGCTCGCACGGCCCATGCGCGGCGGCCGGCGCGCCGCGCGCCTGGCGCCCGTCCTGCCAGTGCACGTCCACCGTCGTGCGCGTGGCCAGTACCTGCGGGCGCGCCCGCCGGTCAAGCCGGTCCCAGGTCTTTCGGCGTCCGGGGCCGGCGGAGGACCCGCTGCCTGATGACATTTCCGCATGTATGGCTCCTGTTAACCAGCCAAGAAACAGACTGCGGCATAGTAACTGCAAGTAGCCCCTGCGTGATAGGAGTCTGCAAACAAAACTTTGTTACCTTACCTAGCCAGAGGCCAGCTGCTACATCGTCCAATGTACGGCTTTGTGGAAAAGCCGCAAGAGCAAGCCAGGTAACCAGGCGCGCCGACCGCATGCAGCAGCAGCCGCCAGCACATGCACCGCACACTCATGCAGAAGATGCGGACCAGCCAGCAGAGCAACGAGAAAACATGAGAAAGGCCCTACCTGCGCGGTGACCGCCGGCTCCGGCGCGCCGGCGCCTGCGGCCGCCGCGCCGCCGCGCCGCTTGCGCGGCCGCCGCCGGAAGCTGCCACCCGGGCCGCGCGCGCGGCAGTGCCCCTCCGCGGGCCGCGGCGCAGGCCCGCCGCCCGCCTCGCCGCCGCCGGACAGCCCTGCGGGAGGCTGGGGCAGCGGCCTGGCGTTGTCACCCGCTGCGGCCGCGGGCGCCGCGGCGGCGGCGGCCGGCGCCGTCGCGCCGCGCCCCAGGCTGCCCATGGCGCTGAAGACCGCCGCGGCGACCGCGGACAGCACGCCGCCAGAGCATGTGCTGGGCTCGGGTTCCGGCGCGGGGCTGGAAGCCTCGTCCGCGTCCCCGTCCTCAGAGCCCGACCCAGGCTCGACCTCCGCCATCGGCTCCTCCACAGAGCCCGGCGCGCGCTCCAGCGGGTCAGGCGCAGGCTCCTGGCCCGCCGCGGCTTCCACAGTAGACTGCTGCTCCTCACCGGCAGGCCGCTTGGGGTCGCATGCCGGCGCGTCGCCCGCGGCACGCCCGGCCTCGGCGGCGGCGCCTGCGTGCGCGGCGGCAGCAGGCGGCGCGCCGCCGCTCGCGGCGCCCGGGGCGGGCGCCGGGTGCGCCGCGCCGACGCCGCGCCGGCGCGCGCCCGCGCTGCGCTGCCGGCGCATGTGCGTCTGGGGTGGGCTGGGGTTTGTGCCCTCCAGGGCTGCCGCGGTAGGGCTGGCCGGGCCGGGCGCCGCATCGCCGCGCCACAGGCCGCGCATGCCCAGGTGCCAGTAGCAGGGCCCGAAGTAGTGGTAAGTCAGCTGCGTGCACTCGCCCGGATGCACGTTGTCGGGCGGCGGCCCGGACTCCGGGTGCGCTGCGACGCACCAGAGTACTTGTCAGAATACAGGAGCCGTCAGACCAGGCCAGCAGGTCCTGGTCAAGCTGTGCGACTCGCCCCCTCGCATCAGCAGCTTGTGCACAGAAGTGCACTTCCCATGCCTGCAAGGTTTGAATGCATCATCCTCCTGATAGCGGAAAAGAATGGGTCTGTTCTTCAAGCAGCGAAGTCTGCAGGACACTCGCCACGCACAACACACGTGCACGCGTCTGAGCCAAGCGAGCGCGCTTCACAACAAACCCGTCTACGGGTTGCAGGACCCCGGGCGACGCCCCAAGGCTGCGCAAGCCGCTGGGATCCCCAGAGCAGGCACGCCGCTGGCAGGTCAGCCGCCCTCCAGGGGGCTGGCGCAGGCGGCCCACCCGTGGCGTGCAACCGCCGCTCCGCCCCAAACCAGACAAGCCGCTGGCGGCCAGCCCGCCCCTGTACAAAGCGAGCCGTGCGCGGCGCACCTGTGGCAGGCGCCTGCCACTCCACGCCGAGCTCGTCCGCGGCCACCGCCAGCACGGTCCCGCGCAGCGCGCGCACGGCCGCGCCGCCCGACAGCACGCGCACGCGCGCGCTGTGCAGCGCCGAGTACGACTTGAACTTGACCAGCTGGCCTGCGCGCGCCACGCGCGCAATCATGGCGGCGCAGGAGACACCGCCGGCGCGCGCGCAGGGCAGCCTTGCACAGGGCAGCCTTCCGAGCCTCGGCCGCAGCGCGTGTGCGCTAATACAGCCAGCGGGCGCGGCTGCAGCCGCGAGCACGGCATGGTCAAAACCCTGAAGCGCACCCGGGTAGTAGGGGCAGGAGTACTCCTCGCGGAACAGGTGGTCGTGCTCGTGCTGCGGCAGCAGCAGGCCGCTCTCGCTCACGCCGCGCAGCTCGGCCACCACGCCGTCCACAAAGCGCACCTGCGCGCGCGCGCGCGGCGTTCCGCACGCGAGAGTCACTGTCCGCCCCAGCAGCCTGCTTGGTGCACTGTCCAGCAGTAAACATAGAAGTAAAGTGTGCATAATGTATTCTGCATCGTGGCCACCAGCACTCTGACAGTACACTCGGGCTTCGTAGCACGCGCATCAGCTTACACAGCCGCGCTACGAGAGCGTCAAATCTTGCATCCTGTTCCACAGCCGCGCGGCAGGGGCGTCAGAGCACAGGGCGCTGGGTGCCGCCTCGGGCGGCCTCGGCGCACGCGCACCGTGACAGCCTCCTCCACAAAGTCGATGCGGCCCAGCCAGCCGCTGTGCAGAACGTACTGGTCTGGCTGGAAGCGCAGCACGGGCTCCAGCACGTCCGTCGGCACATTCGTCCTCACCGCGCCGGTGCTCAGGCGCACGTCGATCTCGCGCCGCACGCCCACCACCACGCCGGTCTGCGCGGCGCGCCGCACAACTCCGTGACGCGCTGACAGAGTCGGCCCTCTAATAGTCTGCTTTTGCGCGTCACAACACCGGGCTGTCTTGGCCATGCATGCCTTATGGCCCCATTTTGCGCCCAACGTGCCCACGCATAGCACAGGCATACTAGTAGGCTGGCCCGCCGCACTGCCAGAGACGCTGAAACGTGTGCACGACAGCCCGGCACTCGCCTTCGACACACGAGCGCGGCAAGGAGGGCCGCTGGGCGCCGACCTGGCCGAGCGGGTCGTCAGCGGACGCGACCACCTCGCCCAGCACCAGCTGGCGGTCGACCACGCGCAGCGCGCCCACGTCCTCCAGGTCCACGTGCACGTCGTCGGCGCTGATCCCGCGGTCGCGCGGGCCGCGCGCCTCGTCGAGCCAGGCCACCTGGCACCGGGCGCGCGCCGCATGAGCGCCCGCGGCCGCGGCCGGCGCAGCGCAGGCGCGCCTTGTGAGCAGCGGCGCCAAAGGCAGACACCGGTGCGAGAGGCGTTGGCTGCTTTGCGCAGACAGGCGTCTGTAGACGGCGGCGCACAGCAGGCTGGGAAAAAGAGTCCTTGCAAGAAGTGGTACAAGCCCAGCATCAGCTCGAGCGCGCGCTCTTGCGCACCTGGGCCTTGTTCTCGGGGACCTCGTCGTCGGAGGCCTCCTCGCTGGACAGCGACATATCGTCCTCCGAGTCCGACTCGCCCGCCACGCGCCACACGAGCCCTGTGCGGCGGGCCAGGCCGGCCCGGTCAGCTACAGCGCGGGCTTGAGCGCTCGGCGCAGCGCCCCCGCTCGCCCGCAACCCCCGCTGCAGCTGCTGAGCCCGAACGCCCCCTCCTCCTCTGCAAATCGCAGTGTCTAGGGCCAAATCGTCCAGGCAACAAGTCGCCGACACTCAGCCGTGCGTAAGATGTCGTGAGCCACCGCCTCCTTGTTGATAGACCAGCCAGTGACAGTTGTCTGCCTGTTCACAGTCACGCAGTCGCACAAGCGCGCGCGTCGGGCTGACCAACAGAAGCTCGGGAGAGCAGTGCCAGGCTCTGCGCTGAGCGCTGACACAGGTCTTGCAGACAAGCCCGTACAACTCCAGTGGCTTGATTGGCCCTGAAAGACGCTGCACAGCGCGCAGGCGGCCGGCCAGCTGCGCAACAGAGAGCAGCCTGGGATGCAACGCGCCGGCTCACCAAGCTTCTTGGTACCGGGTTGCCCCTGGGTACCAGGTTGCTCCACCACATCGTAGCTGCGCACAACACCCGCCACCCGCCTTGTGTTGGCCACCATGCCTCAACCACGCGTGCCTGCGCGCGCACGGACACGTCGCCAGCAGTCTGTTTTCTGTTCGGCTTTACAAAGTGTGTTAAGCGAACGATGTTTGGGCCTCGCCGCCAGTAGCTTGCTTGAGCACACCCAAGGACAACCACTCAGCTTGCGCAGCAACCGGTGCGTGCGCACCGGCGCACCAGCTGCCTCAGTCACACTCCAGTACGCGCGGAGCGCTGCACCAAGGCACGGCTGTGTAACAGTTCACTACTTCCTCACAGGCTCCTGATAGCTACTTGTCACGCCAAGCGTGTGGTGGGATTGCGCCTGGCCTTGCGCCTGGCGTCCCTTCAGAACGAGCTCTTGGGAAAGCGTGAGGGAGGCGGGGTGCGCCTTATGGCCTACCAGGGTAAGTCTCCAGCCAGCAGGCATGCGCTGCTGGATGCTGTTCAGAGACAGGCAGAGTGACGCATTCGTCAGAGTGTGAGAGGTCCACACCTAATGCAGTCGCTCAGGCGTGCGGGAAGCTGGCGCTACACAGGAGTTATAGCAGCTAGAGCACCGTGCAGAGCACTGGCCTGCCCAGGCGCGAAGCACCCCGCGCACACCAAGCGGCCACCCTCCGCCCCGCCCGAGCCCACACGAGCTGCAGTCTGCACCAATGCTATTCAAGAATTTGTCATATTCTACACAGCAGTAGCAGGGTGTTCGCCACCAGAGCAAACAAACGCGCCCTACAGACATGGTCGCTGATATAGCTCAAGGAGCGTAAGGTGCCAGGATGTGCAGGAAAGGCCCGGCTAAAAGTTAGACCTACCTTCAGCAAGGCACCTGACACGCCTTGCAGGTGAACGGCTCCCATGCATCACAGGGCTTCCCTCCCAAGCATGGAGCAGTGCTGCTCGAGGCAGCCAGGTCACAGCTAGACCTTGCTTGCATGCGGACTGCAGGGGAGGGCCCTTCTGTGACAGTGCAGCACACCCTGCCGGCACACCGAGCGCGCCATGCGCAGCTGCAGCCACGTGCCGCGCGCCAGCCGGCAGGGCACGGCAGCAGCAGACCTGGCCAGGGCTAGGTCAGGTCTGGCTCGTCGACGTCATCCGCGGCGGCCATGCGCTTCTTGACGCGCAGCAGCAGCGACGTCTTCCAGGCGTCCAAGCGTGTCATGTTGTCGAACTCGGCCAGGCTGTCGGTGAACGCCTCGCTGTCGCCGGCCTCGCACGCGTCGGCCAACTCCTGCATCCCATGCAGCAGCAGCGTCGCACAGGGACGAGAGCAGGCATACATGCATGTTGCTGTGGCAGCGACTAGCTGTACACCAGTGGGAGCCGCTGCCATAAGCTTTGCTGGCATCATGCAAAGCAAAGCATGCACGCCATGTCTGCCTACCTAGCATCAACACCATGGTGTGCCTAACGCATGCAACGTCCTACACAGACAATGACACAGTCAGCAAGATTCACATGCACTTGTCGTTGATTTGCGCTCAGTACGCACCTTCAGCAGCTTGGCCTCACGGCTGCCGGCAAAGTTCATGTCGATGTCCTCATACCTCTCCAACGCTGACCGGACTGCTACCTCATCACTCGCTGCACCACACCCAGCAGCATGCCATGAGCTCCAGTGTGAGCTAGCGCCGAGCTGCTACATGTTACTCAGGTCAAGCATGATCGAGTCGACACAAGCATCAGGGTCGTCCCGCCACCGTAAGCAACCATGCAAAGCGTTGCCAGCTTGCACGCCTGCTAGGCACCCCACGCCCCACACATACCGGCACATTCTTTTTACATATATATAAACAGCTTGAAAAGCATGCAAGAAAGCATCTGCACGGCAGGTGACGCCAGCATGAAGGACTCTTGCAGGAAATGAACAAACACTGTGCATGCATGGCCATGCAATGACCGCCTGTGTCCCGCATGCGGCTCCAGGGCGCACTGCACAGCTGGCAGATGCCGGCGTTGAGCAGGTAGCCCTTGGCCGAGTACTTCAGCAGGTTGTTGTCCACGCTCTGCCGGGCTATGCCCTCGTACAGCTCTATGGCCTCGCCGTACCGCTCCAGCTCCGCCGCAAACTGCGCCACCTGCGCGTGCAGGCACCCCTCCTGAGCTGCGATCCTGCGACCCAGTGCCGAGTCCTCTAAGCAAGCAAGGACACACCAACATTGCTGCATGCAGGCTCGCTCACAGCCTGCGGTGCCTACAGCCAGCTGATGCAACAGACCCACAGCCCATGTCGCCATCCTGTGCCGCAGTTGTGCCACACAGAAAGCCACAGTTGCATACTGAAGGGCAATGGAGTCCATGCAAATGTTCAGTCACTTGCCACATACAGCTGATGTTCTTTTTTATAATTCTTGTTCACATGATCCTGGCGGCAAATGCGCACCTTCAATCGGCACTTGTTTGCTTCTGAGGACTGCTCCTCGCCTGCGTACAGCTCGGCTGCCTGCACAGGCAAAGCATACTTGTAAGTACTGAATGTCCGCAGAGCAAATGACTGCCAGTCCAGGAACCATCTTCGTGCGCCAGGCAAGCATCACACAATAAAGTGGCTTTTGTTAAGGCATCGCTATTGCATTACTGTAAATAATAGCGCACTCTGAGGTAAAACTCGATGGCCTCCTCCTTGAGACCCTGCTTCTCCAGCGTCTCCGCTGCCTCCTGCAGCAGGCATCACCAGCTTGTCACTCATTTTGTGGCTGCTACTGCATAGTGCCACCTCTTGTCAGCACTCACAGCATGCGCACACCAACTGCGTGTATAGATGAACGCCTGCTTAGCATGGATGGACCAAAGTCCTGGCAAAGAGCGTCCCTGCCCTGCACCATGCGCCAAAGAGATCACAAGCAGAGTGCAAGAGGGTAAGAGGTGGCTTCAGCCATGGGTGCACGCGCCCGCAGGTTCTTCGCCGCCATGCTGAGCCGCCCAATCTCCGTGTAGTACTCCACGGCGCTGTGCAGCGCACGCAGCACGTCTGCGCGCCCAGCTCACTCCGCTGAGCCTCGGCCACACGACGAGCTTACATGAGAGGCACGCAAGGAAGCCAGCTAGTCATGTGCAGTGCCACTCCATGCTCACGCATGTCCAGACTCGCCGCACAAGACTCGTCGCACATGGCCCGATGCGCTGTCAACCCAAGTCCAGAGCAGCAAGCGACAGACTGTATTCTCATGAAGCGCCTTGAATAGTGTCAGGCATAAGCACACCAGAGGCTGACCATACGCTGACAGCAGCCTGGAGGCGTACATGAATGCATCGCTCCTTGATCAAGGAGGCATAATTCCTTGATCAAGGAGACATAATGCCTTGATCAAAGGGTCATGCCTCCATGCATGCCTCCACACCGCTGTCAGCGTATGATTTGAGGCATAACGCATTGATCAAGTATGCTGTGTGGACTGTTGTACAGGAACTGAGTACCCACAGCACAGCCAGCCTGGAGTGTCCTATGTACGCCCCTGCTGTGATGTGACCAGGCGCGAACCCTTTTTGTCGGTTTTCTGGTAGCACTTGGCAGCCTCCATGTACGACGAGGCCGCCTCATGCTTGCTGTCCAGCTTCACGTGAGCGGCTGCAAGCTTCTCATACGTGCTCCCGGCCTCCGCCCCTGAGACGCGCGCAACGTACCCTGCTGTCATGTTCTACCAGGTAAGTTTCAATATCGCTGCTCTCAGACCACTGCCCGTGTCCTGCGACTATTCAACCTGAGAGCACAGCCACTCAGCCTGCCCTCCCTCCTTGCTTCCGCCTGCGCTCAGTCCACAGCCTTCGCGTTGCTTGTTGAAACAGCCACAGCGCGTGCGTGTATCTCTAATGCGGCTCGGCGCCCGTGCTGCCGGCGTGTCGCAGCAGAGACTGCAGCTATCAAGCTGCGGACCGACCCTGGACCAGCTGCGCAGCTCAGCAGCGGCTGCTGTGCATCTTGCAGCTCGCCAATGACTTATGCGGGCTTGCTCAGGGTGCCTTCGGCAACGTCAGTGCCGCCCGGCCCCGACGCCCGCCGCTGCCGCTGCTACCACCGACCTCCCATGGCACGGCTTGCAGCGCACAAGAGACGCTTGCTTTGCTAAACCACTAACGCCAACTCTTGTCCCACCCAGCACAGCACACATTCACCCATCGAGGAGCCCCATCGACACGCATAACAACCATCACCACCACCATCACAGGGCACTCCTTGCAGGGCACTCCGCTCACTTCAGCCGCTGGTGTTTCTGTGCAGCTGTTCCTCATACACAAGGGAGGGCATTTGCACGCGAAGATTGCGGTTGCAGGGGTGGTCAGCACTGCCAGAACACACCAGGAGAGTGCTGGACAGCCAGTGTTAGGCAACGGCTTGGCTGCACCTGGGCTGGTTAGCACACCTACAGCGAGCACCGGTCCTACTTGCAGAATCACTGCCAAACATCTGTGTCCAGATGGTGCTCAGGGAGTGGGGCACTGGGATGCACGTACACATACAGGCAAGTAGGGAGGACGCACAGGCTTGCGCGAGCTTATACTGCACTGCGGCCTTCTCAAGCAGCTCCGCCGCATCCTCGTACTTGTTGCCGAAGAATCCAAAGCTGTTGAGCTTCTTGTCTGCCTTTTTGACGAGCTCTGTGGCACGTGCCGCAGAGTCGCTCATGCCAGGCCGCGGTTAAGCGCGCAAGTGTGCAACAGATCTAGTTTTTCTTTAGTTTACGCAGCAGACTTTTCTCGCGCGTGACTGCCAGCTCGTGCAAGCGCAGCCAATGCTGTGTGAGCTTCCTGCCGTGCGCTTGTACTTTGACGCATTTTCATTGGCGAGGACAGGAACGCCTGGGCTGTAGAAGTGAACAAGAACGACAAGTGCTGCTCAGAGCCGTTGCTCAGTAGAAGCTCTGCTGTGGCCGAATTGTCTTTGCTCCTGTGCTCTGCGGCTCGCCAGGTGCTGAGTGCAAGCGCTTGTGCGTGCTGTTTGGAGCTTGGAGCGCAGACGGGCGTGCTGCACCAAGTTCTGATCAGAGCGGGCCAGCGCCTGGGCTGCAACAGTGCACAGCCGCTGGCCGCTGCTGTGCGGAACCGCAGAGGCATAGCGGCTGCTGGGGCAGGGCGTGCGCGAGGCCCATGGGTGCGGGCGGTGGCGCCCGCGGTGGGGGCGCCTCCTGTGCAGCGCAGCTGCCGCCACCCTAGTGCGCCGCACGCCGCTCACAGCGGGGCCCGCCGGGTCCTGCGCGCTGCGGCATGAACGACCTCCTCGCGTCCGTGAAGGTGCGGCGGGGAAGCTGCGCAACCTCCTTGATTTGCTGCAACAGCACGCACCTGTGAGTGTTCTGCGTCAGGTACAGCGCCGTGTGCTTGTCCAAGCTGCAGGTTGTACATACTAACAGGTAAGAGTCCCGTGCCAGGGCGCGGATGTGCCCGGGCGATCGGGCGCGGGCGCCGAGCAGCATGACCTGGAGGCGGGACCGCCGCCACAGGAGGCCGCTTCGGCCACAGATAAACAGATGGACGTCTTCTTTGATGCCGTGTCCACTATCAAGGTCGCCTCTGCGCCGCCGTGCCCAGCACTGCGTTTGAACACTGGGCTCCGGGCTCGCGCGCAGCAGCCTGCAGGCTGTCCGCAGACAGAGCTGAGGCGCCGCGCGCCCGGCAGGGGCTGCTGCTGGACATCCGGCGCAAGCAGGGCGAGCTGCAGGCCGCGCACAAGCGCAGCAAGATGGTGACGCGCACGGACGACATGAAGCGCGTGCGCGACCAGATGCAGGACGACATCACCGAGGTCGGCCGCATCGCGCACAAGGCCAAGGGCCGCCTGGAGGCGCTGGACAAGGCCAACGAGGCCGCGCAGCGCAAGGCGGTGCGGGCCGCCGCCTCTGGCCGCACACAGGCCAGACATGCCCCGGGCTCAGGCGCGTGCTTGTGCACGGCGGTGTGTGATCCTGCAGCCAACCGAGCATGGATGCGGCGCGGCCAGCGCCGGCACAGCGCTGAGGAGGGCCAGCGAGGCCGCGCAGCGCACGGCGGGGCGGGCCGCCGCCTGCGCGGCGTGAGCGAGCAGGCCAGCGCGCGCGGCTGCGCTGCCCGGGGCTGCCGGCGCAGCGCAGCGCGCTGCACATCCACAGGGTGCTAGCAGCGCTGCACAGCGCGTGCCTTGCTCTCCATGCACTCCTATCAGCGTCCCTATGAGCAACTCCCGCCTCGACTGCATGCAGCGCAACCTGGGTGTTGTGCGTCACTGACTGTGTATCAGGTCCGCCCCTCTCCTGCGAGGCTGCGCACGAGCAGAGCGAGCGCGAGCGCGGGCGCGCAGGGCTGCGGGCCGGGCTCGAGCAGCGAGCGCACGCGCACGGCCGTGACCGCCGCACTGAAGAAGAAGCTCAAGGACATCATGGGCGACTTCCAGGTCCTGCGCCAGCGCCTAAACGAGGAGTACCGGTGCGCTGCCGGGGTGTAGATTAGGGCAGCTTCTAACCCTACAGCAGCCTGTTCTGCCAGGGGCATGGCCTCGCGCTGCAGCCTGCTCCAGTGCTGATCGATGCACATGGTGGCTGCCACCGCCTGCGGGGGCACATGGCGGGGGAGCTTGTGAGGCACGGCTGGACGGAGGGCGGGCGAGCAGAGCTGCATGCAGAGCTCGGGGTCGCCTTGCAGACGAGCCTGCCCTGGCGGCAGGGAGGTGGTAGAGCGGCGGGTGTACACAGTCACGGGCGAGCGCGCCAGCGAGGCAGAGGTCGACCGCATGATCGAGACCGGCGAGAGCGAGACCATCTTCCAGAAGGCCATTCTGGAGCAGGGGCGGGGCCACGTGCGCGCCCCCCGGGCTTGCCGTGCCCGAAATGCGGCGTCGAAAGCGCGAGGAACGGGGTGGCTGGCGGGCGGCGTGGCTGCAGGCGTGCAGCTGAGGCTGCGGCGCGGGCGGGGCGCATGCTGCCGGGAAACGGGAAGTGCCCATGCGCACTCCTGTCAGCATGCTGCTGCGGCGGCTCTTGGGCGAGAAGCGAGGGCGGATGCAATGGCCCAGCCAGAGGATGACGAGCATGCTGACAGCCCTTACCCGATGTGCGGGTAGCACTGTCGCGCCCGAGGTGTCTGCCGTGGGGCAGACCGAACACGAAAAGGCTCTGAGTATGCATGCCTTTCGGCGCACCCAGGCATGTTGGGTTTAAAGCCTGTTTCAGCCAGCCAGGGCTGCTTAGGCAAAGGAAACGGCGCCGCGGCGAGCAGGCGCGGCCGCGTCCCCCGCAGCAGCGCCTCAGGCGCGTGCCCGGCACGCGGCCGCCAGGTGCTGGACACGCTGGTGGAGATCCAGGAGCGGCACGCGGCGGTGCGCGAGCTGGAGAAGTCGCTGCTGGACCTGCACCAGATCTTCCTGGACATGGCGGTGCTGGTGGAGGCGCAGGGCGACATGCTGGACAACATCGAGTCGCAGGCGCGCGCCCTTACCCTAACTCTGCCCTACTTCTACCATGTATAAGAGCAGGGCGTGCGCTTTGCGGTGCCTGACGCGCAGACGCGCAGTCAACGACTGCGCTGGCGGCCGTCAGCATGTGGGCGGTGGCCCCGCCCCAACGCGGAGGGGGCCGCCCGCGCCCGGCCGCCAGCAGCCGGCGCCCGGATATTGTCAGGGGCGCGTGCAGGGCGCCTGCCTGCTGCGCTCCGCCACAGCCCCGGCGCGACGAAACCCGCGGCCGGCTGCGTGCAGGCGGCGCTGCGGACGCTTGTCAGAGTCTGGCGCAGGGCGGCTGCCGGCTGACGGCGGGCGGCCGGGGCGCGCGCAGGTCTCCAAGGCGCGCGACCATGTGGAGTCGGGCGTGACGCACCTGGTGGAGGCGAAGAAGATGCAGAAGAAGACGCGCAAGCTGATGTGCTGCATCCTGGTCACGGTGATCGTGGTCGTCGCGCTGATCGTCATCCTGGTCGTCAAGCCCTGGACGCTGGTGAACAAGCAGTGACGCGGCGGCCGCGCGAGACGGCGGCGGCTGCGGCAGGGCGGCGCGATGCCTGCCGGCGCTGTTAACAACACGACAGCCCCTCCGGCGTGGCCGGGTCACCTGGAGCCTGTGCGGGGCGCACACAGCTCCGCCGATTTTGAACGCAGTTGTGCCGAGCTGGGGTGCATGCAAGTGCAACGGGCAAGCGTGCCTTTGATACCTGCTCTCGCACGCTCCTGTTACGGCGCCTGGAGCTCGGGCATGCGCCACCGTCATGCCGCGCTGTGCGCGCAACGGTGAGTGCCGACGCCTGGCTGCGCCTGGTGTCCTAGCTTGTTGCGCCAGTCTGCATATTGCTGCTGGGGGTGGGCGCCCAAACTGCACTTCCGTTTGGCCAGTGACAGCAACGGACACTGCCTGTGCAAGCTGCTCAGCACGTGGCGCTTGCGGGAGCATGAGTATGCTTGCCCTCCGCCACCCTTTTGGCACCAGCAGCCACCAGACAGGCATGACATGCCTGTGAATACCTAGTGCATAGAGACTAGTGCAATTTCAACTGCACTTGGTCTTGCATGCATGCAACGACAAGTATGATGCAGCTGCTTGAAAGTGAGCAATACGGTAGGCTTTGCCAGCTAAAGCCTGACATTGTTGGCCAATGCCACACACACACAACACCTGACATTGCTGGAAGGAACAAGGTCATGATGGTTGCACTCCACGCGCTTGCCAATACAGACGAGTGTCAGGCTGACAGTCATCTGGCTTGGCGTGCATGCGGAGTGCAACCATTGTGGCCTTGTTCTGTCCAGCCGTGACTCCCATGTGAGGACTTTGCCCGCTATGGATGCAATTAAGAAGGTGGCTTGCACGGGCGGTGGGCATTTGCAGGAGCATATGTTCCAGCGACATGGCGAGTACGTATTCTCTGGTGGCAGCGATGCCGGTTACAGCACAGCTCGCTCGACAGCGCGTGCTGCAGAGCACCGTGGCGGCCGCCCTGCCAGCGCAGCGCCAGGAGAGCGCGCGCGCTAGTCGAACAGGCTGAAGCCCATATCTGCGCGCCGGCCGGCGCCCGCCCTCAGCCATATAGCGTCCACGCAGGCCTGCTGCTGTGCTGGGCGACAGTGGTGAGTATGGGGCCGCACCGTCGTCCTCTTCCTCCTCTTCCTCCTTCTTCTCTTCCTCGGCCGGCTTCTCCTCCTCGGCCGCAGCAGCAGCGCCGCCGCCGCCGCCGCCCCCGCCGCCGCCGCCGCCGCCGCCGCCGCCGAAGGCGGCCGCCCCGCCGACGCACACCTGCCAGTGTGCAGCACGTCAGCAGAGAGCTTGCAACTCGGCAGTGGGTGCCACAGGGTGCGCGCAGCACCGTGCGCACAGGCCTGTGCAGCTGATCACCGCGCTCGCCGCAGACTGGCGAGCGGGGTCAGGGGGAGCTAGCAGTTTTGAGCAGCGCCGGCGCGCCTGGTAGATGGCGACGGTGGGGGAGATGGTGGAGAACGTGGTCGCCACGCCGCCGCCGCTGCTGGCGTTCAGTGCAATGCGGTACAGCGCGCGCTGCATCTTGTACGTGGACCCCTCGGTCGGCAGGTCTCCCAGGTCGCCCTCCTCGCTGGCCACCCGCTCCGCCTTCCACTCCTCGTCGTCCTTGCGCAGGATGAACGTGTATGGCGCCATTGCCGCACCAGGCAGTTACCAGGCACCGCTTACCTTGCAAGGAACTCTGGCTGCGATCTGGAGACCAGCAAGTCACTTGCTGCAAGTGCCTTTGCTGCCGCCAGGGCGTACCCTGTGCAGGGGTTACACTTGCAGGTGGCTCCTGGCCTGCGCTATGCGCACCTGTTTGTTGCTGGGGTGCACCGTGCTTCATTGAGGACGGGAAGCGGCGGCACCCGCTGCGTAAGGACCGTTTCTGCACCTTGATGAGCGCTATATAGCAGTGCTGCTGCAACTTGCATGGCTCCGGTTGCCTTGCTGTCCAAGGGGCCGTCGCCTGCTGCACGGTTGCACCAGCGTGCGCCTGCATGCTACAACTGGCTGTGTCTGTGCAGCACAAGACGTGTCCGCCCGTGCGCCTTTGGCAGCCCGTGGCACACGGGCTCCCTGACGGCCAGACAGGCTGCAGTGGGTGCGCCGTGGCGCACATGCCCCAGCAGGTCGCGGGCCCAAGCGCGAAGGAGTGCGCTCGCACGCGCGTCGAGCCGGCGGTCCGGCGGGCCGCGGCACGTCCACCCGCTGGACGCCGGCCTGTTTGAGGCCGCGGCAGACGGCCGCCTGGAGCGCCTAATGCAGCGCTTTCTGGCGCGGCTCGCGGGCCGCGACCCGGAGGACTGGGGCCAGAGCGTCGCCACCGCGCTGCTGTGCTGCGTGCTGCGCGCGCCGCGCCCGGCCGCCGCCGGCAGCCTGGCCGCGGTGGCCGCCTTCCGGCTGGCCAGCCTCGCGTTGGCTGTCGTGCTCCAGGTGCCCCGCTCCCCTGCTGCGCTGCATGCAGGCGCAGGCCGTGGTGCAGCCGTCCTATCAAAGGCAGTGCACTTGGCGAAGCCAAGCTCGTTGGGTGCTTGTTCGCAGAGCGCGGCTGAGCTAGGCCTGGGGTGCGCAGTGCGCCACTCCGTAGCACAAACCGTGAGGCGGCTCGGCCGCTGTGTGCGGGCGGCGACAGGGCGGCTTCGGGGCTGGCGCAGCGGGCGCGCGTGCAGGGCCGGGCGGGGCCGGGCCGCCGCGTAGCCCTGCGGCGCTGCCGGCCGCGGCCGCGGCGGCCGCTGCGGGCATGCTGTGCTCGGCGATGGCGTGCGCGGCGGCGCGCGCGGGGCACTGGACGCTCACGTGCTGGCTGGCGGCCGAGGCGTTGCTGACTCCCGTACTGCTGGTGGCCGCGCTCGTGCTGCTGCGCCACGTGGACCGCTTTGCGGCCGCGGGCGCGGGCGCGCTGCGCGGCACGCGGGTGCGCGCCGCCGCCGGACCTCTCTCCATGCCCAGGTGCCTCCTCTGCAAATGCAATCAGGGGAGGCCATCAACTCGCGACGGGGCCTCACGGCGGCAGGCGGGCGCGGTCATGGACGCGCTGAGCGCGCTGGGCCTGGGCCGCGGCGCCGGGCCCGCCGAGGTGCGGCAGACCTACCGCGCCCTGGCCAAGGGGTGCGCCCCCGCGCTCCTGCGGCGCAGCCGCGCGCGCGGCTGCGCCCGCACGGTCTCCCTGGCACTGGTAAGCTCTCAGCGCGCCTGCAGCACTTCTCACCAGCCTCCTGTGCACTCCGAGAGCTGCGAGCGCGCATGTATCCTTCAGCCAATGTATCCTCCAGCTCTTAGGCTGTGTGATGGGGCCGCCAGGCTGCACCCGGACCAGAACCCTGACCCGGCCGCGCACGAGCGCTTCCGGCGCATCAGCGCGGCGCGCCGGCTGCTGCTGGAGGAGCAGGAGCGGGACGGGGGCCCTGCCACAAACGTCTGACAACCTTGTCTTCAGACACGAATATGCGCTCTGTCAGCCCTGCGCAAGCGGCGACAGCCCGGCGCAAGCGGCAAGAGGTGCGAGGAGACTGTTTGCACGGGCCGTGTCTGCTCGACTAGTGCATGCTCGACCTGCTAGTGCCTGCTCGACCTGCTAGTGCCTGCTCGACCTGCTGCCCGTGCTTGCAGGAGTCTGGAAATGCGGTTGGCTCGCCTGGCGCGCAGGCACCTTTGGCACGCACGGGAGCATGGAGGCGGAGCATATGTCGCACATTTTTTCAGCTAGAAAAAATTTAGCTCTTGGCCTTGTACTGGCAAAGTCGCTTGCAGCGTCGTCAGGGGCTTGAAGTGGCTGGGGTGACCGCGTGACAATGCTGCAGCGCTCTCAAGCCCGATAAATTGCTCGAGCTATGTACTGAAGGCAGGACAGCAAGCGCACAGCTTATCTGGCATGCGTTGACACGCTACGTGTCGGCGAAACCCCTGGGCACAGCCAGGTAACTAAGCAAGAGCTAAGCGTTTCACAATAGCGGGGCTCGCCGGCTTCATTCATCGGCATCGCTGAGAGCATTCGCACGCGGCATGAACCCTGGCGTGGGCGCGCACGGCTCTCGAATGGGTACATTCCACTTGAGCTTGTGCACGATACCCTGCCGGCAGCAGCCTCACATATTGTCAAAATGTCGGCCGCCAGCACAGTGTCTGCAAGTCGCATGGTGAAGGACGGAAAGAGGGGCCGCAAGACCCTGTATGTCACACATGTCGCACCCGCGGGAGACACTGGTGCCAAATGCCGCATGCATCTCATGTATCACACGCGCACGGCGGGCGACATTGTTGCCAAATGCCGCGTATTGGACATGTCTTACACATGCAGAGACGTTGAAGCCGGCGCGCTGCCGAGGCCCGCACCTCGTACCAGTCGTGGTCCAGGCGGCCCAGCGTGATGACGGGCAGCGCGCACTCGCTGGTCGTGCAGCGGATGCTGCTCTCGCGCAGCAGCCGCATCGTGTGCCGCCCATCGAAGGACGCCCTGCAGCGCGCGTCAGAGAGCCGATCGCGCAAGCGCTCAGACCTCAAGGATTTGTATCTTGTAAAACGCCCCCCCCCCCCCCGCATCAACCACTGGCGCAGGCGAGAGGTCTGTACACACTGTGGTGAGCACGCTTCTCAGGATAGGGTCAGGGTTAGCACAAATAGCGGCAACAGGGGCGTGGACACGTGGCGGCACCGCGCGTGCGAGCGCGCGGAGGCGGGCAGGTGGATCTCGATGTCAGAGGCCTCCGGCACGACCAGCGGCCGGAAGGAGAGCGAGTGCGGCGCGATGGGCGTCAGCAGCGTGCTGGGCACGCTGGGCGCGACCATCGGGCCGCCCGCGCTCAGCGAGTACGCGGTCGAGCCAGACGGCGTCGCAATGATAAGGCCGTCCGCCTGCGCAGGCATCACCATCAGGTTGATCGACCCGCCGCATGGATCAGCGAGTGCGCGATCGAGCCGCACGGCGTCGCAGTGATCGGGCCGTCTGCCTGCGCAGGCGCCGCTGCCAGGTGACCAGCCGCCCGCGCAGCAGCTCAGCGCTTCACCCCTGCTTCCCTCGGCGGACTCATTTGTGCACAGCTCATTTGCCCGCCACGGAGCAGTGGCGGGCAAACGCCGCGCAGGTGGCAGGCTGGCTTGCTGGCTGGACGCTGCCAGAGCTCGCAGGTGCTGCCGACCTGCACAGTGGTCAGGTGGTGGCCGTCGACGTAGCAGTCCAGGCAGACCATGGCCGGCGAGGAGCCGCGGTCGACCAGGCACTCGTTCAGCACGTGGTGCACGCGCTGCACGCGGCCGCCCCTGCGCGCGCCGCGCGCGCTCGCCGCCGCACGCCCGCCCTGCCCTGTGCCTGTGCCAGTTGGCTTTTGCTTTCTACGGGCAGCCCAGGCCACTGTGCGTCGCGCCTGGCGGCACTCCGTGCGAGTGCAGTCCGAGCGCCGCCGGCAGGGAGCATGGGGGTTTAGCCCCATATCGAATCCCTTTCAAGCCCACAGCCATGCGGCAGGCGCCGGCGGGGGCCCGCGATGAGGCAAGCGCGACGCGCATGCATGCCAGCGATTGCCAGGACGAGGCGCACCGGCAGGCGCCAAGGCATGGCGCAGGGTTGTCTGGTGCGTCCCCCTGTCCTAACCCAACCCTAGTCATGCCGCCAAGGCTAGGCCTGGCGCGGGTGCGCACCAGACGACCTCGCAGCGCCGCCGCGTGCGCAGCGTGCAGAAGACGGGCGAGTCCGCGCTGTCGGCGGCGAGCACGCGCGCCAGCGTTGCGGCCGCATCCGCGCTCTCGAACGGCGTCAGGAAGCCCAGCGTGCCCATCGCGAACGACACCACTGGCGGCAGCGGCTCATCCTGCGAGCGCCCATGGTGCATTGGGTCGGCGCCCTTGCGCGCTTGCGACCGAACAGCGCACTTCCGGCTGTGGCCAGCCAAACTCTGGTCTTTCACAGAGGAAACACAGCTAGCTGCCTGCTCTCCAGGGCAGCATGCACGGAGCTCATCCTGTTTCACAACACTTCTGTGCATCCATGCCTCGGGCGTTTTGCCAAATTGGCCTCACAGACATCAACAACAGTGCTGCCGGCCAGGCAGGCCAGGCGGCCAGGCAGGCCAAGGTGACCTGCCGGCACGGGTTAGATCAGTCGCAAGGTTCGGAGCACAGCTCAAGCAACCAGGCGGGCCCCGAGCGGCCAGCGACGCGCGCGCCTCCGTGAACAGACTGGTCAGGTGCAGGACGGTGCCGTCGCCGCCCAGCGTCACGCAGAAGTCCACCTCTGCAGCGCACGACAGCCTTGCGCGGCGAGGCGCCCGGTTGCTGACTGCACACAGGGAGCAGACATGCAGGCAGCCTGCGCCAAGTCGCCTGAGTTTTACAGTGCAGCTGCCGCGTGGCAGGGCGCATGCTGCCGGGCGCCATATAGATTATTTCCAGGGAAGGCCAAGTGACACGTTTTGGTCGGCAACTGCATTGAGCTCACACATCCATGTCGGGTTTGCCTAACCAACGGTGGTACAAGCGGGCGTGCCTGCCTCGTAGGGGTGGAAGGCGTCATACTCCGGGAACTCAGTCCGGGCGACCGGCCGCTCCACCAGGACGCGCAGCCCCCGCGCCTCCAGCCTGCACGTGACAGCCCGGGTGAGGCGTACAGCGGGCACGCTGACGGCATCCAACTGGTCTTTATATGCGAGAGCTTACATGCAGGTGCAAGGAAGTTTTTATTGCTGCCGCCCTGGGATAAGCACTGCAGAACCCGCTCCAGGCTGCCAAAATAAGGACATGATGAAAGGGCGCATGAAGGACAGCGCTGTTGCATGCACCTGCGCACAGCTCGGATATGCAATGATTGGGTTAGGGATTGGGTAAGCAAGAGGGAGGACGCTGGCCCGCAATCACCGCCCGTCCCGCATACCAGCGCGCGGCCGCCGCGCACCAGACCGCGATCTCCTTCAGCATGCGCGACGCCGCGGCGCTGTTCGGCTTCTTGACGAGCAGCGCGGTGCGCGGGCCGCCCGCGCCCCACGCGATGTGCGCGCGCCGCTGCTGCACCTTGGCCCGCTTGGCGTCCGCGGGCGCCTGCGCCGGCGCTGCGCGCGCGCCGTTCATGCACCAGACTGCCAGAGCTGGCTGGAACTGTCCTCTGACCCAACCTTGATGTGCGGTGATGACTAGCGCTGAGCGGTCCAGGCAGCCGCACGTGGTGCCGCGCATGGTGCCGCCTGCGGCCGGCGCAGTGGGCGTGCGCCGCTGCGCAGCACAGGACACGGACACCGCGACCGGCACCTTTTGCGAACACGCGCGATCTGCGCCTTCCGCGCTCCCGCTGCTCGTCGTGCAGGGGCAGCACACGCTGGGCGAGGGACGCTGCGAGCTGCCGGCGCACAAGGTGCGCTGTGCGCTGCCAGTGCAGGTGGGCGCGCTGCGCAATGTGGCGGGGGCCGCCTCTCACACACCCTGCTCGCACTGCTCGCTGGCGCACACCAGGAACCTATACCTGCCGCTCCTCCGTCTGCTCCTGGCCAGTCCTGCTTGGGAGCACAAGCTTTCACCGGGCCGTGGTTTGCAGGACAAGCACAACAGCCGGACAGCGCTGACTCGACTCGCCCTGCCGCCTAGTCGTACAGCGCCTCGGTCAGAGTGACAGGCCGAAACGCATGTGCTGCGGCAGTGCGGCCCGGGCCGGCGGTGCGGGCGCCCCGGGCCGCGCACCGCGCCGCCGGGCTTGTCTTGCGCCGCGCCCACGCGCACGCACCGCGGCAGGCGGTACCGCTGCCACCAGCCGCTGCGCTCCAGCGTGTTGCTGCTGCCGTCCGCGCCGCCCGCGCTGGAAGCGCCGCTGCCGCCGGCGCCGCTGCTTGACAGCGCGCGGCCCGGCGCGGCGGCCAGGCGCGGCGCCAGCGGGCGCCGCCGCCCGCCCTGCGGCAGGCTCCACCTGTGCACCTTGCTGTCGTGCTCCGGCGCACCGCGGTCGGCCCAGCTGGCTGCTCCGCTGCTGCTCGCGGCCCGACTGCGCGGGGAGCAACGTGTTAATGTGCAAGTGCGTGATGGCGTGACGTTCGGGCACGCTGCTGACGTTTGTGCACGGCGCCAAAGGCTGCATGAGCGGGTGCTTATCACAGGCTGAGGGAGGGTGCGTGCCTCTCTGGCGCTGCGTGGAGTGCCAGCATGCGGCAGGGCATGGGCACTGGGCAGGCTCCACACGCCAGCGGCGCCAGCGGTGCGTGCAGCAGCGGCGCGAGCCTTCCCAGCCTGGGCAACCGCATCGCGTGCTATCTACAACATGGTGCACGGGACTTTGATCTAAAGCTGTATGTATGTCGCTAAACTACGCTATCTGCGCAACGGCTCACCAAGAACTCGCAATGCAGGCACAGCGCCATCTAATGGTGCCAGCACTCGATCTGATAATCAGCTGAGTAGACCGATGGAGTTGACTTCAGCGCCCTAGTACCCGGACCACTCAGTGGCTGGTGGAGCAGTGGCGAGGAATTTGCGGTGCCAAAGAGTTTCCTTGTTGCTGCCCCACCGGTGCTTGCTGTGCAGCTATATACGGCCACTATGGCACTGCACCGCCAGGCGTTGCATGGGGCGCCCTGCGCCATGCACGCGCCCCGCCCGCACCTGCAGAGCGCCGCATTCGCGGGGCGGCCGCTGCCGGCCCGGCGGCAGCGCGCGCACAGGCAGCGCGTGCGCGCGGTAGCGCAGACGCAGGCGGTGGTCGCCAAGCCTTCGCCTGCGCCCGCTGCGCCACCAAAGCCCGCAGCCAAGCGCAGCAGCGGCGCGGCGGACCTGACCCCCGAGGTCGCCTCCGACCTGTACCGGGACATGTTCCTGGGCCGCGAGTTTGAGGAGAAGTGCGCCGAGATGTACTACCGCGGTGCGCGCCCGATCTTCGTTGCCCGCTGCGCCGCGCATTGTCCAGGCCTGAGCCTGACAGCCGGCCGGCTCGTGCAGGCAAGATGTTCGGCTTCGTGCACCTGTACTCGGGCCAGGAGGCGGTGAGCACGGGGGTGATCCGCCTGCTGCGGGGCGACGACCACATCTGCTCCACCTACCGGGACCACGTCCACGCGCTGAGCAAGAACGTGCCGGCGCGGGAGATCATGGCCGAGCTGTTCGGCAAGAAGACGGGCATCTGCCGCGGCCAGGGGGGCTCCATGCACATGTTTTCGAAGAAGCACAACCTGGTGCGGTGCCCTCGACAGCGGCCTGGTATCCTGTGGTTTGCAGTGTGCAGTGAGCATGGCAGTTTCCACGGCGCACAGCCTGACAATGTTCAGCTTGACAGGCTTGCGGTAGGTGCTGAGCCTGGGGCCTTGCACCATTGACATTGCCTGCCTGTGAGCCAGCGCAGTGCTTCAGTCTTGTTAACAAGGTGCGACACTGACTGAGGCAGACTGGCACTGCAGCTGGGCGGGTACGCCTTCATTGGCGAGGGCATCCCGATCGGCTTGGGCGCAGCCTTCCAAGTCCGATACCGCCGGGTGCGGTGCCTGCGCACCAGCTGCGCTCCCCATAGCATGCTCGTTAGAGTGCGCGCGTCTCTCACGACGCAGTGGGTGACCACCCTTCAGCTTTGCACCTACCTGAGCTGAAAGCCATGGCTTTCATGGGCGACCGCTGGGGCTTTGCGACCCTGCTTCCTCACTCTCACCGGACGGACATAACCAAGCGTATGACAAGCAGACGTGGGGCCCTTGCCACTGTCAGGCAGAGGCGTGCAGGTGAGGCGCCCCTCGCCTGCCTCGCACAGCCTGCGGCGGCGCCCCAGCGCGCGCGCTGCCGCGCGCAGGAGGTGCCTGCACGACGAGGGGGCGCACCTGGCCTATCTCGCACAGCCTGCGGCGGTGCGCCAGCATGCAAAACCCTCCAAAACCCTGCTGCCGCGCGCAGGAGGTGCTGCACGACGAGGGCGCCGACCAGGTGGCCGTGAACTTCTTCGGCGACGGCACCTGCAACGTCGGTGCGCAGCGCTTGCTTTTTTCAACCATAAGCACCAAGACCCACGCTCAAGTGGATAGAATTCAATACAATAAATGAATCGTCATTCTCTGTGCGCTCGCTCCCGGCTGCCGCCTGGCCTGCCGACTGGCCGACCGGCGTGTGCGGCTCTGGCCCGCGGGCGAGCGTGATATGATTCTTGCACCCGGCGCGCAGGCCAGTTCTACGAGTGCATGAACATGGCCTCGCTGTACAAGCTGCCCTGCATCTTCGTGGTGGAGAACAACAAGTGCGCGCCCGCGCAGCCGGCCGCGCTGCGCGACCGCGCCTGCTCGGTGAAGCTGCCCGGCTTTGCAACCGGCGTGCCTGCTCGTTCAACAAGCTGGCCAGCTGTGCAACTGGCATGCGCACAGCTGTGCGCTGTTGAGAACCTGAAGAGGATCCTGCCTCGCGACGGCACGCAAAGGTCGCCGCAAGCACCTGCTGTCAGAGCAACTCTGGCAGGCCTGCTGCTGGGTGACTGCTTTGTAGAGTGTGGCGTGTGGCCGTGCACCGCAACGCGTGTTGGGCACCGGCTGGGGGGCTCGAGCGCGTCGCCGCTTGCACAGGTGGGCCATCGGCATGAACCACCCGCGCGCGACGGGGCCGTCCTTCGGCGACGAGGAGCCCTACATCTACAAGAAGGGCCCCGCGTTTGGCATGCCGGGCGTGCTGGTGGACGGCATGGACGTGCGCAAGGCGCGGCCCCTGAGGCCTCTGGTGCAGTAGTGCGTTTGGTTTGCTTGGATCCAGCTGGGTGCGCCTCAGGCTGGTGCCCATTTTACCTCCATGAGCTCTGGGGTCTGCCGCCTCCCCCCTTTTTGCGTGGCTCAGGTTCTGTACAGGCGCGCCCCACCACGCTATGCCGCATGACTGGTCGTGCTGCACACCTCACTGGGCATGGCGCTGGATGCAGGCACCCTCACACAGGGCTGCGTGCACACCGCATGCGCCCAGCATGCGCAGTAATGGCTAGTTAGCACTCGCGTGTGTTGTCTGATCTTTGCACACCGCGGTGCGGGGTTTCAAGTGGGCGCCGGAAGCTGTCACTGCTGCGCATGCAGGGTCTGACGGACCCTGCCGCTGCGCAGGTGCGCGAGGTGGCGGAGGAGGCGATCCAGCGCGCGCGGCGCGGCGAGGGCCCGACGCTGATCGAGGCGGAGACGTACCGCTTCCGCGGCCACTCGCTCGCCGACCCGGACGAGCTGCGGCTCAAGGAGGAGAAGGAGCACTACCAGGTGCGAGCTCGGCGCGCGGCTCGGCTCGGCGCAGGGGCTGCTGCAGCCTGCATGCTGGGCGCTGGACGCACCTCACGTGTCAGGCGCGGTGTGCCGGTCAGCAGGCTTGTCCGTCTTTTGCATAAGTTGCGTGGGCGGCGAGGGCCCGCAAGGGCGACCACAGGCAGGGCGTTGCGAGCTGCGCTTGCGCGGCCTGCCACCCAGCAGCGGCGGCGGGGCGCGGACAGACATCATCCTCGTATGTCAGCGACGCCTGTGCATCAGGAAGCGAGACACGCCTGACCGCCGGAGTGCGTGGGCGCAGGCGCGGGATCCGCTGCCGCAGCTGAAGAAGTATGCGCTGGAGAAGGGCATCCTGACGGAGCAGCAGGCGCGCGCCCGCGCAGCGGGCCGCTAGCATGCGCAGGCTCGCGCCTGGCAGGGCGCGCTGGTGGAGCTGGGCGTGTTGGCGTGCTAAAAGCTGCGTGTTGGTGGCTGGGGAGGGCGCCGCTGAGGCGTCGTGAGCGGAACCCGTCGCACGTTGTGCGTCCTATGTGTAGCCTGCCTCAGGGGGCGTCTGTGCAGGGGCCTCAAGGGGCGTCTGTGCGGGGGCCTCATGAGCGTCTGTGCGGGGGCCTCGGGGACTCGTCTGCGTGGGGCCTGACGTTGAGAGGCGCGTGGCGCGGCGGCAGATCAAGGAGCTGGAGGAGAGCGTGCGCGACGAGGTGGAGGACGCCGTCAAGTTCGCGGACAAGAGCCCCAAGCCGGTGCGGCCGCGCCGCGGTGCATGCGTGCCCGCCGCAAGGACTCAGCTGCTATATGCCTGCTGATGTGCAGCGGGCGCAAGATGCTGTCACGCGCCGCTGCATATCTTTCGCTGGATTTGCATTTTGAGCGGGGCGGCTTGGGAAGGTGACATGGCGATGCGCTTACCGAGCCTGCATCATCCAGTCGCACCACCGATGAAGGGCAGCGTGTGGCCTGCTCTGCGCGGCCGCCCGTCCGCGCGCGACGCCTGCATGCGGGGGCCCGCGCGCAGGAGAAGGGCCAGCTGCTGGAGAATGTGTTTGCGGACCCCAAGGGTTTTGGCATCGCGCCCGACGGCCGCTACCGCTACGAGCTGCCGGGCTTCTCGTCGGGCACCGCGGCGGTGTCCTGAGGCGGCTGCCCGAGGGGCCTGCCGCCGCCACCGGGCTGCGTGGCTGCGCCTGACGGCTGCTGCTGCCGTAATAGCCTCATGCAGGCCGGCGCAGCAGGCTTTGAGGGCGGCCACAGAGGGTTCCGCTGGCATGCCCGACCGCTTTCAAGGTCTTGGGTCTCCCAGGCTTCTGTGCAGGCACCGCTCGCAAGTCAGCGGGCACAGGGCTGAGGTGGGTCGTGACCAAGCAACCTGCGGCAGCAGGTTTTAGTTGATACTGACGCAAGGCGCCTGGCGGGCACTCCTTGTGTAGTCTGGCTGCATGCTGGTGCTGGCAACTCATAAGTCTGTCGCCACCTGGTGGATGCGCAGCATCATGCGACCACTGCACATGTAGCGAGGTCTGTGCAGCCACCTGCGCTTTGACTGGGTCACCGAGAGCTGGGAGCGACACAGAGGGATGGCCTGCATAGGCCCCGGGTAGACAAAGCTGCCTAAGCAGGGTATTGATCACAGTGGCCCGCGACTGCAGGCACCACATTCATGGAAGCGCAATGCGCACACCAGGGCGTGTGAAGAGTGCATGCGAGGGGTGTCTGTCATTGCAACATCAGCAAGCGGAAGCCTGGACGTGCAGGGTAGGGCATCCAGACGGTGCTTTTGCATCTATCCAGACCGCCGGCCGCTTTCGTGGGGAAGAGTTGGGCTGATGCGGGGTCCCAATCTGCTCATGCTTGGACTGACCGTCCGCTGTACAATATGAGGCATGGGCACGTGAGAGAGAGCACAGTTGAGCGCACGGTCCTAGTCGTACTTGCGACACTGCTTGTGTATGTGCGCAGCCTGTTGTGCCATGTGGCGCATGGCGTGTTTGCCTCCTGTGACCAAGCGTGGCTGAAGTGTGCAAACACTTGATCTGAACCGCGCGTACTCATCCAAGCAAAGGGCCTCCAGCTGCCTGCCCCTGCTTGTACGCCAAGGCCCACCATTGCACAGTCGTCATGCAGCTGCCTGCAAGCGCGCAGCATGCGCGCAGCATCACTGCTCATGCGGGTCGCGGTGCTGAGACGTACTCTGCGCTGACTTACACATAGCTGCGGAATGCACTGCACGCGATCGCTGCGCCTGCGCCGGACCTCCCACAACAGAGGGAGGAGTGGCATGGATAAAGAGGTGAGCATCCCCGCTAGCCGTGGAGCAGCAGGTCTGCACAGACCTACAGCGGACGGCACGCAGGACCTGCAGATATGGCATACCCCACACGCATGCAGTCAGGTGCCACACGCATGCAGTCAGGTGCTGCCAATTGACAATAACCTGGTTAGGACCCCGAATTTCAGGGGATGCAGACGACGAGCCGTGCATGTCAACAAGTCAATGGGCCAAATGCGTGCGCCTCGACCCTCCGGTCCAGAATACGAGTGTGCGCCATCAGGTGCGATCCTGCCCGGCCGACAAGAGCCGCTGCAGATGCGCAGCGTCCCGCACGCTGCCTTGGCAATGCCCGCGTGCCAGTTCAGTGCTGCCCTGGGTCCAGGCGAAGGCGCCATGCCAGCGCTGCCAAAAGCTGGTTGCCACCGCTCCCGCACCCGCAACCTCCCAGGCCCACCCTCCGTCCCCCCTCCCTCCTAGCAGGCCAGCCTGCATGCGCGGGCTGCCTCAGCTTCAGCGGCATTTTCCAGCAGCAGAACAAAGCAAGGACGGCCAGTGCAGCCAGAGGGCACACTGGCGCTGCGGCGGGCGATGTGCGCCGCATTATGCGCCAGAGCCGTTGCGTGGAAAGGGTGCACCCGCCCTGAAAAGCGGGCCCAGATGCAGCCTCCCGTGTGGCTGACACGCATGCGGAGGCACGCTGGCACCAAGTGAGCTCATCATAAGCAAGCTACTATTCAACAAGCAACATTGCAGTCGGCCGCCCGCGCCCTGGCGCTGCAGGCCCAAAAAAACGCCTCAAGCAGAACCTGCTTGAAAGCAGACCGTCTGTTCCGACCACGGCCCAGCCCCGCGCTGCCCGGACCGGCAGGCCAGTGAGCGAGGCGCTCTGGAGCCCCTCACAGACAACAGCCTGAAGGGTGGTGTGCCCAGCGCGTCAGACCCTGGCAGGGTCACGCCGCCGGCCAACTGAGCAGCAGCCGGTGCGCCGCGGCCGCGAGCTCGCGGTCCCACGCCGAGCGGTACGGCTGCGCGCTGCGCGCCGTGGCCGCCCGCGCGGCGGCCAGGGCCGCGGGCGCGCCGCCCGCCGGCGGCGGCGCGTACGCGTCGAAGCCCAGCGCGGCCATGAAGCCGGACAGGTCGTCCGTCGCGGCGTGCTGCTCGTACGCGCTGTGCACCTGCCGCAGCGCACGTAAGCGGGTCATGCCCTGGCGGGGCCGGCGCGGGCCCTGCGCACACACGCGGGCGGCGGCCGTCAGGCGGCCCCGCCAGGCCTGCAGACAGGGCTTGCGCCCATACCGAGCTGCCTTTCGCTGGCTCAGGGCCGTGACGGACCTCCAGCGTACGGTCCAGCAGCCCCGGCTGACCCTGCCCAGCGGATGGCCTAAACCATAAACCCTGTCCGGCGCCCCGCAGCGCACCTGCTGCTCGGCGATCTTGGTCATGAGCGAGTCGACCTCGCCCAGGTCCACGCCCAGATCGGAGCGGCTGCGCACGCCGCCGCCGCCGCTCCCTCCGCCGCCGCCGCCGCCGCTGCCGGCGCTGCCGAGGCGCTGCGCGCGCGCGTCGCCGCCGGTCGGGCGCACGCGCCGCCAGAACGAGAGCGCGCTGCCGCCGCGCGACTTCCTCGGCGACGGCGAGTCGTCCTCGCGGTCGGAGCTGAGCGTGCTCTGCGCGCAGCATGGCCGCAACACATGAATACACTGGTCACCGATTCTTCACGCGTGGCCGCGCTCGCTGCGCACTCGCATCCCCTGCTTCATGCCAGGGGCTTGGGCGCTGTGAAGGCGACGCAGCAGGCGTGCAGGCCATGAAGCAGCATGCGCGCATCGCGCAGCGCAGACACGTCAGCCACGGTGGGTGGCGCTGCGGTTACCATCACGCCGGACGACATGGTGTCGGCCAGCGGCGCGGCGTCGCCGGGCGCGTCGCCGATGGCGTGCGACGCGGGCGCGGCGGCGTCGGGCGGGCCGCCGTTGGCGGCGGGCGCCGGCGCCGGCGCCGGCGCGGCCACCGCCGCCGCGCTGGCCGCCAGGAGCCGCTGCCGCTCTGCGCGCGCGCGCGCAGGCGGGTGAGGCGCTGCTTTCCAGGGCCGCGAGGCGCAGGACAGCACCGTGTCAGCACGGACCGGGCGCGAGTACGTCATGCAGGGACCCGCCATGCTCTGCACAAGGTCAGATCTGATGACGGCGTGCGACTTGCACGCTCTGGCCCGCCATCTCAATACCACCGCGCTGCACATGAGCACGTCCGCGGCACAGCCGGCGCGCGGCGGCGCGGCCGCGCAGCCGCGCGCCGGCGGCTCCCGCGCGCGCCCCGCGGCGACCCCGCGCGCGGACGCGCACCCTGCCGCGCGGACGCGAGCTCGACGCGCAGCGCGGCCGCGGCGGCCTCCGCGGCGGCCGCCGCCGTGAGCGCGTCCTTCTTCTCCGCGGCCTCGCGGCCCAGCCGCCGCACCTCCTTCGCCAGATCCGCCACCTGCGCGCGCGCGCCGACGCCCGCGCCTCTTCAGGGCTGTGCCGCACGACGCCGATGTGCGCATCGCTGCCGGTGAGCGCCTGCGAGCGGCGTGCGCGCGCTGCTGCGGCCGCGCCACCATTGCAGTCGCATTGGTGATCGCGTCGGTGTGGCCAGGAGGGGAAGGCGCGTGCCTGCGAGCGCGCGTCCTTGAGCTCCGCGCGCAGGCCGGCGGCCGCGTCCGCGCGCTCGCGCTGCCGCGCCGCGTCCGCGCGCGCGGCCTCCGCGGCGCGCGCGGCGGCGCGCGCGTCGGCCTCCGCGCGCCGCGCGGCCGCCTCGGCGGCTGCCTTCTCGCCGCGCAGCCGCTCCAGGCCGCCGGCGCGCGCCTCGGCCGCGGCCGCCTCCCCGCGCGCCACCTCCAGCGCGCGCGCGGCGCCCGCCGCCGCCGCCTCGGCCTGCTTGGCGGCCGCCAGCGCCGCCGCCTGCGCCGCGCGGAGCGCCTGAGCAGTGCCAGGCTTAGGGTTGCAAAAACACCAGCTGTGCGTGATTGGCAGGCGCGCGCGCACCGCAGCCGATTCGGGCCCGCCCGCGCATGCGCCTGCCGCACTCGCCTCGGCGCGCGCGAGCCTCGCGCGCCTGCGTAGCGGCTGCAGCCACACGCAACGAGAGAGGGCACCCAGACCAGAGCCAGAAGCGCATGCCAAGTGGGTGCTCGGGCCGCTTGCGAAAGACGGCACGCCGGATGGGGCAAGCCAGCGGCGGCGGCGGTTCAGCCGTACAGGCCGCGCGGCCTCGGCCGCGGCGGCGCCCAGCAAGGGCGCGCACCCTGTCGGCCCTGAGCGCGTCCATGGCGGCGCCGTCAGCCGCGCGCTTGCCGCCGAGTGCGGCCACCTCTGCGTGCGCGCCCTCCAGCGCGCGCGCCGCCGCGGCCGCCGCCGCCTCGGCAGCCCGCGCGGCCGCGCCGGCCGCGCCGCCGTCGCGCCGCAGCTGCTCGGCGGCCGCCTGCGCGCCGGCCAGCTGCTCGCGCAGCGCGTCCGCGCCCTCGGCCGCCGCGGCAGCCTCGGCCTCCAGGCGCCGCACGACGACGTGCGCCGACGCGTTCTCCGCGCGCAGCCGCTCCATCGCCTCCAGCTTGGCCTCCAGCGAGGCGGCGTGCGCCTGCGGGCATGAAAGGACGGGGTTAGGGTAAGGGCCGCACGACGACGTGCATGGACGTGTTATCCGCGCGCAGCTGCTCCATCGCCTCCAGCCTGGCCTCCAGCGAGGCGGCGTGCGCCTACAGGCGCTGGTACGAAACAGGGGTAGAGTTTTACATTAGGGCCAGGGCGCAGGGGCGCTGCGCGTCAGTCCCAGGCTGGGCCACGGCCAGGCAGGTCCGGGCCCCGGACAGTGTGCACAGCGCCGTTGGCCAAGCCGCGGAGGCGTGGGGGCGCCCCGCCGCCCTGCCAGCGCCGCCCTGTGCATCCAGGCCGCGCGAGGCTGGCGGCCAGCGTAAACATGAGACGGCCCGCTGATCATGGCGAGAGGCATGCCGCTTTGCTTCGCCTTTCGCAGGTCTTCCCTCAGGCCGCCGTCATGCTGGCAATCTGGACAGCCGCGCCGGGGCCCCCGCGTCGCCCGGCAGCCTTTCTGTTGCAGCACGCAGCACGGCAGCCCGACATGCGCATGCAGCCGCAGGCCAGCCGCGCCATGTCGCCGGGGGGCGCGCCTGCTCGGCGTCAAACGCCTTGGCAGCCGCGGCCGCGCCAGCCTCCAGGCGCTGCACGGCCGCCTGCGCGGCCGCCTTCTCCTGCGCCAGCCGCTCCATGGCCGCCGTCCGCTTCTCCAGCGCGGCCACCTGCCGGCCGCGCGCGCGCCGCTCACGCCCCGAGCGCAAGCCACGGCCGGCCCGGCCGCGCGCGCTGCACTGCTGCGGCGCGCCTGCTCATTGATCGGTGCCAGGGGACGCGAGCGGGCCTCGCGCGCATGCAAGTCGGAGCTGCGGCGCAGCTAGTGAGCAGGCACCTACGCCCATCTCGACATGCTCACTGCCAAGCTCTAAAAGCGTGCCGGCTGCCGACGCCCCACGCCCTGTCCCTGGTGCTCGCAGGTGACTGCAGGCGCTCGCAGCCGCCGCATGCACGCCTCTCCGCTCGGGCGAGCGCGGCGCAGCGGGCGAGGCCGCGCCAGGGTTGCTCGACCTAGGCTGCTGCAAGCACCTCAGGCATGCCCAGCACGCGCCGGGAGGGCGAGGCCGCGGGGCACCTGAGACCGCGCAGCAGCGAGCGAGGCGGCGCCCGCGGCCGCGTCGACCTCCAGGCGCTGCACCGCGCCCAGCGCGGCGGCCTTGTCGCGCTGCAGCTGCTCCATGGCGGCCACACGGTCCTCTAGCGCGGCCACCTGGCGGACACAGGCACCCTCGTGTGAGCTGCCTGGCCTCGTCCGAGTGCGGGCCGAGGCGGTCTCGCTCCCGCTCCAACACTCCCTTCGGCGGCTGCCGGTGGCTGGAGAGGGCGCTGAAATGCTTCACGCGCGCAGTCAATGGGGAGCCGCAGCGGGCCTGGCGGCAGGCTGCTGCGCCGCGGCGCGGGCGCGCCTGCGAGCGCGCGGCGGCCGCGTCGACCTCCAGGCGCTGCGCCGCGGCCAGCGCGGCCGCGCGGTCGCGCTTCAGCTGCTCCATGGCCGCCAGGCGCGACTCGGCCGCGGCCGCCGCGCCGCGCGCGGCGTCGCGCTCGCGCCGCGCGTCCGCCAGCTCGGCCTCCAGGCGGCCGGCGGCCGCGGCGGCGTCCGCCTTGTCGCGCTGCAGCTGCTCCACGGCGGCCGCGCGCGGCTCCAGCGCGGCCACCTGCCGGCGGCAGGACAGGTCTGGCGTGCCCTCTTGATCGCATCGACCTCTAGATAACTCGTGTAATATGTGCCCTTCTCGACCAATCACTGCTTGGCAGCGATCCAGGAATGGCGGTCGACATTCTCTCCCCGCGTGCAGGCCCTGGCCGCCCGGGCCCTGCGCCCTGCTCTGCCGCGTCCCCGTGCAGCCAGCCGCTGCGGCGCCTCACGTGCGCAGGCGCAGGCAAGGCAAGCAAGCCCTCAGGCATCAAGCGCCGCAGCCGCGGCTGCTGGAGCAGGCGCCTGCGCCGTCCGCTCCGCGCTACCCCATACCCCTCAATAGGCAATAGGCGACCACCTCTTGGTCAGCCTCACCTGCCGAGACCCTGCCCTACAAGCGCCAGGGCTCGCAAGGGCCACAGGCATCCATAGCCGCAGAAATTGCCCAAGGCCGGCACGCGCAGCAACAGCAACAGCGCAGAGGAATAGCCCCCGGTCTCCGCTGCGGGCGCGTCCAGGCGCGGCCGCGGGGGCGGCACGGGGCACCTGGGAGCGCGCGGCGGCGAGCGCGGCCGCGCTGGCGGCCAGCTCGGGCTCCAACCGCTGCACGGCGGCCTGCGCGGCCGCCCTCTCCTGCGCCAGCTGCTCCATGGCCGCCGTGCGCTTCTCCAGCGCGGCCACCTGGCGGCCGCGCGCGCCCCCGTGTGCTCCTGGCGCGGCACAAGGCCGGTAGCGAGCACCGCGGCCCCGCCGTGCCGCAGCCCGGCCAGTTTGCTCGTCTGTCCCAAAGTACCCATGCACGTCTGAGCACTGGCCACGCTACCACTGTCTCTGCAGGTTATACAACAACCTTCATCTGCCGGACCCAGCCTGCTTGCGCCAGCAGCCCCAGCCTCGCCGTCCATCTGCCAGTCCTCGCGCGTCGCCGACGAGAGGCATCTTAACAGCCGCACAAGCGGCGGCCCGAGGCGCATGGAGCGGCGCGGCAGCAAGCTGGGCCGCATCGAAGCTTTCCCACCATGGTCTCTGATGCGGGCGCTTCCAGGCACGGCACCGAGCGGCAGGGGTACCTGCGAGCGCGCGGCGGCGAGCGAGGCCGCGCCGGCGGCCGCGTCCACCTCCAGGCGCTGCACCGCGGCCAGCGCGGCCGCCTTGTCGCGCTGCAGCTGCTCCATGGCGACCACGCGGTTCTCCAGCGCGGCCACCTGGCGGCCGCCGCGGGCGCCCCCGTGTGTGCCGCCCGGGCTCTGTCCGGGCGCAGGCCTAGGCAACTTTGTTTGTTTCCAAGCCCTTTGTTTCCAACAGCCTTGGCGGCTGTCGAAGGCTAACAGGACGTCAGAGCGCTCCGCACGCGCAGACAATTGGGGGCCGCAACGGGCCTGGCGACAGGCTGCTGGGCGCGCCTGCGAGCGCGCGGCGGCCGCGTCGACCTCCAGGCGCTGCACAGCGGCCAGCGCGGCGGCCTTCTCGCGCTTCAGCCGGTCGATGTCCGACAGGCGCGCCTCGGCCGCGGCCGCCGCGCCGCGCGCGGCCTCGCGCTCGCGCCGCGCGTCCGCCAGCTCGGCCTCCAGGCGGCCGACGGCCGCGACGGCGGCCGCCTTGTCGCGCTGCAGCTGCTCCATGGCGGCCACCTGCGGGCCCGCCGCGCTGCTCAGACACGTCCCCTCGCCATGCGCGCAACTTGCACCAGCCGGCAGCACGCTCTCGCGTCTCGGAAGCCTGGCGAGCGGCGCGCAACTGCCGGCGCCGTCACAGGGCTGGCTCTGCGTTGCGCAGCGCAGGCAGGCGCTCCTGCAACCAGGTTCAGGACCAGCATGTCCGCAGTTGCGCATTGCAGTCTGCAACTCACTAACACCAAAATCAAGGCCGAGAGTTTCTGTGCCGGCGGCAGTGCGCCTGCGGGACGGCCGCAGGGCACCTGGGGTTAAGGTAGGGTAGGATAGGCACCTGCGAGCGCGCGGCGGCGAGCGAGGCCGCGCTCGCGGCTGCGCCCACCTCCAGGCGCTGCACGGCGCCCAGCGCGGCCGCCTTGTCGCGCTGCAGCTGCTCCATGTCCGCCAGGCGCGCCTCGGCGGCGGCCGCCGCGCCGCGCGCGGCGTCGCGCTCGCGCCGCACGTCCGCCAGCTCGTGCTGGCGGCCCCATACACGGCAGTGTCAACAAGCGCCGCAGCGGCCGGCGCCCTGCATGTGCATACGCTTCCAAGCCTTTCTGCTCTCGCACATGCGCTATGCTTTAGGACTGTCACGCTGGCAAGCGAGGTCGTCTCTCAAAAGTGTGGGTCACACATTCAGCCGGCTCCAGACAAGCACGATGCTGTCTGGGCCGTGGCATGATGCACTGCTATCCACCAGCCCGCGCCCCGCGCCAAGCTCAGTCCATGCCCATGGCAGCACAGCCGCACCCCAGGCCCTGCATGGCAGCGGCGTGCAGCCAGGGCCAGCCTGGGCCAGCCATAGCGCCAGGGTTGGGGTTAGGGTAATGCCCCCGGCGCACCTTGCCCTCCAGGCTGGCCATGCGCTGACGCGCGGCCTCGGCCTGCAGCGCGGCCTGCGACGCCGCCAGCGCGCCCTCCAGCCGCGCCGCCTCGGCCGCCGCCTCGCCCGCCGCGCGCTCCAAGCCGGCCGCCTGCGGGGCCCGATACAGCAGCAGGGTCTCAACAGGCACATCATTTGAGCCCGGCGCAGGACCCACTACATCCGCCGCCGCCTTGCGCGCACTCCAGGTCGGCCTCCCCGCACTGCCGAGCCACATACGTCGCCCCTGTGGAGGCGTCTCCGCCTCGCGACCAACACACAGCAGGTCATTTGCGTGCGCTCGCAGGTACCACCGGCAGTGCGCCGCACCACTTATCCCCCGCCTGCCTCCGTCCAGGCCGTCATGAGGAGACCGGGTCTGAGCGAGGCGGCCTCCGCCTGAAATGTTCGGGTAGTCGCGGCTTGTTGCCCTAGTGGGCAGAGCTGTACCGCCGCCCTGCCATGCCATTACAAGGTCGCGGCGCGCGCCTGGCCCTCCAAGCCGGCCGCCTTCTGCGCGGCGGCCTCGGCGGCGCCCGCGGCGGCCGCGCGCTGCGCTGCCAGCTCCTGGACGGCGGCCGCTGCGGCCGCCTTGTCCCGCTCCAGCACCGCCACCTGCGCAATGGGGAAGTTTAGGGTAGCTAACCCTATCGTAATGCAAAGCCGACGCTGAGAGGCCGCCGCCGCCGCAGGCGACCATGCGCGGTAGCCAGGCGCCTCGGGCCGGTGCTGTACACCAGGGCTTTCAGGCCCTCAGTCACTCTCTGTATGGCCCGCAGAGGCGGCGCCGCCTGGCGCTGCACACACGCTGCCCCCGACTTCGCCTGCCAGCTAACGGCGGGGCGCGTCTAGCAGCCGGGGGCGCGCCTTATCCTCCAGCTGCGCGGCGGCGGCCCCGACGCCCTCGGCCGCGGCGCGCGCCGCGGCCAGCTGCCCCTCCAGCGCGCCCGCGTGCGCCTCGGCAGCCGCGCGCTCCTCGCGCAGCTGCTCCGCGGCCGCCGCCTGTGCAGCGCAGCACAAGTAGCCTCATCCCGCTGCTCACGTGTGCCTTTGCAGCAGCGCACACCCCTCCATGCAGCAGTGCCTACACCAAACTGCTGCTGTTCAGCAGCACGGCCTACTGAAATGAAGGCGACCCAGCTTGATAGCGGGAGGCGGCACCTGCGCGCGCAGCTCGCCCTCCGCGCGCGCCAGCGCGGCCTCGCCGGCGCCGCGCTCCGCGCGCAGGCGCTCGGCGGCCTGCAGGTGCTCCGCGCGGCCGCGCTCCAGCGCGCCCTGCTGCTCCGCGCGCATGCGCTCCATAGCGGCCAGCTGCTTCACGCGCAGGCCCTCCATCGCGCCCAGCTGGTCGCGCAGGTCGGCCGCCTGCGCCTGCGCCTCGCGCACGGCCGCGCCGTGCCGGCCCGACGTGCTGCGCAGCGTCTCGGCGCCCGCGGCCGCCTCGGCCAGCGCGGTGGTCAGGCGCGCGACCTCGCGGTCCGCCTCCAGCTTCTCGGCCGCCAGCTCCTCCATCGCCGCCACCTGCGCGCGAACGGAGGGTTTTGAAAACCCTCAAGCTCAAAAGCAGGCTGAAGTAGCCCTGGCAGCAGTGGCTCTGCTTGTCGGCTCGTCTCAATATGGCTAGTCACAACAGAGGACAGGGTTTAGTGTACTAGTGTGAGGGCTTGCGGCGCCCCCTCCGTCCCTCCAGCGCAGCTGCGCCGCCTCCTCCGTCAGCGGCACCGCCAGTGCGCGCGATGCCCTGAGCCAGGGTAGGGGTTGGGGACTATGGACATTTGAAAGAAGGGTTGCGGCGCCCGCACCTTCCAGCGCAGCTGCGCGGCCTCCTCCGTCAGCGGCACCGCCAGCGCTGCCTGGCGCGCGAGCGCGGCCTGCTCCTGGCGCAGGTCGGCCGCCTCCGCGCGCGCGCGCGCCAGCTCCGCCGCCACCGGCCGCAGCTCCGCCGCCTCGGCCGCCGCCTGCGCGCCCCAGCGCAGCCACGTCACGCTCAAAAGTCCAGGCGCAAGGGCGGCCCCGCCGCTACCTGGCCGCTCGCCACTGCGAAGCAGTCCAAGCGACTGGAGCAGTGGGCGGGGTTGCGGCGCCAGCCGCGGCCCCTGCACGGCATGCGCGCCAGCTTCTCCGGCGCCAAGCAAGCCGGGCTCGCTCGACTGCGGCCTGTGCCGTGGCATTGACGACCATGGGGCTCTGTCTACGTGCTTGGGTGTGTGCTTTGCCGCAGGCGGCTCCGCCATGCCAGGCTCAGCAGCCTCATCTAATAATGTGCAGCGCCCACTGGCGCGCGTCCACGCCACAGACAGGCAGCAATACGCATGCGAGAGCGAGCGGCGCCCGCAGCAGCTGAAAGAGCAAGGAGGTGTGCGGGGCCGCGCCTGCGCGGCGCCCGACGCGCGCGCCGCCAGCTCGTCGCGCTCACGCCGCAGCCCGTCCGCCTCGGCCGCCGCCGCCGCCGCCGCCTTGCGCGCCTCAGCCGCCTCCGTGCCGCGCTGCTCCACCTGGCGCGCCCGCAGGCTGCTGGAGGAAGGCGTAGCCGCAGGGGCAGGGCATTGGTGAGGAAAGATAATCTAAAAAAAAAAAAATCCATAACATGCACACCGCTATCGTCGCGCCCTGTACGGCCGTCAAGGAGCGCGCGTCGAGGAGGGCTGCTGTGCACAAACCATGTAAACCCTGTCCTGACCCTCGCCGGCGCGCACCTGCGCGCGCAGGTCGCCCGCCTCCGCCTGCGCGGCCTTGGCCGCCGCGCGCGCGGCGGCCGCCTCGGCGCCCTCCGCCGCCAGGCGCTCCGTCTCAGCCTCCATCGCCTCGATCTCGGCCTCCAGGTCGATGGCCTGCTTCTGCGCCCTGGCGCGCGCGGCGCACCCGCGGCGTCATGCCGTACCCCTAGCGGAGCGCCGCGTGGATCACCGCGCGGCGCCACAGCGCCTGGCAGTGCACACCGGCAGCCCAACTAACCCCCCGAGACACAATCGTGCCGCCGCGCAGTGCCGCGGCGAGGCACCCCGCGTCTTGCAGGCTCGCCAGCAGGGCTGGCACGCAAGGGCCCCGACCCCCTGAGCAGCACAGGGTTTGCTGAAGGCGTGCGCAGTGTGCTGGCGTGGCGGTGGAGCGCCAGTGAAGCAGCCCGGAGGCAGGCAGTACTGGCGCGGCAGCGGCCCGCGCGGAGCTCACAGGTGCAGGCCCACAAGAGCAGCACAAATGGCTGAGGGAAGAGCGGCGCGCGCACTCCTGCAGCGCCTCCTCGAGCCGGAGGTAGGCTCTAATACAGCAGCCCGGAAGCAGGCAGCACTGGCGCAGCAGAGGCCTGCGCGGGGCAGCGCGGGGGCCGGGCGGGGACCCTGACCCTATCCTAGGGCGGGGGCCGGGCGGCGCGCGCACTCCTGCAGCGCCTCCTCCAGCCGGAAGTTGTCGTCGCGCAGCTGGCGGCCCAGGCGCGCCTCGCGCGTCAGCGCCTCCAGCCGCCGCCCGGCGACCGGCGCCGCCTCCGGCTCGCCGCCCTCTTCGCTGCCGCCGCCGCCGCCGCCCGCGCTGCTCGCGCCGGGCGTGCGCGGCGGCGTGCCGCCCGGCGACGCGCCGCCGGCCTCGCCGCCGCCCGCGGGCGGCGCGCCGCCGGCCTCCGCGTGCGGCGGGTGCCCCATGCCGGCCGCCTGCTGCTCCTTCAGCGCAGCCTGGCTGCGCGCGAGCTCCAGCGTGACGCGGTCCAGCTCATCGGCCAGCTTGGCGTTGAGCGCCTTGAGCTCGGCCTCCACGGGCGGCCGGCTCGCGCCGCCGCCGCCGCCGCCGACCCCGCCGCCGCCGCCGCCGCCGACCCCGGTCCCGGTGACGACCAATCCGCCGCCGCCGCCGCCGCCGCCGCCGCCGGCAGAGCTGCTGCTGCTGCTGTGCGCGCCGGAGCCGGGCGCGGCAGGGCCGGGGCCGGGCCGCGGGCCGGTCTGCGCGGCGGAGCTCATGACCTGCAGGCTGGCCGCGTCGTGCGAGAGCGCACTGATCTCGCGCTGCAGGCTGCGCGACTGGTCCTCCAGCCGGCGCACCAGCTGCGCCGACTCGACCTTGATGCCGTCCTCGCGCGGCGCGTACAGGCTGCCCGCATCGCTCGCCTGGCTGGCCGTGTCGCTCATCTCCGAGCGCGCCTTCAGGTGCTCCACCACCTGCGGCGCGCCCGGGCGCGCTCAGACGCTTGAAGGCACATTGCGCAGGGTAACTCAGGGTTAGGGCAGAGTACGTGGTATAGGCGCGGGCCCGGACAATGCAGAAGCATGGCGGCAGCCGGTGCCGAGCCCCCTGCAGAGTGCGCTGCGGCCAAGGGTGCCGCCCCTGCTGAGCAGCACATACACCTTGCGAGCCGGCGCGGCGTGATGCGCGTGACAGCACAACGGCCTGCGCGCCGCCGGCTGCAGCCTCGCAGCTTGCACGCTGCTCTGCGCCGCTGCACGCCGCGGGCCCGCCGCGCCCCCTGCCCCCGGCGCGCGCGATCCAAAGGAGCGGAGCCAGGCCGTGGGGGCGCGCGCCGTGAACAGGCGCTGGTTCTCGCCCTCTAGCTTGCGGTTCCAGCGCTTGAGCTCGCCGACGAGCGCCGCGTTGTAGTTGTTCGCGCGCCGCGCGCCGACCAGCACGCGCGCCACGCGGTTGCCCACGTAGCTGGCCGTGCGGTTGAGCGCGTCCAGCTCCAGGCGCAGCCGCTGGTTCTCCTGCAGCAGGCGCGCCTCGCCGCGCGGCGCGCCGCCGGCGGCGGCGGCGCCGGCGCCGGCGGGCGGCGCGGGGCCGTCCTCGGCGCTGGAGGAGGTAGCGCGGGCAGGCGCCGCGCGCGTCGCGCCGGCGCCGCGCTCCAGGCCGCGGCCCTGGCCGCAGCGGGGCTGGTCTCAGAGGCGAATGAGGGGGGCAGCGTCGGGGCAGGCCCTGGGTGACGCGCGGCCATGGCCGTGGCGCCAGGCCCTCCGAGCTGCCATGGCTCACCAAGAGCATTCCTATGTGACATGAGGCAGGCGCCGGCGCACGCAAGGGCCGAGATGTGCACTCTGCCCACACAAACGACCTGCAGACAGAGCAGCCTCTTCATCGGTGCGCATGCAGGTCCTTGACCTGACGCCCGCTCGCCCGCATGGTGTCATATGTTCACCTCGACCTCAGGCCTGCTCGTGCAGCTCTATGACAAACTCATGACAATTTGAACCAAGCAGCCCGCGCTCAGAGCGCTGCCAATGCGGAACAGGCGAGGTATACCCTACCCTGTACCCAGCGCGGGCGAGGGGCGCCGCACCTGGGCGCCGTCCTCTGCGGCGCGCAGCGCGAGCGCGCGCGCCTGGCTTGCCGAGCGCTCTAGGCCGCGGCCCTGGCCCCAACAGGCGGCTGTCAGGAGGGCGGCTTTGGCCTGTCCGGCCAGCGTCCGCTGCGGACACGGCAGGCAAGCCCCCCGCGGGGCCCACATGCTGACCGAGCTGGGCGCCGCCCAACCACACACCTGCCGGTCCGTGCTTTTCATGCACAACTGGCGGTTTACACACGCCCTCTCTCACGCATACTGCAGACACTACGAGCACGAGTTCGTCAGACCCGGGCCCCGCAGGCGCCCCTGCCGGGGCGGGCCCGAGGCGCGCGCGCACCTGCGCGCCGTCCTCGCCGCCACGCGCCGCCGCCGCCCGCACCTGGCTGCCCAAGCGCTCCAGGCTGCGGCCGTGGCTGCCGGCGCGCTCAATCGGGCGGCCCACCTGCACGCCGCGGGCAGCCGTGGGCTGTGTTCGCTTTCTCCGTTCTTTTCCGCTTACCGTGGGCAAGCAGGACGCAGGGACCGCCGCGACGCACAGACGCAGCGCTGGCGCGCGCCGCGCGGAGCTGGGCGTCCCCGAGGCGCCTGCGCACGTGGGAGGAGCGGCGCAGCCACAGGACTGTCCCCCACAGCAGCGAGCAGCGACTGAGCACGCTCACACTGACACTGCCGCCCCGCGCGCGCGCCTGGTTGCCGGGCGCCGGGCGCTCCAGGCCGGCCACGCGCGCGGCGAGCGCCGCGTTGTCCTCGGCCAGCCGCTGGTTGACCGCCTGCAGCGTGGCCGCCTGCATGGCCTCGCGCTCCGCGGCCTCCGCCGAGCGCTTGGCCAGCGCGGCCTTCTCCGCCTCCAAGCGCGCCACCTGCATAGGGTTAGGGTAATAGGTTTAGGGCCAACATGCGCGCAGCCGGGCGGCCGCGGTGAGATGACGCCCGCGCGTGCCTGCTTGGGGGGTGAGCTTGCAGTGCAAGGCTTGCGCTCTGTGTCCTCTTATGCAGCCTGTGCCGCGGCAAGGCGCGCAGCGGCGGGCGCGCAGGGCGCCGCACCTCCCGCAGCAGGACGTCCGGCGCCGGCGCCTGGCTGCCGTTGCGCGGCTCTGCGCGCGCCTGGGCCTGCGGCGCCGGCCCGGCGCCGCCGCCCAGCGCAGAAGTGCCGCTGCCCCGGCCGCCGCTTGCCGCACCAACTGCCGGCGCACCAGCACCCCCCTCAGCCTCCAACCGTGCAGGGGTGAGCGCGCCCCGCGCGCCCCCGCCGCCGGTCTCCGCATTGGCGCCGGCGCCGCCGGGCGGCGCAACGCCGGCGCCGGTAGCCCCGCTGGCGCCGGCGGCTGGTCTGGCGCCGTCTGCGGCTGCGGCAGCCGTGCCAGCCTCGCCGTTGCGGCGCTCCAGGCTGCCAGAGCGCTTGGGCCGCATCAGCGCCCGCGCGAACGCCATGTGCTCGCGCCTGCACCCAGCGCCCCCTGGTTCGGTCGCAGGCAGCAGCCTTCCCTGCCAAGCAAAAGGGGGTTGCGATGTGTGCTCAGCTCAAGTCTGCAAGACGCTATGGTAAGCATGTCGTGCGCTTGCGGATATGGCCTGCTCTACGCGACTGCCGGGTGCAAAACTACGTCGCCAGTGCAGAGTCCACAGGCGGTGCTACGTGCCAAGGACGGTGCAGGGGCATACTACCCCGGGAGCAGAGCGCCCTCGCCTGTGCTTCTGCCCGACGGACTGGCCAACTGCTGCAAATGCGGCAACTAGTCACCTTCGTGGTTACCTTGCAAGCACCACGCAGTGCACAGATACCCGTGCGTGTGACGCGGCGGCGCACGCAGCACCGGGCGGATGCTGCCCGCACCTGGGCGCCCGGGCGCGCAGCTAATGCGGATGTACAGTGTGGCGCTTGCAAAACGCCAGCATAACTGCGAAGCTCAGCGCCCCGCCCTCCCGCCGCAGTGTCGCTTCACCGCAGGGAGAGCGGTACGCTGTCGCAGGCTAGCTGGCCTCACAGCTTGCTTGTGATACCTGCGCCCCTGCAGCCTCCCAACACTCAGCGCTGCCGCCAGAAAGCTCGCCCGCCAGCAGGCATGATTACATGGACGCTTAGAGCAGAGGGCATCGTCCGGAGAGGCTTGCGCGGCTGGCGCCTTGCACCCCCTGAGCACCGGGGGCTCTCCTAGTGACCTGGGGCCCACATTACTGGCCAGCAAATATATGCTTCTGCTTACTATACCTCCTATGGGGCTGACGCAGCAGATAGCCAAGTCCGGCAGGCAGTTACATGCGCACCAGGCCCTGGCGCCCGCCTCCTGTAAATATGCACCGCTCAGCTCCACCCGCATCAAGCAGCTCTCAGGCTAGCCGTGTGCTGCTCAGCACGCCGCGCAGCGACACCTTGGGAGCACTTTGGGCCAGAATGAGGGTGTGGGGGGGTTTTGCGCCTTTTTTTTTCCTTGGCGGGAGCGGTCAAGTCGACGTAAACAAACAGTGGCGTTAGCGCTTTGCCACTGATAGCAAAGCGCTGGTACCACGCTTGTGACCAGGATGCAGGCGAGCCTGGCATACAAACTTACGCATGGGCCATGCTCACGCTCCGCCGTGTACTGTCATCCCTGCCCGCCCAGCAGCTGGCCAGCGCGTCCCTTTAGTCCCAACCCTTCCAAGTGCCGGCAGCGGCACAGGAGGCAACACAGTATCTGCACTGCCGCGCAAGCTGATGCAGGCATGGTGGTGCGGGAGGTGCTAAGCCGTGCAGACAGGTGTGTTCCTGTCACATGCATCCCCGCTTACTTGAGTTGTGCCGGTCGCTTAATGCCTATACGCCTCTAGCCAATCCCAGCACGTGCAGCATGGAGTGGGGCACATGCTGTGAAGTCCCAGTGACACTCGAGTCCACTCACAGGATGAAGCTCAACCGGGAAGAGGACCGGCAGTTTTACCGTGCGGCGCCTCGTAGTTTATATAAGAGGCTTGCGCCCAGTTGCTGAGCTCAACTGGGTAGCTCCTGACCTGTCAGCCATCACTTGCACACTGTAGTGCATGATTCAGCAACACGCTCTCGTTGCGGCCCTGCATGTGTCAGCACACGCGTGACTGCAACGCCAGATAGGCGCAGACCAGTTTTTGCATGCGGCCCGCCTGGCCTCCTTACCAGCTTGTGCTAGCGCAGGCAGCCCGCGGCTGGTGACGCATGTGGATGAAAGGTTCCTCGCGAGGGTCACGCAGCTGTACCGGCAACGCATCCCGGATGGCGCCGCCGTGCTGGACCTCATGTCGTCCTGGGTGAGCCACCTGCCAAAGGAGCGGCACTACTCGCGCGTGGTCGGCCACGGCATGAACGCCGCCGAGGTGCGCTTCCCACACAGGTCCTCCCCTTGACTCAGTTCCGGAGCCGCTCTGCTCGGCTCTGCTTGACATCAACTACCGCGCCTTCCGGACTGGGTGCACTGCTCAGGCCAAAATACTCTGCACACGTTGAGCCACCGCAGCCTCCTGCTGCATGCGAGCGCGTCAACTCGTGCTGCCGTGTCACCAGTGCATCCCCGCGTGCGCTTGCTGCATGCACCACGGCCCGCAGCTTCACGCGCGCGGCAACAGCAGACACGCATAGTCACAGCAAGACCATGCTGTCGGCGGTGCGCAGCGCGGCGCGCCGAGCTTGTCCAGCTTGAGGTCGTGCGGACCAGGACATGGTAGGTCAGCCCGTCCTCAAGCTGCGGGCGCCTGGGGGCGCAGCTGGCGCGCAACAAGCGCCTGGACAGCTTCTTCGTGCGGGACCTGAACGCGGAGCCGGGCGGCTGGGCGCTGGCCGACCAGAGCTTTGACGCGGTGCTCTGCTGCGTCTCCGTGCAGTACCTGCAGCAGGCGCGCGGCGGGTCCAGCACGTTGAGAGCGCCAGAGTCCACACCATGCATGGCAGGGACAGATGTATGGACTTTGTCCAGCCGGCATGCAGAGTATCTGGCGTCGTGCGCAGTGTGCCTCTGACAGGCTTGCGCACGCTGCGCGCGGCCGCCAGTCGGAGCGGGACGAGCCTGCGCTGTAGCCAGTGCTGTCGCCGGCGCTGTAGGCCGCTGCGGCACCCCAGACGGAGCGGCAATGCGTGTCTGCCCGCCGGCGCCTCCTTCCAGGCTGACCGCTGGGGCTCGAGTGACTCTAGGATGGTCCAGAAACTACTTTGAAAGACAGCGCTGTGTGCAGCGTGTGCCACGGCACAGCCTTCCCTTTGTCCGGTGTATGCGCTGCCGGCGGCATGCGCCGGACCGAGCTGCATCCGCGGCGCAGCCAGAGCGCGTGTTTGCGGAGGTCTTCCGCGTACTGAAGCCAGGCGGCTGCTGCATCATGACCTTCAGCAACCGGCTGTACTATGAGAAGGTGCGCGTCGTTCCAGACCAGGCTCGATGCTCTCCTGGCCTGCACTATGAGAAGGTGCACGCCGCTCCCAATCAGGCTCGATGCTCTTCTGGCCTGCACTGTGAACAGGTGCTTGCTGCCGCTCCAGATCAGGCTCAATGCGCTCCTTGCCTGCTGCCTTGCGCTCGCTGCGGAGAGCTGGGCCTGCGGCATGATGCGGATGGCTGTCTGTGCAGGCGATCCAGGCCTGGCGGGACGGCTCCGGCTACAGCCGCGCGCAGCTGGTGAAGCAGTACTTCCTGTGCGTCGCGGGTGGGCGCCCTGCTTGGCGTTCTTTGAGATCTTGCTGCTTGCTTGACATGCTGACGGCACAGCTAGATGAGAAGCTGGTTACCAATGTTTTGAAGCCTGCTATCAGTTACTGGCCTGAATGACAAGGCGGTGTATGCTGCAGATGAGCATATTGTCAGCACGTGGTATTGCTCGTTAGTGTCTAAGGCAAGCCTGTCATGCATTTGATGTGTGACAAGCAGTACTGGAATATCACATACCAAACAGGGGTAGTAAGTTGGAGGACACAACTCTCAGATCTCAGGAATAGCAAGGATAGCACCACGGGCTGCAACCAACAGCGTGCGGCGCGCGCAGGCTTTACGGAGCCGGAGGCGCTGACAGACGTGGACGTGTCGCCGCCGCCGCCTGGCGCGCTGGCCGCGCTGCTGAGCAGGGTGACCTCATTAATGCAACGCGCGTCCGGCGACCCATTCTATGCGGTCGTGTCGTATCGCAACTATCGCCGGTTGCCAGAGTGATACTGAAGCTCACAGCTCTGAGCTCTCAGACGTGCTTGCCAGCAGCGCATAGCGCTTTGTGTGCAAGTTGCCATGCGATGATGCATGCAGTGCATGTATTGCGCGTCCATGCGGACGCATGCTGAGCAGCGCGACTTTGCCGTCCAGTGTGGCCTCAGGGCAGTATGTGGCCGTTGAGCTCCATACAGAACAGCTCTAACACAATCCAGGAGTGCAGCTCTCCCTACTTTTCAGCCGCGTAGCGCATTGGCCATGCCTTGCAATTCCCATGGGACCAAGTTGTGAGCATGAGACCCTGGTTTCCCTTGCCGTTTCACCACTTACGCAACACACTTAGCTTGCGCTAGCTAAAGAACCACAACCATAGCACTTTAAATACTTTTCATACACACTATTCAACAGCTGAGAGGTTGTCCAGACGACGGCAACTTTTGAGAAAGACGGGAGAAGTGCTTGCATTCTGAAAACTGTCGCATCCGTTCACTTGCTAAGCTGCTGTTAGCAGGAAGTCTCACTCTCACGCCGCTTGCAGAGAGAGCACTTTTGCATCAACTTTCTGGACCGGCGGCCGCGGCATTGGGCGCCCCACGGGGGCTGCCTGTCGCATCGGCTTGCATGCCAGTGATAGCGGCCACCAGACTGTAGCCTGAACAAGGAGACAGCATGCGGATTGAAGAGGTTACGTCGACCACCAAGGCGCAACGCATCGCCACTCACACGCACATCAAGGGCCTGGGCCTGGCAGAGGATGGCACGGCGTTGCCCCTCGCAGCAGGTAAGAAAGGCTGCACGTGTGCAAAGGCTGTTCTGCGGCTGAGCTTGCACATGCATGCACATGTAACTCTTGGACTTCCATGCACTTGTCGTGAGCAGACGGCATGAGCGCGGTGGCTGCATTGCACCACACATTCAAGTGTTAGCGGTCGACAAGCTGCGCTGCTCAGCGCTGGACCAAGCGCATGCAGAAGCTTGGTCCGCTGAGACTACACCGTAGCACCACCACGCGACACTGTGCAGGCGCTGGGCAGCACGGAAGCCAGTGCAGCAAGCGCGTGCGCGCACGCGGCAGGCTTTGTGGGGCAGGAGCAGGCGCGGGAAGCGTGCGGGGTGGTCGTGGACATGATCAGGCAGAAGAAGATGGCGGGGCGGGCGCTGCTCATGACAGGTGCGGCGCTCTGCAGGGCCGCCTTTTGCAATCGAGGCTGGCCGGAAGAGTTGCCTTCCCTTGTAGGCACCTGGCACGCGGAGGCGCCGCTTGGTGTATCGGTGCCAGCCCGCTGACCGTCGCAGCCACGCTTTACGCACAGCGCGACGTCCCCCCGCTGAGGCACGCCGCACGGCGTGCCCAGCGCGGCTCTGCGCCCCTGTCGCCGCGCGTCCGCGCCCAGCGCCAGCGCGGCGCTGCCGGTGTCGGGCGGGGCGCCCGTACGGCCGGCAGGCGCGTGACGCGTGCTGGCAGACGTGAGACGCGCGGCCGCGCGCACGCAGGCGCGCCGGGCAGCGGGAAGACGGCGCTGGCGCTGGGCGTCGCGCAGGAGCTGGGCAGCAAGGTGCCCTTCTGCCCCATGGTCGGCTCGGAGGTGTACTCGTCCGAGGTGAAGAAGACGGCCGTGCTCATGGAGCACTTCCGGCGCGCGATCGGTGCGGCTGGTGCCCTAACCATAAATTCCTCTTCTTCCCCATGGTCATCTTGGAGGTGTACTCGTAAGAAGACGGCCGTGCTCATGAAGCCCTCCGGCGCGCCATCGGTGCGGTCGGTACCCTGACCCTACCCCGCCCGGCTCCAGCGCGCCTGCGCGCGCGCTGGCGGCGACGCGCGGCGCACGCGCGGGCGGTGCACTGCCGCTGGCCGTGCAGGTAGCATTACGGTGCAGGTGCTGTGCCAGACGATCGGCTGCTGTTGGTAGCCTGCCTCTGGAGGGGTTGCGCCGGTGACACCTCAGGCGCGGCTATGCGGGCCTGAAAGCGAGCGGCACGCGTCCTGGTATTGGTGCACGCTGGCATGCTTGGCACCTGCGGAGCAGACGAGCGCACTGGATCGAGCGCTCGGCGCGCGCGCCTGCCCTGACGCGCCGCCCGGCGCGCAGGGCTGCGCATCAAGGAGAACAAGGAGGTGTACGAGGGCGAGGTGATCGAGCTGACGCCGGAGGAGGCGGAGAGCCAGACCGGCGGCTACGGCAAGGTCATCGCCAGCGTCGTCATCGGCCTGAAGAGCGTCAAGGTGCGCGCGTGCCCCGCGCCCGAGCTCGACACGACTGCTAGTCGCGCCCCGACCTCGTTGTGCATGCATACGTGTCAAAGGAGACGAACATCATTGAGGCGTGCCCCTGCCGCCGCCGGCCCCGGCGAGCGAAGGCGCCGAGCGGGGCAGGTGGTCGGGCCCGGCGCCGCGTGCAGGGCACCAAGCACCTGAGCCCGGACCCCACAATGGCGAGCCAGGCGCTGAGCGGGGCGGGGGGCCGGGCCCGGCCGCCCGCGCAGGGCGCCAAGCACCTGAAGCTGGACCTCATGATGGCGAGCGGGGCGGGGGTCCGGATCTGAGTTGGGACCGGCGCCGCGCGCAGGGCACCAAGCACCTGAAGCTGGACCCCACGATCTATGACGCGCTGCAGAAGGAGCGCGCGGCGGTCGGCGACGTCATCTACATCGAGGCCAACAGCGGCGCGGTCCGGCGCGTGGGCCGCTGCGACGCGTACGCAACCGAGTTTGACCTGGAGGCCGAGGAGTATGTGCCGCTGCCCAAGGCGCGCGCGCTAGGTTTAGGGCTCCTCCTTCGCCCCGCGTTCCGTCGGCCGGTGCAGGCATCCGGCGTGCCGAGCGCTGCGGCGCGCGCGCGCGCGCTCGAAGCTCGATGTTGAGGCCAAGGAGGAAGCGCGCCTGCTGCAGGCAGCACTGCCTGATGAAAAGATGAGGTCATCTGTCCTGTATACACATGCGAATGCGCAGGGTACTGCCGCGTTGTCCAGGTGCAGGAAATGCATGCCATACCCTGCCTGCGGTGCGGGTGTGCTGTGAAGCACACAGCAGTGAGCCCCAGCTGGCGTGGCCGATGCTCCGGCCGAGAAGGAGCGGTGCTGCGCTGGCAGGGGCGCTGTGCGGGGCTCGAGCGCCGCCCGGTGAGGCAGCGCGCGCGGCGCGCGCGCAGGGCGACGTGCACAAGAAGAAGGAGGTGGTCCAGGACGTGACGCTGCACGACCTGGACGCCGCCAACGCCAAGCCGCAGGCGCGCCCGGCCGGCCCGACCCGCGGCGGCGCGCCGCCGCGGAGTGACTGGGGTGTGAGTGCGCGATGGGTGGCCGCGCTCGGCATGGTTCAGTAGGCTGGGGCCCTGAAAGAGACGCCGGCGCGCGCGCGCCAGCCGCGTGCGGCAGCCGCGCCGGCCCGCAGCAACTGAGTTCGGCGGCGGCGCGCGCGCGCGGCAGGGCGGGCAGGACGTGCTGTCAGTCATGGGCCAGCTGCTCATAGGGTTGCTGATACCCTGAGCCAGCGCGGCGGCGGCACGCGCGGCAGGGCGGGCAGGACGTGCTATCGGTCATGGGCCAGCTGCTCAAGCCAAAGAAGACAGAGATTACAGACAAGCTTCGGCAGGAGATCAACAAGGCGCGCGCGCCGCTGGCCCTGCGCTCGCGTGCCGCGCTCGGTATGGGGAATCATAACCATTGTAAGCAGCCGGCAGCGCTGACAGCCGTTGCTGCGGTGCTGCAGCTCTTCATGTGGGCGCTCTGTGAGGTGTGCAGGGACGGCACCGTGTCATGGTCATGTCGCAGCACTTGCAACGCATCGCGTGCCCGCTCCTCGTTCTTGCAAGACAAAGCTGACTGTGGGTCACAAGCGACCCAAATGAGGCCCGCGGGCAGACATGAGCTGTGGTGGCAGGGCTGTCACCTTTCTGGGAGCGCGCAGGTGGTAAATCGGTACATCGACCAAGGGACAGCAGAGCTTGTGCCAGGCGTGCTGTTCATTGACGAGGTGCGCGGCTCAGACAGGGGACTCTGCACACTGACGGACTATGACCTAGCTCCAAGTCGTCCGTAGGGTGTGATAGGGTGTGAGCCCAGAGAAACAGCATGCTGCTGTTTTCAAAGTGTGGTCTTTCTTCTGTAATGTGGTGTAAACGCATCGCGAGCTGGGGCGCAATGTGCCAGCCCATACGCCCAAGGCCGTTCGCCGGCCAGCGCAGGTGCACATGCTGGACATCGAGTGCTTCACGTTCCTGAACCGCGCGCTGGAGTCCAGTCTGGCGCCCATTGTCATCTTCGCGACCAACCGCGGTATCTGCCAGGTGCCCGCCCCGGCCCGCGCCCGCGCCCTCGTGCGCACCTGCCGCTCTCGCGCCTGCTGTCGGCAGGTGCCTGGCGCGCTCGGGCACTTCTGCGCATGCTGTAATGAGCAAAGTATGCTGCTCAAGCGCGTGCCTCAGCTCCAGGCCTAGCCACTGCTTGGGCCAATGGTAGACAATGTTGGCTTATTTTTCCGGAATAGTTTTTAGCTCTAGCATATGTCCAGCAGGACCAAGAGCAGGTCAAGGTCATGGGCGCGCGCGCGGCGCGCGCAGATACGCGGCACGGAGATGCGCTCGCCACACGGCGTGCCGGTGGACCTGCTGGACCGCCTGCTCATCATCCGCACGCTGCCCTACTCCCTGGAGGAGGCGGTGCAGATCCTGGCCATCCGCGCGCAGGCGCGCCCCGTCAGCACCCAAGCGTCTCGGGGTGGGTAGCTATACCCCTAGACTGAAGTTGAGGCTGCGGCGTGTGCGGCATTCAGGCCTGTGAGTCCGCTCTTTGCCATGCAGCTGCCGATCTTCTGAGGCCGGCAGGCACCCGATACGTTCGAGACGGGTGGGCAGGAGGCCTCGAGGGCTCCCTGACCGTGCACATGCTCTCCGCTCGCGTCGCCGCCTGGCACGCCTGCGGGGCACATGGGGGGGGTGGTGCCGCGGCCCAGGTGGAGGCAATCCGCATGGAGGAGGCCATGCTGGGCTAGGGTTAGGGTAATAATAGCCTACCCTGGCACGCCTGCGCCTGCGGGGCACATGGCGGGGGTTGCTGCGCGCCAGGTGGAGGGCATCCGCATGGAGGAGGCCGCGCTGGGCTACCTGGGCGAGATCAGCCAGGCGGCCTCGCTGCGGCACGCGGTGCAGCTGCTCACGCCCGCGCACGTGCTGGCCAAGACCAACGGTGCGCGCATGCGCTGTGTGCAGTGCGAGGGGCGTCCCTGTACCACTCCTTACCTCACTCTTTACCAGGAACAAGCCAACCGGATGTTCTGAGCCATGGAACGCCGCAAAGTACCACATGCATGGGCATATTATCCATATGATGCCCGCTGTTGCCCAAGAGTTATCTGATGACAGACAGGAAAGATGGATCCAAGCATGCCTGGTCGCCAAGCCTGAAGGCAGCGCGGCTCCTCATCTGTGCTGTGTTGGCGAGCAGGCCGCGAGGAGGTGGCGCGCGGGGATGTGGAGGAGGTGCACGCGCTGTTCCGCGACGCCAAGTTCACGTCGCGGCTGCTCGCCGAGCAGGCGGACAAGTATGTGTCATGATGCGGCTGCCCTTGCGGGAGGCAGTCGCCAGCACTGCTGCAGATTGATGTTGCTGCGGGGGCAGTGAGTGGCGAGCAGCATGCGTCGGCCGGCGACCAGCGCGCATTTGCGCAAAGCTTTGGTGGTGAGAGGTGCGGTGCGCGGTTGTCAGCTGGCCAAGGCATGACACGTGGATAACCTGTCAGAGCTTGGAGGGCCGCGTGGCTCAGAAAAGTTGATCGTCGAATATGGTTTAGATTCCTGAACTGCCTGTTGAGCTATGTCAATGAACTTTGCAAACACTTGTGCTGTCCTACACTAGCCATGCAATTCCGCCAACACAGTAACAGACGTGGGAGTGCAATACTGGTGTGCTGCAAAGCGTCGGTGTGACACCTACAGATAGATGAGTAGATGATCTATTCCAATCTCTCTGCGCATGCGACACCAAGAGGGGCGCTGCTGTCGATGCGCATGCAGCTGCTGCACTGTCCAGCATAGCTGATAACACCATCAGTGGCATTACAGCAATGCAGCTGGCAACGCAGTGCCGCAAATCCAGCCGGACATCACAGCATCCTTCAGCACCCCCTTGACGCCCTATGACCTGCGACACAGCTAACTTTACAAAGAGCTGCTGATGATACACACAGCCTCGCCCGAGCTGGCTCACAGCTTGGGCTTGGGCGCCAGGCCCATGGCCCGCGACTTTGCCTCCACGCCCCGCGAGGCGCGCGAGACGGCGCCGCGCGGCACCGCGGGCGGCCGCCACAGCCATGCGGCGCCGTCCACCACCAGGGTGTCGCCTGTCCCGAGGGCGATGCTGGTGAGTGACGAGCAGGATGGCACCCGCCATAAGCACCTACTTTCAGCCCAATCCAAAGTGCACACTTGCACGCAGCCTATCAAGCTGAGTGCACGGTGACTCGCATGAATGCAACATGCTCTAGATCGTGCACGACCTCACGCCTGTGACTACCAGGCGCATTTGCTGCCACCATAAGACCAGTAGCGTATGCTGCTATGCTCACCGGTGTGGCATTTAGTGAATCCTTTTCACGTCAGAGCCCAGCCCTTGCAGCAAGGAGGCGCGGAAGCGCAGAAGTGCGCATGAGGCCAGGCCAGCCGGGGTGGCGGGTGGCGGACCGCTGATGAAGCGCGCGGCGGGCGACGCCAGGAACACGGCCGCGATGGCGATGTCCCACTTGGCGCCCACGTGGCCGACGGGGATGCAGGCGGCGACCGCGCGGTTGACCGCGTCCTCGCCGCCGTCCACGCCCGCCAGCTTCTGCAGGCCTGCGCGGCTCGTAAACATGGCGCCTGTCTTGGCTGCCCCTCCCCGCCCGCCCGCACCTGCAGACAGCATGGCCGGCAAGGCAGGACCGGCGCATGTGACGGGCTGTGAAGGACCCGTGTGTGGAGTGGCAGGGCTGGGGCGCAAGCAGTGCCTGTGACACATGCTGCATGCAAAAGATGCCTTCACGCTGCACATGGCGACCGTCTCCCGGGTCTGCTATGAGTTTAGTGTGAGCACTGCAGCCCCATGGAAGCCCAATAAAGGGCGTTCAAGCCTGTGCACGGCAGGCGGCCAAGCAGGAGGCACCAGCGGTGCCGCCGATTGGCCCGGGCGCGATGCCGTTGACGCGGACGCCAAACTCGCCCCACTCGACTGCCAGGCTGCGCGTGAGGCTGTCCACGGCGGCCTTGGCGGCCGATGCGTGCGCCTGGCGCGGACAGCAGCGGTGCTCAATGCCGGCCGCCAGGTCGCAAGCTTAAGCCCTCCAGAATGCCAGGCCTTACTTTGCCTGACCAGGCCCAGGCAACACCCGGGCACCTTTCAGCAGGTCCACAGCTCGGGCGCTGACACATCAGGTTGCAAGCCAGGGCAACAGGCACCCTGAGCAGGAGAACGCGAACGGAGGGCTGTCGCCAGATGCGAATTCCGCCGCAGCGCACAGTCTCGTTGATGCCATCATGAGGCATACGACGTTGCACTTGGCGCAGAGTGCTCGTGTGTTGCGCCAGGTTGTCACTATGTTGGAGCTTCAACAAGCTCCAAGTGGCTCTCGCTAACGCCCACGCTTGCGCCGACACACGTGCTGTACCACGCGGGGCGCCTTCCCTCGCGCCGCCTCCCTATTCGTCCTGCCAATGCGTCAACCGGGACACGCCGTAGCATCTTATAAAGTCACAGGCGCTGCTCGGTCGCCTACGGTCCGGAAGCCCTTGGGGCCTGCGCAGGACCCGCGCGCGCGCCTGCCACCAGGTCGCGCCGTAGTGCAGCGTGGCGCTGATGTTGATGACCGCGCCGCCGCCCGCCTTGCGCAGCTCCGGGAAGGCCGCGCGCGAGGCGGCGAACGTGCCGAGCGTGTCGATCTCCATCACGGTGCGGAAGCCGTTGGCGCTCAGCTCCTCCGCGGCCGCCTGGCCGCGCGGGGCGCGTCAGGAGAGGAGAAAGGCAAGGCTCGCCGGGAGAAGGGGCGGTTCGGCAGAACGCGCGCGGGGCCGCAGCGGCGGCCGCGCCAATCGGCTCCCCCTCGGCTGTCCGGTCAGTTAGCAGAGCAAGCTACGGGAACAGGTCTGCCAGGGTCAGGCTGTCAGGGTCAGCCGCGACCCGCACGCCGGCTGTGCTCAGTTGTCAGAGCCTGTGCTGGTGACGGGTGAAACACAGCCTTGCCAGCAGTTATTCAAGATGAACGTGACAATCCAAGGTTGCTAAGGCGCACAGCCTGTGCTCGGGGACCAGCATGCATCTACTGTGCATCGGCTGCTCAGCAACACGCAGGGTGACCCTCTGCCACCCAACGCAATTCCAAAGCGGGTCGCTGAGCGTGCAGGCTGCTGACGACATGCGGTGCACGTTCACGGAGGCGCGCCACAGCCACCCAGGCGCCTCCACGGCGGCACGGCCAGCTGTGCCGCACCAGGAAGTTCCCGGCCGCGCAGTTGACCAGGATGTCGAGCCGCCCGAAGCGGCCCACCGCCTCGCGGACCCAGCGCTCGCAGTCGTCGGCCTTGCGCACGTCGCCCTGTGCGCGCGCCGCGCCGGCGGCCCGGAGCCTGAGTTGGTTGCGTGGTTACACCTGAACAGCACCGCCGAGACCCTGCGTGTCTGCTGCCGCTCTGTCCATACTGCCTAGCACGAACTGAGCGGGCCGCCGGCGTCAATAGGTGACAGTGACTGTGTCAGTGTGTTAACCTCAGGCAGGCGACAGCTGTGTAAACGTGGGCAGAAAGACCACAAGGCAGGTACAGTACAAACGCCAGTCCGCAGCCATGGGCAGCACCTGCACGCCCAGCGCGGCTATGCCCTCGCCCGCCAAGGCCGCGCACGAGTCGGTCAGCACCTGCTGGCGCCTCCCGGTGATGACCACCTTGGCGCCATGGAGGCCTGCGACATTCAGCAACACAGTGGTCTTCCTGTTTGACACCACCCGGGGACCTTTGGTGCTCGACGATCACGACCCTCTACAAGCTATAGTCCATGCACTCCACATGCACCAGACCAGGGCGCTCACCTAGCTGCCGGGTTATCTCGTAGCCAATGCCGCTGCCGCCGCCCGTGATCAAGGCAACCTGCACGCGCCGCTGCTGCTCAGTCTTGCTCGCCATGGGCGCTCCTGTCCTGGTGCGGTGTATTTGCACGAGAGTCACCTTGCCAGCGAGGACGTTGTCACGGAAGGGCGAGGGGCTGGGCGTTGGCGGGGCAGACATGTCAGCTACGACGGTGGCGGAGCTGCTTCCCTTCCCGAGCGGAGTGGATGCGTGCTGCGATGCAAACGCGCTGAAGAGCTTCACTCTCAGCTACACAGATCCATCAGCATCGAGCACGGAGAAATAATCAAGATGCTGCTCGATAAAGTTGTGACCAAGTTGTCTGTTGCCACCGACTGCATTGCTTCTGGGGGCACCCACGGCCGCTGAGGAACGCTACAATAACGTGGTCGAGGCTGCAGGCCATGACCTCCCATTCAAGCAACTTCGAACAGTACCATTGTGCATGAAAATAATATCATGCCTCCTTGTGCTGCCACTGGAGAGGAGGCAGGCAGGCAAATCAGAGGCTTCTTGAGCCAACCAAGGACAGGATTTGAGTGTGCGCATTACATGCGTATTGCAACCCCTGCACCCACAGACGCATGTAGCGACCACACTTACAACGTACTGTGTCAGCCATCATCACGTGTGAAGCATGGGCGCCCACGCTCGCTTACATGCAGCTCACAAAAAAATATGAGCCGCACTCGGTGAGACTCGAACTCACGCACCTTTCGGTACACACTAGCAGCGCTAGTTTAGCAGGCGTGCGCCTTAACCACTCGGCCACGAGTGCTCACTGACTCGGGTTGCGTTGCAGGCATATCTCGTCATGTATGTCCTGTCAAATCGATGCATGTATTACGTTGGCTGCCTCTGCAGTGTAGTGCGCGCGGATATGCACTGCAGGCCGAGAAGCAGTGCCTGGGCATGCCGCACCTGGCAGTGTGCGTGTTTGGCTGCCATGCATCTGACGCTGCTCCACTGCTTGGAAGAGCGTCAAGCGCAGTCCAGCCGTGCGCAAACCAGCCACTGTTGCTACTTGGACTGCAAGCAGAATCAGTGGTGGCTGGATTCACATGTCTGGACTGCGTTGATGCTCTTCTAAGCAGTGGAGCAGCGCCAGATGCATGGCAGCCAAACTGCCAGGCAGAGCCAACCCATCCATGGCTTGCATAACCCTGGCAAGTCAGATACGGCCTGTGCTTGCATGGCACATGACAGGCCCATGATAAAAAAGCACATGTGATTGTGGCTGGAGAGGAGCGACATCAAAGCCCTGCAGCTCCGCTTGAGCCTTGCATTGTGGCTCCATGTCGTGTTCCTCCAACACGAGGAGGCGGGTGTGTGCTCACTCGTGCTCCGAGCCGGATTCAATCGCTTCCAGAGCGCACACCGCAGTCCTTCTAATACTTGGTTGGACATCACCTAAGGCGTAAGAGCAGGACAAGATGGGCAGACTCGCAAACTCTCCCGCCGAGGCGCTGGTAGTCATGGGGCACTGGACCTGCATCGTTCGCGCTCTACCCGAACATGCTGGCAGGCAAAGAACAGCTCAGCACTTACTAGCTTTGCACGTACGCTCACAGTTGTCGTCCACGTCAGCTGCAAAACTCTCGCACCATGCGTCATCGTGGTTGCTTGTGCATGCCCGCAGCCAGGCGCTGTGCCCCGCTGGCAGCCACAACCCGGCGCAGCCCCGCTACCGCACTGCACACAAGCGTGCACGCATGCAGCCACTGCGCAGCACGCTGCCGGGCGCCGCGAAGCACCGGTGCCGCTTAATGCACGAGCGCGCCGCTGGGGTATAGGGTAGGGTTAGGCGCTTACTGCGTGGGATGACCGGCGCGTGTCAGACGGCGGCGGAAGCCATCGGGCGAGCTCGTGGCGCGCGACGCGGCGGGCTTGGACGGCGAGCGGGAGTTGCTGCCGGACTCGCTGCTGCTGCCGGAGTCGGTGCCGCTGCCAAAGTCGTCCGAGCGGTCGGAGCCGGACGCCGAAGACCGCGACGAGCCCGAAGACGACGAGGAGCCAAACGCGTCGTCGGGCGCCTGCAAGCGCCAGCGCGTCCGCACTGTGAGCCGCCAATAAGTGCTGACAGAGATTGCTCTGCGCTGCACCAGCGGCCAGGTGCATTGCACAACTTGCAGACTACGTGACGGTAGTGAAGCGGTTCCCTGAAGTGAGGTAAAGATCAGCCACCACTGCGTCTCTCAGAGCGCAACGCAACGTCTCTTGGGCTGCACAGGGCATCCACAATGTCATTGTGACCTCACAGTGCTTGTCACTATACACATCACTGCGCACTGTCTTCACTGCAAATTTATCCAGGCAAGCAGGCACGCACCATCCCTGCTCACACGTCGGCCACCGCCCCAGAGTCTGCGGCAGGGCACTTGCAAGGACACAAGCTCTGAGGTGGCGCATGCTCGGCGCGCAGCACCACGGGCGGGGACGCAGCGCGGCGCGCACCTCGGCAGCCTTCTCGCTCTCGCTGCGCTTCGCCCGGCTGCGCTCAACGACCCCCGCGACAGGGTGTGTCATATGAGGGTATGGGCAGGCTAGGCGCGCACCTGCGTGTCCTTCTTGGTCTCGCTGCTCTGCGGGCGCGCGCGCTCGACGACCCACGTAACGTTGACCAGGCACGTCGGGTTGGGCAGCTTCGGGTCGGGCTCGGCCTCGTCAGCCTTCGCGGGGTCGCGGTGCAGGTGGCCTGCAAACGCACTCGCGCGTTTGTTCGAGTGTGCATGAGCGAGTGTGGGGCACACTCAGGTTGAGCTCCACCGCGTGTGCTGCTCTGGATATGGCGCAGCAAGCCCGCGCATGCGCTCCAATGGACGCCGCTGACTGCTTCCGCTAGGATTCAAATGCATCTGCACCACGCCCGGTGCCCAGCTCCTTGCACGGTCGCCAGGTAGGGGGCGATGATACAGCCACCGCCTTGAGGCAGATGCTGCGGGTAAGCACACTTACATGGCGTGCCGCATGAGGCGTGCTGCACAGCACAACCATTCTGCCCCACCCGCAAATGGCAGGCTATAGGACACGGTGCCAATGGTACTTACGTAGCTAGGCAAAGACACCTGCTACCGGTGCGTTTAACGCCACTAAGGCGCGCTGCACGGCGCGGCAAGAGCGGCCCCGATAACATACGCGCACAACTTTAACAAAGGCGACAGTACTGCCCGTGCATACGTCCGTGGGCACGTCGTACGGACAGTGCTGCAAGAGTGACCCATCCACGACCGCGCGCACCTATGACGAAGGAGACGGAGCTGCCGGTGCGCGCGTCGCTGGGCACGGCGTAGCGCGCGAGCAGCTGCGCGCGCTTGGACCGCGTGGTGAAGCGGAAGCCGTCGTCGTCGGGGATGGCCGACTTCTTGGGCTGCGCGTGCGGGGAGCCGAGTCAGACCGGGCATCCAATGCTGTGCACAGCAGACCTAAAGCTGCCGCCTTCTTGGGCTGCGCACGCAGAGGCCTGAGCGAGACCGGGGCTGCGCTGCTGTTTCCAGAAAAGCTGCAGCAGTCACCTTTCCAGGGGCTGGCGCACGAAGCAGCAGGCCCGTGAAGCCTGGCAACAGCTCAGATAAGCGGAAGAGCACAGATGAGGCCCAAAAGTGAGCGATGCGTACAGGGCAGGATGCGTGCCACCCACGGGCAGGCTCATAAAACTGGAAACAGCTGATAATGCGCTTGCGGCGCGCTTCTCTCTTTCTTGCCTATCTTGCCTCTTTTCCCAAGGGGCGTATGCAGCAGCGCGTGGGCCGCGCACCGTGAGGTAGTTGGCCTCGTTCTTGACGTGCAGGGTGAGCTGCGACGTCTCGCCCTTTGTGACGCGGATGATCAGCGGCGAGTTGGCTGCGCGGCGGATGAGACACACTGTTTCAGGGGCCCGGTGCTGCAGCTGCATGGGGGCAATGCCTTGGCCAGGTCGCTACGCATTTCTTTCCATGGCTATGGGCCCCTCACCACAAAGCTACTTTTTGTCAAGTAATTTTGTAAAAGAGAACCGCAGCAGAGCACACTGCAGGTCCGTTGATCCACTGCCACAAGTGCAAAGCTGGGCATCGTTGCCCTGACAGGCTGCGCTGCTGAGCGGGGGGCCGCACCCGTGTCGGTGCTGTCAGTGAAGTTGCTCAGCACGCAGTTCTGGGGGCACTTTTTCGCGTCAGAGTCGCTGTTCTTCACGGAGTATGGCACGCAGCCCGTGGGCAGCGCCACCTGCACACAGAGGCCCGAAAGCGTCAGGCCATGTCGGGCTGGACCGCATAGCACCAGCCAGTGGGCAGCACAACCTGCATGCAGAGGCCAGTGAGCGTCAGGCCGTTGCGACACCTGTCGGATTAAACGACATAACACAAGCCACAGCAAGACTCCCTCCGCTCCCTTCCTCATTCGCTCCAACGCTTGCAGGCCCTGGCAGTGGCTGGCTGTACTCCAGCAGTACTACAAGCTCGGGGGGAGGGCGCACGATGATGGAGGCGTTGGGGTACGACGCAGTGTTGGAGGGTGACAGCCTGACGGTGCTCAGGCTGCGCCCAGAGCGTGCACCTGCAGCCACACGCATCAACCTCGAAACAGCACCCAGCAACATGATACACGCACCAGCGCCTCATTGCTCACCACGCAATCGCCGCGGTGATGAATATCATTGGACAACAAACACCAGGCTGATATGTCAGAGCGCCAGCAGACCAGGAGTCAAACGCAAAGTCACGCAGTCGGGCAAGGAACGGAAAGAACGCTCACCATAAGGAAGGCTGTCTGCGGAAACTCCGCAGGCGCATGCCAGCAACGCCAGCAGCCACACTGCCTGCATTCTGCACAAACACATACAGCTTGTTAGGACAGGAATGCACGCACGGGGGCGACGTCCGGTTGCAGCTTCCTTCACGCATGGTATCATGGGGGTCCACTGCACCCACAAACCCACCACTGCACACTACCAATTAAGGCACCTCGTCCTGCAGCAGCAACACGTGAAGAGCTAGCAGCAATACTTGCCTGGCAGATGTGTAAAGGAGGTCAAGTCCTCTCAGAGTCAGCTGCCTCGGTGCGTGATCTATATCAAGACAATCACAGATCAGTGGGTTCTCACGTCTCCATTTAAAGTGTGCATAAGGCGACCATCAGTGTGCATCAGAGGCGCGTCGGCCCACCCAACCCTAAGAGCAACAGAGGGCTGACCCTTGCTTGCTCCTGGATGAGCTGCTGGAACTCGACGCCTCTGTTCAGCTGCACTCAGATGTGCAAGCTCTCACCAGCATTCTCACGAGAAAAGGGCTGCCTAGTGCGATGCATGACACAAGACTGACAACACCGATTTCCAGATACCGCTCCAGCTGGCACCTGCATTGCGCTTACAGCTTCTACTCGCATGCCAATTGCTGTATTTGTGATGTGGCCAGCATGCTGTGCATGCGACGCCCCAAACCTGGTTCAGCGGGCAGCAGCCACCCCACAATTTGCATCCGCTCGCACAGACAAGTTCGGAATGCTAGACGGCACCGGTGAACAAGGAAACCAGACGTCTGCTATGCTACCTCACCTCTCACCCCTAGCCAGAGTCCTCAATTGAGGCGTAGAAAAACCGGTTCCCAGCACCGCGCAAACAGATTCAAATACAGGTAAACGCGCACGGGGAGGGGGCGCGGGCCAGCACGGAGCGCCCCCGCATTGCAAATGCACACAAAAGCACCACCTCTACACAAGTCTGGTGGCGCAGCCGCCCTCTCCCGGGCACACAGCATGGGCAACACAAGCTCGGGGCTGCATGCAGCCTGTGCAGCTCATGAGCACGCTTAGGCCCAGACTCCCTAGCTCGCGGGCTTGCTGCGCCACATGTCCTGTGCAGAACCTGCCACGGGACAACCTAGCCCCACTCATTTGCTGGAGAGCACGCCAATTTTGGGCTAGAAACAATGGCCAACACGTGCTGACACTGCCAGCCAATGCCAGCACGCGCTGGCTGTAAGTGCAATATGTGCCAATACGTCGGGCGTCCGAGCTACCTGCCATGCCTGCAGCTAAGCGCCGCGCTGCCGAGGCCCTGCAGCCGGGCAGCTACAGATCTGCCGGCGCAGCAACGCTCATGTGCGCTTCCTGCGTTCAACCACCTATCGCAGGCGCCTGCGCTCGGCCCTGGCAGGGTACCACCAGCACAGCGCCGCACAGACGAGTCTCAAAGCGCCAGCTCCCAGAAGAAGGCGCAGAGGCTGTGCAAGCCCGGGCCAGTACAGCCCGGAACCCAGCGCGTGATCAAATAGGCTCCAAAGCCCGGCACCCACGCAGCAGTTAATCGCTGCCCGCCTACTGCAAGCAGTGCATGCGCCTCGGCGCGGCACAGGCACAATTGCGACGCGCGCTCACCTCGGCAACTCTGTTTTATCCACACATGCATCACAGCACCGCCCTGAGGGAAGCCTGACACCACAGCCATGAGCCATTGCTGGCAGCCCTGGGCGCATGCCCCGCCACGGGCACCACTGAGGCGCCTCACAAGCTCGAAGCGGCCATATATCCTAGCGCCCCGCCGCAGGGCTCCTGACAGGCGGCCCAGCGGCCGCAAACCCTTGCAAGGGTTCTACCGAGATGCCCGACGCAGCATAAAAGGCGCTGAAAGCCCTTCCAAACCCTGGAGCAGGCGCTGCACCCACACTGCCCACACCAGGAGGGTCAGCAGACAGGAGCTGCGCGGGGGCGCCCGCAGGGACTCCCGGAGCAGCGTAGGTTGTGAGGCCCCTGATGGAGCCCGGAGAGGGCGCGGCGCCCACGCCGGGCGGGTCGGCCGCAGCCGCCAGCCGCACGGCGGGCGCAGGGCCGCTCGCCGGGCTGCCAGGGAACCCCGACCCTGCTGACGGCACCGCAGCGGAGGGCGCAGCCGCGGGCGAGCTCGAGGTGGGCCCCGCCGCGGCCGGCCCGGCCGCGTCGGCGGCGAGCGGCGCGATTGCGGCCGCCGTCACCTGGGTATTGGCGCTGCCTGCTGGCGCGCACTCTGGGTACAGCTTGGGCGGCCTGCGCGCTGGCAGAAAGCGAGTCACGCAAATGGACACTCAGCTGGGTATTTAGCAATACGGCGCTGATTGCAGGCGGTCTCACCTGCCTGCGGACCAGGCAGGTCCCATGACGCCGCGGCTTCACAGCAGCTACACCTTGAGGAGGGCACAGCGCTCGTTGCAAGCACAACGCGCAAGACGGTGAGGCAGGCATACTACAGCCGGGCCCAACAAGCCACAGCCGCCTCTGCGTGCGCCACATGCCCCCACACAGTGATGCCGTCACAGCTTGCACCGGAGGCAGGTGCAGGGCGGCTGCGCTGCAGCATACAGAATGATGCAGTGACGCACGCGCGAAGGCGCGTGAGCTGCTCGTACGCGTATGCGATGCGGAACATGCGTGGTTCGTCAAAGGGGCGCGCCACAACCTGCGCGCGAGAGGAGCGGCGGGCTCGCGGTCAGCCCCCAGAGAGGCCGTGCAACCTGCTGAACGACACCCCTTCCTGCGCTCTGTAAACACGAGTGTATACATGGCGTGCATCCTCGCGCTCGCGGAGGAAGCCATGGACGTGTCAATTGGCGGCTGGTCATGGCGTGCCTGAGTGAAACTGTGATGAAAATTATATGTGTTTCGTGGCACAGCGAGCATGGCCAAGGAGGGTTGGCAAGCAGGGCCGCCATTGGCAGCAGAGTAGAGCAGACGAGCAGCAATGGGCTGAGCAGTGCTGCCCATGCGCCATGCGCTGCCGGCAGAACCAGGGGCCTCGCATGCGCGGCACATGCAGGTAGTCATGCTGCGAGCGCGCGCCTGCAGCGAGGTCGGCAGCGCCTGGTGGCTGGTGCTGTTGGTAAAGCCCATGGGCACCACGATCGCGGGCGCGCCCGTGGGCGGCGGGATCTGCGGCGAGTCGTTGCCTGCGCGGGCGCGGGTCGCTTCAGGCTGGTTATGCTCGTTAGAAGGCTTCACAGCCATGTGGCGCAGCTTCATGACATTACCTAGCCAGGTGATAATGAAAAGAGTGTGAAGAACAGGCAAGCTGTGCATGGCGAAAGCTGCCACAGTGGTGATCACATCTGCACTCGAGCAGGCTCTGCACCCCCAATCGAAGCTTATGCGCCACACCGGGTTTGGCAGAACCTGAACAAAGACAGTATGAGTTTACACGTAACAGGCTGCAGCGCAGTGCGCGCCGTCAGGGGACGAGTAGTCGCCGACCAGGCGCGCCACGTTGGCCCATGTGGGGTAGACCAGCACGTCCACGCCCGCCGCGTCCATCGACTCTATCAGCCTCTGCGCACAGAGAGTTGGCTGCATCAGCATGCGCATGTGTGAAAACAACTCATTTACAGGTCACAGGTCACAGCTGTGGGTCCTGCATTGTCGAAGTCATGGAGGAGGTCACAGGTTGTGAGATTTTGCCACCCACACACATCTAATCTGAACACTGCTGGCACACTCCTGCAGAACAGGGTATGGTTCTGGCACACGTGCGACCACCAGCTACGCACCTTTCGGAACTCCACACGGCACGGGTTCTGGTAGAACTCGGTGCAGCCGCACATGGCGCCCTGCCGGAGGAGGCTGCTGGTGTGCTTTGCATCACCACCGATCATGGGCTGTGCGCAAGCTCAGCGCAGCACAAAGCTTTGTCTTTAACTTGTGGGTATATGCACATATGAGATGCCTGCCAGCGTTTCCAGCTTTTCTCTAGGGACATTTCAAGAGCCCAGGAGCACGCGCGTACCCACAATTCTAACTGCCAACATGGTAAGCAAGGCGCCCCGCAACATGCGCTCATTGGTAGCAAGCACGCCACCACATTGCAATGCCTGCGCCCATGCACCACTCCCTGCGCCCAATGCGCGCGCGTGCTGATTGACGAATGACGTGGCGGGGCAGTGACACGCACGCCTGGCGCCCATGGCGCACCTCAGCACGTAGGTCGGCGGTGGGGTACTTGGCGGGCGGCTCAGTGACGGACATCCGGAGCGCGATGGACTCATTGATTGCCGGGTGGTACAGCCCGTCTGCCACGATGGCCTGCACACAGGCGCACGCTGTTGGGCAGCAGGCAACGCATGCAAGGGACCAATGCAAGGTGCAAGGGCTTGCTTATCTACCGCAGGTAGTAGCACCCCTCGGCATGAGCACACGCACAATGCATTGTCCTGAGCTGCTGCAGCGACCATGTTACAGCATGATGCAGTGGCACAAATGAAGGAAAACCCTCCTGCATGTGCTATGACATTGTACGTCTTGCTGCATCAGGCACACTCCTTGAATGTATTGACCGCGGGGGGTGCGCAGGGAAGCACACACGCACAAGGTGCCACGCCTGTGACATGAGCTGACCTGAACAGGCCTGCTACGGCAGCGCACGCACCTCGACAGTCTTGTACCGGCTGCCCGCGCGCGCCAGGTAGGCGTCGACATCGAAGCGGAAGTGCGCGACGCAGTTTAGGTCCTCCCACTTGCCCGCCAGCCCAAACCCTGTGTACCTGCGCCGCGCGCGCGTGCCGCGTCACGGACCTACGACGGGGCGCACCTGCAGGTGTGAGGTGGATCGGGGTTGCGATGGGGCATGAAGACAGAAACGCACGTGCCCACAAACAGCGACCACAGGCACGCTCTCTGGTGCAAGCTGCGTGTCGACACTGCGGCCGCCACCAGCGTCGAGGCGCGCACTTGTCCAGGCACGGGCACGGGCCAGCAGTAGTTGTGGCTGTAGCTGCGCACCAGGCATTGGTCTTGCCGTCCCAGTCGCGGTCGCCCAGGCTGTTGCCGCGGATGCGAAAGTCCTCGATGATGCGCGCGCCCGCGCCTGCCATTGCGTCCAGCGCCGCCTGGAACAGCCGCATGACCTCCGGGTCTGCGCTGCTGTTGTCGATCATCTGCCGCATGACGCCAATCCGCGCGCCCTGCGCGGCGGGGCCGCGCCTGTTATGGGCTGCGCTGCACACTGGGCAGCGCGCAGCTGGCAGCCGCATACAGTGTAGCGGGCATGGCCTGGCGCTTACGGACACGTGCAGGGATGACATTACGGTGCATCTGCTCGTGCTTTCCCTCATGGTCCATAGCCAGACAGAGTCGAGGGGTAGGGTAGGCCTGACGACTGATCCCTGACGTCAGACGCCAGGCTGCGGGTGCAAGACACGCAGAATGAGCAAGCACGCCCAGCATCGCTGTCTGCCTGGGTGCGCGCGGCCGCGCGTGCAGCACCTTGAGCCCGCTGGCGTCCAGGAACTGCGTGTAGTTGGCCGGCAGCGACGCGTTGAGCGCCAGGTGCGTGAGCGGGTCGCGCGCGTCGTAGCCGGCCAGCGCGCCGAACATGCGCGCCGCGTCCTCCACCGAGCGCGTGACCGGGCCCACCACGTCGCTCGTGTTGTCCAGCGGGATGATGCCCGTGCTGCGCGGTGCAGCCGCTCTTGCTATTTGCACTCTGTGCTCCAGTCACTGAAAGCCCGTCTCCTGCCACTGCTGTTCAGCGGGCTTGCGTCAATGCTGCTCACTGTGCAGTGCAACTTGAAGTAATTCTCCGCCACGTAAGCTGCGCGTACCGCTGAGCAGAGCTGCTGATGGCATGACTGGGCCGTCATATCGCTTGTGTCGTTTGGTGATGCCACGCCCAGTGAGACAGCTATGCCGCTGACCGCAAACCGTGTATCGCACGAGGTGCAGAGCAGAGACGGCCTGACAAGGTGGGCTGTGTACCAACGCAGAGAGAGGAGGAGGTGATTGCACTGCGGCACGGCCCTTGCACCTTCACATGCATCTCAGCACGGATATACAAGCTCACAGTATGCAAACAAGCACAGCTGCCTATCAGGGGGAGGCGCACCGGCTGGACAGGCCGAGCGATGGCCGGAAGCCCACCACGCCGCAGTGCGCGGCCGGCCCGCGTACAGAGTTCCCAGTGTCGGTACCGATGCCCACCATTCCAAAGTTTGCCGAGACGCCTGCATGGCGCACACCAAACAGCCTTCAGACTTGCACGGGTTGCTGACTCCGTCCTTCCCCGCCGCATATCTTGCCAGACGCACAGCCCGCTGTGCGGCACTGAGCATTGCTGCGCGGCCGAGCACAGTCATGCGTCCGGACACAGCTGGCACAGCGCAGCCGTGAAGAGACACGGGGTGCGCGCCGGCGGCCACGCCGCCGCTGGAGCCGGCGGGCACGCGGTCGGTGTCGTACGGGTTCCGCACGACGCCCGCGGCCGAGCTCACGCTGTATAGCGGCGACAGCGCCCACTCGCCCATGTTGGCCTTTGCCAGCACGATGCCGCCCGCCGCGCGCAGGCGCTCCACCTGCGCGCCGGGGCCCGTATGCTTCAGGGTCCCCACCCTACCCTAACCATATGCCCCTGGTGGCCTTGGCCAGCAAAATGCCGCCCGCCGCGCGCAGGCGTTCCACCTGCGCCGGGGCCCGCTCGCGCTTCAGGATATAACCCTACCAACCCTACCCAACCATATCAGCCACCGGTGCAGCTGCACGCCCACCTTGAGCAGCCCCAAGTTCAGCCAAGGCCCTGTCCCCGCCCTTTCCTGGCGCACCATGCATGCACAGACGCACCCGCCAGCCGCCGCTGCCTGTATGCCTCAGCGCAAACAGGGCAGAGCGCGGGCAGAGCCGCGCGAGCAGGGCAATGCCGCCGGGTCGCACCGGCTGCGCATCGCGCTGCGGAAAGTTGTCCATGAGCGCGATGCTGCCGGCCGTGGCCACCATGCCCACGGTGTCAAAGTTGTCCTTCACGAGCACGGGCACGCAGAACAGCGGCGGCAGCGCCTGTCCCGAGCGGCGCGCCTGGCGCAGCAGGGCGCAACATCTCGAGTACAGCCTCACTCAGTCTGTAAGGAGCTGGCTTCTGCGAGGTGACCCATGCGGGCGTGATCGTGGCCCCTGACACGCAGATGGCTCTGTGTCTGTTCACCAGACAGTGCTCTGGCCTTCCCCTTCCACACAGCCCTGTGCTGGATGAGAGCTTGCACACTAGTGCAGACGGTGTGCAAGGCACCGCACAAAGGGCTCTCAATCAGCTCGGAAGGAAAGGGTCACGGAGCACGTGGCAGAGAGCGCGCACTACACCGCCGCCAAAGTGCAGGCTGCAGCTGAGGTTCAGGGCCCGCAGGGCGCGCCTGCAACAGCTCGGCGTCCTTCTGCGCCGCTGAGTCATTTGCGGTGGCGCTGACCTCCCGGATAGTGTTGAGCGCGGTCTGCTGGTCAAAGCTGTAGATGCGCTGCGCGGCGCAGGCGGCAGTTTGAGTCAGGGCCTAGGAGTGTGTCCATGCACCATACTGACAAGCGTTCTCATAGTGCCACACCAGACCACCGTCTTCACTCAGGACTACCCAAATCTCGGCACTGTGCAAACCGGGCTGGCTGCACGCATGAGCATAAATGACATAGCACAGGACGTGCGCTGAGGCGCGCCCATGCATGACGTATACGCCAGAGCTGGCACTGCTGCTCAGCGGTCGGCATGCAGCCCTGCGAGACTCACTCGCAGGCTTAGGGTACCACCACGCTCAATGCAGGGGACAGATGCTCAGCCAAAACCTCCCACCACAGACGCGGGCTTGCCTGCATATACGCGAGCACGAGGTCTGAGCAGTTGAGCTTCCCGGCCAGCATGGCCTGCGCAGGGCGCCAGCTGCGCTTGGAAGCCTATCAGGTCACAAAATTGCAACCGATCCTCAACCTCTCACACATTCATGCTGCTGTGCATGCAAAAATGCAAAATTGATTGGGGCATGCTAGCTTTGGAACTGCAGCACCAGGCGCGGAGCACAGACGCGCGCTCTGCCCGCAGCTGTGCACTGATGACGGGCGCAGTGGACCACGCCGCAAGGCTTGCTTGGTGCAAGGACCACGTCACGGCCACACCGTGTGTATACACGTACACACTGAAGATAGTCTTGTACACCTAGCAAATGGAGTTACAACCACTCCTGGTTCCCCGCCATTACAATGGGGGCGCACCTGGTGCACGCCCGCGATGCTCGCCTCCACCACGGGCCACCGCGGCGCGCCGACCTGGCACATGCCGCGCACGCCGGCGACAGTGATGGCGCTGGTGGTGAAGTTGCTCGCCAGCGCGTGAGCGGCCGTCCCTGCACAGCGCGCCCCACCTCTCTGGCAAGCAGCGCAGAACATCCTCGACACCCGCTGCACACGTTTGCCGCTGCGCTGCCAGTGGTCCTCTTCAGAAAAGTGTGTGGGGCAGGCCAGACTGCACATCAGCCTCGCATGCAGCCCACAAGCACCTCATATGCCTGGTGCTCTCCGCAACAAGACTATGTCTTGGGTCGCCACCACACCAGGCAGTTCAGCACCCTTCCAATACATGCACTCGCAGGAGTGGCCGCACGGCAGCATGCCAAAAACGCACACGCACTTTGCCTCACTAATAGCTGTTACCAGCGAAGTGCAGAGCGCGAGGCCTGACCACCTGCCAAGCGCAGTGACAGCGAGGTGTGCACAAAGTGTGTTCATTAGCTTCTGAGGAGCTCCTTAAAAGCCTGTCTTTTGTTGTGCCACAGGAAGCTGTGAACACAGCTGATACCTTACTCCTCGTGCACAGCTGTGCACACTATGTGGCACGTGAATTGTCATTTGTCATAATAGCATCGCCGCAGCAGCCACACCCAGCCCACGGCTGCCTCACTGCGAGAGGGACTGACCTCCACCCCTCACCATGTTTCTGCATATCAAAAAGGTCGCAGCAACCTTGACACGCGCAAGGTCGGGCGGGTGCGCACCAGCGCATGCCAGCAGCGCCGCACATAGCCAAGCCCCCTGCCACGCTCTGAGCATGGCCACTCACGCACGCAGGCGCGAAGCTGCTCCAAGGTTGCATTCTGGTCTGGCCCCAGGCCAGCGGGTCCTCATTGGCTGACGAGCGCTGGCAGGCCTCTGACACAGCCGATCACCACATCTGCCCTTGCGCGCGGGACTTATGACGCAAGTTCTCCATCGTTGCTGAGACTGCTGTGTGCGCCTTTGCATTGGGCAACCCTAGGTAAGTAGAGCACCTGAGCACCATGCTGAGCTTGTGCACGACAGCATATCCATGCGCATATCTCATGGTGTCAATGCATGTTTGTATGCACAGGGGAGTGGCCGGCTGCTGCACCCGTGCCCGCGCACAGACCACCTACTTACGTCCGCGTGTTACACCATGTTCAGCACACTCCGCGGGTTTGCACTAGCATCAATATAGCATGAACAGTGGGCAATAGGGCAAAATCGTGACGCCGCGCTCAGAAGCAGCCCTTCAGGAAGCCAGGCGACGGCGAGGTCTTCCAGTGCGGCGGCGACGTCTTCTCCACAGACGGGTGCGCCTGTGCGGACGCGGCGCACAAATGATGACTACACACAGAACTCACCTAGACTAAGCGCGGATGCGGGCACAGCATACAGACCAAGGCTACACAGACCTCACCTTAACTAAGCACGGAGCATGCAGTACCACTCTCCATGCATTTGTGACCGATGAAGTCCGGGTCCTTGACGAGCGCTTTCTGACAACCCGATTGACTTGTTCTGGACACCAGAGCCCAACAGAGAACCTTTGCAGCAGATAGCGCAGCACTGTCAGCACTTCTGGCTGGTAACACACAGCTGCACCAAGCCTGGGCTGCACCTTCATGGTCTCTGCGTAGCGCTTGATATTGGGCAGGCTGTCCAGCGTGGCCTCCAGGCGGATCAGCAGCAGCACATATGGCGCCAGCATCACGTCTGTGCCCGTGCGCAGCACTTTCATCTCACCATGCATGCATTGCACAGCACCTCATGCGCACGACTTTTCCCTGCAGCGGCGCCAGGAAACCCATGGCTAGGCACGACTTTCTTATGATTCGAAACCAGTGCCCAGCACAACGGGCAGGATGCAGCATATGAGCGCACAGCAAGTGGCCAAAAGAACACCACATCGGCCCCAAGATACGCCAGCGACGAGTTCAACCTCACATGCATAGAAAGCATAGTAAGCACAAGGGGAGGCCTGAAACGCAGGTGCATGGTGGCACAGGCAGCAAAAGCTGTTGGAACAGCAAACTATGGCGCACCAGCCAGGGTGAACTCCTTGCCGGCTGCATATCCGTCTGACAGGTGCGCATCCCAGAGCAGGAGCTCCTCGTTCAATGCCGCGACCTAAGACCGCACAGTTTCAATGCGCTTGTATGAGCTTGTATGAATCTCAACTTTGTTTAATAAACACAGAAACACAAGATCCCATTGACATGCAGCAATCAAGAGAGATAGACAGTGATCCGTGGCACATCCAGTGTTAAAGTGCAAACTACAGCTGCTACGTACAGTCCAATTAAGCCAGGGAGGAGGGTGACATGTCAGATGCAGAGCCTGCAGGCCCCTAGGTTGGTCTCACCTTCTTCTCCCATGCCGCCTGGTCCTCCTCTGTCTTAACCTGCCCAAACATCTGCAGCGCACACATATCTTGTTGTCACTGCCAGTCCAAGCACCTCCTAGGCAGAGGCGTGCTCGAATGTATAGTGCACGCCCGGCAGCGCGAACAGCATGCAACAGTAAGCCACGCACTTGCGCATATAAACAATGGGTTATGTTACACGAACACCAGCAAGCCATCTGCGAAGGTGCACATAGCCTCCACACATGCAGCTGCACTCATCTCATTCTTTTGCAAGCACGCATACAGCACTGCCGAGAAGACAAAGCGCGCGACACGTACGCACGCATGCTCAAGCACGAGCTGTCAGGAAGGAGGGTGAGGACAGCAACCCAGCGTGTTGGTGCCGGCTCCACCCACCTTGGGGCGGAACACCTCGCTGATCTTGGCCGCGAGGACGTTCGACTCGTGAAAACGCTGCAGCGCCTGCGTGCCAGCAGCATGTCTCACCACGGTGCGTAGAGCAGAGTGCGTGCACGCAAGCACGGAGTCTGCATGGGACAGACTCGCATGCAGGAGCAAAGTTCTTGACAACACGATTGCCTGGAAACGCAAACGTCCAGGGGCGCGCACACCAGGCCAAGCGCCTTGCGGTCCTTGGGCATGAGCGCTGGCTCCGGGTACACTGTGTCCAGATACTGCCACCCGCGCACACAAACATCTGTGTCCTGCAGCCGCCGCAGGCAACGGCAACCAGTGCCAGCATGAAAACATACTGAAAAGAGCCTCAGAGTCGCTGAGCCTTGCACGAAGGTAAAGTGTTTGGAACACAAACTAACTGGCTGCAGTCTCCCTGTCAGGCCAACAAAACAGAGGCAACGGCCCGCAGCCCGCGCCTGCACAGCCGCGCCGGACTCGCACACCACCACACCGTTGTCGATCAGCGTGGGCACCTGTCCGCGAGGGTTGACAGCAAGGATGTCCATGCTCTTGTGCTCCTCTGCCGCGCACGACATTTATTACATGAGCGCCTTACATAAGTCATGCACAGGTGGAAAGTCGCCAGCAACACGACGCCCTCGCATAGCTTAACCTCACAGGCCTTACTCTTTGAGAAGTCACACTGCTTGGACGTGTACTGGAGGTCCTTCTCCGCGAGCGTGATCATCACGCGCCATGCGGGGGTGCTGCCGCTCCCCTGCAAAAGCATACATTCTTCATATAAACGTACGCAGGACGTTGCAGCTGCATACAACCATACTGTGACACTTTCAACGCAGTGCTATGCGCGTCCTGCTCACCCAGTAAAGTACCCGCTCCTCCGCCATGCCGCGAGCTATACACACGGGTCGAGTTGCCACAAAATGATACAAAGCGACACCTCCTCTGTTCGTTTGCTAAGTTGCACTGCCGGCAATGCTTTCAACTTCCGCTCGCTCTTGTAGTGCCTAATTAACTCCTAATAACCTAGTAGGTCCTCTCTACTGGCCACGGTGCAAGAGACTTAGAGCACCAACAGAAACCAATGCTTAGCCTCGCCACGGGTTCTTATCGGATAGGCTCGTTGCGTTCCACCGGCCAACACGCCGCAGGCCTGAGAGCACACGTGCCCGCTTTGCATCTTGATACTGCCGGCACGCACTCGCAAGCCTTTTGCCGGCAAAGAAAGCGCTGGCACTCTAGCGTGAGGGCGCTAACAACTAGACAGTGCGTGCCGCCAAGCCCGCACTGCCACCGCTGTGTCTCAGTATTTTTCATATATAAAGATTTGCATGCGCTGCCTTATTGCGGGCAAGCATGTTGACCAACGTTGTTTGCAGGCAAATGACGCTTGCAGAGGTGCCCGCTGCGGTGCTGCCTGGCACCCCGGCAACCTTTGCATTTCCGCCTGAGGAGCTCATCAGGAAGGCGCAGCAGCTGCACAAGGACGGCAGCGGCGTGCGGCAGCCGGAGCTTCTGGCAGATGACTTCCGCTTTGAGTTCCCCATCGTGAGCCTCAGCAAGAAGGTGCTGCGGGCCTCCACTGTCCCGCGCGCAGAGGTCGCCAAGGTCAAGCTCTGCTTATGAGCCTCTGTGAGCCTCCGCCTGTTGACGCTCCGCACAGCGTTGCTGTATCTGCTGAATACGAGCTTCACAGCACATACTGAAGAGTGTTTTTGCTGCCTCTGGCGGTATGGAGCGCTGGCAGGGAGTCCTGCGCGGGCTCAGGTTCTGCATGTCTCCTCCATGCGGCCTATATGAGCAGCATGCCATGCATCATGCAGGACTACATCAAGGCGGTCTCGTCCTTCAACCTCGACGCAGCCTTCCCCAACATGGACTCCCACGCCTATGACTTCCGCGTCGACAAGTACGAGCCGAACCGCGTGTGGTTCACCATCCGCAACACTGGCACCCACACCGGGCCGCTTCAGTTTCTGGGGCGCACCATACAGCCCACTGGCAAGGTGTGCAGCTGCTGGACATCACATGTGCCCTAGTTTTTTCATCAAACTGGGCGGCCAGCAAGTGTTGCTCTGGGTGCACCTAGCGCTTTACGCAGTATGATTGAGTGTTGTATACATGTCTGCTCCCGTGCAAGTAGCTGATCGGTATTTTTCCTGCTGTTGAAGGCACACTGGATGTGCAGGTGGTGTTGGGCGCTCCCGAGTGCCTCTCGTACACTTTCAGTGCAGACGGTAAGGTGACTTCGTTCACTGGTGCGCTCCTCCAGCCTGCAGATGTAAGCTACAAGGTGTTTTTGAATGCTTCCTCGGATCACATTGTAAGTGGAGGTCGACTCAGATCTGAAAGCGGACGTAGCTGATCGCTAGCTGATTGCTATCGTATCGCGTATGCGAAGATAAGCATGTTTTTGTCTCGGCACTCATGCAAGCCCATGGTTAAGCGTGTGTAACATCAGATGGAAGCGCGCAGGCGGGTACATCATGGACAGGAGGGTGGGCAACACGGAAAAGCTCGGCGCGCTGTTCGGCATCCTGGCGGCCATCGGCCACCCGCTGCCGACGCCCGGCACTCTCAAGTACGCGCTTGCACAGGCGGCGCAGAAGGTGTACGGCCTGGCCTCAGGTGCGCGTCTCCAAATATATTTGAGTGGTATGGGTATTTTGCTAGTGCCTAATGTAGATATTGCAAGCTTGAGTCCTTGTACAGCGCCTGTGCAAAGGTAAGCACTGCCTGTGAGAAACACAATTGCGCATGGTGTTGACCTGTGCATCTATGCAATCAACAAGCTGACACTGCATGCGTGCGTGCAGGTGCATGGCGCCTGGTCTTTGGCAAAGGGAAGGATGATTGAGGAAGGGCACTTTCTGATCTGCTGGTTGCTGTTCAGTCCTCATGCATGCATTTTAATTGCTGAACGGACCACTAATTATTTCGTAGGCTGCTGTGGTGAGCACATGCTATTGGCATTTGCTTGCTTACACTTGGGGCAATATCAGGGTGGATGCTGTTCTGGACAGACACAGTGCAATACAATGCACAATGTGTTGCACATCCACAAAATGCATTGAGCTGGCGGTGTGGCTGGAGCAGCATGTGTGGAAGGCACGCCAGTCAGTGCAGGGCTTTGACATATCCAATACCAACAGTGTACGGTGTGGTAGTGCAGCCAAGGCAGCCTTCACTCAGAGCCGGGACTGTGGTTTGGTGACCGATTCTTCCTTGTCCCTGTCAGGCAGACCCAGGGTCAGTGACCTGGGAAGCGCTGCCCAGGCTGCGGCGTCGCGCGCCGCATGCAGTGCCGCCGCCACGCGCGCCGCCACGCGGGCAGGGTCCTGCATCGGGCCCAGGTGCCCCAGGCCCTGGAACCTGCGCACAGCAGCGCGTTGCGTGGGCAGCCGTGAGCATGGCCGTGTACTGACAGTGACCCTACTGGCCCTGCCTTTCCTGTTGCTGGGCCATCATCGTGGAATGGCCTTTACGGTTTCGCAAGGCCAGCATCGCTGCAGGGTACGTGCTGAAGGAGGTGACCTCCTACACAGCATCACCCTCGACATGATGACCTCCACGCGCCTGCTTGAGCCTGAGAAGCCTCTTCTTCCCGCAGCAGGGGCGCAAACACGGGCGCAAACACGGCAGAAATGCGAGCCTGCTGGCAACCTTGCTGTGCCCGTGTGGCCGCCGAGAAGAGGCGCTGCCCCTTCTACCCTGCCATTACTCAGTTTCAGGCTCGGCGCACCGCTCAAAGCGTGCGCGCGGCAGTCGCTGCGCTATCAGCGGCGCGGCGCGCTCAAAGGCGCCATCCGCCCCAGTGCCGGCTGCGACCGTGATGGGGCACAGGACCCTGTGCTCCGGCAGCGCATCGGCGGCCACGCGCACGTTGCCGTACACGCGCGCTTCTGCCTCGGGCGAGCACGCCAGCTCGCAGCCGCCGTCTGGCGCACACAGGATTGATGGCTTGGATGAGTATCTGGACCAGTTTCTGATAGCAGGCACAGGATGCCCGCTTGGTGTGCACACACTGTGGCTCTTGACATTGCCGCAGCGCGCGCATGCTCGGTGTCTGCACACGCTATCCTTTCTTATTTCGAGAGCTTCCATAGTACACATTGTAATGCGTGTGGCACGGCTTAATCTCCCGCCCATAAGTACTTGGAACAAGAATCGGTACGTAACGCCCGTTCACCATGCAATATATGTCACATCAAAAAGCGTGCACTGAACTCTAGAAAACGCAGCACACTTGCCGCCAGGCTGTCACGGCCTGTCATTCTGCCTTGGTCTGTCAGCCTGCTGACCTTGCAAACCAACCCCCTTTTCACACACTGACAAAGGTTCCCCATGTATCACAAACGCGGGCGGACCTGGCGCATCGCGAAGGCCGTGGAAGACGTACGCGCGCAGTACGTCCGGCTGGAAGGACGAGAAAGGCGGCTTGCCGGCAAAGGACGCCAGCGCCGCCTCGCGCGAGGCGAACCGCCGCCGCCGCCGCAGCGCCAGCTGCTGCATGCGCCGCGAGTTGCCCCTGCGGCAGGGCAGGAACGTGGCACAGCTGGCGGAACGACCAGATCCGCTCTCCTCAAAAATATATGAATCTTAGTATCCAAGGCGGCCCCACATGCGGTTGCTGCATCCCGCTCCAGGCCACCTTGCTCCAGCATTGCAAAAGCACATCACATCCCAAAACAACCTCCTCTGGCACCGGCGCGCACCGGTCCCCGCCCTTTAGCAGGACGGGCTCGTACAGGTACATGGCCGCAAAGGTGCCCGGGCAGCGCGCCTCCGCGATGGCGACCGCCAGGCCCCCGCCCGAGTGCCCAAATGCCAGGCAGCCTGCATTGCCACAGCATGCGCTTTTGCTGCCAGGCAATGCCGGAGCATGCGTCGCCCATTTCTGCATGCACGGCAGAGCAGCAGTGGCCTGCGGCTCCGGCCCAGCCGTGCTCGCCGAGCACTGAGCTGCATGTGCGCCCTGAGCGGCTGGCAGCTGCTGCTCCTGCAGCCCCGCCCGGGACACGAGGGCCCGTCCTAGCGCATGTCAGCATGCACAATACGCATTGGCAAGCGGGGTGACTTTGAGTGTGTGTCTACCTCATACCCATCAAGCTTTTGCTCATGAAGGACAAACACTCAGAAGCGTGCCGCCTGGCTGTTGCAGTGCAGGCTGCAAAGAGCCCTTGGCTAAAAGCATTACTAGGTATGCGGGCTGCGCACCTCTCAGCTGCAGTGCGCTGACGACAGCAAGGCAGTCAGTTGCATGGTGCTCCAGCATGTTGCCGCGCGCGCTGCCCTCCGGCGAGGCGCCCTGACCCTGCAGGTCGACCAGCACGCAGCGGAAGCGGCCTGCGAGCTCGGCCGCCTGTCGCGGCAAGGTTGTGCTGCTTGGCGCCCCCGACGGGGAGCCTGCATCATGATGCAGGCCATGCATGACAGGAGCAGGCTAGGGCGCCTGACTGACCACAGGCTGTGTTTAGCTGGGGTCCCTTGGCAAGAGCCATATATCAGTTTGGTCAGGGCTTTGGCAGCAAAAGCAGTCGTTTACAATTTACAGCCGCTTGCAGAGTTGGCTCTGCTGGTTTTCTCAGCCATATAAACAGGCAGCACCACCTTTCTTATAGGCAATCCACGGAAACAGCTATAGCAGACTGAACTGTTGTTGCATATCAGTGGTACTGGCCACACTGCTGCGACCCTTTCACGTCTCGTTCGACTTTTCAGCATTGCAAAAAAAATTAGGAGCAGCTTGAGTCACTGACTCCCCTTGCCTGCACCTGGGCAAGCTCTGGTCGTTCACACACTAGTACTTGTGCATTCCTATACGGTGCAGAACGTGCAGTGCACCAGACTGCGATGCAAGAATATGTCCGCCCCAGCCCCCCTCGCTGCCCCGCTTTGTGCGCACCATGGGAGCGTAGCAGCGCCCATGGAAGCCATTGGCGGCCAGGAACAGCAGCGGCGGGCCTTCACCGCCGCAGTCGTTCACGCCAATCTGCACACCTGCAGTGCTGGGCACGCGCACATCCTCTGGCATGCTGATGGGGACCCACACGCAGGCGAGGCTCGTGCACCTGCCCTAGTGTTCTAGCCCAGTAGGAGACAGGGCCAGGGCTGGCGTCGATGCCTCTTCCGTAGACTTGGTGCCACTGAGTGGGCCCGCTGAGTCGGTGGGCAGAACCCCGCACCACAAGGTTAAAGCAGCTGCCAATTCAAACCATCACCACACAGTACATGAGGATCCTGCCATTCTCGGTGTGTGTAAGGGCTCCAAGTGCACAGGTTCTTAGGCTTGTGTTTGGTTCGTCTGGTAGGTACTTGTTGGTGTAGTATTTTTTGGTGCAGAAAGCACAATGTTCACAGTGGGCTTTCTCCTCTTCCCTGGCTTTGAGGTGCGCACGGACCGGTTAAACGTGCTGGTCAGCGCTTGGCTATGCCTTTGGCGTAGGCCAACCCACCCGCTAAATGACTCAGCGCGGCGTGCTCGCAACCATGCAGGTGCTGGACGTCTACGGGCCGCTGGAGATGTTTGCGTGCAAGCCGGCGCAGGCGCACTTTGATGTGGTCTTTGTGGCCGAGCGCGCCGGCGAAGTGGCGAGCGCACAGAAGGCGGTCACAGTGGCCGAGCATGACTTCGCCAGCTGCCCACCCCTAGACATCCTGCTGGTGCCAGGCAAGCACGAGCTATGTTGCATTGCCGTAACCCTGTTCACAATGTTTGCTAGTCCCGCTCGTCAGGCCGTCGGTGCCGGTTATGCCTTTCATCGCAAAAAGGTCTCCCCACACATGCGTGCCACACTGCTGCGCCTTGGAAAGCCATCAGCTCTGTTGCCTGTTGGCAATATTGCCGCGCATGTTTGAGCGTTGAGCTCTGGCATTATGTGCGGACGGTGGCTCCAGCCCCGTGCTCGCCTGGCACCGCAAGCAGCAAGAGCACACCAGGCTATGCGGTCTAGCCCCGCGCCGACAAGCAGGACGGCCACAGCCATAGCCCAGCCCTGCATGTGGCGCCCTGTGTGCCGCAGGCGGCACGGGCACGCGCGCCGAGATCAACAACGACGCGCTCGTCGCCTGGGTGCGCGACGTGCCGGCCGCGCACAAGCTGAGCGTGTGCACCGGCGCCGCGCTGCTGGCGGTGGCGGGGCTGCTGCAGGGCCGCCGCGCGACCACCAACAAGCTGTCCTTCGACTGGGTCGTCTCCGCCGCGCGGGAGAAGGTGCGCGCGGTGCATGGTCCGGGTGGCCCAGCGCGGGCCCATGAGCTAGGCCTGGCGCGTCCGGTCGCGGCCAGGCACCTGCGCGCTCCCGCTCGTGCACTCTGTCGCGTGCATGCATTCTGTGGGTAGCTCACATGGCGCCTGCAGCCTCTTCGGCGCCGCAGTGGGCTTGCCGAAAGGCACACTGCCCGCCACTGCAAGCCCCGCAGTCGTAGTTGTAGCCCCACAGTCCTCGGGCAAGGTCCACAGTAGGAGCGTCCGTGCCGCCAGCCTCAGGGGTTTAAAGGTCCGGGTGCAGGCTGCGGCCGGCTCTGCAACGGAGCAGAAGCCCGAGATCCAGTGGGTGCGCCGCGCGCGCTGGATCAACTGCGGCGGCGGCGTGTGGACTGCAGCGGGCGTGTCGGCCGGTGCGTGCAGCCCATGGACAGCCCGTCCCTAGGCCCATTGTCCATGCATGATAAGCACAGGGTGCGTGTGCTCGAGTAACGGGCGCCCGACGTGCTGCAGCGGAGCAGGCGCTGTGTGAGCCGTTGAGCAGACAAGCCATGACCGTGCGTATCTGCACGCGACCAGTCAGACGTCGTCGGTCCTGTGAGCTGCAGCGGTATTGCAGGGGCCTGCCGGCCTGTTTGCTGGGCCTGCACGGCAGTGTGCTGCGCATGTCATTGCAGCGTGGGAGACGAGTCGCCAACCCCACTCGGGGAGGGCTTCTGCAGGAGCCAGCACACCCTGCGCAACACAGGCCTGCCGCTTGAGCGCAGGCATGGACATGGCGCTGGCGTTCACGGCGAGCCTACTGGGCCGGGAGGCCGCCGAGGGGATCGCACGCTTTGCCGAGTACAGCGGCAGCTGGGTCGACGGCGACGACGACCCGTGGGGCCGCTCGGCGGCATGAGTGCTGCTAACTTATTTTAAATTTCGTTGGGCCGGATGGCTCCTGCCAACGAGGTGCGGTAGAAAAAATATATACCCGTGACATGCATTTGCACACCGCTGGCGAATGATGGCCACAGCAGCTGTCAGGGAGCGCATCCTTGTAGCGTGCCACGGCTGGAGCGTGCGCGGCAGCCGTCGCTTGCCTGCGGGGCCATGCAGGAGACTCTGCAGGAGCACCAGGTGCACTGTTACAGTGTGCGGACTTTTTGAAGCGTCTTCTTCCAGTACTTAATCGAGATTCGATGCTACTTGCATTCGAGTCGCTGCACACCCATGCGGCATCAGAGACTGGGAAGCTCTGGCAGGTCGTGCTAAGCACGACGTGCTCGAACGAGCCATTTTCTGCTGGGCTTTGTCTGTATGTTCGCCTGTAGGGTCTTGGAGAGGCCAGGCCGAAGCTGACTGGTTGGCCTGCATGCTGTGTCCTTGGTGGGGTCGAGCTTGGTCCGGCGCAGCATGTGCGCTGCGCACTTTGCTCCTGCCTTCATGTTGCCTTCATGGAGGGCTGCTGTAACTATAACCCTAGGGTTCGCCCCTCCACGCGCGTGCCCAGCCTGTTCGCCAAGCTGTGTGCAAGCAGAGGCGAGTCGGGCACAGCCAGCTTCTGGCCAGCGTTCGTCGCTCAGGCTCTTCTGCGGAGGTGTAGGGACCCCGACATTACACCGACCCGCGCCCTTGGCGCTCGCGCCGAGCACAACAGGTGCGGGGATACCCCTTCCTGGCTCCGGCGGGATGTGGGCAGACAGCATCGTGGGACAGCACCCTTAACCAACACCCTTAACACAGCAAGGCGACTGGCAGTGAGCAGCCCTTGCCCTACTTGGCCGTTCCACCGACGTGCAGAAGGCCGAGCTTGGTTGGGCGCGGGAGGTCCTTGGCCACTTGGGGAGGCGGAGCGGTGGGCAGGACGGCCTGTTCCTGGCCGCTGGCAGGCGTATGATGTCTGCCTCAGCCGGGCACCTGTGCATTCAGAGACAAGTCTTCGTGCCGAGGCGGTGTCTGCGGGCTGGGGCGGTGATCCGATGTCACCCGGTGCTGGCATGGCATGGCGCAATGCCGGCGGGCCGCAGCGGGACGTCGAAACGGGCAGAGGGGAGCGAGCAGGCAGCCAGGAAGGGGGCTGCGCAGGCGAGCGGCGGCAGCACTGCGGCAGCACTGCTGCGCCCGCCGCCCGGTCCCAAAGCGCGGCGCAGCTCGCCCGGCACGTCGAGGGCGCCCGCGGCGCAGGCCGTGACCCATGGCCGAGCCGGATGACCTCGTGTCCGCGCCGCTGGGCACGGAGGAGCAGCGCGGCAAGGAGGTGTGGAACGGCACGGTCGCGCTCGCGGACGGCGCGCCGACCTGGACCGCGTCTGCGACCTGCTGGACCAGCGGCCTGATCGGCTGCGTCTGGGGCACCACCGGTGCGGCGCCGGCCGTGCCCTGCGCCGCGCGCGCCCCGCGGCGCACCCGCCGGCCGGCGAGCCGGCAGGCGGGCGCCGAGCGGGGGTGGGTGCAGCATGGGAGGCCTGCGCGGGGCGCTGGTGTAATGGCGCTAGTGCAAGGCGCGACACGGCGGGACGAGAGCTTTCGCAGTGTGCGCCAGCGGTGTGGGCGCAGGCGGAGGTGCAGGGCCGGCTGTTTGCATAAAGCAGGTCAGGGACCGCACAGGCTGGACGACGCTCCGGCCGTCCAGGGCAGGAGCCTGCTTACGCGCACAAAACGGTGACGAAATGGGGTGCCCTGCTGCCCTCGTCGGCCGCGCGCTTGCGCGCGCCCCTCGCCATGCGGCCGACTCCCCTTTGGCCTGGCCGGCACGCTGGAGCGGCCGCCCGCCGTGCCGGCCGAGCGGCTGCCTTTGCCGGCCAGGGCGCCCCATCCGGCGCTGCGCGCTGACCAACGGTTGGGCCGCCGCAGGCCTGGGCGAGGTGCTGCTACCGGGCGCGCTGGCGTGCGCGGACCGCGTCAACGTGTCCGCGGAGCAGTGGCACACGCTGCTGCGCCGGCGCTGGGACGGCCGCCTGCTGCTGCTGAAGCCGCGGCCGGCCGGCGAGGAGTACGCGCAGCCGCCCTTCGCCGAGCAGGCGACCTATGAGAGCTTCTTCCTAATTGGCCAGGCCTCTGCGAGGCGCGCGCCCGCCCCCGCAGCCGCGCGCCCCATGGCTGCCGCGCCTCGAGGCAGCAGCGATGCGGCCCTGCCTTGATCGGCTTGCGAGCACTCTGCCGCACGGCCTGCGCACCTGCTCCTTGGCGGCCACGCCTCCCGCCGCCGCGCCGCGACGCAGGGGCTGCCGTCGAGCCCCGGCGCTTGCGCGGCTCTGAGCGCCGAGCCGTGCTGCACCCGCCGGCGACAGCGGCCGCGGCACCATGCGAAAACGTGGGCATCTAGCGCCATGCGCTCTGCATAGGTTTAGGTTTCTATGTTGAGGTTTATGTGCGCGCGCGCGCGGCAGGGAGCGCAACGAGGCGCTGGGCATGCAGGTGGTGGCCACCACGCCGGCCGGCCTGCCCATCCCCATGCAGCTGCTGATCGTGCCGGCCGAAGGCAACCTGCTGGCCGACCTGGCCTACCGCGAGCTGCCGCCGGTGCGCACCGCGGTAAACTTGCACCGGCTTGGCTACGCCGCCCCGGCGGCGCGGCCCAGGGCCGAGCGCGCGCCGCGCCAACCCGCGCGTGTTGCTGCGCGGGAGCGCGCCGTATATCTGCGTGTCTGTGGCGGGTCCGCGCGGGACTGGGCGCGCCTGCGCGGCGCGTTGTCTGGCCGGGTCGGAGCCGGCGGCCGGGCGCAGGCGGCGTGCGGAGCCGCGCGGCGTGACGTGCGGAGGCGCCGCGCGCAGGCCGTGCAGCATGAGTACGCGGTGGCCGCCTTCGGCATGCCCAAGGAGGCCGTGCCGCTGCTGCTGCTGGTCACCGCCAACATCCCCGACTCAGGGCCCAACCCCATGCTGCACCCCGCGCTCGCGCCCGGCGTCGCGCCGGGCGGCCCCGCGCGCCGCGGCCGCAAGCCCGGCGGCGGCGGCCGCGGGCCCGGCTCGCGCGGCGGCGGGCGCGGGCGCGGGCGCGGGCACGCGGCCGCCGCGGCCGACGCGGCCGCGGCGGAGGCGGCCGGCGCGGCGCTGGAGGGCCACCACGCGGAGGGGCCGCTGCAGGCGGTCGGGCCGCCGCCTGAGGCGGACGGCCAGGGCGGCGCGCCAGGCGGCGAGTCTATTTTGGGCGAGGGCGCCGGCGCGGAGGCGGGCCGCGAGGCCGAAGCGGGGGGCGCCGCGGCGGGCGGCCCCATGGTCGCCGTGCCGCCGCCGGAGATGCCGGGCGCGGTGCTGCCGCACGCGGCGCTGGAGCTCGGCGGCGGCGGCGGCGGCGTGACGCTCGCGCAGCTGAGCCAGCTGCAGGCGCGCGCTCGCCGTGCTGCCCAAGCCATCTAGGGCTCCCCATGCGCACAAGCAAGGAAGAGCACGCGATCGCGTCCGGCCTGGGCGCGCCCGGGCTGCGCGTAGAGACGAGCGGCAGCGCGGGGAGGCTGCTGCTGCGGTTGCAGGGCCGGCTACGATGCCAGTGCGGGCGTGTTTGGCTGTTGTGAGGCGCTGGGTGGAGTGGATGAGGCTGTTGACTGTTTAGCATGTTCCCATCATGCCTGCACCTCTGGCTGTACCTGCCTGCCTGAAACCCTGCTAATGACCGCATCCGGTCGCGCAGGCGCAGCTGCAAAATCTGCCCCCAGGCGCTGCCGGCATACCGGGCGTCAGCTCGCACATGCTGCAGGCACGCCCCGCGCAGTGCTGCGTAGGGATGGACTCCCCGGGCAGCACAAGCGCCTGGCACAGCGGCTGAGCAGGGGGTGCCGGCCGGCCGTGGCGGCTCTGGTGCTCTGCAGCGCACCTGCTGAGGCAGAAGGAAGGCGCGTCGCGGCGCGGAGCTCTGCCGGGCGGCCGGGCAGCAGCGCGCGCGCGCGCGCTGGCAGCCGCTAGCGCACAGTAGACGAGACCGCCGGGCGCATGCACGGCGCAGCCGCGCAAGCAAGACCAGGGCGCCGCCACGCACGCAGGGCACAGCGTACGAGGCGGCAAAGCGCGCGCGCGCAGGTGGCCATCGCCAACCTGCCCGGGATGCCGGGCATGCAGCCGCAGCCGGTGCGGCCGGTGGCGCCGCGCGCGCGCCGGCCCAAGCGCGAGTACGAGCCCGCCGAGACCGAGGCAATCATCGAGGGCTGCCGCCGCTACGCGACCAGCACGCGCAAGTGGCACGACATCATGAAGGCGCGCCGGCGCCGCCGGCGGCCGCCTTGCTGCCACCCCGCCCCGGACTTCACCGTCACGCCCTGCCCTGTGTAGTGCCACGCGCCGTGCACGCCGCGCGGTGCAGCAGCTGCGTGCGCTCGGCCACGCCGGGCGCCGGGCGATGCACTGGGAGGGCGGCCGCGGGCCCTAACCCTATCCTGAGCGCCCAGGACGAGGAGCTGCGCGGGAAGCTGTCGCCGTGGCGCACCAACGTGGACCTCAAGGACCGCTGGCGCAGCCTGGTCAAGGCAGCACAGTCCGGCGACCCCAAGCGCGCCGGCGGCCACCTGACGCCCGAGCAGGCGCGCCCCTGCTGGCGCAAGGGGGGGCGGCGCGGCCCGCAGGCGCCCGCGCCGCGGAGTGGGCTGCCTGAGCTGGTGCCCACGCAGTGGCGTGTGCACGTCCGCGGCGCGCGTGATTCCAATGTCCAGCCGGCGCCGGCGGGGGGCCAGGTTAAGTTCACACCGCCGCTGAGGCGGCGGGGTCGCGCGCGCAGATCCAGCTGATCCTGACGCTGGCAGCGCCGGCGCCGTCGGCCGAGGGCGCGGCGCAGCCGCCGATGGGCGTGCAGGAGATGCTGCAGCAGCACGGCGCCTACGCGGCCACGCTGCCGCCGGGCATGCAGCTGCCCATGGGCATGTACCCCATCCCGGGCCAGGCGCCGCAGACGCCCGGCATGCACGCGCTGGGCGGCCCGCCGCCCATGGAGGGCCACGCGTTGGGCACGCCCGGCATGGATGCGCAGCAGATGGGCGCGCCCGGCGTGGAGGCGCAGCAGATGGGCGCGCCCGGCATGGATGCGCAGCAGATGGGCGCGCCGCACATGCACGGGCACCCGGGCGATGTCCAGCCCGGCGAGGTCCATACGCAGGGGGACGTACAGGGAGATGTGGTGCCGCCACCTGAGCATGCGCCCGCCCTGGCGCAGACAGAGGCTGCCTGAGCGCGAAGGGCTGGGGGTAGAAGCCACCGCCTTTGCTTTTATGTCGAAGCACTCAGGGACCGTTGCAGCATTCTATGGTACAAAGGGGGCCTGTGGGGCTTAGAATCCCAGATAGGTTTGGCACATGAGGGGCGGCTTCCCAGGCCATGAGGTCCTGGATCCGTGTGTATGAACGCGCATCTGTATACATAGCCCACTCCACTGACATTCCACTCTCCCCTAAGCATCGCAGGCTGCGTTTGGCGCCTGCTCTGCTGCTCCAAAGTGAGCTAGGACTGCTGCAACAGCCAGCGTGTGCCTGGTCGTGTTGTGCTGCCGCGCGCTCGCTCGCAGCCGCCCTGAGTTAGGACTGCCTGCGACAGCCAGCGTGTGCCTGCTCGTGCTGTGCTGCCGCGCGCTCGCTCGCAGCCGACCCCAAGTGTGGACAACGCGGTTTGCATGCTCACTGGGCGCCTTGTCCGTCCGCGCACCAGCTCATCCAGCCATGTAGCACCTGTGCTTTTGCATGCCAGGGCATTGCGGTTTCCGCTGCCTGTTTGTTGCAAGCATGCTGGTTGACATATAGCATGCACCTGGTGGCCAAAGCCCCACACTCGACTGTGCGGGATTGCTTCTGAGCTGTAAGGGATGGTGCATTTTGCTGCAGATCAGACAGCAGTCGCTGGCGGGCGTGCAACAGAGCAGCAGAGCGAAGGCGGGCGTGTCACAATAACTAGGCCGCCATGCAACGGCCAATTCAGAGCGCAACCCAAAGCAAGCCCGCGGCCCCGGGATGCCCGTGCCAGTGCAGCTGGCAAAGAGTGCCGTGTTCCGCGCGCGCGCCAGTTCCCTCGTTCGGCGCCGCGCGCCCTGTCGGCTCCTGGTCACAGCCCGCCGGAGAGGCAGGACGCAGGGCCCCACCCTGCGCCCGCCGCTGGGGCTGTTCCTCGCCGGCAGCAGCGCATGGCCCTCTTTCTGTTCCACCCGTCTGGCCAGAGGGCACTCTTGCAATCGTCCCCACAACCGTTTCCCGCGTGCGGCAGCAGCGGAGCCCCGCTCTGCAGACGCTGCTTGCGCGGGGCTCCCGAGCCGGCAGACCGGACACCCCAAGACGTTCCACAGCATTGATCTGAAAGCTCATTGATGCGCCACAGACGCGCCCCGCCCCCGTGCCCAGGGCTGCGCCCGCATGCACGCATCGCACCAACACTGGGCGGACCTAAACTCACCCCCTTGCAAAGCACTTCCCCCACATGCGCAGCCACGGGCAGGGCCTGTCAGCAGGTGCGGCCAAGGCTGCCCTAGGCTGCTCTACCTGTCCAGGCGCATTTCGACATCTCCCAGGCCCGCCCGTGGGTGTTAGGCGGGCGCCGCTGCCGCCCCACTGATGCGCTTCGCGAGTTCCACAGACATCTATGCGCCCTGCATCCTGCGGTGCCGCCAGTTCAACCAGCCGGCCGGCAATGTGCTGCGGCTGGGCCGCGCCTGCAGCACAGCCCCCCCTAATGTGCCTCGGCAGCCAGCGGCCCCGCGTCTCTGGGCCCGTGAGCGATGTGGGGCGGGCCGGTGTGCGCGGCTAATGCACCGCGCGGCGCGCGCCCGCAGGGCGCTCGGCGTGCCACGGCCTGAGGCGCTGGGCCTCGGCTAAAAAACCCTACATCCCGCCTGCGGCGCGCTCACGCGGTCAGGTCGCCCAAGCCGGCCATGGGCTTCATGCTGAGCTCCAGCGCGCCGATGGTGCCGCCCGCCTCCACGCGCGAGCCCGGCAGAAGCGCCGCGCGCGTGCCGACCACCGCGTCGGGGCCCACCACGTACCGCTCCTGCGCACAGTGTGCGCTGCAGTCAGGTACGGCATCGCCGAGAGCGCAGGCGCAGTTTGGTTTGTGCCTCGGCAACAACGTCATGAGCAAGCCAATGACCGCATCCAAGCGACTGCATGCGGCTGCATGAGCCGCGGAACAGGTACTGCGGTCCGCGCCTGCTCCATCTCGAACTGGCCGGCACGGTACATGGCCACATGCGCAAAGCCGGTCGCGCCGCGGTCCACGATCGCGCCGCTCTGGAAGCTGGCCAGGTCGTAGTCCTGCGCATGCGCGCGCCGGGTGAGCAGCAACATTGCACAGCTCAGGTCGAGCGTCTACATCCCGGGCAGCAGCCTTGTGACTCAGCTTCATGCGACAGCTGCGCTGCTGAAGCAGAGGAAGCAAGCAGCAAGATTCCTGGCGCAGCATGGAGTCCGCCAATGGCACCCTGTCAACGTCCAGTGGAGTGCAGATGCCATGCAGGCCGCAGCCGGATGGGGAGGTGCCCCTGCAGCACACCGCAAGGGTGCCTAGCTGCGCATTGCGCATCCCTCGAAGCGCACGGCGCGGACCAAGCAAGCAGAAAACCCCCAAACATCCGGCCCAACCAGAACCCCAGCGCCGGCGCGCACCAGCAGGACCATAGAGTCGAGGAAGACGCCGCGCTCGACCTGCGCGCCGCACAGGCGCAGCATGGCGGCGTGCCAGAACGAGCCGCGCGCGACCTCCAGCAGCTGGCTCTGCGCGCTCGTCCACATGCTGGCGACGACCATGCAGCGGCCCTGCGCGCGCGCACACCAAGGGTCTCAGGCCCCAGCAGCCAGGCATGCGCCTTGTGCGCCTGGGCCATATGGATTGCATGCGCAGGTGTGGGCAGCAGGGTCGCAGCCGCTCTCCAAGGCTGGTGTCCGGCCATGCGTGCGGCAGCAGGTGCGCACGCAGCAGTTGCGCTCCCAGGGCAGGCGCGGCGTTCGCACGCAGAGCACAGCAGAGCTTCACCCTGCCAGCAAGGGCAACAGCAACGCCTGCGGCACATCAGCACGGGTGCGGGGCCGCGGCCGCGCGCCTGGAAGCTCCAGCTGTATTTCCTGTACTGCGCCTGCGTGCCGCGCCCGTAGAACGCCCACTTGGTGGCCACATGCATCAGCATCGTCACGGTGATCGCCGCGCCCAGCACCACCGGCATCAGCAGGATCGGCGCCACGTACGGCTGCGCGCCCGGCAGCCAAGCGGTTATAGCCTTCCGTACCCTACCCGCGCTTACTGACAGCGCGAATGTGGTTGCCTCCGCACAGCTACCGCTTACACTTCCACACATGCGTGCGCCGTCGGACATGCACCGCGGGGCGGCAGCACGCAGCGTCCGACGACGCAATGTGCCTGAATGAGGGCAGTGGCATGGGCCCAACAAAGTCTGGCACGGCGCGGGCGGGGCCGAGGGCCGCGCACCAGTGCCGCCAGCATCGCGACGCCGGCCAGCGCGGCCGCGTACACGCACGCCGCCTGCTCGCCCAGCGTCACGGCCGCCTGCAGGCCCGGCATCGCCCAGAACAGCGCATGCTGGAAGCCGCCCAGCGGCGTGATGACGTCGCCGGCATCGTGCCGCGACAGCGCAAACGCCGGCACGCCCATGTGCAGGCTGCTGGCCGTCAGCGCCTGCCCGGCGTCGGCCGCGGCCAGCGCGCCCAGCACGCCGCCCGCGCCCAGGCTGCTGCCCGGCATCATGGTGGCCTGCAGGCCCAGCATCGCCTGCACGCGCCCCCGCAGCAGACTCAGCAGGGCGCAGCTTGCATTCGACCCCAGGTCGTGACCAGGCGCGCGGGAGGCATGCTGCGCTGCGTCGCCGTCGCTCCGCCGTGCCGGTTGTTCATTTCAGTGCCCCTGCAGGGTGCCGGAGGCCAGCCGGTTTCAGCACAATGAGACCCGGATTCAGCACAATGAGACCCGGGAGCCCCAGAACAGGCGCCAGGGAGCCGCGCCTGCGCGCCCATCTCGATGCGGCCGACCACCACGGTCTCCGCGTCGAGCGCGTACGACGCGCACAGGTTGGCCGCGTCGCCCACGTGCGCGCCCTCGCCAATGTCCAGCATGTCGGGCACCAGCTGCAGGTTGGTCATGCGAATGGTTGCCCAGGCGCCCAGGCGCGCGCCGAGCGCGCGCAGGTACGCGCGCATCGCCCAGGTGCCCAGCAGCGGCCCGGCCGCGCGGCGCATCGCGCCCTCCAGCGCGCGCTGGCTCGCCCAGAAGCGCACGCCCAGCAGCGAGCGCCTCCTGCGGCACGGCGCCGGCGGGGTCAGGTCTGAGCCCTGGGTAATCAGGTCTGAGCCCAGCCAGCCGGGGGCAGGCGCGCCGAGCAGGGAGTGCGCCCTGCAGGCCGCCGAGCGCACGCCCTGCATCTAGCGCCGCCTCTCAGCAGGGCCCCAACGTGCCTCCAGGCCAGCAGAGCATCTGCAGCCTAACACTTTCCAAGGCCCCCCCTCTAAATCACATCTCCAGTGGGTTGGGCCGGCATAGGGACGTGAAGCAGAGGTGCGGCGCACTTATGTGCGCCGGCGGGCATGCGGCCGACCAGCGCCCACTTGAGCGCGACACTCGCGGCCAGCACGGCCATGCCGTACACCGCATAACCGGCCGCAAAGGCGACCAGCAGGCCGACCACGCCCGTGTGCGTCGCCGCGCGGAACAGGAACGCCTGCCCGTTGGCGTTGCCGCCCAGCAGGTGCTGCGAACCGCGCGCGCGGGGCGGGGTCAGGCGGCGGCGGGGAGCCTGGTGCATGCACGGGCGGCTGTCGGTGAATGCAGGCTTGACATGGGATGTAGTGGGAGGCCTGCTAGGCTGCCGCATGGTCAGGCAGCTTGCGCTGAGCACAGCTTGAATTAGCTTGTGCACATGGCCGGTGCAGCTAGGCTCAGACATCAGATTCCTTGTGGTGAGCGCTGCACACGCAGCCTCGGGCAGCGGGAGCGGCATGCGCACCGGCGCAATGATGGGCAGCACGGGGAAGAACACGGGCGACATGAGCATGACCAGCGCGGCCGCGACGTAGCCGCCGTCCTGGCCCACCAGGCCGCCCCAGATGCCCATGGCCTGTTCAGGCGCGCGGCAAGTCAGCCTTCGAGTGGCCACCTTGTGCCCGGCATGCACCCCATGTTAGGCTGAAGCACCATCACGGTGCGTGCGTATGATGTGGTGACTGGTAACACCATACATCGGGTGCATTTTGCCGCCAAAGGCGAGCACAGATCGCCAGCAATTTTGTGATAAAGCAGACATTGAGTGAGACTCTTACCCACACCCTGGCGCAGGGCATGGGAGAGCAAGGCGCGCCTGGACCAGCAGCGCAAAGACTGCATAGCCGCCGTACGCGCACAGCGCGCCGATGATGCCCAGGGCGTACAGGAACGCCAGCTGCGCCAGGCCGGCGCCCCACGCGCCCAGGCCCCAGCTCGCCACTTCCCTGTCGGTGGGCAGGACCCTAAAAAAAGAGGCCCGGGGGTCAAGCTCTGGCATCACCTGGTGCGCCCGCCGCCCTGCCCAGCCACCCAGCATGGGCTGCCATAGTGCAGCTCAAACACATTAGGGGCCTGGGACCTGATCGGGTGACAGGTGGTCTGCATGCCTGCGAAGCAGCGTCTGCTGGAGCGCAGGACAAGCACGCAGGCACAGTATGAAAGGCGGCGAGGCGGCGCCCGGGCGCACTTCTTCAGCGCGGCCGTGGCGTCCTCGCTGGGCGCGCGCCCGCGCCCGAACGCGCGCATGAACGCGAGCGGGTCCTTGCGCTCGCGCACGATGCTGCTCTTGGCCTTGCGCAGCGCGCCCAGCGCGGTCCCCGGCTCCAGGCTGGCGCCCGCCTGGACCACCGCGTAGGGCTCCACGCGCACGCGCCCCCCGATGAGCACCTGCGCAGGCCGGGTTCATTTTAGGGTTAGGTCATGTGGTGAGATCAAGCACCTGCATCACAGTGCACCCTTGAGGCTGCATGGTTGTACGAGTAGTATGCATGCATGTGATACAGAATGCCAGGCATACGCTCTCAAGCTGGGCGACAAAGCCAGGACGGAGTGTGTTGGCCTGCGCGCGCGCACTGCATACGCCATGGTTATGCGCCGGCACACGGGCTGCGGCTCGTGCTGCGCTGCGTCTGCAGGTCCGACCCAGATGGGCCGCTGCGCGCGCACCGCGCCAAAGTGCAGCATGCCGTCCTTGAAGTAGTGACCGGTGATGGTGGCGCCCTCGTTGATCACGGCCCCGTCGCCGATGATGACCAGGTCCAGGTCGCTCACGTCCAGCGAGTCGATGAACACGTTGGCGCCCACGCGCGCGCCCTGCGTGGTGTGCACGGTCAGCGCGCCGGCGCCCCCGTCTGCGGCACTGTTTGATGCCCATGCAGCTCCGGTAACTCCTGCAGACAATCAACCTCTTTTGCATACGTCCCAGTCCTGGGGTACCTGTCAATCCGTCCTCCTGCATGCAGGCAGCCGGTATCTGAGGCTGTGGCGCAGGGTCCGCAGGTTGTGCAGGGGCGCGGGCGGCCCCGGGACGCACCAGCATGCGGAACCACCAGACGAGCGCCGGCGTGCCGCGCAGCTGGTCGGCAAACAGCAGGTTCACGGTGCCCACCAGGCGCTGCACCAGCCACCAGCGCGCAAACTCGACGCTGAACAGCGGGATCGGCCGGTGCGCGCTCAGCGGCGGCTGTACCAGGCGCTTGGTCACGCCCGTGGCCAGCATCAGCAGCGCGCCGAACGCCAGCCACGCGACCGGGATGACCGGCAGCGCCGCCCACTGTCGCGCGCGCGCACAGAGGTGAGCCCTGGCCCACTATTGACACACAACACGGCACATGACATATGAATGCATGCGCACACATGGTATTCCAGCTCCCGTACAATGACTGTGCAAAGCACCATGAATGGCGACAGCAGCAGGGCCCAGATCTTGGGCAGCACAGGCCCTTCACGCGGCGGGGCGAGACGCGCGGGCGGGGGCGGGCGCGCACCATGCTGGTGCGCTGCGCGAGCAGCACGGTGAAGTGCGTGGGCGCGTACGCGCACAGGCAAAGCAGTGCCATGATGTACAGTACGCCCAGCAGCGTCGCGACCGCCCAGAATACGGCCGGCGCGAGCGGCTTGCGCGGGCCGGGCGCCGGTCGCACGTCCGGCACCGCGGCGCGCCCGCGCGCCTCTGCTGGTATGTCAATTACCGCATCATCTCTGCTGGCCTGCGCGCGCGCGCGAGGGCGGCCCGTCAGCCGTGCTGCCGCAATGGTGCAAGGCAGGACAGAAGCTCGCTCAGTGCAGCTCACCATGCCGACAGCGCCAGGGCGGGCTGCTACCCATGCATGCGATTGTGTGCCTGCAGTCATGGTGACAGGGCGCACTTGCGCTCTGTGAAGCCAGGACAGGCCTGCACGGACACATAATTGCGGTGCACATGCACCTACCAGAGCGGCCCTGCCAGCGCACGCACCCCGAGCAGCGGCTCCTTCAACGCCTTGAGCGCTGCCGCCTTGCCGCCGCCGCCGCCGCCCATCGCCGCCGCCGCCGCGGCGCCCAAGCCGCCCGCGGCGGTCAGCGCTGTTACCCCGCCGCCGCCGCTGCCGCCGGCCTTTGCCGGGGCAGGCGCCGCGGCGGCCGGCGCGGACGTGGATGCCTCCTCGCCCGGGTCGGGTCCGTCGTCGGCGGCCGCCGCGGGCTTGGCTGCGGCGGCGGCGGCGCCGCCGCTGCCGGTCAGGCCGCTCTCCTTCTCCAGCTCGCGCAGCTTGGCCAGCGTCAGCGTGCTGACCTCCTCCAGCGGGAAGGGCCGCCCCAGCGTGCGCTGCAGCCGCGCGCGCACCTCAACCACCTGCGCGCGCGGCGGGCAGGTTTAGGGTTAGGTGCCAGCGCATCGCCCTTCACCACACTGGACGGGCGGGCTGCCTGGCCAGCCGGCGCTGTGCGCCCGATGACATGGGCGCCTGGCGGAGGTTGGCAGCTGTGATGTCAGGCAGTGCCTGCACGGGTGGGGAGAGGTGACATCGGGGCCGTGAAGCAGCGGAGGGTGTCCGGGAGGGACGCGCCTGCATGCTGTCGATGCCCATGCCCGCCAGGTTGTCGTTCTCGCCGATCGCGCTGGGGTCGATGCCGAGCAGGTCCATCACGGTGTCCACCAGCCCGCGCCCGTCATCCTCCATTGACTGCGCGCGGCCTCTCGCAAGGTTATAAACGTCTGACCCCCTTGCAGTCTGCTGAAACAGATGTAGTGCGACGTAGTGGAATGGAAAACAAGGACTTGACGTGCAGCAGCCGAAATAGCAGCGCCAGCATTAGCGGTGGTCAACTGTCTCTGCCTTGAGGAAACGTGCATTGCTAGGCGCAGCCCATGTCACAGCAAGGTGCGCTCCCATACGCACCGCATGCTCCGCATTGCGCGCAGCGTGGATGGAAATGGTGGGCGGGATGCCCGCTTGGTGGCACATCGCGTCGCCGAGCACGTGCAGGCAGTCGTCGATCGGCTGCGGCACGCTGATGTCGTTCAGCCGGCCCACCAGCTTGCCCTGTGCACGCGCGCCATGTCGTGTCAACGGCATGCATGTGTGGCACGCGCCCCGTACACATGCTTCAGTGCCGCTGCTGCAGCACTGTTGTTCAGCGCGCTGTTGTTCAGCGCGCAGTGCTTGCATGCGGGACGCAGGGAGCAGGGGAAAGCGAGCCCTGTGGGACTCAAGTTTGTGCTGGGCCAGCCGTCGTTGCATGAGGACGGGCCGCGCCTGCATGACCTCGGCGACAAAGCCCACGTCTGCGATGGGCCCCCACTGCACGGACAGGCCGGGCAGCTGCAGCGCGCGCCGCAGCTCCACCAGCTGGTCCACCGCGCCGTTGGCATATGCATAGTTGGACTGGCCTGCGCGCAGCGGTCGGCGCACCCGTGTTTACGGCCGCTCCCTTGCTGTGCCCGGGAAGGGCGCAAGTGCATGCAGGGTGTCTTGCGAGCTATAACACGTGATGTGAATGCATGCACGCTCAGTTGTGCTGGATGCCTGTGGGCGGGCCACCAGTAGGAGCATGTGACAACAGAGGGCAGCACCCTGCCGAGACCGGCAAGGCCGCAGGCAGGCAGCAGGGAGGCCCGGCGCGCGGGCAGCGGCAGCGCACCCTGGTGGCCGACCCAGGAAACGATGGACGAGAACAGGACAAACTGCTCCACCTCCGGCAGCGCCTTGGTGAGCTCGTGCAGGTGCCAGGCGCCTGTCGCCTTGGGCCGCACGCAGCGGTTCCAGCTCTCGCCCGTCTGCGCGCCCCGTGGAGCTATCACTTTGAGCGCGCTCAACCAGACACCTCTTCACCACGGGCTGCCTTTCTCTGCAGCCGTGATCAAACTTTATGTGACGAACAAAAAATACCACAGGGTGCAGGTCGGCCCAAAGCAGTGCAGTCTTGCTTGTTCTAGCAGCAGAAAGCTCTTACAGCCTTGACACTCAGGCGCAGCAGCCCGCCAGGACAGGCCACCACTGGCCGCGCGCCGGGCACAGGGAGAGCCCAGACAAAACCCTAACACGGGCGCCGCGCGCCTGGTTGATGATGAGCCTGTCGTCCAGCACCATGGCCAGGTGGAAGATGCCGCCGACCGGCGCGGCGCGGCCCGCGTCGGCCAGCAGCTGCGCGGCCTCGCCCGCGTCGGCCACGTCCAGCGTGCTCACGTCCACGCGGCAGCCGGCCGCCGCCAGCTTCTGCACCACCTTGACCTGCTCGCCCGTGCGCAGGCCGCTGCGCGCGCCCCCGGGCCACGTCTCGTTGAGCGCACTCTGGCTTCCGCATGGTGTCGCAGGTCAGTCGCAGGTCAGCCGTGCTGACAGTGCTGCAAAGTAGGCGCCGTCAGTCACCGTGAGAGCATGTTGGGCAGGTTTAGTGTATCCTGAGGCGCTCGCAGGACATGTCTTCAAGGTTGCTATATCGCATGACATTGGTGCAGACACAGTGTGCGGACTGGGTGAGCATGCAGTCAGTCAGGGCTGCATTGCAGTCAGCTGCGCGCACCGCTTGGACGACAGCACAAAGTGCCGCGCGCCGCGCTGGCTCAGCCACACCGCCAGCGCCAGGCCGAAGCCGCCCAGGCCGCCCGTGAGCACGTACGTGCGGTCGCCGCGTGCCACGAACACCGGCTTGACGCGCAGCGTCTCGCTCGGCTCTGCCGCCACGACCTGCCGCGGCGCCCGGCGCCCTGCTGTCGGCGCACCGCTTGGCTAGACTCCTGAGCCGCTGCATGGACGGTGGGCGGCTGTGCAAGCAACCACAGCTGCGACAAGTGTGCACGCCTGCGCGCTGGCTGCCAAACACTTCAAACTGTGGTGTGCGTTGAACCCAGCACGCTTTGCCTGCGCTGCAGTTCTGGTCATGCCCGGCCATTGCCTGTTGACCCGCGGCCAGCGGCAGCCTGCTGTGCGCGCGCAGCGGGGCGCAGTCAAGCGGGCTCGCAGGTCGCCCCGCCGGCGCACCTCTGCCGGCGCTGCCGCGGCGGGCGCGTCCGCGGCGGCCTCCTCCGCCTTGGCGGGCTCCGCGTCGCCCTCTGCAGCAGCCTTGGGCGCTGCCTCGCTCAGCGGCGGCGCGTTCGACCGCGGCGCCGCCGGCAGCCCAGCGCGCGCCTCTTCGGACGCGCCGCACTGCACCAGCACCTTTCCCATGTGCGTGCCTGCGCGCGCTCAAGGGTAAGGATTGAGCTAGGGTCAGATCAGACCCTATGTGCGCTGACGGTTGAGCAGAGCAATGACAGGTGGCAAACAAGGCATGTTGGAGTCGAGGTGTGCGTGCCCATGCATGCGGATGATGTGAAGCGCTGCAGAGTTGCTTGGGGTGCACTGCAGGGTTGCTGCAGTCACACAATTTGCCAGCAAAGCTGTGGAGCAGAAGGCATGCGCCGCCTGAAGGCACAGGGCGGCCGGCCGCGCACCGCTGGCCAGGAAGCGGAACGCGTCCTGGCACTGGTCGCGCCCGTAGACGGTCCAGGGCAGCGGCGCCACCTCGCCGGAGTCCATGCCCTGCTTCAGCAGCGCGTGCATGTCCCACACCTGCGCGGCCCATGGCAGGGTTCAGGCTCTGCCCAGCACGCGGCTCGCACGGAGCAGACCTGAGCTCCACCATGAGCCCTGCCAGGCGCTGCAAGCGCGGGCATGCCCCGCCCCAGCAACGCCCGCACACCCGCGGCTGGCTTGCCAGCCAGAGTGGCGCCCGAGCGCGCGGCAGGCTGGCAGCGAATGTACAGGCGGCAGAGGTGGTAGGGTTAGGGTGAGGGCAGGGCGCGCGCCTGCGCCTTCTGGTGCCCGTGGAACATGGAGTCCAGGTTGATGCCGTGGAAGGAGATGTTGTGGTCCATGGGCCGCATGGACAGGCCGGTGCCCTTGAGGATGTCGTACTTGCCGATCTCCAGCAGCGCGCCGTTGGGCGCGATGCAGCGCACGGTCGCCTGCAGCTTGTCGTCCGCCAGGCTGTTCAGCGCCAGGTCCACGCCCGCGCCGCGCGTCTGCGCGCCAGGGGCAGGGTTGGGTCAGCGCTCCTCAGCATGCGCATGCGTGCGCGCCAGAGTGCCGGGCGCATTCTAGAACCCGGGCAACGCAGCAGAGCAATTGGCGCTAGCTTGTGTTACACGTAAAAACCTAGCACCCACGCACCCACGACGGCTCTGCTCTCAGCTGCATGCAAAGCAGGGGCATGGTGCCCCATGAGGCCGCAACGGCGCGTTCGCGCGCTGCCGTCGGACGTCAGGCTCACATGCCAGGAGCGCGGCGCGGGCCGGGGGCCGCACCATGTGCTTGATCATGGCCTCGAAGGACGTGGAGCGCGAGTCGCCGATGTGGTCCTCGCGCAGCCCCGGGAACGTGTCCAGCAGGTAGCGCCGCTTGCGCTCCGACCCGCACGTTGCGAACACCTGGCCAGGCCAGACGCGTTTCACACATGCCTACGCAGGCTCGACTGGGGCCTCAGAACCGCGCCAAGCCACAGGTGCAAGGTGTTGGACCCTGCACGCTGCATGGAGTGCAACACCCAGCTTTGTGTGTGCCAAAGCTCCCATGCCCCAGGCTGCAGAGCACACTTGCCGGCGCAGCTCTGTCCAGCGCAGGCGCGGCACTCAGCAGCAGACGGAAAGCGCGGCGGGCGGCCGGGCGCGGCGGGCGCGCCTCGCAACCGCGGTTCAGCGCGATGCGGATGGCGGCCAGGCCGACCGCGCCGGTGCCCGAGTGCACGAGCACGCGGTGCGCGGGCACCAGGCCGCCGCGCATGACCAGGCTGTAGTACGCGGTCAGGTAGGCGACCGGCACGGTGGCCGCGTCGCGCAGGCTCCACGCCGCGGGCACGTCCCACACCTGGTGGCGGCGGCGCGCGCGGCTGTGTCTGAGAAGCAGGCTGACATGCGTGGGCCCGTATAGGTTTGGGTGTGCGCCATGACGACAATGAAGTTGCAATGGCTTCAGTCCGCGGCTCCCCTGGAGCGTGAGCAGCAAGTTGCCTGCAGACAAAGGCTGGAACAGACACAGCCCGCTCCTGCCTCCGCAGCATACGAGGGAACTACAGAGCTTCCAGTAAGGGCCTTGCATGCACGGCACTGGCTAGTCAGTGGCTCTGTTTGCGATCGTCATTAATCGTCCCATAGCGCAAAGTGACTGGAGGGGCAGCCGGGCAGCGCACCAGGTAGGGCGGCGCGTCTACGCTCGTCGCGATGGCCTGCTTGGCGATGCCCATGACGCGGCGCGCCGGCGCGGCCGGCCCGCGCGGCTGCAGCCCCGCGAACTCAAAGCCCAGCTTACCCTCGGAGAAGCCAGAGGCCATGGCGTCCTTGGGCAGCTTGCCGTACGCGATCATGACGTCCTTGAAGTTGATCGCGCCTGCACGGCCGGCGCGGCCGGCGTCAGCACATACTGCTACCGCTTTGAACATGTCATCTCCTGAGCTTCATCTAGAGTTGCATCATCCTGCTCAATGCAAGGACGACAGGCTGCCCGGCGCACGTTGCGAGCACCGCTGACGCAGCCGTCAACACGCCAGCGCCAAGCGCTCGGGCATCAAGAGGCGCGGTGACTGGCATGCACGGGGCGGTCCGCAGCGCGCGTCTGCGCGGCGGCCGGCAGGGGCGCCGCGGCGGCCGCACCGTAGGTGACCTCGCAGGACAGGAAGTCCGGGTGCGCGCTCGGCTCGCTCTGCACCCAGTGCAGCGTGCTGAGGTCGCCGTGCGCCCCGATGTCCATGTGCGCGCCGTTGGGCGTCTGCTCCGGCCGTACCTCCGCGGCATCCATGTGCGTCGTCTGCAGCCTGCGCGCGCGCGAGCCCCTGTCAGCGCGCGCCCCTAGCGGGACAGCATACCCCGCTTCCAGCCCAGCAATAGGCCTCACACGTCCGCCAACCCGTGCTGTGCACGAGCGCATGTGCAGCTCAGCCTGGCTCACGTGCATGGCTGCTGTGCAAACATGCGCGGCTTGCTCGGCTGACGCCGGGGCGCGGCCACAATGCCTGCATGCTGCATGCCAACAGGGACCGCCCGAAGCTGCACCCCGCCTGGCGAGCACAGATAAACAGACCCAGGACTGCAGACCCGCGGCAGCAGGGTCGGGGCGCACAGGTGGCGGCCCCACTGGCCGTTCCGGAACACGTTCTGCGCGAGGTCCATGCGCGCGACGCGCGCGTACAGCGCCTTGGCGTCTGCGCCGGCCGCGCCGCATGCTGCCATCAGATGCAGCGGTGGGTATGGCATGCAGGAGCTAGAGCTGGAGCCGGCTCTCTTATGATGGAAGTTGAATACAGGGCATCGCAGCGCCGGATGACATGCAGCGGCAGAGGTTTGATCGCATGCACGCACGCTCGGCGCCGCCACCCTGCATGGCAGCTGTGCCACCATTGCGCGCCAACACTGCATGCACCCGCAACTCTGCCAGCCTTGTAAATGCCGCACGCAGCGTGCAGCAGTGCTGGTGTAAGGCCATTGGAGAAAATAACTCATGGGGCAATGACTCAATCTGACTCAGGAGCCTGCCTGCACGCGCAGCGGCAGCGGCGCGAGCGCGGGGCGCACCCGCGAGCGGCATCTGCGCCAGGCTCCAGTCGCCGCCGGGCCCCGGCTGCGTGATGTCGCAGATCATGCGCAGCCGCTCGCCCAGCGGCTCGGTGCGCGCGGTGCGGAACAGGCCGACCAGGCCGGGCGCCGCCTGCACCGTGCCGTACAGCCACAGGCGCTGCTCCACCTCCGGCTCGCCCGCCGCCACGGCCGCGCGCTCTGGCGTGCCTGCGCACGTGCGGCCTGTGCACTTGAGCGTGCGCGCGGAGGCAGTCACGCGCATTGGGCAATGGCCTGCATGGCATCCAAGCTCGCACTGAACTGGAGGCGGGCGGCGCAGCTGCACACGCCCTGCGCCTCTGCCGCGCCCTGGGCTTGGCAGCACTATGCGGCCGTATGCGCGCGCATTCACTTGGCCCCAGACATGCCGCAGGCTGACAGCATGGGCCTTACTGTGTGCCGTGTGACCAGCCTGGGCCCTGAAGAGGCATGATTTGACCAGCCTGGACCTTGAAGACGCATATCCTGCAAGCAAGCAGACACTCACACATATGGCCCCGCAAGCGGCCTCCGCGCGCGCCTGCTGCGGACTCCGGCGGCGTGCTGCCCGTCGTCTCGCGCTCCGGCACGTCCTTGACGCCGGCCACGTCCTTGCACATGGCCGTGTAGGCCGCCAGCCAGTCCTGATGCAGGGCCAGCACAGGGTCCGTAGCAGCCCAATGCGGTGGTCCCGCAGCCCACTTGCACCCAACCCGAGCCATTCGCATATCACCAGAAGGTTGCAGCCCCCTGCACCAGAAGAGAGGTTGGAAGCGCCCGCAGTCTTGCTAGCTGCACCCAGATGAGCCGAGCCGAGCTTCATGCTCACATGCCACAGTGCTGAATGCGCGCGCACCGTCATGACCGCGTCCGTCGCGTTCATGGGCGGCCCGGCCATGAACTGCGGCACCGGCGTCGGCGCCTGCGGGATCTTGCGGTAGAGGAACAGCGCCGCATAGCCCCGCTCGTCCTTCACGGTCGTCACCTGCGGCCGGGGCGGCAAGCGCATGCGTCAAGCCCGGCGGCAGACAGACAGCAAGTTGGGCGACAGATGCGCTGCAGCGCGCGGTGTCCTCAGCAGCCCACCCAAGCACGTGCTATTGACTGCAGAACGGGGCACATGCGAGTGGCCGGGAGCAGCAGCAGGCGGCAGCTCGCATGGGACGCCGCGGCGCTGCCACCAACAATCCGTGCATGCGCAGACGGTGCAGAGGCCGAAGACGCGTCACCGTGCAGCGCCGACCCGGCTGCACCGACTGGCCCCGCGCGCGCGCAGGCGCGAGGAACCACGGGGCGCCGCCGGGGCGCGCACCGGCTCGAAGCCGCCAGCGAGCAGCAGCTCCTCCCACTGCGCGATCGTCGTCCACAGGCCGTACGCGCGCTTGTCGGTGAACTGCCAGCACTGCTCGTCCAGGCCCCACAGCAGCGTCGGCATCATGTTGGTCATCTCGAAAAACATGAGGAAGCCGCCGTCCACAAGCGCCTTGTTCACGTTGGCGAGCGTCTCTGCGCGCGGCGCGCCGGCGCAAGTCTGTCATCGGGCCTGGGGCACGCCAGGGCGGTGGTGCGCACGCAGCCTTCCAGCATGGTTGGCATGGTCAGCACCAGAGCTGCCCATGCATGCATGGGGCTGGCGCTCCTCGATGGCACACTGCAAAAGCGCTCCTCAAATGCTCCTCCCAGACCCCAGGCCTGCATGTGCTTCTTTCCATGCTGCACAGTTTGACAGCGACGCACCAGCCAGGTTGGTGCCAGTGTGCAGCACGTTTGTGCCGACTGCGATGTTGTACGGCTCGCCCAGCTCCGCTGGCGGCGGCGCGTTGATGTCCCAGGCCTGCGCCAGCCGGCCATTACAAACCCCCGCTATGCTGTGCAGCCAGTGGCAATCAAATATCTCTACACTCAGGAGCAGGACAGCGGCCGTCAGGTTTAACCAAACCCACAAATGAGAGGCGCCACCAGCAGCGCGGTTCCTCTCATGTGTCAGCTGGCAGGCGCGCAGTAATGCACATCATCCACGCGGCCTGGCGCGCGCGCACCTTAAACTGCAGCTTGGGGCTCTTCACGGCCTCCAGCAGGCCGCTGCTAAACGCATTGGTGATGTCGGTGGCCGTGTACTGCAGCAGCTCCGCGTTCAGGCCCGCGTCCAGCAGCGGCAGCGCGTCCTTGGTCAGCCCGCCCGTGCCGGAGCCGAACTCGACCACGCGGAACACTGCGCGGCAGGTTATGCAGGGTTGGTTTAGGGTCCAGGATAGCAATAGGCACACCACGCGGCCATTACGCCCGGCTGGACGCAACACGTGCACGGCAGCGCGTCTCCGGCCGGCCCGCGTGCGCAGGAGCGGAGCGGCTGGGGTGCCCTCAACATCATTCCAGCAGCCTGCTGGCGGCTTGCACACAGCAGGCATGGCAGAGACCACATGCTGGGTCAATAGACAGACGTGCTGCGGTCGGTGGTGTAGGTTATAGGGTGGGGTAGGGCGTGGCGCGCCTGCGGGCAGGTTCTCCAGCATGAGATTGCACAGGCTGCGCAGCGTCTCACGCCCGAACGAGCGGCAGGCCAGGTCGTTGACGTAGATGGAGTCGTGCTCCGGGTGCGACACGATCACGCGCATGGGCGTGCTCAGCGTCTGGGTCGACTGCGCGCGCGCCGGGAACGCGTCAGCCACCCTGATTGCGCCCATGCAAAGCATACCCCTGCAGCAGACCCCAGATGGGCGCGCCCGAAGCGCTTGCATGCGCTGGCTTATGCACTGGCGCAGAGGGCATAGGACAATTTTTTTGCAGAGTGGGGGGAGAATGGCAGGTAAGGGCAAAGGCTGCAAGCCGGTCAGCCCCTTGGGCATCATCTACAGCACGGCATGGCATGACACATTGTGCTGCGCGTGTAAAAAAGGCGCGAGCGGTGCACGGGAGGGGGGAGGCGCGCGTTCTCGGTGGAGGACAGGTCGTGCAGCATGCGCGCGAGCGGGTGCTCCTTGCAGTGCATGAACTCGTCCAGCTCGCTGCCGTCGGGCGCCTTGAGCTCGCTGGGGATGCCCACGCACAGCTGCCGCACCTGCGCCGCGGCTGGCGCGGCTCGCACGCAAAGCCCAGGTGCGGCGAGGGCCTGTCGCGTACAGACTCTTGCGCACAAGCAGGCCAGACGCCGCTCTGTTTCCAGTCCATGGATCCACAACAGATGGAAGACCCACCAGCATGCAGACTAGGTGGTCCGTGAGGTCCGACTGCCAGTCCCGGTACTGTCACAGTGCTTGCTGCAACTCTGCGCAGGCCGAGAAACCTCATGCTGTGCAGCATGCTGTGACACCAGGCAAGGGCGGTCCCCGCAGGCAGGTGGCGCGGCGGCCGCGCGCACATGCTCCAGGTGCGGCGGCAGGCCGCCCTTGTCCACGCGGAAGCGCTCAATGGCGGCGATCAGGCGGCACTTGGCGAAGCCGAGGATCATGTCCATGTAGCGCAGGCGCACGGGGTCCACATGCAGCGTGTCGCCGTACGGCAGCCACACGACACTGTCCACGACCGTGCTGCGCGGACAGACCGCTGTCAGCCGGCCCTTGACAGTGCGAGCTGGCCTGTGCCGGGCTGGGCGCTGAGGCTCCATGCTGGGGCGCAGACTCTGAAGTGTATCGCTGGTTCTTTCACAGTGTAAGCACGCAACACGCTTGCTGCACATGGCGGTTGAGTCTAGTAATCCAACTTATACGTATGGTGGTGAATGACTGTTTGACAGGACCATGATGGCCTGGCCGGTGTCAACACGAGCATGCACAGCAGCCGCCCGTGCAAGCAGCGGGCGGCGCGGCGCACGTGTACGCGTTGCCGCCGGCGCGCCGCGGCGCGGCCATGAGCTCCATGCCGGTGATGGACGCGAGCTCGTTCTCCACGGTGCCCAGGTAGCGGTCCATGCGCACGAGCAGCTGGCAGCCGGGCCGGCCGGCGGGCTGGCGGATGGCGATGTTGCGCACGCGCACCGGGATGCGCAGCTGGTAGTCGTTGCTGTCGCTGAAGCTCAGCTGCAGCATGCCGTCCAGCAGGCGGATCCAGCACTCGTCCCACCTGCGGCGCCGCGCGCATGGCTCAGCGCCTGGTCGGCTTGAGCCTGGCACTACGCTCTTTGGCCCTTCAATATAAGAGACCGCGCGGCTGAGCGCCTTCGTGAGCCTGGTGGCTCTGTGACTCGCTTTGACCAGACCGTTCAGCAGGAGGTGCCGGGCGGGTCGCGCGCGGGCGCACCGGAGCATGCCCTCCTTGTCGTTGGTCGCCATGCGCTTGACCATGCGGAAAGTGGGCCCGTAGTTGATGCCCGTGCGCCCGATCACGCGGTAGAACTGCCCCGCGTCGATCGTCTCCAGCGGCCCGTGCGCCCACAGGTCGGCCCAGAGCTCGTCGCGGTCGCCCGGCGCCACCTTTGGCGCCTCGGCCGGCTTGGCCTCCGCGCCGGCCTCCGCCTCGTCCGCGGGCGCCCCGGCCGCCTCCTGCGCAAGGGCCCATGCAGTCAATTGACTGGACACATCCAGAGGAGGCGAGCGCATGCCCTCGCTGCGATAGTCACCTACCCCACAGCGGGCCCACTCTCAATGCATCAAGGTACCTTGCACGACCCGCGCACCGCCTCCGCAGCTGTGCTGTGTGGAGCTTACGCTGAGAGCACCAGCGCGCATGTCAGGCACAGGGCGACAACTGCTCAAGCAGACCCGGGCAATTTGCGTGGCATGCGGGTCGTGTACAAGCCTCCAACGAGCACAACAAGGACAGTGTGACATGCAGGGTATCATCGCTTGACCACCGCGCTCCTTGAAAACAGCCCTTGGCGGAGTGCATGCCAGGGTTGTATGCTCACCGCTGCAGGCGCCGGGTCGGCGTCACGCAGCTCTGCCTGCGGCAGGCCGCCGCCCTGCTCCGGCCCGCCCACGTCAACCGCCGGGCCCGCCTCCGCGATCTCGGCAGGCGCCGCGGCCGCGGCGCCGTCGGCGTCCGCCTCGGCGGCCGCCTTGGCCGCCGGCTCCGCGGTCATCTTGATGAAACCCTCGCAGATGAGGTCGCCGGCGTGCAGGACCTGCGCGCACCATGCCTGGTCAGCACAGCCTTCTCTGACCCTATCCCGATGCTCAGGGCGGCATCATGATGCATCCTCGACACTGGACGCATTATGTCGGTGCCGTGTGCGACAGGTGCCAAGCCGGACGCATGCCGCAGCCGGCATGCATGCAAAGCTATGTACATGACCAGGCGGAGCACCCTGGTGGGCACGCGGGCGCGCCAATGTAGGGCACTGGCGCGAGCAGCGCGGGGCGCACGTGGAAGCGGTGGTTGGGCGCGAGCAGCACCGCCAGCGCGACCTTCTGGCCCTCCTCGGCCGCCACGGCCTGGTGGATCACGACCTCCTCGAACGTCACGCCCACCTCGGCCATGGGCTTGCCCTTGATCGTGGCCAGCGCCTCCCAGGCGGTGACCACGTAGCTGGTCGCCGGCATCAGGATGCGCCCGTCGATCAGGTGGTCCGCCAGGAACTTGTGCTCGCCGCCTGGCCAGGGCCCGGGGCGTCAGGGTTCAGCGCTCAGAGCTGGGAGCGCCCGCATGCGCACAGCTCCGACGGCGGCCGCGTGCGGCGATGGAACATGAAAGCCGCAGAGGAGTGTGGCCGGTGCCCGTCACGGATCAAACTCAGGCTGGTGCAGGCCTACGGCCGCCACCGGCGAGCATACCATGCATAGGCAGCACGTACGCCTCAACGTGAGCAGTCCCAGCGCGCAGTCAGGGTTGTGCATGGGCGCACTGGCGCCACGAGCTCAGGCGGCCCGCCCGGGCCGGCAGAGGGCCGCACCCAGGTCATAGACCTTCTCAAACTGCCCGCCGCCCAGGCGCGCGGCGTAGTCCTCATAGGTCGGGCAGTCGTACTCCTGCGCGTGGTTCCAGCTGACCAGCGCCTCGCGCACGTCGCGCGGCAGCTCTGCGCGCCCCAGCGATAGGATTAGGGTCAGCCCGGGCGTCCGCAGGCAGGGGGCACATGTCCGGCGCGTGCGCCTCGGCTGACGGGCAGCCTGCGGCGGGCGCCGTGCAGGTGCGGCCGCCTGCGCCATATACCAGGTGCACGCAGGGTGCACTCTGGGGCTGCAGCGGGGCGCGCGCCTGCGGTGGGCCCGGCGGGCACGTCCCAGGCCAGCGCGGCGCCCTTGCGCCAGAGCCCCGCCACCGCCTCGCGTACGCTCACCGCCGCGTCCTCCTCCTTCTTCATCATGTTGACGTACGGCACAGCCGCACAGTTCTGCGCGTCGCAGCACAACCACTGGTGTCTTCACAGCCCACCCGCCACCGCTGCGCAGCTCCTGAGTCCGGCAGCAGGTGGCGCATCCCCTGACGCAGGTTGGCTGGAGCCAGCGCCGAGCAGCAGTGCCTGGTTCAAAGCTGTGCTGAGCGCACATGAACGTGCCTGCATGCGTCCTGGCATGCGTGCAGCACGCAGCAGACCATCCAATCCGGCCGCGGGGGCTTGAGCGCACCTGGCGCAGGGGCGCGCGCATGATGGCATGCGGCCCCACCTCCAGCAGCACCGCGTCGGCCGGGATCGCCGCGCACGCCTCGCGGAACAGCACGCGCGACTTGAAGCTTTGCACCTGCGCACGGGCAGCGCGGCAGGCCCTTCGACCGGGCCCGACTGCAAGGTGGGCCACAGAGCGATGCATGTGCATGCGGTGCCACTGCGCCATGGATGCATGCAAGCAGTCAAGAACCCTGGCAAAGCGCGGGCGCGCACGTGGTAGTCCGGCCCGCAGGCCGCGGCGGCGGCGCCGTCGCTGTCCAGAGGGAAGCTGGTGGACAGCCACGCCTTGGAGCGCTGCTTGGGCTCCGGGATTAGCTCGCTCAGCACTGCGGCCAGCGCGCACGCCGGCAGGTGAGCCAGCCGTTGTGCTTTGCACGGTGCATAGGTGTGCATTACACGCCATCACTTCAGACGCCGTGTTGAGGGAGACTTCAGGTCGGGAGAGTGCAGTCCAAAAGACAGCAGAATATAGCAGTAGCGCATCGCGCAGCACGGGTGTGGTAGCAACACCTCGGCAAAAGCTCTGTCTAGTGTGCTACAGGCGCGAGGCCGCAGGGGACAACGACGCTCTAACAAGCGGACGCGAGGGCTCCGCAGTGTGCCTCGGCCAGGCTCGGCCCCGCGGGGAGGCGGGGCGCGCACGGCCGCGCAGGCGCCCGCAGAAGGGGTCCAGCGCGGGCGAGTGGTACGCGATACCCAGCGTGCTCAGCTCGCGCACGAACACGCCCTCCTCCTTCAGCTTGGCGCACAGCGGCGCCAGCTCCCACTCCGGGCCTGCGGACCCCGCGGCCGAGCTTCAGAGGGCGCCCGCCTGCATCTCTTTGCGCACAGCATGCCAGCGCCTGAGGTAGCCTTGGACACACAGGCTGGCTGCTCAGGGAGGTCGCAAAGGACAGCCCTGCCTGGCGCGGAGCTCCGATGAGCCACGAGCGCACGAGCGAGCGCCCGATTGAGCTCTTCGCACCTGCGAGCGTGACGTTGACGGACGAGTTGTCGCAGGCGACCACGCTTTCACCCAGGCCCTCCTTCTGGATGCGCGCGTGCGCGGCCTCCGCGCTCAGGCCGACCGCGGCCATGAGCCCGCCCGTCGCGCCGCCCTCCGGCGCCATCCGGCCGCGGTGGTACGCCACCAGGATCGTCTGCGCAGCCAGGGTGCTGTGTCAGACTAGCGACATATTGCACGGTATGCATGACGAGCCCCGCAGTAGAAGCAGGACGCGCTAGCACTGGTATGATAACGACCAAGTGTGAACCAACTTGTTACTTTAACGCGACCTGGGCTATGTTACTTAGGCGAGCCTGTGCTGTCTACCCATATCCGCATGGCGTGTTGGCGCACCTGGCGCAGCGTGAGGCAGCCGTCGGCGTAGCCGGCCGGGATCTCGCCGGCAGAGTGGCCCAGCATGCCGGCCGGCACGATGCCGTACTCCTCGCGCAGCACGTCCACCAGGCCGATCTGCCGCAGCGCCGCGCCGGGATTGTCAGGCACGCTAGCCGCATCCAGCACGGCCACGCTTAGTCCTCACCGAGCGCACGTGGTGGACATGAGACCTCCTGACTGTGCAAGCTGTACGCACTGCAGACACCATGCTGATATGCGCTGTATGGCCGACCATGGTGCTCACTCTGCATCCTGCTGCGCTGCCCCTCGCTGCTTGCAGCAAAAGCTGGAGCTGAGCGCTGCTGAGGTGCGTGCATGCGCCCCGGGCAGGCCGCGCGCCTGCACGGCCACCAGGCCAACCATGGCAATGGCCGGCTGCGACCAGCCGCCCTCCGCCTCGAACTCTGCGAGCAGGTTCAGCCCGTGCGGCGCGACCGCCTCCGCGCACGCCTGGATCGCGCGCCGGAACACCGCGCTGCTGCGCAGCAGCGGCTGCGCCATCTTGCTCCACTGGCTGCCGTTGCCTGCGCGCGCGCGCGCGCAGCGCGCGTTTGCCTGCGATTCTGTGGCATGATGCATGCACATTAGGACACATGCGCCTGCATGGCCTATTCTCTCGGTGTACCTGCCTCCCTGCAATGCAACAAGGCCTGCACACAGCTGTGACGACAGACTCGTCCATGCCATCCAAAGAGGTTCGTCAACGACTGAGCACACCACAGGGCGGGCCCTGGCGTGCTGACATGCTGCGTGTTGAGCAGCGGATCATGTGGGTGGCTGCAGGTTTGCCCGTTCCCAGACAGGTCCGCGCCGGTGCCAATATGTGCAGGCCGCAAAGCACAGGGCGCCAGGCAGGAGCCCGGGTCGCGCGCAGCAGCAGGGCCGCACCAGAGAAGACGAACCAGATCGGCGGCGAGTGGCCCATCTTGGTCTGCTCGACCTTGACCTCACCGTTGCTGATCGTGCCGCGGAAGGGCAGCTTGTGGATGTCGTGCGTGACCGAGTTGGCGAGCCTGCAGAGCGCGTGCCAAGCTTTGAGGCCACCAGCAAGGAGGACCGCTGCCACGCGCCCCAAGGCAAGCGTGGCCCACCGCCGCGCATTGGCTTGCACCAAAGCCTCGCAATGCTTTGCGGCTGCACTTGCACAGGGCTGCCGCTGCTTATTCGACAGGCAGTCACGCAGAACATGATGAGCCGCCGCGCCCAGAGGGCTAGCAGAGGCGGGGCCGCGCACTTCTTCAGCGCGGGCGCGAGCGTGGCCGCCTGGAACGCGCGCGCCTTGATGGCGGACAGCAGCCGCTGCGCGCCGTCTTGCGTGCGGCACGCGATAGGGATGATCATCTGCGCGCGCGCGCCACCTGCACTCGGCTCTGGGCCAGGCGCGCTAGGACGATGGCCCACACCTGAGCTGCGAGCCTGGCATCGCCCCACACGCTGGCGTACGGGCGAGGCCGCCCGGTCGCCTCCGAGTCACCAGGTGGCGCAGCGCGCGCGCTCAGACAAACGCCCACACTCGGTCCGGCGGAGGCGCCAGGCAGGCCCGGAGGCAGGCCCGTGCCTCGGGAGGGAATGCATCCTCCTCAGCCTCGGTCACCTCCTCCACGTGCGTCTCGCCGGCCGCCAGCTGCGGCGCAGGCGCCGGCAGCCGCGGCGGCGGGCCGGCCGGCCGCACCGCGCCCGCCACCAGGCAATGCACGTTGGAGCCGCCAAAGCCGAACGATGAGATGGCCACCAGGCCGCCCTGCCAGGCGGTCGGCGCCGTGACGACCTGCGCGCCGTCCGCCGCCCCCGAGCACAGTCACGTGCTGCAGCGACGTCCGCGCTATCGCACTCGCCATTGGCTCAACAGGGCCAGGCTGCACGGGCGCAGCACGCACCGGCCCCCAGTGGGCACTGGCTTGCAACAACAGATACACGCCAGGGTGTGGGACGCGCTGACGCGGGATCTATGGTCAAAGCTGACCGGTGGGCAGCCGGAGGGCGCGCCTTGAGCACGCCCGCCTTGAGCGACTCGCTGTTGGGGTTGGGCTCTGTGTAGTGCAGGTTTGCTGGCAGCGAGCCGTGCTCGTACGCCAGGCAGACCTTGATCAGACCTGCGCGTGGGTCGTGGGGTGAGTGCCGCCAGGCGCACACGCCCCGACTCCCGCTCGTACTGCCGACCTGCGGCCTTGGCGCAGCGCCCCGCTGCGAGCTCTAGCTTCCAACACCCCAGTCAACAAATTAACATATATGCATACCATGCATGCACCGCGCGTGGCTGCTCTGCATGGCGTTCCAACAGCATAGGTCAAACGCGTGCGCAGACGAGTGTACCAAAGAGGAGCGGTCGCGCGGCTGGCGGCAGAGTGCCAGGCGCGGGGCGCTTGCGCACCGGCCAGGCCGGAGCAGCCCTCGCAGTGGCCCATGTTGGACTTGACGCTGCCGATGAGCAGCGGGTCGCGCGGCGTGTGCCCCGCGCCCGCGCCGTACAGCCCGTCGATGGCGGACAGCTCCTGGCTGTCGCCGACCACCGTGCCCGTGCCGTGCGCCTCCACGTACACGACCTCGTCCGGGCTCACGCCGCTGGCGGCGCACACCTGCGCGCGTCGGCCCCGCCGCGCCGCTTGTCGCATGCCCACTGGGCCGGCCGGGCGCTGCCATACTACATGCATGCGCTCGGCACAGGACGCGCGGGGTGCGAGGCTGCAGCGCGAGCTTGCACCACATGCAGCCCTGCCCAGCGACAGACATCTCATAAGCTACTGCGCTCACAGAGCACGCGGGGGCACGCGCGTCAGCCGGGGGCGCTCAGGCGCGCACCGCGGCGCCCAGCTCCTGCTGCGCGGGGCCGCTGGGGAAGGTGATGCCCTGCTCGGTGTGGCCGTCGTTGTTGGTACCCATGCCGACAATGGTGGCCGCCGGCGCACGCTTGAGCACCCAGGGCGTCGCGGGCGCGACGTCCGCGCGGCGCAGGATGACCGACGCGACGCCCTCCGCGCGCGCGTACCCGTTGCCGCTCGCGTCGAACGACTTGCACGCGCCGTCCGGCGAGAGCATCCTGCCGACCAAGCCGCGCTTCATTGTGAGGCGCTGGCAGCAGCGAGCCTGCATGCATGGCTGCCGGCTGTGTCAGGGCGCTGCATCGCTCGCTCGAGGGACCGTGCCGCCCGTTTTTTGCTGCCTCGGGCGTTATCTCTCATAGCAGCAAACCAGCAACGTTACGACACGGTGGCAGCCTGTAGCGCGTCGCTGTCACGCCTGCGTGCCAGAGGTGAACAGCGCCGGGCAGCTGGCGGGCACTGTTGACGGCCTACAGCAGCGGGGGGCACGGGCCGCACTTGAGGCGCAGGAAGGCCAGCGAGGTGGCCGGCCGGAAGATGGCAGACGAGCCGCCCACGACCGCGTAGTCCACGCGGCCGCGCTGCAGGTCCATCACGGCGTCGTGCAGCGCCATGAACGCGGAGGAGCAGGCTGCGTGCGCGCGCGCGCCGCGGGTGAGCGGCGCTGCCCGTGAACTACGCCGCACTACTCATGGGCTGCCCTCACTGTCTTGCCTCCGTCTACGTCCACAACAAGCAGACATATGCACGTATGTGACCTTGCGTTTGCAGTTCACCTGTGCAAGGTTACCTGCGCATGCAGAAGCTGACAGGCACAGCGAAACGAATGTCTGGATCAGGCCTGTGCGGGCACCCGTGTCAACAGCCTTGGAGGGCCCCTTGAAGTCGTACGTGAACGACAGCCGGTTGGCAAACATGGACATGACGCAGCCCGTCTGCTCATAGCCCGTGATGTTGTTGATGTCGCCCAGCCACAGCGCGTGCACCTCCGACCCGCAGCACCCCAGGTACACGCCCACCTGCGCCCCGGCACCCAGCCAGGTCAGCCATGAGGCATGGGCGTGAGCGCTGCTACACAGCAAGCAGGCCGCGGCCTGCAGTCGCGGCGCAGACACGCAGAGTCGCGCCACCCAGATGCCATATGCCGCTCGCAACCACTCTGAAGCTGGCGTGGCTGCAGTGCGCGCAAGCGGCGTGCTGGCGTGGCCGCAGGGCGCATGGGGGTGGCGGCAGCGCACCTTGTCGCTGCCGCGCAGCTGCTTCACGTCTACGCCCGAGTCCACCCAGGCCTCGTGCGTGACCTCCAGCAGCTTGCGCAGCTGCGGGTCCATCCTCTACGCGCCACCACGCCCCACCCAGTCAGCGCAAGCGCCCATGCCCTCGCTGCCTTGCTGCCAACACACTTGTCAGCGCATTGGCGCCCGGTCAGTTGTTGTGGCGCATTGCATGCAGATCAGCTGCGCTGCATGACACCTGTACTGCAGACCAGTCTGCGCACCCAGACAAGCAGGCATATTCAGCTGCGGCCTGAGAGGCTGCAGAGGGGGCGCGCGCACCGACGCCTGCTTCCCATGCACCGAGAAGAAGGTGGCGTCAAAGTTTACATACTCCAGCAGCTTCCCAAAGCGCCCCGGCGTGCCGTGCAGGCCGACCGGCCACCGCCGGTTGTTCTCGGTGACCATGTCCACGCCATTGGCCAGGTTGGCCCAGAACGCCGAGGGGCTCTCGGACTCTGGGAACCTGCGCGTGGCGCCGCTGCGCTCGCACCCCTTGCAACTGCCAAGGCTGCAAGTAAAGGCCATGTAACGGCCCCAAGGTCGGCAACTGCAAGCGCCTGCGCAACGTTAGCTGGAGGCTGTTGTGTTGGAAAGTGCACCTGGCTGCGGTCCTGCCCTGCTTGCGGCAAGCCATGCACCTGCCCTCACTGCAGGGGCTTGCGGGGCGACACGCCTGCATGAGTAGCCCAGCACGTCGACCGCCGCAGCGGTCGCCGTGGTGTTGAACAGGCTGTTCTCCACCACGTTCATCCTGCGCCAGGAAGCGCAGAGCTATCAGCGGCGGGCGTGCAGGGTAGCAGGCCCCTGCACACCACTGGGGGCGCACGACGCACACGCCACGCCACGCGCGTGCACGCAGGCGAGAGAGCGTACCCTGGCATCCTAGCCTCACTCTTTGCTGCTGCGCACAGACAGGGGCGCCAGGACGCGCCTGGCAGGATCCGCGGGGTGCAGCGCCTAGGTGCGCCCCTTGCCCTGCGCGCGCATCACAAGTGGTTGCGGATCAGCAGCCTGTGCTTGCGCAAGGCTGCATCACACGCGTCGTTCCCACTCGCGCCTTGCTAACCTCCTGGAGCACCAGGCTATGTGGCAGCATGCGCGCCAGCCGCGCTGCGCCTGCGCGCCGATCGGCCACGCACACCGCGCTGCTAATGCAGCTGCGCCCCCTGTGCTGGTGTGCGTTAGTACCTGCACGCACTTTCAGGCTCCAGCCGCGCTAGGGCGTGCGCCTAGCTATATGCGCGCGTAGCAGCACGCCGCGCACAGCGCCTCTGGGTAGCCTGCAGACGCTGCCCTGTGGAGCCAGGGCTGCCGCCTGCAGCGGGGCTAGGCCCTGACGCCGCTGCCTATATCTATGCACCCAGTGCCCAGGCCATGCATTCAAATACACCCTGGCTGCCAGCAAGCCCCGGCAGGCCCAGACGTCCGTGGCTCCATCCGTGCTGGCCAGGTGCAACTAGAACAGGCCGCTGCTGGGACGGCAGCCACCGAAGTGGCCCACCCTCGCTCCACGCCGGCGCGTGACCATGCTTCACTACTAGGCGCTGCACACCAGCCCGGCAAGGCACGCCCGCCCGCGGCCAGCCGGGTCCCGCAGCAGCACCAGCGGCAAGCCAGCCCCGCTTGCCACAACGGTGCACCACCCTGCAGCGGAAATCCGCTTCAGCGCTGGGCGCCGCACCCTGGGCTCCTCCTGTATCGCTGGGGGTCTCCCACGCTCCGCCCAACAAGGGCTCCTCGCGCCGAGCGGCCTCCTTGACAGTGGCTAGGTGTGAACCTCTGCGTGCCTCAGCCAGGAGGGGGCTGCGATCGTGTCTGGTCCGTCATCCTTGGCTGCACATCTTTCCAGCCTCCCTCCTGCGTGTCTACGTGCTTCCTAGTGGGAAGAGGAGGTCCAGCAAGTCAGGAAAGCCTGCCTGTTGAAACCATTTCCCAAGTGGCAACCCTGGACGGGGCTTCGTCAGGCCCTGCACCGGGTAACGAAACGCCAGCCAGGTGAGCTGCCCTCGCCTTGTGTAAGCAACCTGGCAGACATAGGCGCGGCCGCGCTGCCTGCGCCGCCACCCAGCCAGCTCACGCCGGCGCGCACGCAGGCGGGCATACTGCAGCTCGACCGAGTTGGTCAACTGCTCGACTGTGGTGTTCAGCTGCTCGATCCTGGCGTGGCTCTCCTCCAGTCGTGTTGCCAGTGCCTGCGTGCTGCGGAACTTGGCCGCAAAGTCACGCATCAGCGCCGGCGAGGACCTGGCGTTTGGCGGCGCGGCCGCGCCGCCTGCGCCGCTGCGGCCAGGTTCAGCACGCAGGCGCTGGCCTTGTGACTCGTGGAGAGCCCCAATAGGATCAAGCAGCTGGACACCATAGTCGAGCAGCTGACCACCAGTCAAGCTGCAGGACGCCCGCCTGCGTGCGCGCCCCGCCTTGATCGGCTCTAGCATGCCCATGAGCGTCCTGACAGGACGCAGCACTATTGTGGTTGCCACCCGCCTGCCCAGTGGTCATTTGCTGCAGCGTGGCCGCGACGCGCGCCAGCGTCGCTCCGGCCTTGGTCCTGGCGGTGTGCTGCTTTCGTCTGGGGCGCCTCACTGCTGCTGCCCCACAGCTGAGTGCCTGGCTGCAAGCCTGGCATTGCGAGTGTGCTGTCTGTCACAGCTTCGTGAAGAACGGCGCGCGGGCGCGCCACTGCAGTGATGTGTGCGGTGGCCATCAGAGACTTGTGCATGCATGACATCGCACAAAGTAGCAATGCGCCTGTGTTTGATTGCTTTACGCACCCTTCGCCGCAGTCGCTGCACGCCGGCGGGGCCAGATTGCTGACATAGCCGCCGCAGCGGTGCAAGAATATGATGGAGACGATGTCGATTAGGAATCGGCGTACTTTCGGTGATGCCCAGTCACTCTAAGACCTGTGAGAGCTGCTGTGCGTGACAGAGACACATACTTGTGCGAATAATTGGCCGTCGCTTGTCACGCTCCCCTGGAAGCAAGCGCTTCCAGCTTTTTGTTGCGGTGTGACTCTGTGTGGTAGGTGAGCATGATGTTTGCCAGCCTGTTGTGCGTAGGAGTGTATGGGGAAGCAAGGTTTCGCCGGGCGCCTTGTTTTGCGCACACGCCGTATATGAGCCTATGGGTGATGGCTGCCAGGTGGTGTGGGCGGTTGATCATGGGTCTTGAACAAGGACTCAAAGCTCTCTGACTGAGTGATCCTGCACTGCCGAGAGGGTGATTTACAGCTCACACGTTTGCTCTCCTGGATCCTGTATCACAACATGTGGCGGCACACGCAACAGGATGTATGTGAAGATGCCAGACCATCCTTGAGGGAGTAAAGTAAGGGAGTTACTATGAGACGTTACTATGAGGCGTTGGCGCCACCGAGCCACAGGTCCATGATCAACCTCTCACCTATGCATTCCTCCGCGCCCTCACCCCACCGTGTCCCTTGCTGCGCTGGGAAAGACACCCCAAGCGTGTGCCAGCGTACCATAAAGCTCGTCCCAACTGACAATCCAACAAAGAGGAAGCCCAGCAAGTCGCAACGCGACCAAAGCTCGGCAGAACTGAGAGGATACCGAAGGGAAGCCAGCACCCCTGACCAGGAAGCTGAAGCCGGAAGGCTCATGCCTATGGCACACAGTTGCCGGATGGGGTTTTGTGCACGCGCCAGGCCAAACCAGTGTGACCGAAAAGCTCAATGCAAAGCGCATGCCTGTGGCACATTTGCCGGGTATGTTATGTGCATGCACCGGGCAGGCCTTTGTCGGCGTGCGAGCCACCAGGCGCAACATGGTCGCAGCAAGGAGCATCCACTCTGAGGATACCCCCGAGCAAGCCGCGACATGGTGGCCAGCCGCACCCGGCCTGCACCTGAGCCCGCAGGCTCCCGCAGGTGTGCACAGCAAAAGCCGATCCCAAAGCACACAAGCTCCCCAGCCGGCCGCGAGCCCACGGACAAGCCACTCTGCAGACAAGCTGCAGAACCATATTATTGCGCAACGGCCTGCAAATGTTGATCGTGCGAGCCATCGCTTGCCGACTGCGCGTCTCCGGCCCTCCCCTGTTCTGCCACAAAAATACGAATCACAAAGTAGCAGTCGCACAACCGCTCCTAGGATCACACAGACCACACTGAGGACCGACCGCGTGCAGAGCCGCAGCGCTCGGCTGACGAGCAAGCATGTTCACGCACTTCCTGCGTCCGCGTGTGCACCATGGGCATGGCCCACATGGGCATGGCCCATGGAGTCACACCTTCGGCGGCTGAAGTGCCTCATGTGCCGCTGCCACCGCTCAGCGCCCATGCGCCAGTGCTGCATGGGGCGCCCTCTGATCCACTTCCTGCCTCACTACGTGCACCGCTAACAGTGCAGTGCCCCCTGCCACACCCAATGTCCACCCGCTGCAGCCCACGCCGTGCACCACCCTCGAAACCTTGCATGGCAGGGTCCAGGGGTCAGGACCGTTGCCATCCCTAGCCAAACATCGCAGGCACAGGCCTTACGCATCCTGGCTTGGCCTGCAAAAGCCACTAGGCAGTGGTGCTTGCTCGAGGGGTCGCAGGGTTCAACAGGCGCCCAGCAGCATTTGCCACATGCCAGCACACCCCAGCCCCCATCCAGCTGCTCTGCTGGCCCGGACAGACCCGCTGATGTGAGGCGCTGGAAGGAAGCGCAGGCCAGCCCGAGCCCCTTGTTGTGCCCAGGGCACAGCTAACCGCAGCAAACAGCACGCATGAAACACCCTCTCCGGTGCGCCCAGTGCGCCCAGTGCTAGCAAAAAGCAGCCGCTCATACCAAACTCAACACTCTTGGCTACTTCGGTGGCCCGCATCACATGGGCCAGGCTGCTGCGTGGGGTTTGCGATGCTGCTCTGTGCGATGCCCTGCGTGGCCGGGGTCGGCCGCACGACGCCGCGCGCGCGTCAACACTCGGGCACGACGGGCTGCCGGGACAGGCTGCCCGAGCGCGTCAGGCTGCTGGCGCGCGAGGTGCTCAGCGTCTGCGAGCGCGCGAACGCGCGCGTGACGAGCGCGCGGATGTCGTCCTCCGACTGTTCGCAGTAGGCCGCCATGGCGTCCTCGTCGGCGTGCGCCAGGCGCCGCGGGTCGCGGTCGGGCATGCCCTGCGCGCGCAGCCTGCGGTCAAGGCCCGGCCCGTTTGCGAGACGACACGCGCGCCCGCGCGCGCGGCGCGCAGCGCCTGCCGCCGCTCCCGTTCGCGCGCACCGGGCCTGCCCCGCGCATGTGGCGACGGCCGACGCTGCCTCTGTCGGGCGTCTTTGCTAGGTCTCCTTGCTCCTTTCACACGACGCCGGTTTTGACTGGGTCATGCAGCTCCGTTTAAAGCCGTAGCCGCAGCGCAGCTGCCGGTCTGAGAGGACCGAGCGCGGCGCATGATCGGCCACACGGGCGGGGGCGCGCCTTGGGCAGGTCCCGCAGGAACCAGGGGTGGCTCATAACCTCGCCGACGCTCAGCCGCAGCTTAGGGTTCGCGACCAGCAGGCGGCTCAGCAGGTCGCGCGCGGTGTCCGACGCGCGCGCCAGGCGCGGGAACTGCGCGTTGACAATGCGCGGGAACATCATGCGCAGCTGGTCCGCCTGCCGGCGCGGCGGCGCGCGTCAGCGCCGGGCGCGCGCGCATGCGCGGCGGGCGGCGGCGCGCACGCGCGTCGTGCATCCAGGGTCTCCGGGAAAAACGCCGCGGAGCGGGCGTGGTCGCACCCCTCCCCTACACTCCATATCGAGCAGAGCGCCCGCAAACCATGCACAGAGGCAACCAGCACCTCCTGCAGAGCTTGCCCCCCGGACCCTGCCCTTCCCCTTGCGGGCAGCGTGCAAGCCCGCGCCTTGGGCAGGTCCGTAGGGATGCCCGTCGAGAACGGCTCCTCGCCCGCCAGCAGCCAGTACAGCAGCGCGCCCAGCGACCACAGGTCGGCGCGCTTCCCGTCGTACGTGTTGTACAGCAGCACCTGCGCGCCGGCGGCTCTCAGCCGCGCGCTCGCCAAGTTCGCCGGCTCCAGAGTGCCTGTGAGCCGCCGCCGCTGAAGCTGTGCGGGAAATATCACGCCACATGATCTCCTGCACTTTGGATCTGGCAGCGCATGGGCGTGCACTCCGCCCTGCGCATCCAAAGCTGAGTGCGCGCTCGGCCATGGCCAGGTGGACAGGCTGGCAACGCAAGCGTGGGGGCGCGGCACGGGCGCCACATGGCCGGGCAAACCACAGGCGCTTCTTCCAGACCCGCATGCACACTTGCACGATGTCCACCAGTTGGGTCAGCAGGGCGACCAGGGCGAGCTCCGCGTGCGTGCCTCGGGCGCCACATAGCCAGGCGAGCCGCAGGCCGTCTTGCACATGCTGTCGCTGTTCTCGTCCTTGCTCAGGCCGAAGCTGCCCAGCTTCAGGCGCGGCGGCCGGCCGCCCGCGCCGTCGTCCATCAGCAGGATGTGCTCCGGCGTCAGGTTGCGCTTGGCCACGCCGATCGCGCTGCAGAAGTCCAGCGCGACCAGCAGCTGCTGGAACAGCGCCCTGCCGGCGCCCGGGCGGGTTGCTTTGGCATAGGTTCACGGCAGGGTCAGTCTACAACCTATATCCCTGGCCAGCAGGGGCGGCCAGGGAGGCGCGGCGTCGGCGGCGCCGCGCACCGCGCAGTGGCCTCCGGCAGGCCGCCGTCCGGCCCCGTGCCGCGCCGCGGCGCCATGAAGTCCTCCAGCGTGCCGCCCGGCGCGTACTCCATTACAATGCCCAGGTATTCCTGGATCAAGAACACCTGCGCGCGCCGCCCTGGCCACCTCGTACCCTAACCCGATCAGGCGTCTGGGGGACATTGTACAGTGCAGGCTGTGAGAAGTTTGCAAAATGCATGCACCTGGTGCTGCGCGTGTGATGGTGCGGTGAGTCCAGAATAAACACGTGACATGGGCACGGGTCACACCCCTCCCTGCACCACCAGATGTGCAAGCGTGTGTGGCTGGTGACGGGGCTGAGCGCGCGGCGAGATGCAGACTGCCGGCGGCCGCGGATGCGTCGTTTTGCCTTAGTGCCTTGGCGACACCGGGTGGACGGGGGAGGTTTGGGAGCCCAAGGCAGCTGGCAGGCATGCGGGCAAGCAGGCTCCGCACCTCGTGCATGTGGATGATGTGCGGGTGCGCGCTGCAGAGCCGCAGGTTCAGGATCTCACGCTCCGCGCGCTGAACGGCGGGCGTGGCGCGCGCGATCAGCTGCGCGCCGTGCCAACCGTCACCGCGCTGGCCTCTCCTGCCCGGCGGCCTTTTTGCTCGCTTGTCCGCAGACGGTGCAGGTGACATGCACACGGACAAGCTCTGCCAGACCGTGGGGTTCAGCAATAATACCCTAGGCCATCCGCAGCGGGTCAGCACACCGACGTGCTGGCCATTCCTTGATCTTGAGCTTGTGCACAGCGGACATCATGCAGCCGTGTGCACACCGCGCGCGTGTCTCAGCGCACCCGGATGGCGACGTGGCGCCCCGTGACCTTGTCGCGCACCAGCTGCATCATCCGCTCAGCGGTCGGCGGCGCCAGGTCGCGCAGCTTGCGGAACCTGCGCAAGGCAGACCGATAGGTCCACCACGTGTCCAACACGCTGCAGCTAGGGGAAGTGCAGCTGGCCGATGGCCGCGCTCAGGTGTACGCTGCAGCTCGCCCGGCGGCTGCGCGCGGCAAGGAGGCCAGGGCGGCGCGGGACCAGTAAGTGTGCATCTGTTTCTCATGCGAACAAGCAAACGGTCGCGCAAAATTTGCTGAAGCTTTTTAGTATACAGGCGGGCGGGAGGCGCGCCTCGGGTGGCCGCGCAGCGGGTTGGGCCCCACGTCATGTGACCCGGAACGCGTCAGCGAGGACGCGCTCGCGAGCGTCAGCGAGGACGCGCTCGCGAGCGTCAGCGAAGACGCGCTTGCGAGCCCCGGCGGGGCCGGCGGCGCCTCGCCTGACGACTGTGCGCGCGGCGCGGCGGCGAGCGGCCCCGGCGTGGCCGGCGGCGACGCCTCCGCGCTCGCGGTGCGAACCGGCGCCTCGCTGGGCGGCTCGGGCGTCCTGGACGTCAACGGGCGCCTAGAAAATCAAGGCTTGTGTGCAGCAACCTTAGCGCCTGGCCAAGCCTGAAAGTCCAAGACCTGCAGTCTGGTCTGCGCATCAAGGTCCCTGACACAGTGCGCTCGCCACCCGGAACGAGTCAGCATCGGGTACAGCGCCCATGCTTGTGCAACCTTGGACAGCACTCGGGACAGCACCCCATGTGAGGACGGCATGCAGCTGCTGGGGATGACGCTTGCGGCAGCTTGCCGCGCCGCGCTCGTCGCTGTGCACGCGCGCCCCTGCCTCTGTGGCCACCGCCGAGCTTGCTTCACTGCGCGCGGGCCGCGCCTGCACTGCACTTTGAAGGGCGTCTGCGCTGTCTCTTGCGCCATGGGCGTCAGGTCCTGCGCGGCGCGGCCGCCCGCGCCGTCCGCCGCGCCGCGCTTGCCGGGCTCCGCGGCACGCTCTGCGGCCGGGCGGCCCTTGCCATGGGCCGGCTGCCCCCCTTTTGCATACTCCGCCAGGTCCTCCAAGGACGCGGAGCGCGGCGGCGCAAAGCAGCAGCCCATGGCTACAGCTTTACACCCAGGTCACGCCAGGGCGTCAGAGTACAAATGCGCCACCCGTCCGAGAAAACGTGACCTTGTGCCCGACGGTGCTGGCCCCAAGAGCGCGGTCTGCAACCCGAACGAGCAAGCCTTCCGTCCGTTGCATCCAAGACAAGGAAATCAAACACGTGTTCTGTTCTGTTCCGTTTTTGTTATGATGAGCTCTAAGTTCAAAAGCGCTGGCTTGTGACGTCGTCCAGCAGATGGGGGACCGGCATAAAATCTGGGCAGGAGCAATCATCAGTCACCACCATGTGAAAATTTGAATTCACGAGTTCCGTAACCCCTAGCCACAGGCAGCAAACACCTGCTGCTGCAGCTTCTTCAGAGGAAGCCTCACACTCATATGTGCATAAAACAGAGTGCACATACTGCGACGCCGATCGCCCCGCAGCGGCTACGATCGATCCGCGCCCTTTGACCACCTGCGGCTGCCCGTTGCAGCGCCAGCCGCCACAGGCCCAGACAGGTCGGGCGCCAGGCGTGTCCAGCGCCCCTCCGCCAACAAGACCTTTGCAGCTCAGCCAGCGTCTTCCGCGGTGTGTGCCAGGTCTGTGGGCGGAAAAGACCCTTGAACATGTTAGGACGCCGCCTGCTGCCTTCACGGCGGCCTGCTGCCACGGCGCGCCTCTGGGCTAGCAGGGCTCGCGCCAAGCCTCGCGCCCCCCGCGGAAGCCAGAACCTCGGGCTGCGGGCTGCTGTTGAGGCGCGCGTCCTGACCGCCAGCTGCCGCCCCGGCCGCTGCGCCGCCAGCGGAGAGGTCCGCGGGCGGCCGGCTGCGGCGGGCGTCCGGGCTGCCGGGACTTGAGCTCGATGCAGGAGGCGCCGTGCCGGAGGCCGCGCCAGGGCTGCGTGCCAGCAGCGCCGCCTCCAGGCTCTCCAGGCGCACGCGCAGCCAGTCCACCTCCTCCAGCGCGCCTGGCGCCCCAGCAGACGCAGCTTTTGGCATGCGCTCCAAGCCGGGGCCAGCAGGCTCTGTCCCCGCAGCATCACAGGATGTGCATGCACGGAGACTCTGTGACGGAGTCCTTTGCGAGGTGCAATATGGTGCAGCCCAGCTCATTAGGTCACGCGCGCGCGCTCGCCCCGCCGGCCACATGCATCGACCGCAGGCGCGCACGCATGCGCCCCCGCCGGCCCGGGAGCGCGGCTCGGGCCGGGGCGGCGCGCTTGTGTAGTCGTCGTCCACAAAGTGCCGCCGCCGGCGCAGCTCGTCCATGGCGGCCGCCATGCGCTCGTTCTGCTTCGCGAAGCGCGCCGCCAGCGCCTGCGCCTCGCCCAGCCGCTGCGCTAGCGCAGCGGCGCCGCTCGGCCTGCGCGCACTCGCCGTGCGTCGGCAGTGCCAGCATGATGCGCGCTCTCTTCTAAAATCATCTAGCTGATGTGCGTGCGGCCGCCGACGTGGTGCGTCACAGCGGCCGCCATGCACTCGTTCTGCTTTGCGAAGCGCGCCGCCAGCGCGAACGCCTCGCCCAGCCGCTGCGCCAGCGCCGCGGCGCCGCCCGGCCTGCGCGCGCGCCCTCGCCGTGCGTCAGCTGAGCCAGGATTATGCGCACTCGCTTCCAAATCCTGGCTGCCAGCTGAGTGATGTGCCGCTGCCGACACAACTCATCAAAGCGGCCGCCATGCGCTCGCCCTGCAAGGCCCGGCCTGCGCTTGCACGCATGGCATGCGGCAGCGCCTGTTTGGACATCCTGCATGCCCAAACGCTTCCCTTGGTAGCACACACAGATCACATTTGGCCGCGGTTTGAAAGCACACTGAAGTGAACACGGTATGGGCAGCACGCTCATGTAGCAAGTCCCAGTGCGCCCATGCTCGTGTCCCTGCCGAGGCATGGCCTTCCGGGGCTCGGCGAGCGAGCTCATGGGACACATGGCATCTGTAGCTGCACGCACACGGCCGGGACTGCCTGTCCCGCCAAGCCACCGGTCATGGCGATCACGCGCACCGGACGCCAAGGCCCTCGTCCAGGCTGGCCGACAGCCGCCGCGGTGCTTGATCAGGCGCGCCGGCCGCCGCGCCGCTGGAGACTGAGCGCGCCCGCGCGTGCGCCTGCGGTAGCGCGTCCATGAGCCCGGGCAGCGCCAACCCCAGCGCTGTGTCCCGCGGTCCGCTCGCAGCCTGCCCGCCCTGCCCGCGCGTGCATATGATCAGGGCGTGCTGCCACACACAGACGCACACACCATTTGGGTGCTTGCAGCATCGTGGCAGACAGCGCTGTGTCAGGGCTGGAGCAGTACACATGTGAGGCAATGAAATCCGTGCAGTGTCCTTCAGATCCCCTGTGTCTTGGGAGCGCAGAGCGGCAGGTGAGAGTCAGGGGAGCAGGCGCGCCTGCTGCCGCAGAAAGGCGTTCTCGGCGCGCAAGAGCCGCACCTCGCGCCGCAGCGCCGCAACCAGCGCCTTGTGTGGGTCCACCTGGCGCCGGAGCGCCCGCGCCGCTCAGCACTGCGCGCGGGGCTGGCACGCGCAACCGCACGCAGTCACCGCGTGCGCAGCAACGGGCGCCCCTGCCCGTGACGCAGTGCAGCTGTGCCGCGCAGCGCTTGCGCCAGCTCTCAGGTCGCCCAGTGCCTCCCAGGCGGGGCTGTCAGCCGCGCGGTTCAGAGATAGGGTAGGGTGAGGGTCACCTGCACGGCAGGCCGGTTGCGGATGTTCTTGGCGCGCGCGCCGTAGGTCAGCGTCGACAGCGTCTCCTCGGCGGCCGAGGCCGCGGGCGAAACACACGCGACCATCAGCGTCAGCGCCGAGCCGCCGAGCGAGTCCATGAGCAGCTTGGTGAGGCTGGAGTCGCGGAAGGGGATGTGCGCGCCGCCCTCGCCGCCGCCGGTCTCCGCCAGCGCGCTGATCACCTGCGCGCGTGCGCGCTGGCCGCTTGACCCTGGACACACACCCCATGGCCCAGCGTGCAGCCGCAGTCACATGTGACCTTGCATACATCCGCCACTGACCACGGGACTCAGCGGAGCGGAGCGGAGCGGAGTCCACCACACTCACGGTAAGTAATGCGAGGGGCGACAGAACGTCTGGGTCTACAGCTAACAGCGTCGCCTGCCAGGCGGGCGGCCACCTTGCCGAGCGTGAACAGTGAGCGGTTGATCCCGGAGGCCTCGCGCATCTGGCTCTCGTCCGCGTTGCGCGCGTCGCGCATGCGCTCGCTGCCCGCCAGGTCGACAAAGCTCACCTGCGGCGCGTCGCACGCCACGTCAGGCGTGAAATAGGCGCGACGACGCTCTGCTAGCCTGCTTCCCAGACTTAGCGTGCACAAGCTCGCCCCCGCACACAACCAGCCTCAACAGGTACGGTAACACACTGCCTGCCTGCTCCTGGAAACCTGGCAGATTGGGCAGGTGCGGCGCAGCTGCGTGCTGCGCCAGAGGCGTAACCGGAGTGCCCGTCCTATGGCAACGCGCGCTTGCCAATGATTGTTGCCAGGGCCGGCAGGCTGTGGAGGGAAATGCCCGCCGGCAGGGCGCCCCATGCTTCGAGACGTTGCGCGGCGCGGCGCACCTTGCCTGAGCGCGCCAGCCCAAACCCTGCAGCGCTGCTGTCGGTGCCGGGCGCCAGGTCCAGCATCACGGTCATGATCGCGTGGCTCCGGCTGCGCAGGTGCGCGCACAGGGCTGAGGTGAGCCCTTTCATATTTGCGCAGAGGTGAGTGGTTGTGTCGATACATAGAGGTTAGTGCGTCCATGTTGATGCACAGAGCTGAGTGATTTGTGTTGATGCATGAAGTGTAGTGCATCCATGTTGACGCACAGAGGTGAGTGCTTCTGCGTTGGCGCACAGAGGTGAGTGCTTTCGTGTCGATGCACGGAGGCGGAGCTCAGCGTGCTGTGCTGCGCAACGCATGATGCTCTGGCGAGCGGGGCACCTCGACTCCAGGTTGAGCTCGTGGCTGCCCATGCGCCGGTTGCGCATGCCGCGGCTGATGACCTGCGCGCCGGCCGCACCGTATTCCGCACTGCAGGACGGTCAATAGTTGGCATTGCGTATCTCGTCATCTGCCTGAGCCTACCGCATCAAGCCCGGTACCGCGCCCATCCCATGACGCACAATCAACAGGCTACCCAGGACGCTGCTGCGTTTGCACGTGTCAGCCCTGCGTGTCATGAGTGCTCTCGTTGCTGCCACGGTCATGTATATGTGCACATAGATGCGCACTGGGTCTATGACATGTGCTGCACCCCGCAGCCCGCGGAGCGCTTGCTCGGCGCCGGCTCGCACGCCTGCAGGATGTCCGCCATGCAGGTACACGCGCGCGTGGCCAGGTCGGGCACGTGGAAGCCGTGTGCGGCGGCCCAGCGCACCGCCAGCGGCTGCCGCGTCCAGCGTAGCAGGTCGTACACCCGCTCGTTGTAGATCTCGCAGTAGGAGGCCCTGCGCGCCGGCGCACGCAGCGTCGCTGCGAGCGGTGCAGGGCGCCGCCTGCGCGCAGGCGGCACTGCGGGTGACAGGCGCGCCGAGCGGAGAGACCCAGCGCAGAGGAGCGCGTGCCGACAGCAGCCGGCGCCTCACATGGCACTCAGCAGGGGCTTCGCTCTCTGGCCAGACAGCCTGTTGCGCACTGCATCAGGGCAGACAAGCTGACCCGGCAGGCCGCAGCACACCTGAGCGTGCACCCGGAGTTGGCAGGCCGCGCCAGCGCTTCAAACAGGAATAGCGCGGCGCGAGACATGATGCCATCAGACGTATCGCCTGCAGTAACACCTGGGAGTCGGGCGACCTCGGCGGCACACACGGCCTGCCGTGTGTGACTGCATGCTCTATGCTGCATGCTGCATGCGCAGACGTGACAACCACACATTACACACCCTCTGCAAGGCAGCAGGCTGGCCATGGCTTAAACATGACGGTGGCAGCGCAGGTCTGCAGTCATACCCAGAAAGCGCTGGCGATTCTTGTGCAGCATAGCAGGCTAGGGGGGAGAGTGTCTTGGAGATTCCACAAATGCAACTGCGCAGGTGCTGGGAGGGAAGGGGCAGAGATGCACACCTTCATACTCCTCCAGCTCGAGCACATCCTCGCGTCCTGACATCGTGAACGTCTTGCCACTGCCCTGGCATGCGCCATGCAGCATATGGAAGTACAGCATTTGATGGGTGGTGCTTGGAGCTGAGGAGACTGTATACCAGCAATGGCATTCCATGTTTCACAGACTGCTGGTAATCATATGATTGTGACCAAGCTGCTTGCTGCCCTTGCCGCTGCTGTGAGCTTCCTCAAGCAACTTCCTTGTGCAATTGGGATATGCTCATACAGCAGGATCATGCACAGCAGATGCCCCACGCTGTCCACGCCCACGCATACCTGGAGAGGACCGGCCTGTCTCTCTCCACACGCTTTTACACGGTCTGACATAAGCCGTGTCCGGCGGCTCACCGTTTGGCCATATGCGAAGATGCAGACATTGTACCCGGACAGCGCAGCATCCAGCAGCTGGGAGATGCCGCACGCGCGGAGAACGTCCGCCTGCACATGACCGCTGCATGGCATCGAGGGAGGCGAGGCTGTTGCCGGTACGGATGGTGCATACATGCATGGTCAATGTGGCAGCATGCACATGCCACTGGTGGCAGTTCAGACCTGTCTGTGATGACACTCGCATCGCAGCACATTTGCAGAGGTCAGCAGCTACAAAACGCACATGCGAGCTCCGCATGGCTTCCGTGAAGGCACATAGCTCAAACATGGCACATGCCGATGCTTGGGAGCGATTAACCACAGACCACAGACGTGCCTGGCTGCAGGACGGACCCAGGCAGCCGTGGAAGGCGAAGCAGCGCTCAGTCGCCGCCGCGCCCCTTACCCCAGGCAGGGCCACCTGCAGCCACCACCCTGCGGGTCTTCCAGCGATCTCTGACGCGTATGTGCATCGCAGCTTGAGCTCGCTGTTTGCGAGTCGACCACTCAGCAGTTATGGCGCGCAACAGCAGTTCACAGGTACTCATAAGCGCCTCTCGTTGCCACGCGCCCAACCTCATTCATGCATGCCCTCATTAAGTCTGAGCTGCAAGACGGGGGCGAGATATCAGACACCCGCGCTACACCGTCGGGTCGCCTTATCACATGAGCCCAGTGCGCGCGCCAGAACACTGTTAGGGTTGTCAGCGGAGACCTGCACAACAGCAGCGTCGCCCTGCGCAGCCTCCCGCTCGCTCAGCGGCCGGATCCGCGCCACGACCTGGCCCGGCGCCTGGGTTTAGGTGACCTTGTCACACAATAGAACAGCACTTTTCTCAAGTACATGATGCAGGCAACGGCATGCCGTCCTACTGCACAACGTAACAGTCACTTCGAGGCCACATGTTCACAGAGTGAAGCTGCATGGCTTTCTGTGTTGAGGCAGTACTAGCATAGTTAAAAATATCATCAACTGCTTGGCTGACGAGCGTGAACATGCGTCTGCAGCAAGCAGACCGCTACCATGTGTACAGCAGCTTGCAGGTAGGTCATGAGCAGCCCTTGACCTTGATGTTGTCGTAGTCGTCGAGCACGGTGCCTGTAGCGCCGCGGCTCTGCGGCCCAGACAGCGTGCGCAGCCCTTCCGCGGCGCGTGCAGGGTCTGCGCTGCGCATCCCCGTGTCCGGCAAAGCTCGGACCGCCTCCGGACGCCTGGCTTCGGCGGAGCTGGGTGCAGAGCCCTGCGATGCTGACCGCACGAGCGGCGCATGCCAGTTTGACAGATCCACTGAAGAGCCCTGCCGCTGCAAGCCCAGCTTCAGGCCTGAGCGGCATGTGGGGGCCCATTTGTCAAGGCGGCATAGATACCGTTCCCAATGTATTGTAGTATGTGCCCTGAAGTTCATGAGGAGCGGTCTACACTGCCCATGACACAAGAGGACATGAGTTTCACAGAGTCCACCAGGTCGCATGGTGCCCGCGACTCCAGGCCACTGCCAGCGCTCCGTCCAAACACAGAGTGTTGAGACAGCAGGACGCCTGCCTGATCTGCAGCTTGGCATGCATGAGGGGCCGCTCACTGACGGCACAGCACGCAGGCCGCCCACGGGCGCCTGCAGCTGCAGCGCCGCCGAGAGCCGCCGCGGGGCTGGCGCGTCTGTCCAGCCCTGGCGCCCAGGGACTCGCCCCTCCACGCCCGGGAAAGCAGGCGGCCATGCCTGCGGCACCGGGACACTGCCCCCCGCCGCAGAGCCCAAGCGGCTGCTCGGCGAGAGCGGGCCGCGGCTGCCCGGCGGGCTGGACGGGACGATGGCAGGGCCAAAGCCGGGGCTGGGAAATGCAGCCGTGAAAGGAAACGCGTATGGCGCCAGCGGCGGCGGGCTCTGCGGCGAAAATGCAGGGCCAGGGTTAGGGCCGGGGAAAGACGTCCCGTACAGGGAGGCGTGCGGCGGCGCTGGCGGACTCAGCGGCTGTGTGGATGGTGGCTGCGCCGCCTGCTGCGGCGAGCCTGGGAGTGGCGCAGCGCTGCCGGGGCCCCTGCGGGCCGCCAGTGCGGCGGTTGGAAAAGGTGCTGCGAATCTGGGGTTGGGCGACGGCGAGGAAGAAGTTAGATTAGGCGGTATGTTCTCTTTAGGCGGTATGTCCTATGCAGAATACATACGTGACAAGGTGTTAAGGTGTATATTGTATCTGGTGCCAGGCTGGGCGTTATGCCCCGCCCTAAACCCCAAGGTCTGACACTTGAAGTTGGAGGCCACAGTGAGGTGAAAGGTCCCACCAGCTGAGTTAGCAGGACACACAGGCTGGAGACACTCTGTTGTGAGTTTGTGCTTGGGCAGTAAAGTGCACAGTGAACTGCATGTCTCAGCATTCCTTATAGCCTGGGCGGCAGCGCGTGCTGACTTCGCAGCTGCGCAGCGCTGGGGAACAACCCACGTGTGGCTGGATGCCAACCGCGTGTATCAGGGCACTGCACGGCTGGCAGAAGTTGGAGGTGTATGACGGTATGTAAGCACAAACTTCACAGTCCTGTCACACAGACAACGCTACCACCTGCAACACTGAGGCGGGGTGCGCGCGCAGACGACCGCGAAAACACTGTGCACTTTGCGGACGCTGAAGTGCGCTCAGGTGTGGGCGCATACCTGCTGACTATCATCATAGTGCTGCTGTCCGCACTGCTCTGATCTGGGCGAGAGAGCTCCGCTTTGGCTGAGGCGGCAACTTGTTGAACATGCCCACGCGCTACAGGCACGGCTGCGCTGCTGCATGCGGCGCCCGCAGTGACCGGCGTGCGGCGCTCCGCGCTGCGCAAGCCTGGCAACGCAGCCAAACAGCTTGCGCCGCGGCTGCGCTCGTTCACCGGCGCGCCTTCGCCGCTGGGCAACGCCGCCAGCGCCGCGCCGGTCGCTGCGGCGGGCTCGCGCGCGGCTGCAACGGGTGCCGACGCTCGCAGCACCCCGCCGGCTGCTGCGGACGCTGGCAGCATGGCCGCAGCGGCTGCGCCGGCTGCTTCGGAGTGCGCGGCGGACGGCGCGCTGGACGTCGCTCGCCTGCAGGCGCGTACTCGCACCCCCCGCTTGTCCTGCCTACTAAGCCGCCCAGCAGTGCGTGCCTATCACTGCGGCACAAGTTGTGAGCAGCGCACTGGCTTGTTTCCAGTGCAACCAAGAGGGCTTGGCTGCGATAGGCCGCGGGGCCCTGCCGCTGGCGCCCCCAGTGCCGATGGCGCCCCCAATGCAGTCAACAAGGCTGCTGCTCGTGGCCAAACACTGCGGAACAGTAATCCAGATCACCCGGCGGTGGCGCGGTGGCCACTGGCCGATGGCTGCATGGCGTGGCTCCCAGCGCCTGCCTACCCTACCCTACTCCTAACAATAGCCACGGCGCAGCTGCTGCTTGCGGAGAAGGACGCCGCGCTGGCGGCGCTCGCGCAGCGCCTCGCGCGGCTGGAGGCCGGCCAGGGTGCGCGCGCGCAGCTGCAGGCGCTCGACGCGCAGAGCGCGCGCCTGCGGGTGCTACCACCGTCCTTAAACTGCTATGATGCTGCCGGCTATCGACCAGTGTCCTGCGCGGCAGTGCATTCTTGTTCGAAGGCATGTTCATGTGCAGCCCTGAAACACCCCTGACTGCCTGCAGCGTGCGTTGGCCTGTGCCTGTAACCCCAGCTCCCCAGCAGTCTGGGCACCAGCATTACATAGCCGATCGCGCTGTGCCCTGCGTGCCGCGCGCAGGAGCTGGTGCACAAGAAGGACGGCGAGCTGGCGGCGGCGCGCGCGGCGCGCCGCCGCGCGCTGCTGCCCATGGTGGCCGCCGCGGCGGGCGCGGCCGAGCGGCGCGTCGCGCAGGAGGCGCGCGCGCCTTGGCCGCCCACACTACAATGTCAAGGCCTTGCCTGGAGAGCTGCCCTGTGGAGAACTCCCTCACTCTGCACTGGAAAGAGCGCCAGCAATAGAGTCACCTTCTGGCGCGCACATGCATGCTGCACGCGAGCCACAGGGGCAGAGATGCACAGGGGAGGCGCCTGCGCTGCACGTCTTCTTGCTCGGGCGACCTCAGCGCACTGAGCAGAGCCCCCGGCGCGCAGGCGCAGCGCTGGGCGGCGCGCGCGCTGCGCGCGATGCACCTGCGCGTGGCGACCCCGCCGCCCGCCACGCCGCCGGGCGCGCCCGAGCCCGCGCCGGGCACCGCGCGCAGCCCGTACTACTTCTCGCCCTGCTCCTTCAGGGCCGTCAGCCCCTCCTAGGTGCTCCCCTGAGCTGGCCGCTGGGGACAAGGCTAATCTCAAGGGTATGGTTAGGGCTAGTTCCACCCCTTGAACTGCACGTCCTGCCACCGCCGCCCCCCCCCCAGAACAACGGGTGCTCAGTGCAAACATCGGTTGACGTGCCGGCGCATGCACCGCTCACCGCCATATGCTCACCTGCTTGCAACCTTCGTCACCTGTTGTGTGGCACTCTAACCTTCATCACCTGCGCACTGCTCTGAAAAAAAACTGGCCCTGCCGCCCGCCTCACGCGGCAGCAGAAGCTGCGGTGTGTGTGTCCGCGTCGTGCGAAGGTGGGCCGCCGTGCATGGCGCCATGGCTCAGGGTGCGGGCTGGCAGCAGGTGCGCAAGGGCCGCTTCGTGGTGCTGGCGGCCGGCGAGGGCGCGGGCGGCGGCGCGGCGCCGGCCTTCTGCCTGGCCGGCGAGGCGCTCGCGCTCGCGCGCGTGGAGTCCGTCGCGGACGCCGCCGTCAAGCTGCACTTCTTTGCGCCGGCCGACGACCGGCCGGGCGCGCGCACGGACAGCACCCATGCGACCCACGCCGCCGTGACCCTACCCTACCCTAACCCTGTCATACACAGCTTATAGTGACAGGGCATGCTGCGCTTGGTGCGCCGTGCCTGGAGGCATGGCCCGCCCCTGGTGCCGCCGCGAGCTCTGCGCCGCGGCAGGGTCTGGGCGCATGCAAGCAGAGATGAGCTGACCTGCCCATGCACGCAGCGCGTCAGTTGCATGTCAGGGGCGCTGCAGGCGTGCTGCGCTTCACGCCCTGCGCCGACGCGCGCGGCTACCCGCTGCTGGCGCCGCGCGCGCCGGCCGGCGACCTGGTGGCCGCCTTCGACGCGCTCGCCGCGCCCGAGCGCGGCGGCGGCGGCTGCCTGCCCGCCGAGGTCATTGCGGTGCGCGCGCGCCTGCGTGTGCGCGCGCCGGCCGGCGCGCGCGCCAGCCGGGGCGCGCGCCGGCCGCGCGCCGCGCGGCGTGGTTGCTGGTGCCTGGGCTGCGCGCGCCTTGCTGGCCCTGCGTGCATGCGCGCGTGTGCTTGAGGCGCCGTTCGTCCTCTGGCCCGGCCTGAGAGGTGCGTGCTTCGCCGAGCGCTGCCGCCCAGGAGCACAGGCCGGTAACGGCGGGCCTGCTGCGCGCGCGGGCAGGCGGTGGCGCAGCGGCTGCAGGGGCGCGCCAGCGAGCGCGGCAGCGATGGCACGCCCGCCAGCGCCGCCAGCAGCTGGCGCACGCACTGAGCGCGCCCGCTCGGCGCGCCCGTCGGGGCGGCGCCGGTGCGGCGCGGGGCACGCACGTCCCTGCCTGCCCTCAGTGGCGCCAGCACAACCAGCAGCAGGCGCCACGGACACCGTGACGCTCCATCGGCGCACCTCCCTCTTTTCGAGGGTGGAGGGCTTGAGTTCATCCAATTTTATCTTGTGGGCGAGTTGAGCATGCATGCATCCTCACCGATGTTGCAGACAGGACTGCTGCTTGATCGACCTGCCTGGGCGGCCGTAGGCACGCGGCTGCAAGCGCATATCAGGGTGGCTTTAGCTTTAGATTTGCCTTGCATGCGGCATGGCTCATGCTGGGTGCAAAGTTGCTTGACGTACTTTCATTTTTTTCCTTGTTCAGTCTATGGGGCTCAGGCACATCTCTGAAGGCGTGTAGTCCAGGGACTTACGACGAGGACTTTGTTCTTCCGAGAATAGCCAGCAGCGGCTTGCATGCTGTAAGACTGGTAATCTGGCCTCTTGTCTTGCGCCTTACTGAAAAAAGGTCTGCTGTTGGCCCACTGGCTGCGGCGCACTTGTGTTCTGGAGTGTCCTCATGTAACAAACCTGGGCAAGCGCATGCATGCATGCAGGCTCGTTTTACATCGTACATTCTGACAGATCCTGTGCCACATGGGTCATAGGCTCAGCGGTGCGCACTCACCCCGGCACCTAAGGTAGATGTTGGGGGGGGACATCGCGCACGTGCCACAACCTACCGCAAATGTAACTCAGCTATTCAAACGCTGGTGGGCCTGCCGCGCCTGCATCAGGTGCAAGTCAGGGGGCTGTGCCATTGCGCCGCCTGTGCACCACCTGGCCCACCATACCAGTGTGTTAAATCTCACCAGATGCAGGTGCGGCACTGGAACGAGGAGGGAGCGCGTGTGCAGCGAAACACGTATCACTCCTGGCCAGCGCGCTAAGCAGACTCAGGCAGGGCTCTCACCGCTTCTGCCCGGTCAGCCCATCTGCATCGCCTTGTCGCAGCAAGCCCAGGGCCCTAGTGCCTCGGTACTTTGTGCACTAACTGTATGTTTCCAACGCCGCGTACACGTGCGTTGTATGATGCTCCCGCACACTGACCTGACTCGGCACCAGTGACCATGCCGTCTTCTTGCAGGGGCACCCTGGTCGTGCGGCGCAGCCTCTTTTTAGTGACAAGAACAAAGAGCGGCCCCGACCCGGTTGTAGAGCTGCCAGCGAGGTAGCCGCGCGTCTTTGCACTGCGCTACTGCCTGGCCCCTGGTACAGCCTGTGCTCCTGCATGACTGCGCAACGCGTCACCAAGCCACGCTCGCGCAGGGGCGCCGCGGACGGGCACCCGCTGTGCGAGCGGGGAGCCGGGCGGCCAAGCCCGTGACGCCGCAATGGGAAAGGCCCTCTTTGCCAAGCTGCTTGCGAAGTGGGAGGGCAGTGGATATCCGCCCCTGGTGTGGGCGTGCCTGCACGCCTCCAAGTTCCCGGCCGAAGCCATGGCGGCGGTGCGCGGGCTGCTGGCCGCAGGCGCCAGCGCCGCGGCTCGGAGCCGGGACGGGCAGACCGCCGTGACATGCTTGGTGGCCGCCGAGCTGCAGATCTGGTGCGCTGCTGCGCCTGTCCTGCTTCCCAAGCTGTGCCTGGATGCCTATCGCCTGGCGACCATGGGGGTGCTGGTGCTTGGCTCGCCAGCGGCATATGCGCTGCCCAGAGGTGAGGGGGTGTTTCAGCCAAGGCGGTACATCGCAGACCGCGGCGAGCACAGGCTCTGCTGCTGCTCGCGCCCACTGCCAGAGCGTGCGCCGGGGCGCCAGGCGCGCCTCGGGCGCCGCCCCGGACCGCGTCTGCCTGGCGGTGGCGTTTGCGGCGGTGCTCGCCGCGGGCGCCGACCCCTGCGCAGTGGCGAGCGCGGACACGGCAGGGTGCACGCCCCTGCACCTGGCAGCAGACGCCCCGCACGCGCCGCTCGTTGCGCTGCTGCTCTCCACGCGGGTGCGCCTCCGTCCGCGGGGGCACAAGGTGTCAAGAGTCGGCCGCAGCGCGCCGACGGCTCGGGGAGAGTGCGCTGGCTCTCCGCGTCACAGCGACCTTGCTGCAGCCCCTGGCGCACAGGGCGAGCCGCTCGAGAACAGAGGGGGCTGGCGTCGCCCGCCACAGGCAGTGCTTCAGCGGCGGCGGGCAGGAGGCGCTGACGCGCGCGGTCGCTCGGGCCGGCAGGCGGCCGCCCGGGTCAACCAGGGCAACACCCTGGGCGCGACCGCGCTGCACCTGGCCGCGCGCGCGCACAGCGTGGCCGCGGTCACCGCGCTCTGCCGCTGCCAGGTCCGCGGCCTGACCTCGGCTGGACTGGCGCCGCCTGTGCCAAACCCCTGGCCTGAAAGTCAGCCTGGACAGCTCTCTCACATCTGCCGCGCGCCGCTGATGAGGTCCCTACCCGGCGCCCGCCACCACTCACGCATTGTGACCCGGGGGCCACCCTGCAAGCGCCCTCCATGCATGTCCGGCATGCCGGGTGCACCCTGGTGCGCAGCACCGCCATGCCGCACCAAGCTCTGCTCCCCGGAGCCGCCGAGCCTGGGCCTCAGCACAGCGCGATCGGCAGAGCGCCTGCGGGGCCGCGCGCTGCTGCCCCTGCAGGGCGCTCGCGCGCGGCGCGCCCCACCCGCAGCGCTCCGCAAAGTCAGAGTCCGGCCGCGTGCGCCGCCGCAACCGACAGCGCGACCGCCGCACCAGGCGGATGTGGACGCCGTGGAGCCCGTGCGCGGCCGCACGCCGCTGCATGAGGCGCTCGCGCGCGGCGCCGAGCTGGGCGCCGCGCTGAGCGAGCTGAGCATGCGCGGCGCGGCGACGGCTGCGGCGCTGCTCGCGGCGGGCGCCGACGCGGCCGCGCGCGACCGCACCGGCGACACGCCGATGCACTACGCGGCCTTTGCGGAGAACCGTGTCGCGCTCGCGAGGATGCTGGCAGCGCGCGAGCGCGCGCGCGCGCCGCCGCGGGCGACGCGCGTCGAGCTCTCGCGCGTGCTGCTGGCGATTGCCGCGCGGCCGCCCGTGAGCCTTTGTGCGCCCGCATAACGCTGCCGGAAGAGGGTGACCTGGTGCAGCCGGGGACTTGCTGCGTGCGCGCGGGAGATAGATGCTTGTCTGCCTTGCGGCGCGCCCACAGACACGCAGCGAGGCGCGCTCTGCCGCTCGCCGCTGCCGGCGCGGCGCCTGCCTGGGTCGCGCGGGGCCTCTGTGTGCGCCGCCCTTGCCGACCGGGGCGCCCCGCGCCGGCGCAGGCGGGGGCTCGGGCGCGCTGCGCTTGCTGCTGGCTTGCGGCGCGGACGCCGACGCGCGGGACGAGGCCGGCGACCGGCCTCTGCACCTGGTCTGCCGCGCCGGCATCGACCTGCAGACGTACCCGCACGGCGACGACCTGCAGGCGTTGCCGCACAGCATCGCCCTGCACTACATCGATGCCGCAAAGCGCGCCGCCACCGCCCACAGATTCGGGGCGCACGACCTCAGTGCGCAAACGCGACCCGGCCCATCCGCCTCCGGGGTTGCGGACTCGGGCGCTAAAGGCTCATGCCCAGAGCTGGGCAAGCCCGGCCAGGCTCGCTGCCAAAGCGCAGCATACTTGCGCAGCGGCCTCTGTGCAGCACGGGCCTGCAATGCTGTCCATGCGTGGCCGAGCGCGGTTCCGAGCATGGTGCTGCGCGCTGCCGGCCTCCAGAGCGGACAGGTCGTCCTCGCGTTGTTTCTGGGCTCTTCTTAAAAAGTGTCGACCCGGCGCCTGTGCGGCAGGGAGCAGCCGCAAGCCTGTGCTGCCGATGATGATGTAGCCCCTCATTTGCCGCTCCTGGCGCCGCCCCCGCGCCTGCTGCCTGACGCCCGCCCGCCCGCGCGCCCAGGCGCGCTGCTCAAGGCGGGCGCCGACCCGCTGGCGCGCAACGCGGCCGGCCAGATGCCGCTGCACGCGGCCGCGGAGGCCGGGGAGGTCGCCGCACTGCACGACCTGCTCCGCGGCGCCGTGCGCGCCTGGGCGCCGGCCGCCGGGGCGGCCGCTGCAGGAGAGCGCCGGCGGGCGGGCCGCGGCGCCTCGACGGGCGCGGCCGAGCTCCGGAGCGCCATGCCCGCCGCGGCGGAGGCGGGCCGGCGGCTGCCCGGGCCCCGACTGCGTGGCCTGCGCGAGCTCTCCGCGGATGCCGCGGGCCGCACGCCGCTGCACGCCGCCGCGGCCTCGCCGCACCGTGCGCCCCCGGGCAGCCTTGTCCTCCTTTCTCCTGGCAATGCCTCGCGCTGGCGGGACGTGCCTGCAGACGCAAGCTCGCCTTGCGCGCGGCCTGCAAGTCCGAGCGTTCCTGGTTCTGGATCACCGCACTGCTGCGATATTCGGCTGCCGGCCATGCTGGTGCGCGAGGGGGTCGCTCTTGGGAGGGCAGACGGAGGGGATGCAGGCTTGCCGCCTGCCGCCCAGGCTCCTGCGGGTTGGCGCCGAGCGGCCGCGCGCTGCCCGGCCCGGCAGGCGGCGAGGACGTCGCGGCGGCCGCGGAGCTGCTGATGGCGTGCGGCTTTGATCATGCGGCGCGCGACGCTCAGGGCGCCTCGCCGCTGCACGTGTGCCGCACCGGCGCGGCTGCGGCCGCGCTGCTGCGCGCCGGCGCGGCGGCGGGCGCGCGCTGCCGCGCGGGCGCGGCGCCGCTGCACTGGGCCGCCAACGCCGGCGCCACGTGCGGCCCTTGCGCGCTGTCGCGTGCGCAGGGCCCGTCGCCGGCCGCGCGGCGGACGTGCGGCTGCAGGCGTACGTGCATGTGGCACGAGCCTGTCCAACCGAGCCAGAGCGTGCGGTTTGGGGTTAGAGTCCTACCCTGACCCTATGCAAGCAAGCGCGGCCCTGCTGACGCGCAGGGAGGTGGTGGAGCAGCTGCTGCGGGCAGGGGCCGACCCCAGCATGCCGTGCGCCGCGCTGGGGCTCCTGCCCAGCCAGCACGCCCAGCTGCAGGCGCGGCCAGCCCGCGCCGCGAGCCTGGGCCGGGGTGCATGCATGGGCAGGGTTGCAACCCTATCCCTAGCACGCACCACCAGGCGTATCCTGTGTTATTCTGCACTGACCTTTCCAGACAGGCACCAGCATGGATGACATGACCGCCAACGTCAGCGCTCGAGCACCAGAGCATGGCTACGCGCATGAACGCGCGCCCAGCATGCTTCAACCCCCGGCCTCCTTGCGTCGCAGCCACGCCTGTGCGTGGCTGTGCAGGCGCTGGCCTGCGGCGTGGCGCCCGCGCCCAGCGCCCGCTTCCGGCACCCGCGCCCGGCGTCGGCCAGCCCGAAATCGCCTGTTCAGCCGCGGCTGTCCTCAGCAGATTGGTGGAAAATGGGAGGCGAGGCCACACTCAGGCGCATGCCCAGCGCGCAGGGCCACCTCCGTACGGCCGCGGCGCTGATCAGTGCCTGCGGCAAGCGCGCTCGAGCGGCCGGCCCCGGCGCCAGCGCGGCCGCCGGCGCGCCTGACCAGGAGCTGCAGCAAGCGCCCGCGCTTATTGGCGAGGGCGGGCGCAGGCCGGGGGCGGCCCCGGCGGAGCCGGCGAAGCCGGCAGAGGACGAGCGGGAGCGGGAGCGTGCGCTGCGCGCGGCGGGCTTGGCGCGCGCGCGCAGCGACGCCTGGGCGCTCGAGGCCTGGCCGGGTCTGATCGAGGCGATCGTGATGCTGGTGCTGCGCGCGCGCCCGACGCTGGGGCCGGACCTGTCCTAGCCCGTGCGGCGCCTGCAGCGGTTCTGCCCGTGCTCCAAGTTCGGGACCAGGCAGTGGGAGAGTGGGGCGGCGCATGGCAGACTTTGCGGGCCGACACAGGCCGTTGAGACAGCGCGCCCCCCCCGGACGCGCCTCCTGCGGGCTTCTGAGCGCGGAACTGTCGGCAGTTCAGGGTAAAGAGAGGTTTTCTGAGAGCGTCGCCGCTCACGCGCCCGCCGCCAGAGGTGCCGCGCTTGCCTGGTCGCCCGAGGCGTGGGCGCCTGACGGTGGTTGCCAGAGGGGTATTGTGTCCCAGCATGCGGCGCCCTCCTGTTGCGGAGCGCCGCGCCATGTACGCAGGCAGCAGCGCACGCAAGGCTGGTCTGGGTTTGTACACTGGCGTCTTGCCACGCCGGGCTGTCGAGCGTGGCTGGAATGGTCCGCAAGCTTCCGCGCACAGGCAGGCGGCTCATATGGGTTTGCTTACCCTGGGGTTTGGCGTATCTCGTCGCAGCATTGCCAGGACATGTGTTTAGGTAGAAGTGCAATCTTGCACAACATTGCTGTGATGTACAGTCAGCTCGGTCAGGCAGGAGGGGCAGTGCCCGAGGACTTGGGGCTCCATGGGAACCCAGGCTGGTACCAGTGGGTTGCCAGCTGGGTCTGCAAGGTAGCAGAGGTCTTTCCAGTGCCTGTTTACAGGCAGAGGTGCGCTGAGCATATGCTTTAGGTTGGCTCGTATCCCACTGCATGCACTGATGGTGCGGGGTTCAGGCGCAGGCAGGACCCCTGCTAGCGATGGTCGACAGCTGCGCTGTCCCCACAGCACGGCGCGCGGCCCTTGCCAGCGCTCGCGCGCTGCTAGGGACGCGCTATCTTGTGTACCCAGAGGACTAGTATGAAAGTGCTGTGATACGAAGGTGCCTGCCAAGACACAGCACAGCCAGTGTCGCGGCTGCAGCGTGTGTCGCGCGCTGCGCGCCGCAGCCACGGCGGGTCGGTGGTGGCCAGCCTGCGCTGTGTCATGCGGAGGGTGTAATGGCATTTGAAGCAGCGCGGCACGCCTCACCTCGTGCCTCGAACAGAGGATGCGCTTTACAGGGCTGCGGCAGCCCACCGCTGCCAGCCAGCACAGCAAACGCACTGCCCTGCGGCGAGCTGCTGCATCCTCTCCATGCCACGCGCCGGGCAGCCCGGATTCCCCTACCCTATCATGCAGCCAGGTGCTGCATCCTCGCCACGCTGTGCGCCGGGCAGCCCGGGCCAGACAGGCGCGCGGCGAGCAGGAGTGCGCGCCGCCGGCTGCAGGACGCGCGCCGCGACAACCCGCTGAGTGCATGGCCGGCCAGCCGGTGGCCGGCCTGCAAGAGCTGAGCGCCGCATGCGCGCATGCGCCTGGTCACGGCACAGCGTCTGCGCAGGGTCTCAGGGCGCAAGCGAGCGCCGCGCGCGTGTTCAGAAGGGTTGGGGTTAGGACTGCGCCAGGTGCGACTGCGCCTGCGCGAAGGACGTGCGCCACATGTACGCGCGGCTGAGCACGGTCTCCACCTCCTTCTCGCCCCAGCCGCCCGTCGGCAGCCGCTGAAGGAAGAGGACCATGTCCTGCGCGCGCGCCCGCCCGCTCAGCCGCCCGCGCGGCCAGGCCGCGCGCCAGACCCAACCCTATCCCCGACCGTCTGCGCTCCACCGGCCCCGCGATGCGACCGAGCCGGTGCTGCACGGCGCGCCGCTCCGCTCGGGGTCGAGACGCGGCCCTTTCACGCTCAGCGCACTTCAACACTATTATGAGACAGCAAAGCGCGTTACGCCGGCGCACGCTGCACAGAGCCAGGCCATCCGCGTCCGGCCCCGCGCATGTTGCGGCAAGCCTGCACGCTGCCGCGCGGGCGCCGGCGGCAGGCTGGCGGCGGGGCGCGCGCCTGGAAGTCCATCGTCCGCAGCTGCGGCGCCCAGCACAGCAGGAATGCGGCCAGCACGTAGGTCAGGAAGTCCTTCATGCGGCCGCCCTCGGCCACGTACGTGTCCCACAGCCGCACCGCCAGCGCGAACGGCACCTCGCGCAGCAGCAGGCAGTTGACCCACCTGCGCGGCCGCGGGGCGGGGCAGGGTCAGGGCGCTCCGCGCGGCAGCGGCAGGCAGTCAGCCCGCCTGCGCGGCCAGTCCGCGGCGCGCTGCTCATGCGCGCGCATGCCGGTGGGAGAAGCAGACCAGCGCCGCCGCGCGCACGCGTTCCCGCGCCGGACTGAGCAACACTCTGGGCTTACAGCTGCCCGCTGCGCCGGGCGCCGGCGCGCGGACGGGCGCGTCGGGCCACGCGCAGCGCCGGCGTAAGGATACCGAGCAATGAAGCGCATCACTCACAGGGCGTTATTGCGACCCTACACCTACAGTAGATATCATTGTGCAGGCGCGCGCACCGGAAGGTGAACTGCAGGAAGTCCAGCCCCTCCGCCTCCATGTGCTGCGCCACGGGCTCCTCAATGCGCCTGCCGGGGGGCGCGCGGCGTCACCTGGGGGCGGCCCGCAGGGCGCCGGCATAAGCAGGCGGGCGACCTGGAGCGGCCGGCCTCGCAGCCGGTCCGCCACGCGGTGCACACAACTTGTCCGGCGCGCATGGCATACGTTTGGCCAAACGCGGCGTGGACGCACATGTGTACATGCGCGTTCTGCTGCCTTCCTCGGCTGCCCCCCAGCATAGTCACTCATCCCATGGCACCTCGGCGCATACGCAGCGAGGCGCCGCCCGCGCCGCGCCTGACCAGCTCCTTGAGCCGGAAGACGGTGCGCTGGATGCCGGGCTGCGCGTGCGTGTAGTGGTCCTGGATGCCGTCCAGCAGCTTGCACAGGCACCAGTACGAATCGGCCTCCGCCGCGCTCACCGCCTGCGCGCGCGCGGGGCCGCTCGCTCCCCTTGAGCCATAAGGGACTAGAGTAGGGTAGCTTAACCACGTCATGCTGCTGAGCCGGTGGCATGGCGCGCAGCGGCGGGGGCGCACCTGCTCCGCCTGCTCCATGCAAGCACGCGCGATCAGCATGGTCGCATGCGCGTGCGGGGGCGACTGTGCATGCAAGCCTTCCTTCTCTTGCGAGCACATGAGCAGATGATGCGAAGCGTGGCTGACGACCAGGGTAGGGCACGGCGCGCGGGGCGCGCCGCATCGCTGAGCGTGGCGACGTCCCAGGCGTCCATGCCGCCGGCGAGCGCAGGGCCGCCCGCCGCAAAGTGCTCGCCCAGGAACACGGCCAGGAAGGGCGTCACCAGGTCATTGATGCCCTGCACGTAGCCGCTCGCGGGGTGCCTGCGTGCAAGCGGTCTTCTTCCTTAACGGGCGCGGGGGCGGGCATGATGCAGTGGAGCGTTGCAGCGCGTTCGCGCTGTCTGACGGTCGTAGGCCGCAGCGCACGCCGGCGCAGCCCGGTGCTCGCGATTGACCCTCTGTGACCTTGTCGGCACACAGCGCTGCGAAGCATCGCACATCTGATGCACCGGCACGCTCCTGCGGCACTACCGTGCCTGACAGCCTTTTGAATCCGGTCACCCTGCCCCGCCACTTGAAGAGGGGGGGGGGGGGGGGGGGGGGGGGGGGTTGAAAGGGAGCGACACGGGACCCAGGACGGCAACCTTCAGGTGATCGCTCTGCTCCAGTGGTTCCTCCTCGGCAGTGCGTGAAGTTGCTCGGAGCTGGAAAGAGGGACATGCCGTGTGACAGGTGACAATTCTGTTCTGTGCTCGAGGACCATTATGTGGTCAAGGAAGCTGCCAGGTGGGTAGCGCGACCGGCAGCGACGCCCAACGGCGCGGCGCACCGGATGCCCCACAGGTACAGGATGCGCTCCAGGCTCTTCTGGATCGCGGGCTGCGCGAAGAAGGGCACGTCGGGCGCCGTGCGCGGCACGTCCACCGCGACCTGCCCCCGGACAGCGCCGTACGGGGCTCAGCACCGTAACGGGCAGGTGTGCGGGCGCCGCGCGCGGCGCGGCCAGCGTAACTGCCCGCGGACAGCACACCGTAGGAGCGCAGCGGGTTGCAGGTCGGGGTGGAGCCCGCACGGCAGAGCGCGCGGCGTACTGGGCGCAGGTCATGCTGGGACGGCCCAGACAGGCACGGAGGCACGGCGCTGCTGCAGGAGCATCTTTCCGGGCGCTTGAGAAGCCGGCCACATGGCCATGACAGAGACAGGACGCTCGGCAGCACAGGTCTGCGCACGAGCCCAAAACCTCCCTCCTCCCCTCTCACAAAACCCTAACCCCATGCACCTGGCGCAGCGCGCCCAGCTCGTCGGCGGAGCGGTCGGCGATGTCGTAGTAGTCGGGCACCATGTCTCGGTACTCGCGCCGCTTCCGCTCCAGGATCGCCGCCCTGACCCGCCAGAGCTCATCATTAGCGGTGCCGCCTGCGTGTTCAACCCTCGTGCTGCCTCTGATAAGCTCTCGCCGCACGTGCGCTGCTCCTCTGTGCCGCTGCGCAGACCCCCCACTGGCACATACGCTATGACCCGCGGATGGTTTACATGTGCGACCACCTTGTATGCCGCCACTGCTCCCTTCAGCGGGAGCAGGCTAAGGGTGCATAAATACCACATCAGCAGTCACCAGCCAGCGCATCTTTCGCTTTCGAGCGTGGGCAGGGCGCGTGCAGACCGGCGCTCGCGGTTGGGCGGCAGGTAGCCCAGCAGCAGCTGCCAGCACTGCGGCCGCAGCTCGGCCGGGATGCCGCTCCAGGCCAGCTCTCGCAGCGCCTCTAGATCCACCACCTGCCGCGCGGCGTTGCCAGGGTCCTCACGCCCCTGCGCTCAACCGCATAGGGCCGCCGGCCGCCGCGCTGCTGCCAACGCCGCGGCGCCCGGGCGCGCGCCCGTCCCCGCCCTTGCTGGCGTGGGCGCGGCGCCGGGAGCGGCGGGCGAGGTAGGGTAGGGTTAGGGTCAGGGGCGGGCGGCGGGCGGCACCTGCTCGTCCAGCAGCTTCCGGAACTTGGCCTTGCGCGTGTCCGACATGCTGCGCAGGCTGCTCGTCTCCGGCCGGGCATCCGCACGCGGGCTGGCCGCCGGGCGCCCCCGCGCGGGCGGCTCGCCGGGGTCGCCCGCAGCCCGGCCCCTCTGCGCGCCCTCGCCGGCGCCGGACCCGCGGGGCGCCAGGTTTGCGCGCGCGACTCCCCCGTCGCCGCCGGCCGCTTGCGAGCGCCGAACGGTGCCCGCCTCGACCCAGGCGAACAGAGGCGTGGCACGCGTGCGCAGGCCCACATCATGTGCAGGTGCGGTGCCGAGCAATCTTTCTACACATAATAGCATGCAAAAATTGCATGCACAAAAGAGCTTGTGGTCACAGCAGGTGACGCCGTCAGGATGAAGAGCTGCACCATGCCATACACACGCCATGTGCCTGCCAGGAGCAGGCCGCCTGCGAGCGGTGCAGCACGACGCACCCGCTCGCTCGGGCCGCTGGCGCCGTTGGCCGCGGCAGCGCCGCCGCTGGCCCCCCGCCCTGCGGAACCCCCGCCGCTGCCCGCGCCCTGTTCCTGGCCCTCCGCGTGCGGCCCGCCAGCACCGCGCCCCGGCTGCAGCGCCGACGACCCTGGCCCCAGCCCTGGCAGCGCCGCAGACCCCGGCAGCCCCGACGCCGCGCGCTCGGCGCCGGTGCGCGTCACGCGCACGGTGCCCGGGAGCGAGCGGCCGCGCAGGAAGCTGCGCGGAACAAGTGAGAGTCAAAATCTGTCCGCGCTCTACTATTGCAGGACTTCCGCTGCAACACACTGTTGGCAAGATCCCTTGACGAGCAGGATCTGTGTGCGGCGGTGTGCAGGCAGCGGCAGCGTTCGCAGAACGCGATCTCCCCAGCACCTCGGCGCTGTTTGTGTTCTCAGTCTGCATCGGCTCCCAGTCTGCATCCGGCAGGACGGGCACCCCATACTCACACACGCGCCCGAGAGGCAGCTCGCTGCAAGTATGAGTGCTTGCTTGCAGCGCGCAGACAGCTCAACAGACGCCTCTGCGCTACGTAAGTGCAGTGCACCACGACAAGCACCGTGGCTCAGCGCTGGTGCCCAGCGCCTGGGCGGCAGAGCTACTTCTGTGGCTATGCGTGCACCGTGGCACTGAGGAAAGTGGGTGAGGGCGTTTGATGCGGAACTGTGCACGGGCTGCGCACTTGCTAACGCTACCAAAGCTGCTATCTGCGCCGCGAGGTCCTGGGTCGTCGCTGGCCATTGCCGGACAAGCAGCTCATCGCCGGGAGCGTGCACTCGGCGGTGGGGCAGGCTCAATGGGAAGGCTGATGCCGGTGGTAGATCGCTATATGGCAGTGTAAGGGCAAAGTTCTGCAGCGCCTTGCCTGTGGTTCTGCACCTGAGCACCAGCAATCGTTGCTGTTGAACTCTGACGTGCAATCCAGCGCAGGGCCCCCCCAGTGTTGCGGTGATTTAGTTACATTAGCTTTTGGCTGTAATATACTGTAAATTACGGACACCCACAACCCTAGTGGTGGGTGTTACCAACTTTCGTGACGGGCGCCCTGACTCATGTCTTGCTGCCTTTTGCGCGGTTGAGCGCACACCACGGAGGACTGCCCGAGATAACATTGCATCCGGCTTGCTGCCTGCTGTCACCTCCGCCGCCTCGCACGCCTGCACACAGCTGCGCTTGCACGATGACTTTCAAGCCGCACACCGCGCTTATCACTGGCGGCGGGACTGGCATCGGCCGCGGCCTTGCCGAGGCGCTGCACGAGCGCGGCACGAAGGTCGTGATTGCCGGCCGCAGGCAGGAAGTGCTGGAGAAAGTGTGCGCGGAGAACAAGGGCATGGAGTGGGTGCTGCTGGACGTGGCAGACCCCAATAGCATCACAAAGTGCCGCGACGAGCTGGTCGCAAAGCACTCCGTCGACTGTGTTATCAATAATGCGGGCATGCAGCAGATGCATGACTTTGCGGCGGAGGAGCCCGTGGACCTGCACTTTGCAGACAAGGAGGTGTGCACGCTACGCAACCCCTCTTTTGTGTATGTGGTATTGTGTGCGCCGCTCGTGGGCCGCTTACCACACACTTACCACACAAGCCGCACTCACGCTTTACCTGTGACCTCTGTGCTCCAGCTCGGCCGCCTGGCGTCATCACATAGCTGAGCGGCCGAGCGCGCCGTGCAGATCGACATAAATATTCGTGGCCTTTTCATGATGTGCGCTGCGTGGTTGCCGCACCTGAAGAGCCAGCCCAAGGCCTGCATCGTGAACGTGTCCTCCGGCCTGGCATTCGTGCCGCTCACGCGCTGCCCTGCCTACTGCGCGACCAAGGCACGGCACCCGCAGGGCAGCGAGTTTCGGGGAGCCTGCTGAGCCACTTGACGAGTATGCTCTATACAAGTGCAACAGCCACTTGACATACATGCTTTATGCAAGTGCGACAGCCTCGCAAGCGACTGTATGCGCGTGGTGCTGTGGCCGGCTGCTATGCTTGTATCGAGAGCCGCAGTGCCCAGCTTTGAAGCAGCGCTCGGGGCGCAGGCGGCCGTGCACAGCTACACGCAGTCCTTGCGCTTCCAGCTCAAGGACACGGCTGTTAAGGTCATCGAGCTGGAGCCGCCAGCCGTGCAGACCGAGCTGCACGACTACATGGGCGCGCACGGGCGCAGCATCGGCATCACGCTGCCCGATTTTGTGCGGGAGACCATGGAGAGCCTGGATGCGGGGCTGGAGGACTTTGCCGTCGCAAACGCGAAGAACCTGCAGGGCGTGGTGGACGCCGAGCGCTTCGCCAAGGCCTTTGCCGCGACAAACAGCATCAGCGCGTGAGCGGGGCGACAGGCAGCACTAGCGCGCGGACAGTGCGGCACGGCTGGGCCGCTGCGTGGAACACGGTGCACCGCGGCCTGCGGACACGCCCGCCGGAGTGGCAGGCACAGGCCTGCAACGCAGACGGCCCAGGAGCGCGCTTCACTGTGGGAGACCTGCTCAATTGCTTTGCATAGGGTATATGGATAGGGTTAGGCTATACCCTACCCTAGCCTCAATTGCACTGCATAGGTTTGCAGAGCTTGCAGCAGGCGTGTGGAAGCCTGGCCGCAGAGCGGCGCGCGCATTGCTTGGCCCAAACAAAGGGACTTTCATGCTGTGTGGGTTGTGCACTTGCAGTGCCTCACATTGACTCATCTGTGCACCGCAGGAACGGATGTATGCTCTAAGAATGGCTGTGTATTTTATGACCAATAGTGCATTTCAAGAATGGCTGTCTACAATGAGTATAAGACATATGGTGTAGGCAGTGAGTGTGCATGCTGTGGTACAGTTTGCAATACAACATGTGATACAACACCTGACCGCGCACTTGGGAGTACGCATGTTTTAATGCGACAGTTGCATACGTGCATAACCGGCAGACGGGGGGCAGAAAGACAAGCTCATGATGTGATGTACGACGCGGTGTATGCTACGGCGGACTAATACAAGCACACGCATGTACTCACCGGCGGTGAGTCACCGCAAATACACTCGACAAAAGGTAGATAGCCGTGCTTCAGGTGCCATCGACGGTACCAAGAATGTTGGCAGTGCTATGCCAGAAACATGCACCAACCGACTTCACGCTGCAAGTATACAAGTGCCCAGCGGGCCAACAAGCCCATATGCGCTCTAGCGGAGCTGCACAGATCGTGCATAATACTTTTTACTCAAAGAATGCAAAGCCTGGTGCATGCGCACGCGCGCGCTGTCTGCACCACCGTCTTTGAAAGATTACGCTCAAATTGCAAATAAGAAGATTCTATGACCCCATCCAATCCGACCAGGAATTGCCAAGCGGGCACCCTGAATGTACCTCATGCTGCAATGTATCTTGCAATGCGCCTGCTCGCGCCTGTCAGTCAACAACCTCATGCGCGACACATTGAAAGGAGGCCGCACGCCCTCTGCGGCAAAACCCCGACCTGCGTCACTGCCTGCTACTCCGAGCATCACATAGCATACAGGGGCTCTGTGCACAGATTCGGGAAAAAAATTTCTGTGAGCTCCCAAATTTGTGCTGACAGACTGCATCAGCAGCATGTCGACAGCGAAAGAATGCGAACGGAGTGAATCCTCGTCGCACACTGCAATCTGCGCAGTGAGAAGCCAAGCAGACACAGGCGAGCTAGCTGCCTACTCGCCAGTCCCTAAGCAGCGCCGCACTCATGGCGGCGAACAGCGCCTACGCCTCCCGGTGCTACAAGAACCAGTCCCAAAAAATGATGCACGTGCACGTGTCAAGAAATATCATAGCAATATCTTTGCCAGCAGCAACGCACCCAATGCTTGCGTTTGCCTGCCGCTGTGAGGCTGCTGCACTCGCACGGCTGCGCACCGGCGCTCCCCAGCGGAACATCTGAAGGGGCTGCCGCCGCGGAGAGCTTGAACCCACAGGCCTGCTGCTACCTGCTGGCATTCCAAAACTCAGACCTGTCCAGCAGCTCTGCTACGTCGACGCTCGCGCGCCGCTCGGCGCTGCTCCTGCGGCCGCGCGCCTCGCGGCTCGACCGCCGCGACCCGCCGCTGCTGCGCCGCCGGCCGCCGCTGCTGCGCGCGCCGGCCGAGCAGCGGTGCTCGCCGCTGCTCCGGCGCTGGTCGCCGCTGCTGCGCCGCCGCTCGCCCAGCACGAGTGCAGGCGCAGCGGGGGCGTGGGGCGCCGAACGCTCAGCAATGACCCCACACGCTGCGGCCGGCTCGGTCGCCGCCGCGCTAAACCTGAGCGGCGGCGCCATGGCCGCATAGAAGCTCGTGTCGCGCTCGTAGACGGCGCGCGACGCGCGCGCACGCGCCCGGCCGCCAGCCGGGAGCGGGGCGCGCTCAAACTCGCCGCCGGCGCGGCGCTGCGGCCGCCGCGGCGCGCCCGGCTCCGCATCCTCGCCGGCCGTATCATCATCAAATTGCCGTTGCTGCGGCTCCAGCGCGAGCGCGCGTTTGCGCGGGGCCGCCGCCTGTGGCGGCACGGCCTGCACAGTCGCTTCCGCATCCTCGCCGGCCGTGTCATCGTCATCAAACTGCCGCTGCTGCGGCTCCGGCGCGGGCGCGCGCTTGTGCGGGGCCGCGGCCTGTGGCGGCAGCGCCTGCACGCTCGCCTCCGTTGCTTCTGCTGCTGGCGTGCGCGCGCCAGGCGCGTGCGTGGCGGAGACGCCGCCGCGCAGCCCGCGGCCCAGCCGGAGCAGCGACAGCACGAGGGCGCGCGGCCGCAGCCATGCGCCTCGCGCCTGGTCCTCGCCGCACTACACCATACACGGAGCGGCGTCAGGCGCCTTGGCCGGCTGTTGCTAGATGCTGGAAGCCAGACATAAGCACTAGGCAAGCCAAGCCACAAGGAGGGAGCTCACCTGCGTCATCTGGCAAGGCGGTTGGCAACACACAACTGTGTTGGACACGTCAGCGCTCCCTCAGCGCTCCCCACATCGTCGCAGAACCAGCCCTTGCGCGAGAGCTGCGCCCGAGCTGCTCGCCTCTGAAGCGCGCCGGCCTGCGCGCGCGCCACAGCGCGCCGTGAGCAACCGGCGGGAAAACCGTGGGGCTGGCAGCCACGCGCCCTTCGCCCAGGCTTGCCTCCAAGAGCGAGACGCCAGCGTGAGAACCCGCAGAGCACGCGCACACCGCAGGAAGCGGAGCGCGCACCCCTGGAGCCCTCACGCTAGCGGCGCTGCGGCACTCGCGGGGCTATGGCTGGGCGCAGCAGAGTTCAGGCTCGTCCCTCCAGTCCGGTCTCCGCAGGTCTGTGGCACGCGCAAAGAAAAAGTGGCTCTCTGGCCTAGCTAGGGTTGAGCCAGATCTGACACCCTTTCTATCTTTTTTGTAGAGTGTATCGAGCCAAGGCAATCAGATACAGATGCATCTGCATGGCATGAGGCTTTGTTGCTAACGAGAAGTTCGTTGCTTGCGTACCACATGCTGCACTAGGCGCCAGTGCAGACCATGCAGACAGCCTTAAGTGCCGCGCCTGCCTGTGCAGAGCATGGGCTCCTGTCGCGGCGGGTGCGTATCGCTGAGCAGTATGTTGTCTTCTGTCGCGTGCAGCAGGCTCAAACATCGCAAAGTTGCGTTGCAGAACCAGTAGTGTGCGCGTATGCAGGCGCCTGCAGGTGCCGGCTTTTCGGCTGCGCCAGGTACGCCTTCCGGTTGCATGGTGCAGCCTGCGCAGCCAGCGCCAAACATGTCAAAGTGTTATGCAGGATGTTGGGCAGAAGGCCCGTTGAACGCACGTCACCTTGCAAATACAGAGTGCTGCCCTCCAGGAGCGCCTGCCGTCAGGCGAACGCCTCTCGCCGGCTGCAAGCGGGCACGAGGCCGCCAGGCGGTGCATGCAAACAACGAGAAGCCGTTCTCGCCGTCCGGCATCGACGACACCGAAGGCTTCATGGACAAACTGAGCCATGACGAGCTGGAGCTGTGGCCGGACAGCGGCGGCCCGCCCACGCCGCTGCTGGCGCGCCACCCGCCGCGTGTTCGCGCGTACTCCCTGGCAGGGCCGTGTGCAGCGTCCTGGCTGTGCTGAGCGCACCGGCGAACACAGGCGCTCGCCGCTCTGGGCGCCCTGCCAGCGGCAGGGCCGCAGCCAACTTTGGGTGGACAGCACCAGCCTGCTGCTTTGTGCGGCAGCGGCTCGGCACGGCGCAAGTGCAGCCTACGCTGCCTGCCTGTCTTTGCGAAAGGCTGCGGCGCTGGCGAGGACGCCCCGGCTTCCCGCCCTTGTGGAGCGGGCGGCAGACTGCGCGCCGGGCAGTGTGCAAAGCGGGCGCCGAGCGGCGCTGAGCACGCTGAGCTGGGCGCCGGCGTCTGCTCTGCGCTCGGCGGAGCCCTGCGTGCTGCGCCCTGCAGGCCAGGGGGTGTGGGCAGCCAGCGGGTGCGCAGGATGGTCTGGAAGCCCAGGGGGCACGTCGGCATGAACCTGCTGGGAAGACCCCTGGGCAGCGCTCTGCCGTTGCGGCAGGGACCGTCCCAGCCCATGGGCGGGCGGGCACGTACAGCTTGCTGCTGTGGTGCCGGCGCCCAGCTGCGCTGCGCGCCTGCGGCAGGACGCTGGCGGGCGACGCCGTCGTCCCTTTTAGACTCGCTCAGCCTGAGCGACGCGCGCTGATGTGTGCTTCGGGCCTGCGGCAGAGGGCAGAGCGCACGTATATTTGAGGAGGGGGACGAGCTCTGGCGATTGCGCAGGCCGCGCGCTGCCGGCGCTGAGCGGGCGCTGTGCGCGCGCGCCAGGACACCGTGAACTACCCGGTGCACATAAAGAACTTCAACCTGGCGCAGCTGCGCCAGCTGTGCAAGGAGCTGCGCTCCGATATCATTCACACGGTCTCCAAGACGGGCGGTGCGCGGCACAGCGGCCCCGTGCTCCCGCGCGGGCTGCGCTGCGCCGGCGGCGCCTGGCGCCGGGGCGGGCCGTGTGTGGCCGTGCTGCGCGCGCGCCGGCTGGGGACAGACAGCGCATGTCGCAATGGCGCCTGGCAGCGCCATTTGACTTGATTCGCATGGCGGGCCGGCACACAGTGCTGCAGGCGCGCGGCCGGACGGCGCGTCTGCACAGGCGCTCATGCGTCCGGCTGCTCTTCTGGTGTGAAACGCTGGCGCTGGGGACCGTGTCAGCGGACAGCACCGCAGTCCTGGTTGCCGTCCCATGCTCGCACGCGCCGTGTCACGTATTGCGCGCAGGCCACCTGGGCGCGTCGCTGGGAGTGGTGGAGCTGACCGTGGCGCTCCACTACGTGTTCAATGCGCCGGACGACAAGGCGCGGACCTAGCCGCGGGGCGATGTATTTGCCAAAGCAACGGGCCGCGGGCGAGCCTGCAGCCTCGCGGCTCTCTCGGGCTCGCACTAGGGCACACTACAATAGGGTGTGATTTGACAGGGTAAGATAATGGGAGACCTGCACAAAGGTCAGGACACCGAGCCCAGGGCACGCATGTCCAGACTTCTTTACCCAGAAAATTTTTCCTTCGCTTGGGCTTGCAATGTAAAATTACCACGAGGGAAGGACAGAGAGTGAGAGTGCGCGGCGCGGCGCGGCCAGCGCCGCCTGCGCAGGCACCCGCCGCGCCGCCCGCAAGGCCCTGCCGCGCGCGCGCCGGCGCGCTTGCCTGACGCGCGGCGCGCGCGCAGTTTGTGTGGGACGTCGGGCACCAGGCGTACGGCCACAAGATCCTGACCGGCCGCCGGGACCGCATGCACACCATCCGGCAGACGGGCGGCCTGTCAGGTGCTGGCCCTGCTTTACCCCAACCTTCATCACGCATGAGCAAGTGCAGTGCTGGTCCCGGCTTGTCAGGTGCTGACCGCGCGCGCGCTGCGTGCCCGGCGCGGGCTGGTCGGGGCTGGCCAGGCCGGGTCTCGCACCTGCAGGGCCCATGCATGGGCGCCCTGCGCCGCCCGCTGCACGCAGGCAGCAACGCTGAGGGGAGGCGTGGCGCTGTGGTGCTCGCATGGCGCCCGTCACACGAGGCGCCTTTCCTGGGGTCGCACGTGGCTGTTGTAGATGCAAGGGCACCATGAACAATGACGTGCTTGGAGGGGATGTGTACGCTGGTTGTGACACCGGCGCTTAGAGCTCAACTGAAGAGCGGAGCTCGCGCGCCGCGCGCAGGCTTCACGAACCGCGCGGAGAGCGAGTACGACCCCTTCGGCGCGGGGCACTCGTCCACGTCGGTGTCCGCCGCGCTGGGCATGGCGGTCGCGCGCGACTTCAAGGTCCGTCCTTGCCGCAAGACGAGTGGTGCTCACGCGCGGCAGCCCCACATCTGCCCTCTCCACTGACAAGACGTGCGCTGGCTGCAGAATGCAGTAAGCGCCACAGGCGCGAAGTGTTGTCCGCGCCAGCTCTGGGGTGCGCTATGGAGTGCGTCTTGGAAGGAACCTGTAACAGCTGTGGGGTGGTACCGCGAGAGCACTCTGCTGTGTTTGCTGTGTGCAGCCGCCTGGTGCAGCGCGGCCGCCGACATGGAAGCGCAAGCGCCGCCCGTGAGCGCGCGCCGGCCGGCAGGGGCGCAAGAACCACTGCGTGGCCGTCATCGGCGACGGCGCGATCACCGGCGGCATGGCGTACGAGGCGATGAACCACGCGGGCTTCCTGGACAAGAACATGATCGTGGTGCTGAATGACAACCAGCAGGCGCGCCTTGGTCTAACCCTTCACTGTTTACCCTAACACCTTGGCCGCTTAGCCACTACACAAGGAGGGGTCGCGGCAGCTCCCATTTCCAAACACCCTTTCCTGAGGCTCGGCAGGGCTGCCTGGCGCGCCGCGCTCGGCGTGGCGGCGTGAGCCAGGCGCCTGTGCGCGCTTTGCGCCCAACCCCGAGCGCGCCGCCGAGCCTGGCGCCGCGCGCGCAGGTGTCGCTGCCGACGCAGTACAACGGCAAGAACCAGAGCCCCGTGGGCGCGCTGTCGGGCACGCTGGCGCGGCTGCAGGCCAACCGGCCGCTGCGCGAGCTGCGCGAGATCGCCAAGGGCGTCACCAAGCAGCTGCCGGACGCCATCCAGGCGCGCGCCCGCCGCCAGCGCGCCCGGACGGCATGCCCGGATAGGGCAGGGTAGGGTAGGGTGCGCATGCCGAGCCAGGCGCGCGCGGCGGGGCGCCCGGCGCCGGGCTCCCGCGAGCTTTGCATGGGCTTGGCGCCCTCGTGGCGGCCAGCGGCGGGCTCAGATGTGAGGCAGGCCGCCTGGGAAGCACGCAGCGAGCGCAGGGGCGGCAGGCTGCTGGTGCGAGCGTGTGCTGCAGCCTGGCAGCTCCAGACTGCACCAGTTTCCCGCTTGACCAGCCCGTGTGAGGTCATTGTTAAGCGCAAAGGTGTTGGCAGGTTGCGGCAGCGCAGATGCCTTTGCTTGTCGCAGGCGCGGTGCGGTGGAATGAGTGGAATGAGCACAGCAAGCACGCTCCTTCTATGACCCCTGGTGCATGCTCAAACCCTACCCTACTCGCGCAGGAGGCGACCGCGAAGATCGACGAGTACGCGCGCGGCATGATCAGCGGCAGCGGGTCCACGCTGTTCGAGGAGCTGGGCCTGTACTACATCGGCCCCGTCGACGGGCACAACCTGGACACCATCATCTCCATCCTGCAGGGTGCGCGCGCTACCCTAAACCTGGCGCTGCGCGGCTCGCCCGGCCTGCGCACTCGCATGCCTGCCTCAGGCGCCGGACAGTGGAGAGCGGTGCTGGTGTACGGCGCCTTTGCGCAGACTGAAAGGTCCCCTATTGAGTTTTTTTTTTCAGCGGCGCCGCGGGTGTTGGTCTCTGCCATGCAGTGCATGTGCGGGCGAGCACAAGGCAGGACTTCAACTGTGCAGGTGTAACGCCAGCCTCGCTTGTGGCCTGAGTCAGGCCTGGTCATCACGGTGGTAGGTTATATTTAACCTGCCATACATTCAGAAGCAGGCGTGGTCACCGTGCCCTCGCGTGCGCGCAGAGGTGAAGGCGACAGAGACCGTGGGCCCGGTGCTGATCCACATCATTACTGAGAAGGGGCGCGGCTACGTCCCAGCTGAGACCGCGTCCGACAAGATGCACGGCGTCGGCAAGTACGACATCCTGACCGGCAAGCAGATCAAGCCGAGCACCAAGGCGCGCCGCTCGCGCGCCGCACCGGCGGGCGCCCGGCAGGGAGCAGCGCCGCATGCGTGCAGCGTGCGCAAGCATCTTGCGGGAGCCCCGGCTCGCAGGTCATGGGCTGGTATGGTGCTGCAAGGCGCCGTTGCGCAGCTGTGCCAGTTGGATGTGCATGGCGTCCCGGCCGGCGTAGGCCCCTGTCCTTGGCCGGCGGCTGAGGATCCTGTGACCTCGCAACCAAGGAGTGAGATGCGTGACGCCGTGCGCACGCGGCGCGCAGACGGGCAGCTACACCAACTTCTTTGCGGACGCGCTGATCGCGGAGGCGGAGCTGGATGCGCGCGTGGTCGGCATCCATGCGGCCATGGGCGGCGGAACCGGCATGAACCGCTTCGAGAAGCGCTTCTTCGAGCGCACGTTCGACGTGGGCATCGCCGAGCAGGCGCGTGCGCGCGCGCGCCCCAAGCGCCGAGCGCTCCCGGGCGGCGCCCGCCCAAGCACCTCACTGCATTGCTTTCTGTGAGCGGCCGCGCTTGGTTGGCGCCTAGGTGGGAAGCGGTCAGCGAGATGCCTTGGGGGTAGTTAAGGGGGGTGCTTCGGCACATGGCAGTGTCGTCGAGCGCATGTATCAACGCATCTGCTTGTGGGCTATGCAGAGCGTTCACTGAGGCCCGTGGCCGTGCCAGCGCCGCTTGCACAGTGCACGCATGTGTTGAGCACGGGATGCGGCCTTGTGTGTCATTGCTTGTGTGGTGGCTGCGATGGGCGCTCGCAAGGTCACAGTGCGATGAAAAGCTGCCCGCTGCGCCGCGCCGGACATGGGTATGAGCCCTGGCACCCACCGCACTGCCTGCTGGTGCACTGAGATGGCGCGCGCGCGGCGCAGCACGCCGTGACATTTGCGGCGGGCCTGGCGAGCGAGGGCATGATCCCCGTTGCGGCCATCTACTCGTCCTTCCTGCAGCGCGGCTACGACCAGATCGTGCACGACGTCGCGCTGCAGAGCCTGCCCGGTCAGGCCCCGCGAAAAACTGCGGGCCTGGCGGTAAATGCGCATGTGGCTGGTCTGTTGTGCTCCGCGAGTGCGTCGGGTATCGCGCGTCAAAAAGCGCTGTTCACAGCTCTGCCTTGAGAATGATGAAATGCAGGGTTAGGTTTTAGCGTACCACAAAGTTTGGACAGTGTGGGGGTGCCTGCATTGGAGGCGCAGGCTAGTGGCGCCTAACCCTGGCCCTGCGCGCGGCAGTTCGCTTCGCGATGGACCGCGCGGGCATGGTCGGCGCGGACGGCGCGACGCACTGCGGCTTTGCCGACGTGACGTACATGAGCTGCCTGCCCAACATGGTCGTCATGGCGCCCAGCAATGAGGCGCGCACCCCGCCCCTGCTCCCGCTTCGCCGTTGCTGTCCCCCGCGGGGTGCCTGTACGCGTGGGTGGGCGGTCTGCGCCGTGCATATGCTGTGCGGGCGCCCGACTGCCTGTGCTAGCACATGCGAGATGTCTCAGCAGCACGTGCGAAGTGGCCTGCCCATGGGCATGCCGTCATGCAGCCACAAAACGATGCTCGCAAGCACCGGCTTCAAGCCTTGCTTGCCCAAAGGCCCTGCAGGGCGAGCAGCGCAGCGCGCGCGCGACGCCACATCCTCCACATCTGCCTGTAGCCTCCCTGAGCCTCCGCCGGGCGGCCACGCGGCGCAGGCCGAGCTGTGCAACGCGCTCGCGACCTCGATCGCCATCGACGACCGGCCGTCCTGCTTCCGCTTCCCGCGCGGCAACGGCATCGGCGTGGACCTGGCCGCGTACGGCGTCGCGCCCAACCTGAAGGGCACCGCCTGGGAGGTGCGGGGGGCTTGGGTCAAGGGTCTCATGATAGGGTGAGGGTTAGGAGCGGGTCAGGGTCTCACACGCACATGCATGTGGCGGTGCGGTGGATGGTGCTTGCTATGTGAATCGCAGCTGAGAGCAGCTGCTTGACGCTCTGTCAGACTGATGGAGCATGCGCGGCGGGCGCAGCACAAGGTGCATCGGGCCTGCATTGGTTCGCAGTACTAGATGTGTGCCCCAAGCACAATAGTCAGTGGTCACCGCGGCTGTGTCAGCCCGGCTTGTGAAGCAGAGCCTCCGGCCGCGCAGATCGGGCGCAGCGTGGTGCGGCGCGAGGGCAAGGACGTCGCGCTGCTCGCGTACGGCACGGTGACCAACGACGCGCTCAAGGCGGCCGACATGCTCGCGCGCAGCGGCGTCACTGCCACCGTGGTGGACATGCGGTGCGCGTGCTCTCACACGCATCACCTCTAGTTGGCACAGGGCCAGGATGGTAGACAGGCAGTCCTGTTGGCGCGGGCGTGCTCTTTGGACTGCAATGGATGTGTCTGGGCGCTGCAGCTGGCACCAGGCTTTCTACCTGACAGTGAATTTGGCCGGAGCACAGCCTGGCTCTGGTACCTGTCCCTGCGGCCTGCCGACGGCTTTGACGGGCGTACGCGCGCGCTCCTTCATGCGCTCTGTCTGCCATGCGTGGCCGCGCCGCTCAGGCCTGTCCCGGGCGCCCTGCGGCGGCGCCGGCGGCGCCGGTCCGCGGCGGCGCCGGCGGCCGCTGCCCCGGCGGCTGCCCCGGCAGGCGCCATGGCGTGCACCGCCGCCTCAATCGCCGCGCCCGGCGCGCGTCCGGCGAGCGCCTGGGGCAGCGCTTCCAGGGCCTGCGCGTGCGCCCGACCCAGCGCGCCCGGCGCAGGATCTGCAAGCCGCTGGACACGGCGCTGGTCCGGCGGCTGGCGCCTGGGTACCGCGCTCAGGGCGTGGGGCCTGATTTGGCGCGCCTGGGCGCAGGTTCTGCAAGCCGCTGGACACGGCACTGATCCGGCGGCTGGCGCCTGGGTACCGCGCTCAGGGCATGGGGCCTGATTTGCCGCGCCCGGGCGCAGGTTCTGCAAGCCGCTGGACACGGCACTGATCCGGCGGCTGGCGCGCGAGCACCCGGTGATGATCACCATCGAGGAGGGCGCCATTGGCGGCTTTGGCTCGCACGGTGAGCGCCCTGCTGACCCCCTTACCCGAACCCTGCTGTGCAGTGCGGCTGCCCAGGCGCCGCGCGCGCCCGGCGCAGCGGGCGACCGCGCCGCCCGCCTCGTGAAGGGCTGCGGCGCGCGCTGCGCGTCGCGTCGCGCAGAGGCAGGGGCGCCCAGCCAGCCAGTCCTCTGCCTGGTCAGGCGCGGGCAGCTGCCAGACCGCGCAGCGCATTTTGTTCCAGCGGGGTGCTGTCGCTCGGCGAACCAGTGCGCCTGGACAGCGCTGTCCACTTGCAGTAGTGCTGCAGTGTTTCGCTTGCAAACCCCCCTGCTCACTGTGCCAATGCCCGAGATCATGCAGCGGCGCCGCGCCCCTGCTGCTGCAGGGCCTGCTGGGCGGCGGGCGCCAAGTCACGCAGAGCCCTCACCAGGGTTTGTGGCCGGGGGCGCGCAGTGGCGCAGTTCCTGCTGCTGGAGGGCCTGCTGGACGGCGGGCTGAAGCTGCGGCCGATGACGCTGCCGGACCGCTTCATCGAGCACGGCTCGCAGGGCGACCAGCTGGCGGAGGCCGGCCTGACGCCCGCGCACATCGCGGCCACCGCGCTCACCACGCTCGGCCGGCGCCAGGACAGCGTGGCTATGCTGGAGGGCACCTGGGCGGCCAGCAAGGGCTAGGATAGAGTTGGGACGCCCGGGCCGGGCCGCCCGCGCCGCGCCGGATTGGCGCCAGGACAGCGCGGCCGCGCTGGGGGGCACCCGGGCGGCCAGCAAGAGCTAAGGTGGCGCCGGGGCCGGGCCGCGCGCGCCGCGCCGGGCCGGCACCAGGACAGCGTGCCGCGCCGGAGGGCTCCTGGGCGGCCAGCATGGGCTAGGGCGGTGCCCGGGCCGGGTCGTATGCGCCGTGCGTGGCCGGCGCCAGGACGGCGTGGTCGCGCGGGCAGGCACCTGGGCGGCTTTAGCAAAGGCTGAGGGAGCTGCTGGCCGTCCTTTGGCCCGGGCGACCGAGTGGCGCCCTTTGGCGTGCTCGCATCCCCCCGGCGTAAGCACATTCGGCCCTGGCGCTCGCCTTGCGGTCAGCGCTGTGCCAGGGTTACCAACCCCGAGGGCGGGGCTTGTGGTCATCTTGCGCTCTCATCCCACCCCAGCCCATGCCTGTTGCGCGCAGATGTGCTTGGTTGGGTGCTGGGCAGCGTTGCCTCGCCGGGAGGGCGGGCCATGCAGGCCAGCAGCGCAGAGGTCGGGCGATGGGGATCTAGAGTGGCACGACAAATTTACTTGGTGCCTGGCATGGAGGTGGATGGTAGGCAGGGGACTGGCCTGGGTGTCATCCAGATCAGTCAGGGTGGGGGTAAACACAGTGGCTCCTGTGCGCTCTAAGCGAACCTCCTCAGCCACAGCTGTCATCGTATGAATGCTTTGTGTCGGGAGGGGCAAAAGCTGTCGGGAGGGGCAACAGCTGGTGTGGGCCTGTGAGCGCGCGAACGTGACGTTGGAAAAAATTTAAGCTCAGTGCGGGCCGAGCGGCGCCTGGGCCGCACCCCGTGACACTCTGCGTCTTGTTTGCTGACACAGTCCTTGGCAGCCGCTCTGTGTGTCTCTGTGTGCGTCTCAGTGTAGCATTGTTTAGTGAGCCGTTGGCGGGCACATGACAACGCAGGCGCCGCTGGTACAGGGCCCGCACTAGATCCTAGCGCGACGGTCTTTGCATGCGCCGCGCCTGTGTGAACTGCAAAGCAATTTTGGCTGCAAGCCCAGCAGCATGTCTGGTGTTGCGCTGGGCGTCGGGCAGTTGCTTGTAAGCTGCAACTTTAGGCTAGGGATTCTGGGGTGTGAGCGAAGCGGTCCTTGTGCCGGCCTTGCAGCCAGTCACATGTTGAGTCGTGCAAAGTGCTCGCTACCATGGCATTGCATGACGGTTGCAGAGGCAGCATGGGCTGTGAGTGCAGCAGTGACAAGGGGTAACTCAAAGAGTGACTCCTCTTTGCACAATGTCAGACAGGCCCTCCCACTCAAAGCATTTGCAAATTGCATTTTCAGATGCACACTAGGCAGCTCCGCATACACATAGCTTGGATGTGATCAGAGTCACAGGTCAGCACAAGGCAGAATTTGCATGAGCACGGCGGCGCTGCGAGCAATGCATACCATGTGCACATGACACGGCCCGGCAAGCTCGCAGCTTTGGCTGCGTGCCTGCAGCTCGGCCTGTTCTGCGTCGCCGGCAGGACCCAGTACCGCGCTGGCGCGGACCTGACGCACTGGGTGGTCGCCGGCGGTGGCAGCGTGCGGCCCGAGCACGCTCCCGCTCGCAGCGCCTGCAGCTGGCCAGTGAGCCCGTCCCCATTGGCTCGCCCTGGACACGCAGCGCGTCACACCTGTGCGCTCGACGCAGGCCGATGTGGCCGTGGGGGAGGTGCCCGGCACGCCAGGGCTGCGCGGGGTGCTCGCAGCGCGCGCCTTTCAGCAGGATGAGACCGTTATATTGCTGCCCACCCGGCTCGCTATCGGGCTGGGCCTGCAGAGCTTCACTGCGCAGGTACCCTGGCCTGATTGTCTTGGCGCACCTGCATTGTATATAACAAGTGAGGGATGTTGTCATACGTATGTACAGAACAGACGCGGCGCCAAGACAGGCGGCTGTGCTCGCGTGCCTGGCCGACTTTCTTTTTGTGGCGGTGCTGTTCTGCAGTCGTGCGCAGCGCACTGCTCCTTGACCACCGCTGCGGGCTGGAGGCTTGCGCGTTGTGTCAGACACCACACAGGCAGGTGCCTGTCAACCGCTGTGTGCGCAGGGGCTGCTCGGCTGACACGGCACCGCCGCGCGGCCGCGCAGGAGCTGGCGGCGCGATTGCTGCGCAAGCGGCACGCCAACCGCGAGTGGGCGGCCAGCTTCGATCCGTTCTGGGCCTCGCTGCCGCCCGTGGGCGGCGTCTACGCCAAGGAGAACTGGCAGCCCGAGCACGCGGCGCCCCTGCAGGACCGCAGGCTGGTGCGTCCGCGTGTCTCTATCCTCTCCTATATTTTATAATTTTAAAATTTTACCAGCGTCTATACTTTCTTGTTAGACCGAGCCGAAGGGCAGATTCTTACGCTTTACTCACCCGTCTGCTGCTCAGTTTCTAACGCGTCCTGCGTCTGCGGCTCGGCTCAGCCTGGGGCCGCGAGGCGCGGGCGCTTGCGATCAGCCGCCCCGAGCTGCGCCCTGCTGCCGCACTGCTCGCAGGGAGCGCCTGTGGCGCAGGCTGGGCATGCAGGGCCCTGTGAGAGCCGCAGGCCTGTGCGGGGGCCCCGGGGGTGCTTGCGGTCAGCAATCCCGAGCTGCGACCTGCTGCTGCTTGCAGGGAGCGCCTCCGGCACAGGCAGGGCATGCAGTGCACTGTGCAGGGCCGCGGGCCTGCGAGCAAAGGCCAGATACCGGCTGGGGTACGCCAGCGTGGGGATCTCTGGCCATGAGAGCGTGCTGCGCGCGTGCGCAGGCGGGATATATACTGACGTCAGCGACCCTGGCGGGGATCTACCCTAACCTTGACCTAACCCTACTATTTGAGGGCAACAGGCTCGGCCGCGAGAGCCTGCTTGGGCGCAGGCGGAGTACGTGCTGACATCGGCCAACCTGACGCGCCTGGCGCACGCCGGCGCGCTGCCCTGGGACGCGCCGGACGCGCGCGCGCCGCTGGCGGCCATCGGCGTCGGCCTGGCTGAGTTCGGGCACTGGGTCGCGCTGGTGCGGGCGGGCCCGCGCCTGGCTGCAGCCTTGCATGCGTGTCTCCCTCTTGGGCTACACCAGGGGGTGCGCTGGCCGGCTGCGGGCACTGGTCTGCACGGGCGCAGCCACGGGCCGCGGCCATGGTGGCCAAGCCTGCTCGTCAGCCGGTGGCTCGTCGCCTGTTGGGCGCGTCCTTGCGGAGCCCCTTGATCTGATGCAAGGCTGTCGGCACAAAAGGACAGGGCGCCAACCCCGGCCAAGCAAGCCCCGCACTGGCTGAGCGGGGCTCTGCTGCCTGGCTCTCAGCGATCGTGATGTGCCGCACTGCTCAGGCTGCTGACCGCCGGTGCGCACTGCCTGCGCGGCAGCTGGCGTCCTACAGCCACGTGTTCCCCATGGCGGGCAGCCTGAGCGGGCGCTTCCTGCTGCCGCTGCTCACCCTGATCAACCACGACGGCGTCGCGCCAAACGTCGCGGTGGAGCGCAACGGCCCCGGCTTTCGCGCGGTCGCGCTCCGGAACATCAGTGCCGGCGCGCAGCTCACTTACAGGTTTGCGGCCGTCGTATACGTGCAGGCAGGAGCTTGCAGGGTGGTAGCGCAGGTCACGTTGGCGCAGCTTTGAGGGCTTTGTGCTAATGGTTGGTTGTGTTTCTGACTCAATGCTTTGCGCCAAGGTGCCATGCGCCGTGCCTCTTGCCTTCGGGTGGCACCACGTGTCATGCCTGCCTTATGCACCTCATGTGCCTTGGCGTACTGCCTGGTACAGAGCAACGTTATACCTTGAAAGTCCGAGTCGCCAAAACGGAGCTCCAAACAGTGCGCCCTCGCACCTGCGGCGCACGCGCACGGGGGCGCCACACAGGGCCGCGCGGCGGGCGGCAGGTACAACTGGGGCATCCAGCGCCCGGACATGTCGCTCGCCAACTACTTCTTTACGCAGCCGCTCGAGCCGCCGCTGCGCTGCGCTCTGGACCTGCCCGCCGGCGACCTAGAGGTCAAACCCCTGGTGTCACTGCTTGACCTGCCTGAGCACGTGGGTGCCGACCTGGAGGTTGACCCTCTGACGTCACTGCTTGATCTGCCTGAGCAAAGGGGTGGTGGGAGTGACTGTGTGTCGTCGTGACCGGTCTGGACTGTGTAGCGTGACTTGACGGGTTGCACATGCGCGGAGACAATGTCAAGGAGCTGTACCTGAGGCACTGCAGCCTCGGTGGCCATGTCCTACTCTTGGCCGGTTGCGGCGCGGTGCCTCAGTGTGAGCGCAGTGCAGAGCAGTGAGCATGGTCAGATGATGCGCACTGAGTTGTGGCTCGGCCGTATATGAGGTGCTGCGCCCGCAGGTGGACTTTGAGGACGCGGACGACGCGCCGTACCTGCCGCGCTCTGGCGCGGAGGCCCAGGCACGCCACCCGCGCCTCGCGACCATCCGGCATGAGTCATGCGCAGCGCAAGCATGCCGCCCTGTCCTGCTCACATCGCTGCCCTGTCCTGCTCTTATCGCTGCCCTGTCCTGCTCACATGGATGCCCGAGCCTCACAGCCGCGAGCAGGGCAAGAATGGCTGGACGAAGCGCATGTCCATGCACCTCCATGCATGTCCATGCACTTCCTAGGTCATGGTGTGCATGTACCATGCTGACACCGTGCTCACGGGCGTGCTGCCGGCTCTGCAAGCGCGGCCGAAACGAGAGCCTTACGCGTGTGCAGGCGGAGGCCAGGCGCCTGGGCGCCATCCTGGCGGCGTTCCCGACCACGCAGGCGCAGGATGAGGCCCAGCTGGACGCCGGCCTGGACGATGAGGGCCGGCCGGCCGACTGGCAGACGCGGCACGTGATCCAGTTCCGCATACAGCGCAAGCGGGCGCTGAGGTGCGGCGTGCGCCAAGCGGCCACCCGGAGTTGTGTGCAGGCTGAGTTGCGTGTTGTGCTCACGTCTGACCCCAACCTGGACCTGAGCCCCTTGATGCTGCACGCCGCCTGTCTCCAGCCTGCAAAGGTCTGTTATAGCATGCCTGCATGTGAAGCCGGATGCCTTGCCTGCTGGCAGCGACGTCTACTGAAGGTCTTACTGCTGCACAGGTGGACGATTCAGCGCCTGCAGAAGCGGCACTCGCGCGACAGGCGGCAGCTGGGACGACCTAGTCACGACAGGGATGGCACTAGCTAGGCGCTGCACCATTGTGCAGAGCATACTGTCAAAGCCATGGTCACGGTGTGTGTCAGTCGAGTCCAATCAATTTTGTGGTGTCTTGTGGCTGCATGATCATGCATTGTTCTGCAGCTGTCTGGCTGAGGATACGCGTGTGAGCATAACACACTGCGAGGCGCCTAGCTAGTGTGCAGGCGCACTCTGCTCCTTCACGCAAGGAACGTAGCATTCCTGACCAAGTCAAAACGGCCATCTGTCTGCAGCTCCCTTCCAAACCTTCCTGGCATGAAGCCTGGATGGGGCTGGAGCTCGAACCCTGGTCTCAGAAGCCTGTTTTGGCAGTGATGGTGTTCATCGCGCTGTGTGCATCTCTGACCGGCAGCGGGGCACGACGCATGGCACAGGGTGCTGCCAGCAGGCTGGCGTGCCTGCTCCGCGCAGCATGATGATTGCGCACTGGCAGGTATGGGTGCTCTTGCTTGCAGCCGGCCTGACTGCTGCGGACAGCGACGTTGCTGGCCTCAGGCTAGTGCAGTGGATCAGGGACATCAACGGCACGGTGCGCTTGTCGCGGCGTGGCTGCTGCACAGCTTCATCTTATAACATAGTTTTGGCAGGCCTGAACAGCTTCACCATCAGTGCCTGGTTGCTCTGAGCAGGCGCTATGCATGTAGGCAGACGTGACAGTCGGCGCAGTCTCTGGCACAGACGGACTGCGGGGCGTGTGTGCTGGCCGGGACTTTGCAAGAGGCGAGATTGTTGTCAGCTTTCCGCTCAAGCGAGCAGTTGGCCTGGGGATGGCCACCCAAACAGCGCAGGCGCGGACGTACAACTCACGCAATGACACAGCGGCGGCTAAAACGCGTGTGCAGCAGACAGATGTGGGAGGCTTGCATTGCCGTGTTGCACACGTGTGTGTTTGCCCACAGAACGCTTATGCTGCTGGCGGCAGGCGCGTGAGCGTGTCCACCCGAGCAAGAGGAGGTGTGCTCCGCGCGCTAAACGTGTCGAGCGGCCTGGCAGGGGCTTGCGCTGCGGCTGCTGCGCAAGCGCGCGGCGCAGCCCGACTGGTGGGCCGACAACCTGCCCTACTGGCGCTCCCTGCCGCCCGTCGGCAGCCTGTACACCAAGGAGTGCTGGCGCGCGGAGCACCTGCCGCTGCTGCAGGACTCTGCCCTGGTGCGCCGGGCAGCTGCCGCTGCTGCAGGACCCTGCTTTGGGGCGCCGAGCGCCAGCCGCACGCGCGTGCACGAGGGAGGGCACCGCACGCGCCTGCTGCAGGCTCCAGGATGCCAGGAAAACAGCTATTGATCTGACAGGCTGCCGGGCAGCTGCATGCATGTGCTGCCAAGCATTGTCCATGCCGGGCCGTGTCGCGCAGGCTGATTACATCAGCCACAACATGATGATGACCACGGCGGCGTACCATGGCGCGCTGGACCCGCAGCCCGGCCCGCTGCCCATGGCCGACGCCAACGTGACGCTCGCCGAGTTCAGGCACTGGGCCGCGCTGGCGCGCGCCCCATCCGCTGTGCTGCTGCCTGATCCCGATGCTTGTCCGCTTCGATCAGGGGCGTGCGCTTCAAAGGCGAGTTGCCGTGCAGCCATCATCGCACGTCATGTGCACGCCATGCTGCCAGCTTCCTCCGCGCGTCCGCTCTGAACAGGGGCGAGCGGTTCGTAGGCGAGTTGCCGCGCAGCCGCCACTGCACGTCGCGTGCACGCCCTACCCTAACCCTCTTGATTGCCGCACGCCCGCGGCCGCAGATCTCCAGCTACAGCTTCGTATTCCCGTTCTCGCTGGGCCTGGTCGGCCGCTACCTGCTCCCGCTGCTCGACCTCATGAACCACGACGGCGTCGCCCCCAATGTGGACGTCCGCAAGGACGTGGAGGCGGGCGTGTACCGCGCCACCGCGCTGCGCGCCATCGGGCAGGGCGAGCAGATCATGCACCGGTGCGCCGCCGCGCGCCGCAGTGCATGCGCGTCGCGCTGCGGACGCAGTCACTGCTGCAGCAGGTATTGCATACGAGGAATCTGTGCCACACGGACAGCAGGCAGAGATGCCAGGCCAAAGCAGGCATGAAAGCGGGATCGGGTCGAAGTAGCTCACGCGAAGTAGCAACCTGCAGCACCCCAAGCCGATACTTGACGGCCGCGCGTCTGTCAAGAGCACAGAGCGCCATGCACCGGCCCGCAAAGCAGGCCTCCCCGCAGCGGCGCACGCCGCGCCGCGCGCCAGGTAGCCGTTTGTGCTCACCCTACCCTAATCCTACCCACCGAGCAGGCCTGCCCGCAGCAGCCAGCCTGTGCGGCGCCCGCGCGCCAGGTACTCATACGCGCTGCAGCGGCCCGACTACGGCATCACCAACTACTTCTTCACGCAGCGCCTGGACCCGCCCCCGCGCGCGGCGCTCGACCTGCCGCCGGCCGACCTCGAGGCGCGCGCCCCGGCCCTGCATCCTTCCGGCCCTCACAGAGGCCCTTACGGAGGCCTGCTGCCCCTGCATGTGCTGGTGCGCTCGGCTGTCGCTCTGCAGTTGCCTTGCAGCCTGCTGGAAGTGGACGAGGGGCATGCATCCTGCGCACCTGCCCGCCTGCCTTCACTGCTGAGGGAGGCGCAGGCTTGCAGCAGTGTGCTTCCCCATGCGTCACTGCCAAGAGCCCCATGCCCTCCGTCCATCATGGCCAGTGCGGGCGCGCAGATGCACTTTGACGACGCCAGCGATACGCACTTTGAGCCGCAGGATGCCGCCGAAGCTCAGGCAAGCGGCCCCCATGCATCACCCTGAGCTTGCTCTAGATCACTCTGGTCCGCTCCAGCCCAGCAGCAGTGCGCTCGACATCGCTGCGGCTTGCACCAGCGTTGCTCTGGACCACTCTGGTCCGATCCAGCACAGCCAGCAGTGCGCTCGACAACGCGGTCGCTTGTACCAGCATGGCACCTGCTGCGGGGACAGGCGGAGGCCGGGCGCCTGGCGGGCCTGCTGGCCGCGTTCCCGACCAGCGAGGCCGACGACGCGGCGCTGCTGGCGCGCGGCGCGGACGAGACCGGCGCGCCGCTCGACTTCCACACGCGCCGCATCGTCGAGTTCCGGATGCGCCGCAAGCACGCGCTCTGGCGCGCCGCACCCCTCCATGCGAAGCAGCTCACGCCAAAGTAGCTCGGGTGGTGCTTCTTGGTGCTGTCCAGGCAGCGCAGGCTCTCCCTGGTTTTTTTTTTACTACATTCTCCACGATGTGTCATATAAGTGCAAGGTCACCGCGCAGGTGCACAACACCTGCTCTCATGCCTGCCCACCGTCCTTCGCAAGCAGCATCCGTGGCTGGCGGCGCGGCCTCAGGCGCGCGCGCGCGCAGGCGCGCGGTGCGGCGGCTGCACCCGGCGCACGGCGCGGCCAAGCACGTCAGCCTCGTCGCGCGGCGCCACGGCGGCGGCGCAGACCAGGGCGGCCAAGGCGGCGAGCGTGGGGCGCGGAGCGGCAGCTCTGCCGTCAGGTTAGGGCGCCCGTGAATTCTCCGTGCGTGGCGGCGGTGCTGGTGACCGAGATGCGCTGGCTGGCTGGCCCTCTGTGCGGCCAGTGCTGGTGGCGGCATTGCCAAATGCGTCCAGCGCCCGCAAGTGCCATATGGCATACTGTGTGCATGTATAAATGCATGGCAAGCGCTATCAACTTGAGTGCGAAGCGCGAATCGTGTCTCACAGCCTGTGAGCTGGATGCGGGATGCAAGCTCCTTTTTGGCATGGGTGTGCAGGCTGCACAGCGATGCTGTACGGCCACTGTATGTGATGTGGCCGGACCTCTGTATGACTTGTCCCTCTTTCCATGCCTAGTCTAGGCGCAAAGTCTACCCCTTTCGTGATCTGGCTGAGCGTGATGCAAAGGCAGCAAATTCGGGCGCACTGCCTGCTGGGCTGGTGTAGCTCAGTTGGTGCATGCAGCGCCTGCACCCCCGTTGCACGGCGTCGCCTTGTTCAACAGCATGGGCTCACACATTGTAATTGCGATGCTTTTGTTAAGCAGGCAGGCAGCGTCATTTGTTCACCCGGATGATGCTGTAGGAAAGCGGCGGTCTGACAGCAGGCGCATCACAAGCGGCGGTCTGACAGCAGGCGCATCACAAGCGCACACGACTTCCTGCATGCATGTCAAGAATCTGCTCGACATCACTGTCTTACGCACATGACTTATAAATGCTGTTACAGTTTGCATGCCAAATTCTTGCTCAACCACTACACACAGAGAAACTGGCTGCAAACAGGCCCACACAGCACGCACACACTCAGCCTCTGACATCATGCTACACAGCCAGGACAATGAGCCGCAAGGCACCGTGCTGACGCTCGCTGCTCACCTCACCTCACACCCTGCACAGCGCGATAGCGCGACACCTGCATCTCCCTCCGCGCGCCCCTTGCCTCACGCGCCCGCCTCATGCGCCGCGCGGCGCGCGAGCCAGCGCTGCAGCTCCGCGCGCGACACCACAATGCGCCCGGGGTTGCTGCCGCCGCGCCACGGCCCGCCGGCGGGCCGCACCAGCCGCGCGCCCTCCAGGTCCGACCACGCGTCGCTCGCCGCCGCCGTCGCCGTCTCAACCAGCCTCGCCGCACCATCGCCGCACCGCTGCTCGGCGTCCATGCGCGCCTCCACTGCGCCAGGCCCGTCCAGGGTCGAGGGCGCCACCCGCGGCGCCACCGCCTGCGCGGCCGCGGCCGCGCGGCCCAGCAGGTACCGAGCGGGCGGCCGGGCCAGCTGCGCGCCGGCGCCCGGCGGAGCCGCGTCCGCCGGCAGCACACGCAGCTCGTCCGCGAGCAGCCGCCGCACCACCTCGCGCAGCACCGGGCCGCCGTCCTCACTGCGCCTGCCGACACCTGGGGCGCACCGCTCAGGCGCGTCATGCGTCACACTTGCATGGGCACGACTTCAGGCCCAGCCAATACCCGGCAGGGTGTGTTTCTGTTACGTGACAGCACTGTGAGACACAGAGGGGCTGCTATACCTGTGCCGCCGCTATACGATCAGCCTCTGGTCCACCGCGCTCAGGGCGTTGGACGCATGCATGCTAAAGCGCGCTGCCGGCGGACACCGGGCATTGAGCGCCCAGAAACGACCTTAAGACCCTAAGAACCTGGCTCATGATAAGAAACCTACCGGTGATGATAGTGAGCGCGTGCGGCAGCGGCGCGCCCTGCGCGGCGCGCTCCTGCAGCGCGCGCAGCGCGCACAGCACCGCCGCGCGCGCCTCCGCGGCGCCCAGGCCGTGCAGGTCCACGCGCGCCGCATCCGGCGCCAGGCCCAAGCCCTCGGCCACCTGCGTGGTACGCACTTGTGGCACATGCCTGCCTTGGATGATTTCTTTGAAGATGACGCCTGCCTTCAGTTCGCACTCGGACACCGCTCGCGCCGCTGACGCCTGGGGCCCCCCTTGCCGCGCTTGCCCGAAAAGTAGTGTGAAAATGTATGTAGACCTATGGCTACACACCTATCCAGCCCTGCCCCACGTGCGATGCCCGGGAGGGTTCAACGGTGGGGCACGCCACGATGGGGCGGCGTGCACACAGGCATCCTCACTGCGCCAGAGTGGAACGCGCCTGGCATGCGAGGTCAGCGCAGCCGTTGCGCAGCGCAGCCTCCGCGGCCGCCGCCGTGAGCGCGCGCCACTCCGCTCCGCCCGGCCTGCCGCCTGCCAAAAGGGGAATGCGCTTGACAGTGTGCGGGTGTGCGGCTGCAGCTGCGCTGGAAACGCCCTGGTGCGCCTGCAGGCAACCACGGCGCGAAGGACGCAGACCACGTTGCATCCGGCCGGCGGGCGCACATACGCCCGACAGCAAGCGTCTACACACCAGCTGGGAGGGTTAGGGTTTGTTCAGCGCACGCCTGTCCACTGGAGCACAGGGGACCCAGGCGCGCGATGCAAGGACTGCGTTACACTGACAGGCGGAGCGGAGGCGCCAGCGCCGCGCGCGCTGGCAGCGACAGGGGCGCGCCCGCGCGCCGCAGGTCGGCGCACACGTGCAGCGCCTCGGCCAGCCGCCCATGCTCGCGCAGGAGGCGCATTGCCTCGCGGTAGGTCACCTCGTCGGGGCGCTGCCAGCGCGGGCCGTCCACCTGCGCGCGGGCCCGCGCTCCGCTGGCCTCTCGCTGTGAGGGGCCGCTGGGCTGCACACGGCGCACGGCAGCGGTGTGCACCGGCCATCCCCAGAAACCCTGGTCGCCTTTTTGCGCGCAATAACCCTACACCCTGCCCTCTCCACACATGCACCGCGTGAAGGGCGTCCGACCCATGCCATACGCATGCCATGACCCATGCCATAGTGCAGCATCTGCCCATCTATCTGCCAGCGCCTCGCCGCCGTGTCCACCCCGGCTGTGCCCTGCTGCGCGCTGCTGCAAGGCCTGCAGTCGGAGGTCTGCAGAAGCATCTGGGGCGGTGCAAGTCAAGACACCCAGCGCCTCGCCGACCAGGCCACCCGCGCCCAGCGCGCCCATGAACCCTACACCCTACCCTATCAACTTGCATTGTGCGACGCGGGCGCGCGCCATGCCACGGAAGACGCCCAGTGCCTCGTCGACCAGGCCGCCCGCGCCCAGCGCGCGGATGAGCGCCGTGAGCGTCGTGGTGTCGCCGCGCACGCCGTCGGCGGCCATCGCCTGCACGGCCGCGGCACGAGGGCGCCTCACAGGTGCTTGCAGGCTTTGGTATCAGCACCAATTGCTCCGCCATGGGTCATGCGTGTGCTTAGCGCGCCCGCGGGCGCGCAGCGCTGCTGCACACAACCCGTGACAGTCCACAGCTGCACACAGCTGTGCGACACGCAGGACACACGCGCGCCGCGGCCAACCTGCTCGTCCCGTCCAGCTGAAGGCGCAGTAAGAAGCAAAAGGTTAACAGCAAACTCCAGCACCGGACGGCATGAAGGCCAGGGCCAGAGCTCTGCCGCGCCCCGGCCGTCCGGCACGCAAGGGACGGACAGCAGCTAGTGCAGGATCCCCTGGTGCAGGCGCAAAAGAAGCGACGCGCTCCGTCTCTGCTACCATCCTGTTGTGACTGCGTCAGGCTCTGTCCAGCGTCGAGCCTACCCCACCACCGCCTCTGCATTGGAGACCCAAGCAGGGCGCGCGGCCGCACCGCCTGCAGCTGCTGCGCGGCGGCGCCCTGGCCGGCCTGCGCGGCCAGCGCGAACAGCATGCGGTACACGGCCGCGTCGGGCGCATGGCCCGCGCCGCGCGCCTCGGCCAGCAGGCCCAGCGCGGCGTCCAGCGCGGCCGGCCGCAGCGAGCCGCCGCGCGGCGCGCGCAGCGCGCCCAGCGCCTGCGTGTACGCGTCCAGGCCCGGGCGCATGCCTGGGCGCGGCGGGCGCGCATCAGGTACCCTACCCTACCTGACCCTACCTAGAGGGCGCCGTGTTACACAGGGCAATCTTGCCCAGCGCTTGTGTCGCCACTGCAGCTCGAATGCCTCCATGATGGATGCCAGGCGAGCACACGCCTGCCGCCGCAACGCCGGCGCAGGCAGCAGCGGCCCGGGCTGCGCGCGCCCCGCACCGGCCGCGCGCGCCTCGGCCAGCAACGCCAGCGCGCGCTCGCCCTGCAGCGCTGCACGGCAGGCGCCGAGCAGTGCGCCGAGCGCGCCGGGCGTGCGCTCGACGCCTGCCCCTGCCATGCGCCGCCACAGCGCGACCGCCGCCTCCACCTGTGCCCCACGCGCTTTCTGGGGTTGAGAGCTCCCTGTTCCCTACCATGGTCGACAGTACTAGACAGACTGCGAGGACGCACACATCGACACATGGCGGTGCCGAGTCACTGCACTGGCAGAGTCTGCTCCGCAGCAGCGCCTCTGGCTTGCGCAGGTGAGCAGCCGGCCGCGCGTCAGACAGGCACGTGCTGCGCGGCAGGCTTGAACCAAGCGTAACCCTGCATGCGCTGTCGCAGGAGCGCTCTGCAGCGAGAGCGCTGTGAGCGGCGGGCCGCAACGCGCGCCGCGCCTGCCCAGCGCGCCCGCACGCGACCATCAGCGACGCCCACACGCGCGGGCTCGGCGCCGCACCCTCATCCAGCGCATCCTGCAGCACCTGCGGCGCCGCCGGCGGACCGGTGTCACCCCGCGCGCCCCTGCCACGCGGGCGCGCGCGCTGCCCCACGTCCGTGCTATCGCGCAGGCCCTGGCTCCGGGCGGTGCGCGTGCCTGCCCAGGCGGCAAGAGCTGCTGGCGCGAGCCGCCCGAGCGCCGCGCGCAGCAGCGCCCGCCGGGCGCCTCTGCACGCTGCACCCC
>JAABUJ010000117.1_pt1 | contig 177765 bp, 177 predicted proteins | sample 5559131 | NCBI WGS metagenome assembly JAABUJ01 (sample SAMN10711875, study PRJNA513366) | rock metagenome | isolation source: Antarctica rocks | place: Antarctica: Victoria Land, Mt New Zealand nord | collected 2016-01-07
AGGCCGCGAAACGACGCGCTCGCGGATACCGCACCAACCGCAACTTCATCACGATGATCTACCTCATCGTCGCCAAACTGAACGCTGGGCCAGTGATCGCTTGACCCACCCAAACCGTGGAGGAGCCTGAACTTGTCGTAGAAGACCCGGTCTTCGGGTACGCCCTTCTGCACCAACAGTCCGATGGCGGCGTCGACCATCGGAGGGGGGCCGCACAGGTATGCGTCCACCTCGCTCAGCTTGTCCTCGCACCGGGCCACCACATCGGTGATCAGCCCGCGCTCCCCGTCCCATTCCTCGTCCTCACCGACGTCGGACAGCGCCGGCACGAAGCGGAACTTCTCGAGGCGCTGCTCGAGCTCGGCGAGCTCGTCCAGGTGAAAGAGATCCTGGGGGCCGCGGGCCCCGTAGTAATAGACCGCCGGACGATCCACGCCCTTGTCGGCCATCGATCGCAGCAGCGCCAGGATCGGAGCCATGCCCGCCCCACCACCGATGAACAGCAGCGGCCGGTCGGACTTCTCGCGCAGCGTGAACACCCCGAATGGCCCGGTCACCTCGAGCTCGTGTCCCTCCTGCAGCGATCCGCTCGAGAGCAGGCTGGAGAACTTGCCGTCGGGATAGACCTTGATCATGAACTCGAGCTCCCCACCGGGCAGGTTGGCCATCGAAAACGACCGCACCTCCTCGCTGTCGGGGATGCGCAGGTCCATGTACTGACCCGGCTTGAACTCGAGCGCGTCTCCGCTCAGGACCAGGCGCTGGGTGTCATGGGTCAGCGCTTCGAGCGCCTGCACGCGCATCTGCTTGGTCTGCAGGGCGACGCCGCTGCGCAGCACCGCGCTGTCGGTCGCCTCCGCGCACAAGCTGCGTTTCGGCCAGGACATCATCCTCTACAACCTCGAGCTCATTGATCAGGTCGAGGACTTCGACGGCCAGGCGCACAAGGACGCGTGGGCCAACGACCCGATCTGGCAGGGCGTGCGCGAGAACGTCGAGAAGCTCACCGCGATCCGGGACTGGGCGGAGGCCTTCTTCGCCGCCACGATCGTGTTCGAGCCGCTGGTCGGAGGGCTGTTCCGCTCAGAGTTCATCATGCAGGTGGCCGCTCTCCAGGGCGACTTCGTTACGCCGACGCTGATGGGCGCCGGCGAGTCCGACACCGCGCGTGACCTGCGGGTCGCCCGCAGGCTGTTCGGAATGCTGTCCGCAGACGAGCAGCACGGCGAGGCCAACCGAGCGACGATGCAGTCCTGGCTGGAGACGTGGACGCCGGTCAGTCTCGCGGCGGCCCGGACGCTGCAACCGATCTGGTCACAGCCGGGTGAGAAGGTGATCCGGTTCGAGGAGTCCCTCGACCATTCTCGGCGGCGCTTCCAGGAAGTCCTCGCCGACCTCAACCTCGACGCGAAGGAGCTCGACCGATGAGTCCCGATGACCGCTTCAAGTACGACCGCACGTCTTCGAACCGCGCCGGCGTCACCCTGATGAACAATCAGGTCGGCTACGTGGTCGCGGATGTGATGCGGGGTAAGCCCGGGGTCACGGTGGAGGTGCTCCCCTCGATGATCCGAATCGACGGCGACAACAAGTTCGAGATCGACTACGAGGAGTGCGCCGAGGCGCTGGGCTGGGACGACTTCGGCAACGACGACTTCGAGGAGATCATGTCGACCCACTACGGGCGGATGGTCGTGCTCGACGACCGGATCATCATGTTCGCCAACCCCGAAGACGCGGCTGAGTACATCAGCTTCGACCTCAAGGCGACGAGCTAGGTAGGGAGGACAGACATGTACGAGCACAACGGCGAGAAGTACTTCATCGTCGACAGCCACATCCACTTCTGGGACGCGAGCCCGGAGAACTGGGTCAAGGGGCAGGAGGAGTACGCCAAGGGGTGGATCGAGTGCTTCCACGCCTACATGAGCCTCGGCCCCCCCGAGACCCACTGGCCGATCGAGAAGTTCATGAAGTACTCCGAGGAGGACTTCGTCTCCGATGTCTTCGAGGCCGGCGGCGTCGATGTCGGCATCTTCCAGTCCACCTACCTGAAGGAGTGGTACGCGGAGGGCTTCAACACGATCGAGCGCAACGCCAGGCTGGCCGAGAAGTACCCGGGCAAGCTGATCGTCAATGGCCGGTTTGACCCTCGCGAAGGCGAGGCGGGACTGCGGCAGCTCGAGGAGGACGCCAAGCGCTACCACCTGCAGGGCGTCAAGCTATACACCGCCGAATGGCGGGACGGCTCGCGCGGGTGGACGCTGGCCGACGAGGAGTGCAAGCCCTTCTATGAGAAGTGCAAGGAGCTTGGGATCAAGAACCTCCACGTCCACAAGGGGCCGACGATCTGGCCGTTGGACAAGGACGCCTTCGACGTCAAGGACGTCGATCACGCGGCGACTGACAACACCGAGCTCAACTTCATCGTCGAGCACGTGGGGCTGCCGCGGATCGAGGACTTCTGCTTCATGGCGACGCAGGAGCCCAACGTCTACGCCGGGTTGTCGGTGGCGCTCGGCGGCCTGATGTTCGCCCGTCCGCGGTTCTTCTCCAAGGTGATGGGCGAGCTGCTGTTCTGGGTCGGCGAGGACAAGATGCTGTTCGGCTCCGACTACGGAATCTGGGAGCCCAAGTGGCAGATCGAGGGCCTGCTGAACTGGGACTATCCCGACGACCAGTACTCCGACTACCCGCGGGTCAGCGACGCCACCAGGCGCAAGATCCTCGGGCTCAACGCGGCCAAGCTCTACGGCATCGACGTGCCGAAGGAGCTGCGCCTTCCCGAGGAGGCCGGGACTCCCGGTGCGAGGGAGGACGCGGAGCTGGTCGAGTCGGCATGACTCAGGGGCCGCGGCCAGACGACGACGGGCCGCGGCCACACGACGACCGGCGGCGGCCAGACCGTATGACCGCCAGCCGGGAACGCGTCCTCGCGGCCCTGGATGGGGTGATCGATCCCGAGCTCGACGAGCCGATCACGACGCTTCGGTTCGTCAGCTCGGTGGAGATCGATTCCGATGGCGACGTGGCGATCGCACTGCGGCTTCCAACCCCGCAGTGCGCCCCCAACTTCGCCTTCCTGATGGCGGCCGACGCCCGCAACGCCGTACACCGGCTGCCGGGAGTGCGACAGGTGACCGTGCGCCTGGAGGAGCACTACACGGGCGCGGAGATCAACGCCGCGCTCGGACGGGGAGAGGGCTTCACGGCGGCCTTTCCCGGCGAGACCGTCGATGACGACCTCGGCGCGCTGCGCCAGCTGTTTCAGCGCAAGGCGCTGATCGCGCGCCAGGCGAAGGTGTGCGAGGCGCTGCTCTGCGCCGGGGCCACCGTCGAGCAGGTGATCGCACGCCGGGTGGGCGAGCTGCCGGACAGCCCTGAGGCCCGGCGCAGCCTGCAGCTGCGCGCGGCCCTGGGCCTCAGCAGCGCCGCTGACGCGCCGGGCTTCGTGCTGCCCAACGGTGAGCCGCTGGCCGCCGACCAGCTGCAGCGCTGGCTGCGGATGGCGCGCCTGGTGGCAACCAGCCTGGAGGCCAACGGGGCCATCTGCCGTTCGCTACTGCAAGTCCGCCACGACCTGGCGGCCGACCCCGAGGAGGTGGCCGGATGAAGGCCGCGAGGCTACACGCCTACCACGACCCGCTCGAGCTCGAGAGCATCTCAGAGCCCGAGCTCGAAGGTCCGCTCGACGTGATCGTGCGGATCGGCGCGGCCGGGCTGTGCCGCACCGACCTGCACATTCAGGAAGGGCAGTGGGCCGAGAAGTCAGAGGTGACGCTGCCCTACACGCCCGGTCACGAGAACTCCGGCTGGGTACAGGAGGTCGGCGGTGCGGTCACCAACGTGGCCGTCGGCGACACCGTGATCGTGCACCCGTTCATCTCCTGCGGCCTGTGCCTGCCCTGCCGCGTCGGAGATGACATGCACTGCCTCAATGGGTCGTTTCCGGGCATCAACCGCGACGGCGGCTTCGCCGATCTGCTCAAGACCTCCGCCCGCTCGGTGGTCAAGCTCGACCCGAGCCTCGAGCCCAAGGACATCGCCGCCCTGGCCGACGCCGGCCTGACCGCGATCCACGCGATCAAGAAGGCGATTCCGGTCCTCACCGCAGGCACCCGCGCGGTGGTGATCGGCGCCGGGGGCCTCGGTCACATCGGGATCCAGTGCCTCAAGGCGCTGACCCCGGCGAAGATCATCGTCATCGATCCGTCTGACCCCGCTCTGGCGCTGGCCGGCGAGATGGGGGCCGACCACACCGTCAAGGTGGACGGCAGCCACGTCGACACCGTGAAGCAGATGACCGACGGCCTCGGAGCCGAGGCGATCATCGACTTCGTCGGCGAGAAGGGCGCGATCGAGGACGGGATCGCGATGGTCCGCGACGGCGGCTTCTACTACGTGATCGGCTACGGCGAGAACATCGACATCCCGACGATCGACGTGATCTCGCGCGAGATCTCGTTCATCGGGAACCTGGTCGGGACCTACGCCGACCTGCAGGAGCTGATGACCCTGACGGCGCAGGGGAAGGTCACCCTGCACACCTCCACCTACCCGCTGGACGCGATCAACGACGCGATGGCCGACCTCGACGGCGGGCGGCTGCAGGGCCGCGGGATCCTGATCCCCGCCGGTACCTAGTCCGACAACCAGTTCGTCCACTCGACAGGAGCTCTGAAAATCGCTACGTGGGAAAAATTCTCTACTTCAATCACGAGGCCCGGCTGCTGTTGCAGGCCGGCGTCGACGAGCTCGCCAACACGGTCAAGGTGACCCTCGGGCCCAAGGGCCGCAACGTCGTGCTCGAACGGCTCACCGGGGCACCGACGATCACCAACGACGGGGTTTCGATCGCCCGCGAGATCGAGCTCTCGAACCCGTATAAGAACATGGGCGCCCAACTGGTCCGCGAGGTCGCCAACAAGACCAGCGATCTGACCGGCGACGGGACCACGACGGCGACACTGCTCGCGCAGGCGATCATCCGCGAGGGGATGCGGGCGCTGGAGGAGGGGGCCAACCCGATGCTGCTCCGGCGCGGGATCGAGGACGCGACCGAGCTGGTGGTGGCCCAGCTGCGCCGGGGCGCCCGAGAGGTCTCGGGCGAGGAGGGCCTGTCTCACGTGGCCACGATCGCCGCCAAGGAGGACGAGCGGATCGGGGTCGCCGTGGCCAAGGCGCTGTATCGCGTCGGCCCCGAGGGCGTAGTGACGATCGAGGAGTCACCCGGCCCCGGGATCACGGTCGAGTTCGTGGAGGGGATGCACGTCGAGAACGGCCACTTCTCGCCGTACCTGATCCAGGACACCCAGCGGATGGAAAGCGTGTTCGACGACCCCCACATCCTGCTGACCAACAAGTCGATCACCCACATGCAGGACCTGATGCCGACGCTCGACGCGGTGATGAAGTCCCCGCGGCCGCTGCTGATCTTCGCCGAGAAGGTCGAGGGGGCGGCGCTTGGCCTGCTGGTCCAGAACAACCAGCACGGGACGCTGCGGACGGTCGTGGTCCGCGCGCCGGGCTTCGGTCACCGGCGGATCGCCCACCTGCACGACCTGGCGGCCTTCACCGGCGGGCAGGTGATCACCGAGGAGGCCGGCCTGACGATGCAGAACGTCAAGCCCGAGAGCTTCGGGACCGCACGCCGGGTGGTGATCACCCAGGACGCCACCGTGCTGGTGGAGGGCGGCGGCAGCGCCGAGGGGATCGAGGCGCGCCTCTCCCAGATCCGGATCGAGCTCGACCGCGCCACCCAGGACACCGACATCGAGGTTCTGCGCGAGCGTCTGGCCAAGCTGTCCAGCAGCCTGGCGGTGATCCGCGTCGGCGCGGCGACCGGGCCGGCGCTCAAGGACAAGCTCCGCCGCACCGAGGGCGCCCTGGCCGCCGCGCGGGCCGCGGTCAGCGAGGGGATCGTCGCGGGCGGCGGCACCGCGCTGCTGCGGGCGGCCGCGGCGCTGGACGACACCGGGCTGGAAGGCGACTACCTGCGCGGCGCCGGAGTGATCCGCGACGTGCTGGCCGAGCCCCTGTTCTGGGTGGCCACCAACGCTGGCTACGACGGGCAGGCGGTGATCGACCAGATCCGGGCGATGCCCGATGGGCACGGCCTCAATGCGCTTACCGGATCTTTCGGTGACCTGTTCGAGGACGGCGTGATCGACCCCCTGCGGGTCACCCGGTTGACGATCGAGCACGCCGCCTCGGTCGCCGCGCTGATGCTGACCACCGAGGCGCTGGTGGCCGAGGAGCTGATCGCGCAGCCCGGGGCCGTGATCGCGCCCGGATTCGGGGATCTGGCCGAGGGACTGGCGCGGCCGTCCTCGCCGGTCTAGGGGGAATCGCCCGGGGCGACTACCCAAGGACGTGCGCGAGCAGGTTGCGCGTCATCTTCACGACCGGGTGCTCAGGGGCTCGCGGCGCGTCGGGTGAGGCACTCGGGACCGGCTCGAGGCCGAGCTCCCAGCCCAGCGTGCCGGTGTCGAACACGATCGCCCCCGAAGCGGCGGTGTAGAGCGTCGTCTCGGCCAGACCGGCGCCCGCGCCGGGGGTCGCCGCGCCCGGGATCGCCGGGCCCGCCGTCGGCTTGCCGCCCTCAGGGCTCGATTGGCTCAGGCACGGCGCCGATCCGGAGCCGACCAGCTTGGTCTGAGGCCAGCTGAACCTGGTCCGCTGATCCAGCTCATAGCCGACGATCCCCGGGATCCGCTCAAAGCGGGTGATCCCGGTGCCGGCGAACAGCCACCGGGGCCGCAGCGTCGGCGCCGGAGCCCAGGCGTAATAGCGGTAGGTTGGGGGTCCGGGCGCCGCCAGGCGAGGCGTGATGCAGCCGAGGTACGCCGAGCCGGCCAGTCTCGCTCCGCCATCTGAGAACGCGCCGGCGCGTTCTGAGCGATGGCGATCACGCGCTCCGTACTGCTTGTAGGCGATGATCGACTGATCCGGTGCGCGGGCCTGGCTCGCCGCCGCCGAGGCGGACGTGTAGCGCACGCGCCAGGCCAGGGTGTCAGAGCCGAAGAACAGCAGGCTGGTCCCGCGGTGCAGCGCGTGGGCAAACGCTTGCTCCTGGCGCTGGGACCAGTACTCGGAGTGCCCGAAATCGATCAGCCCGCGGTGACCGCTCAGCTGGCCGGGATCTGAGTCCACCGACTCGCTGGTCGTGTAGGAGACCGGGTAGCCGTAGCGCTCGAGGAAGCGGATCATCGCGACATCGCGGGCGAAGAACTGGCCGGCGCCGGTGATGCTCCCGTACGGACGGTCATAGGAGACGGCGACCCCCTGTGTCGTGCCGGTCAGCTCGACGACGTCCCCGCCGGGGTACAGGCTGTCGCCACCCCAGGCGTTATACGCCTCATAGGTCGAGGTCGGCAGCTGGGCCAGCAGCGGCTGCGGGCGGCTCGCCCTGACCACGAACAGGCAGTCGCTCTCGCCGGTCCGAGCCGACAGCTTGACGATGTACACGCCGCTCGGCAAGGCCGAGGGGATCGTGAAGCTGAGCGCCGGGTGCCAGCCGCATTCGGTCAGGCCGGTCTCGAAACGATGCGTGCAAGCGGGCTGGCGGACCGCCGGCAGCCGCCCGCTCACCAGTACCTCGCGGCCGCCGGTCCCGTGATACCAGCCCATCCGGAAGATCCGGATCCGCAACTGCCGGGCCCGCGGGGCGCTGACGTAGATGCGCTCGGTCTGCCCGGGCGCCACCGCTTGGCGCGCGACATAGCCGATCACCGCCCCGTGCGCCAGGCCGCCGACGTCGGCCGCCGGCCCGGGCAGCCGCCAGGCGCGCGTTCCGCGCGCCCGGTTCTCGGCGGCGATTCCCGGCTGGACCCCGGCTGTCGAGACCAGCCAGCGGTAACTTGGGTGGAGCCGAGGGACGATGAGGCCCCCGTGGGCAACGGCCCGGGCACGCTTTGGACGGCTGCCGGCGCCGCCGCAGCCGGCGATCATGAGTGCGAGCAGCACCGCCGTCACGGCCGGCAGAGCTGATCGGATCATCGCGGACGGGCGGGCCTGGATTCCGGCACCGCGACCTATCCTACGCCCAGCACCTGCAGGCCCCGCTCGATCGTCGGCGCCAGCGTCTGCGCCGCCCGCTCCAGGGTCGGGTCCGGTTGGGACGAGCGCCGGTTGCGCTTGGCCAGAGCCGACAACGTCGAGGCGAGCTTGTAATAGCCGGAGGCGACAAACCAGTTCAGCTCAGTGCTCGAATTCGGCCGCACCGCCTCGTAGGCGGCCACCAGCGCATCCCCGGCGGGCATCGCGCTGGCGGCGGCCTGATTGGCGGCGTCGCGGCCGGTGGCGCGCTCGAGCATCGGGTCGCAGAACACGACCAGCCAGGCGAGATCGGTGCGCGGGTCACCGACCGACCACAGCTCCCAATCGATGACCGCCCGCAGCTGGTCACCGGCGAACAAAAGGTTGCCCAGACGGTAATCGCCGTGGGTGATCCGCGGCGCGACGGCGGCGGGAAGCTTCGCCTCCAGGCCCTGCAACAGCCGGCGCTCGTCGCCGCGCAGGTCGTCGGAGACCGTCTCAAACAGCCGCCCCCAACGCTCGAGCTCCTGGCTGACGCTCAGCTCCGGCTCAACGCCCAGCCCCACCGACGCCGGCACCGGGGCGTGCAGGTGGGCGAGCATCGTCGCCGCCCCCGACGCCCGCCGCCATACGACCTCGGGCTCGGGAGGCGCCGCGGCCGCGTCCCATTTCGGCTCGTAGGTCTCGCCGGCCACGAACTCCATCACGAACAGCGGTGGCGATCCGTCCTGCTCGCCCAGCACTTCGGGGACCCTGACGCCGGGGACATCCGCCAGCGCCCGCAGCAGCCTGGCCTGGCGCAGGACGTCCCGGTTGCGCACCGGCGCCAAACCGGGCGGCGCCACCTTGACCACGACGCGCCGGCCCCAGCGATCGGGATCTTTGACGTCGGCCGCGCCACGCGCGCCCGTCAACCACGCGGCAAAGGTCAAGCTCGAGATCCCCCCGGGGAGCGGCTCGAGCTCGCTCAGCCGCGCCCCCGGCCATCGCTCGCCGACCGCCGCGGCAGCGCGCTTTCGCAGCTGGACCAAATCGGCTACCGCCGCGGCGGTCAAGACGGCGGTCGGTCGCGGAGCACGCTGCGCGTCACCGACAGCGAATTGAGCGACTGACCGCCGTCGATCAGCAGCTCCTGGCCGGTCACGCTGCCGGCCGCCGGCGAGGCGAAGAACGCCACCGCCTCGGCGATCTCGGCCGGAGTGACCATCCTTTTGGTGGGGATCCGCTCCAGCCATGCGTCGATGATCCCCGGCTCCATCGCGAGCACGCCGGCGCTGCTCACCAATCCGGGCAGGATCGCGTTGGCGGTGATGCCGAGGCCCGCGTTCTCGGCGGCGATCGTCTTGACCATCCCCAGCAGCCCCGCCTTGCTCGCGCTATAGGCGACCTGGGCCGGCATGCCGTAACCGGCGGCGATGCTGGACATCACGACCAGGCGCCCGAAGCGCCGCTCGCGCATTCCGAGCAGGCACGCCTGAGCGATCCGGAAGCTGCCGGTCAGATTGACGTCCAGGTCACGCTGCCAGCGGCCCAGGTCGATCGAGTGCGCGGCCCCGAAGATCGTCGGCAGTCCGGCGTTGGCCACACACACGTCGATGTCGTGCAGCGGCGGCAGGTCGTCGGATACGACGTCGACCTGGAACGTACAGCCGGGCTCGACGTCGAGCGTGACGACGTCCAGCCCGTCTGCGGCAAGGCGAGTGGCGATCGCCGCGCCGATGCCCCCCGGGCGGGCCGCCCCGGTGACCAGCGCCTTGTGTGGCCGGCCCTCCATGCTGATACCAGCCCGCTCGGTCACGCGCGCCGGCTCAGGCCATCGTCAGGCCGCCGCTCACCGAGAGCGTCTGGCCGGTGATGTAGCCGGCGTCCTCGCCGGCGAAGAACCGGACCGCCGCGGCGACGTCATCGGGCTGGCCCAGCCGCTTCATCGGGACCGCCCGGGCGAGACGCTCAAGCACCTTGTCGGCGTCCTGATGCGCGGCGGCGACGTCCTGGAGCATCTCGGTGTCGGTCGGTCCCGGACACACGATGTTGGCCGTCACGCCCGCCCGCGCCGTCTCGCGCGCCAACGTCTTGGTGAACGAGATGATCGCGCCCTTCGCCCCGGCGTAGACTGACTCGAGCGATGAGCCGACGCGGCCCGCGTCCGAGCTGATGTTGACGATCCGACCCCAGCGGCGCTCGATCATCGCCGGCAGCAGCGCGTGGGTCAGCCGCATGCCGCCCTTGAAGTTGACCTCCAGTACCTCCTGCCAGAACTCCTCGTCGGTGTCCACGAACGGCTTGAGCTCATCCCACCCCGCGACATTGACCAGCACGTCGATGTCCCCGCACCACTCCCGGGCGACCTGGACGCCGTCGGCCACGCTGATCGGGTCGCGGACGTCCAACCCGACGGCCAGGCTCCGGCCTCCCGCTGCCTCGATCGCGCTCGCGTTGTCGATCGCCTGCTCGGTCCGGATGTCGGCGATCACCACCTTGAGGCCGTCGTGGGCCAGTCCGCGGGCGATCGCGGCGCCGATCCCCCGGGCGCCGCCCGTGACCAGCGCCGCGCGCGAATCCGGGGCGGAGGTCAGATCCGAGCTGGTTGACATGGCCACGGCACGATACCGGCGAGACCGCCGGTCGCGACGGTCGGCCCGAGCGGCCGGGCTACTCGGGCACCGGCGCCCGGTCTGTCCGGTCAGGGGCCAAGGCGATTGGGTCGCTGACCGGGAGCGGGACAGGTCCGCAGGCCCGGCCACGATCAGCATCCGGACCGGCGTCGACCGCGGGTCCAGCCAGTTTGACCATCCAGGTCGTGTAGATCCACGCCCACCAGACGACCAACAGCAGGAAGGCCATGTGCCAACGCGCGGTCCAGCTCAGGTGGGTCAGCAGCAGATGCGACAGCTGAGTGACCGCGAGCACGTAGACCAGATCGAAGAACAGCTCGAGAGTGGTGGTGTCCTGGGCACCGTCACCACGGGCTCGCAGCTGGCGGGGGCGGTGGGCGCAAGCGACGGGCCGGCCGCGCTCACGAGGCTCGGTCAGTCATCGGCGATCCCCCTGGCTCTCAGCTCCTCGCGGGCCGACGCGGTCTTCTCTAGATCCTCCAGTCCCATCGCTCGCAGTACGGCGGGTGCCTTGGAGAACTGGACCTCGCGGTAGTCGACGATCTCGAGCTGGTTGCCGGAGGGGTCACGGACGCGCAGGGAGCCCTCGGTGGCGACCTCCTCGCCACCCTCGAGCAGCGCCGCCCGCAGCGCCTCCTTGTCTGACACCACCAGACCGACATGGCGGCCGCGATCCGGCGTCTCCGCGGCGGCCTCGGTGAGCGCGAGGAACTGATCGCCGAGGTCGATCCACGCCATCTTGGGGTGGCGCCCGCGCAGGGTGAGCTCGAAGTAGCGCTGATACCAGTCCAGCGCCTGATCGAGGTCTGACACCTCGAACGCGATGTGGTTGACCCCGACCGCCCGCACGCCCATGACTGCCTCCCGGAAAGGTTGTTGCAACGCGCTGCAACCATAATCGCTGTCCATGAGGACCCCGGCTTCTAGCCGGAGAGGCGGCGGCGAAACCTGGTCGATCTCCCAAACTGCCAACTCGACTTCCAGTTTGGGCTTTGGACCATGGCTGACCGGTTCAATATCCCAGATTGCCCAGCCCAAAGATGGTTTGGGATCTGGAACAGGTTCACGGTGGTGGCGGGCGCTGGGCCGTAAATCGGGACCAGCACATCGGCGTGCCACCGGCCCGGAGAGATCACCCGGTGAACACCAGCTGACCGTGGTCTCGGGGCGGCCCGCCTACTGCACGCGGGCGGCACCTGCGCCCAGGAGTGCTCGCTGGAGAAGCGGTCACGGCCGAACAGCACCCTCGGAGGGTCGCTCAACTGACCGCCGCCAGGAGGTCGGTCACCGCGTTCGCCGCCAGCTCGCGCAGCTCGTCGTCGGTGCGGTCCTGGACCGGGTGAGTGACCAGCACACATCGCAGCTCGGGCTGGCCGAGCAGCGCCGACTGCTGGGCGGCCGCGTCCCGGAACACGCTCGATGCCGTCAGCACGGCCGAGGTTCCCAGCGCCTCGATCTCCATCACGTCCTGCAGACCGCAGGACACGCAGGACCCTCAGTCAGCGAGCGCCTCGATCACCGCATCGCAGCGCGAGGCGATCTCCCGTCGCAGGTCGGCCGGCGCCGGCTTGGTGAAGGTCGGCTTGGCCTCCCTGAGCACCTCGATCCCGCGCTCGCGCAACAGCCGCTCGAGCTCGGCCAGGAACACGTCGCCCCGGGGCTTGCCGATATCCAACAGCGCCACCGTCTGCGGCGGGCCGCGGCGTGCCGCCAGCGGACGGCCTTCGGGGTCGCGCTCGGCGGTGGGGTCGAGAACCGTCAGCGCCATGGCTCAACGCTAGCGCTCTGCGGGGCCGAGCCGGCCTCGCCGCCCACCCAGCCCCCGATCACGCTCGAGAACAGGCCGGCATCACCGCCGGCGTAGGCGAGCAGGATCCGTCCGGCGGACATGAACTTCGGCACCGGGGTCTCGGGATCGGGAAACCACTCGCTCGCCACTCCTTCGGCGATCCCATCGGCGCCGCGGACCAGCTCGGCGGCTCGCCGGTGGGTCCGACGGAAAAGCTCCTCCTGCACCCGCTCGCGGGACCAGTTCGCGTCGGCGAAGATGCGGCCGTGCTCGGGGGCGAGCACCAGCATCGCGTCCCAGGCCACCCGCTGGCGGGGCGAGGCGACGTGCTCCACTGCTACCGCGAGCATCGCCGCCAGCGCCTCGGGGTCGCGCACCAGCTGGTCGACGATCAGGCGCGGCGCCTCGCCGGCGAACAAGGTCACACCGGTCTGGTTCGGGGCCAGCCCGAGCCGCGCGTGCGCGAGCCCCGCCCACGGCGCCGTCTGGTCCAGGCGCTCGGCGAACGCGAAGCCCACCTTGCCGGGCTGCCCCTGGGCGGCCCGATCCTCGCGCCCGGGGCGTCCGCCGCCGACGTTGCGGACGGTCAGCTGCAGGGCGCGGCCGATGGTGGAGTTGGCGCGGTTGCCCTGACCGAACACGTTGACCCCGCAGTTCATCCCGGTGCGCTCCGCGTACGGTCCGCTGACCACCACGACCGGCCCAGCGGGCGCGGTGGTGGCGATCAGTCCGTGCAGGGCGAACTCGTCGCGGCTCGCCGCCTCCACGGCGGCCAGCACGATCGGAAGCTCGGGGCCGGCGCAGCCCGCCATCACCGCGTTGATCGCCACCTTCTCGACTGTTGCGCGTCCTCGGTAGGGAGGGAGCATCCCGGCAAGCTCCTGAGGGTCGCGCGTGGTGTGCGCGAGCATGGCCACGACCCGCTCGGGCGTCGGTGGCACCACGGGCAGGCCGTCCGTGAGCCCGCGCTCGTGCAGCGCCTCAAACGGGTCCTCGAGCTCGCCCAGCTCCAGCTCGCGGGACCGGAGGCGGCCCGCCGACCGCGCCCGTCGCGCCGACAGCCGGGCCGCGATCTCAGGCTCCCGCGTGCGCGAGGCGCACCCCGGCCGCATCGCCGGCAGACCGGCGACGTTCAGGCTCACGCCCGCCTTGGCTACCAGCGCGACCATCTGGTCTCGGGCGAGCCCGATCACCCGCTCGCGCTCGGTCCCGTCCTCGAGCAGGAACACCGCCGGCACGGCGTCCGGATCCAAGCGCTCTGACATGGCCAGCTCGGCGTCGATCTCGGGAACTCGGGAGAGAGCCAACCGCCGCGCCTGCTCGGCGGTCTGCGCCTCGGTGGACTGCGACAGCAGTCTGGCGCCGGCGGCGTCCAGAGCCGGGAGCACCTGATCGCAGACCGGACAATCGTGCTTGACGATCGCGAGCACCTCGAAGGCCACCAGCCGATCCTAGCCCCGGACGACGGAGGCCACCGGCCGATCCTCGCGGTCCGGAGCCCATGTCAAGCTGCTGGTCAGGTGCCCGAACCGCTCAGCTTTGACCCGATCGACGAGGCCGGCCGCCAGTGGCGCAAGCACTGGGGTCAAGGCGCGGTGGCTTCGATGATGGCGGTCACGTCGGTTATGCGCGTGCAGCAGATCCTGCTGGCTCGGCTCAACCAGACGCTCGAGCCCCACGGTTTGACGTTCGCCCGCTACGAGGCCCTGATGCTGCTGTACTTCAGCCGTGCGGGGTCGCTGCCGCTGGGCAAGATGGGTTCCCGACTGCAGGTCCACCCGACGAGCGTCACTAATTTGATCGACGGCCTCCAGGCGCGCGGCCTGGTTGCGCGCGAGCCCCATCCGCGCGATCGACGCGCGACGCTGGCCACGATCACGCCAGCCGGTCGGGGCGTCGCCGAGCGGGCGACGGCGGCGCTGCACGAGGTCCGGTTCGGCTTACCCGCCCTGAGCCGAAGCGAGCTGGCGTCGATCACCGATCTGCTGCGCGAGGTCCGGGTAGCCGAGGGGGACTTCCAGCCGAAATAGTTTGATCTCCGATTATCGGTCCAGCTACAATAACCGCGTGATGACCGTGATCGACCATCTGCCGGTCAGCTATGAGGAATGGCGCGAGGCCTACGGCCTCAGTCCCGAGCGCGACGCTTCGTTCGCAACGTCGTCTGGCGATCAGATCAAGCCGCTGTACACCGAGCGTGATCTCCCCGTGGATCTGTCGGCCTCGATCGGGTTCCCGGGCCAGTATCCGTTCACACGCGGGGTGTACCCGTCGATGTATCGCGGGCAGCTGTGGACGATGCGCCAGTTCGCCGGGTTCGGTACCGCGGCCGAGACCAACCGGCGCTTTCAGTATCTGCTCGAGCATGGCCAGACCGGCCTCTCGACGGCGTTTGACATGCCGTCCTTGATGGGCCACGACTCCGACAATCCGCTTTCGCTTGGGGAGGTGGGACGCGAGGGAGTGGCGATCGACACCGTGCGGGACATGGAGACGCTGTTTGGGGGGATCCCCCTGGACGAGGTCACCGTGTCGATGACGATCAACGCGCCGGCGGCGATCATGCTCGCCTTCTACGTCATCGCGGCCGAGCGTCAGGGCGTTTCGCCCGAGCGTCTGGGGGGGACGATCCAGACCGACATCCTCAAGGAGTACATCGCTCAGAAGGAGTGGTGCTTCCCGGTCGACCCGGCGATGCGCCTGGTCACCGACATGGTGCAGTGGTGCTCCGGGCACATGCCGCGCTGGCATCCGGTCAGCATCTCCGGCTATCACATCCGGGAGGCCGGATCGACCGCCGCTCAGGAGCTGGCCTTCACCCTCAAGGACGGCCTCACCTATGTCGAGCACGCGATCGCGCGCGGCTTGGATGTGGATGAGTTCGCCCCCCGGCTGTCGTTCTTCTTCAACGCGCAGATCGATTTCTTCGAGGAGATCGCCAAGTACCGCGCGGCGCGGCGGATCTGGGCCCGTGAGCTGCGAGACACCTTTGGGGCCAAGAATCCGCGCTCCTGGCTGATGCGCACGCACGTGCAGACGGCCGGGGTGTCGCTGACCGCCCAGCAGCCGCTGAACAACATCGTCCGCACGGCGATCGAAGCGCTGGCCGGTGTTCTCGGCGGCACGCAGTCGTTGCACACCAACTCCTATGACGAGGCGCTGGCCCTGCCGACCGAGGAGGCGGTTCGGATCGCGCTGCGCACGCAGCAGATCATCGCCGCGGAGACCGGGGTCGCGGACACGATCGACCCGCTGGGTGGCGCCTACTTCGTCGAGTCGCTCACCGACCGTCTGGAGGAGCGCGCCTACGACTACTTCTCGAAGATCGACGAGCTCGGCGGCATGGTCGAGGCGGTCAAGCGCGGCTACCCGCAGCGCGAGATCGCCGACGCGGCCTTCGAGCACCAGCAGGAGGTCGATTCTGGCCGCCGCACGGTGGTCGGGGTCAACCGCTTCACCGAGGGCGACGAGCAGGCGACCCAGATCCTGCGCGTCGACCCGGCGCTGGAGAGTCAGCAGATCGATCGCGTGCGGGCGGTTCGCGCTGACCGAGACGGCGCGTCGGTCCAAAGCGCGTTGGAGGCGATCCGATCAGCGGCGGCCGGGGACGCCAACCTGATGCCGCTGCTGCTCGACGCCGCGCGCGTGCACGTCTCCGAAGGGGAGATCGTGCACACACTGCAGGAGGTCTGGGGCGACTACCACGAGGTCCCGGCCTTCTGACCCGGCGCGCAGCCTGCTCCAGCTTGGCAAGGAACGGGGTCAACCGCCGGCTCGGCCGCCGGGCGCCGTTCATGGTGGAGCGGGGGGCCGAGCTCTTGGACCGACTCACGATCTGGATGATGCCGGTCTACGCGAGCGGCTCGCTGACAGCGCGGCCGCCGGCGCGGACTGACCTCAGTGCGAAGGCGGCTCGCCGGTGAGCTTGGCGCCGAGCTCGTCGATCAGGTCCGAGAGTCGCTTGGGCCCGGGGTGATCGCGCGCGGCGGACAGATGCTCTGAGAGCTCGGAAGTCGCGTCGGCGAGGATCTTCGAGAAGCTGTCATCGGTCTTGTGGTAGCCGAGCTCCTCGTCGGACGGGCGGGGCGACTCAGCTGGCTGTGTCGCCTCGCGCGCCGCCCGCCGCGCCGCGTCCCGAGCCTGACGGGCCGCCTCGCGGGCCGCGTGTGTGGATCGGAGCTGGTGCTCGAGGTCGGCCAGGCGCGCCTCCAGGTCCGGGTCCGGGCTTGCCTTCGGATCGCCCATCGACCCTGCGCGTGTGGCGCTCGGGCCGCCGCCGGACCCGCCGCCCCAGCCGCCGCTCGACCCGCCGTTGGCCCGCGCCCGCATTGCCCTGACCCGCGCGTAGGCTTCCTGGACGGCTTCGAACCGGCGAGCCGCCTCGGCCGAGCCGCCGTTGTGATCCGGGTGGTGCAGCTGGGCCAGGCGGCGGTAGGCCGAGCGCAGTTCCGCCTCGGAGACGTCTGAAGCAACGCCCAATGTCACGTAGGGGTCAGGATCTCGATCGACCATCTCGCCCAAAGGGTAGAGCCAGGCTGCCACTCCGTATCCCTGCCCATCTCAGATCGCCGGCGTGCCGCCGGAGCCGGGGGGCAGGCCAGGCGTCCCGTTGTCGCCCGGGTCGTCAGGCGCACGGATCCAGGCCACGATGTGCCCGCCGGAGACCAGGAAGTTCGTCCGCGCGGTCTGGCCGGTACCCGAGCCGCAGCTGCCGCCGCCCGGTCCGGTACGGCTGGTCAGGGCAAACAGCGCATTGACGTAGCGGCCGCGCTGGTCGGCCGACACGAACTTGGCGCCACAGGGGAGCGTCTCGTTGGCGGCCTCGGCCTGCGCAAGCGTGCGGATCGTGAACAGCACCTGTCCGTTGAGCAGCTCGCTCGGCCGCGCGAAGTAGCTCGCCGCCGCCCGTACGTCACCGCGGCGCAGCGCACTGGACCAGCCCTTGATCACCTTGACGGCGGCCGAGCCGGGCGGCATGCCCGTCGGGGCAGGGGCGGGAAGCGGTCCCGCTCCGAGCGGGGGCAGCGCCGGCTGCGGCGCGCTGCCCGCGCTCTTCTGGCTCGTGTGGTGGGAGAGCAGTGAGGTGCCCGATCCGCCGCAACCGGCCACCGGCAGTGCGCAAACCGCCAGCCACCAGAGCGCCGCGCGGCGTGCCTTGGTCATGTCACCGATGATCGCAGGTGGCCGCGGAGCGGCACCGCAAGTCGGCCGGATTGCCCGCGCCACCCAACCACGGTTGACACTTCCCTTGACCTCCGTTCGAGCGGGCGTCCATCGGCTCAATACGCTTTCGCGATGCGGGCTCCCCCGTCCACAGTCCCCTCGCCGTCGACCACGCTGGTCGGAGAGGCGCTCGTCAACGCGGCCGGAGAGCGACGCACCGCGATCGTCTCGATTATCGCCGCGATCTTCCTGACTGCGCTGAAGCTGATCACCGGCGTGCTGACCGGAAGCCTTGGCCTGGTCTCCGCCGGGATCGAGTCCAGCGGCGACGTCGTCGCCGCCACCGTTACCTTGTTCGCCGTCCGCGTCAGCGCCCGGCCGGCGGACACCGATCACCCATACGGCCACCGGCGCGCCGAGAACCTATCGGCGCTGGTCGAGGCGGCGATCCTGCTGGTCGGTGGCGGCGTGGTGGTGGTGGAGGGAATCCAGCGGCTGACCGGGGGCGGAGTCTCGTTCAGCGCCCGTTGGTACGTGTTCGCGGTCATCGTGGTGGCGATCGGAGCCGATCTCAGCCGGTGCGTCGTCTCGCTGCGCACCGCGACCCGATACGGATCGGCGGCGCTGCGCTCAAATGCGTTTCATTTCGCCGGCGACATGGCCGGCTCGGTCGCCGTCCTGGCCGGGCTGATCGCGGTCCGAGCGGGTTTTGATCGCGGTGACGCGATCGCCGCGCTGGTGGTGGCGGTGATCATCTTCGCGGCGGCGGCCCGTCTGATCTTCGAGAACGGCCAGGTGCTGATGGACACCGCGCCCGCGGCGGCGCAGCTGCTCGCCCACGAGGCGGTCACGGGGCTCGAGCCAGAGATCGAGCTGCACCGGCTGCGCCTGCGCGAGTCCGCCGGGCGTTACTTCGCCGACGTGGTCGTCTCCGTGCCACCCGGACGGGCCGTGGTCGAGGGGCACGCGGCGGCCGATGAGGTGGAGCGGGCGATCCAGGCCGCCCTGCCCTCGAGCGACGTCGTGGTGCACGTCGAGCCTCGGCGTCGGGGCCTGGACCTGCGGGATCGAGTCCTGGCCATCGCGCTGGGCGAGCCCCTGGTGCGTGAGGCGCACGACATCACGATCTTCGAGCACGGTGAGCTCAAGAGCGTGTCCCTGCATCTCAAGTTCCCGGATGAGAGCTCGCTGCCAGAGGCCCACGCGGTGGCCGAGCGAGTCGAGCGGGCGATCGGCCGGCTGCCGCAGATCGGCGACGTGCGCACGCATCTGGAGCCGCTGGAGCGCCCGATCGCGGCTGACCCGAGCGCCGCTCCCGACGTCCGCCGGACGACCGCGGTGATCGACGGGCTGGCGCGCGAGCTGACCGGCCATCGGGCCGGCGCCCTGCGGGTGCTGCCGACCGCGATGGGCAGCGTCGTGTTCATGACGATCCTCGTCGAGCCGGTGTCCACGCTGGCGGCCGCCCATCAGCTGGCGGGCGAGCTCGAGGAGGCCCTGAGGCGAAAGCTGCCCGGGATCGCCGACGTCGTGGTGCACACCGAGCCTCGCTCGGCGAGGCGCAGACGCGTCCGAGACTGATGTCCGGGCACAAAGACCGAGCCAGCGAGCTCGGATGGGGCACAGCTCACGGGTTCAACGCAAGGATCGAGGCCGTGGCCGCGGCCTGGGCGATGATCGCCGGATGGATCCGCATCGTCGGACAGGTGACAGCTGTGGTCACAGGCATGCCGTTGGCGTGGGCGGCGATCGCCCCGATCATCGACCACACGAACGGGCTGTGTCCTGCTCGTCGTTCCACGGGTGGTAGTGGTCAGAGATCCACAGCCCTTCGAAGCCCGCGGCCTGCGCCTTGACCGCCTGGTCGATCAGGTTCTTTGGTCCCCATTCCTCACAGGACAGGAAGTAGCCGATCTTCACGTGAGCTCCTTTCGCGGGCGGACCTCAGTCGTCCGTCGGAACGTCGATGGATCGCGACTACCCGGCGAGCGTGGTCGCAAACCCGGGCGGGTCGCTCACCGGCGTTATCGAAGCCTTCCCTTCAGGCGCTCCCGCTCAGCTGCGCCAACCTCGCCGCGGCCCGGGCGATCACCTCTTGACGCTTGCAGAAGGCGAGGCGGACGAACGTGGGGGCGGCGCGCTTGTCGTCGTAGAAGGCGCTGGTTGGGATCGCGACGATTCCACATCGCACCGGCAGCTCGTTGCAGAAGGCGATCGCGTCTGAGCCGACGTCGACGTTGATGAAGTAGGTGCCGGCGGAGACGATTGGATCCAGCCCGGCGGCGCGCGCTCCGTCGCACAGCCGATCGCGCTTTAGCCGCAGATCGTCACGCAGCGCCTCGAGGTAGGTCGGCGCCAGGCGCAGCGCGGCGGCCGCCGCGTGCTGCAGGGGCGTGCCACCGGCAAAGGTCAGATACTGCTTGACCGCTCGCGTCGCCGTGACCAGCTCCGCCGAGCCCGAGCACCAGCCGATCTTCCAGCCGGTGAACGAGAATGACTTGCCAACGCTCGAGATGGTCAGCGTCCGGCGGTCCATGCCCGGCAAGCCGGCGGGCGGGATGTGGCGCCCGTCATAGACCAGGTGCTCGTAGACCTCATCGCTGAGACAGATCAAGTCGTGCTTTACGCACGCCGCGGCGATCGACTCGAGCTCGCGTCGATCGAGAACCCGGCCGGTTGGGTTGTGGGGGCTGTTGATCAGCATCACGCGCGTGCGAGGGCCGATCGCGGCGCGTAGGGCGTCATCGTCCAAGGCGAAGTCCGGTGGGCGCAGCGTCACCGGCCGGCGAACGGCGCCGGCGAACGCGATGCAGGCGGCGTAGGAGTCGTAGTACGGCTCGAGCACCACCACCTCATCGCCGGGATCGCAGAGGGCCAGCAGCGCCGCGGCGATCGCCTCGGTGGCGCCGAAGGTGACCAACACGTCCTCTGGCTCGAGGCCATAGTGGACCCGTTGGTGCTCGAGCACGGCCTCGCGCAGCGCCGGGACCCCGGGCAGCGGGGCGTACTGGTTCTGCCCGGAGCGCAGCGCCGCGATCGCCGCCTCGATCGCCGGCGCGGGGCCGTCGGTGTCCGGAAAGCCCTGGCCGAGGTTGATCGCACCGGTGCGCTGGGCCAGTGCCGTCATCTCGGTGAAGATCGTGGTCCCGAGGCCGTTCAGGCGGGCGGCGCGCAGCGGCCGCCGGCGCTGGTGCCCCGGGGACTGCGGCTCGGGGCCGGTCACGCCGGCGCCTCGCCTGGACTCAGCCCGACAAGAACCGCCAAGCCGTCTACCGCGTCGACGATCTCGTCCAGCTCTAGCAGCAGCCCAGCGACGGCGGGATCGCCCGCGCAGCCACGCTGGAAGGCGGCATAGTCGGCGCGCAGATCTGGCAGCGACGGCGGCCGGCGCTCGGCTCGCGGACCGGTCTGCAACCGGTTCTCGACGATCTGCAGCAGCGTGTCGACGTCGTCGGCCAAAGGAGCCAGCGCGGGCAGCGAGCCCCGGTGGCCGTCGTCCTGGGCCTCCAGTCTGAGTATGTGGGCGGCCTGGATCAGGCGTCGCATCACCCCGAGGCTGCCCTGGCTCCGTTCGGCGTCGATCCGGCGCGTGGCCGGCTCAGACAGTGACCGCGCGATCGTCTCCTCGGCGCTGGTCCGGGCCAGCCGCGCGCGTCGAGCCAAAGGCCCCAGCCGCTGCTCTTCGGCGCGGTGTCCGGCGATCCACGCGGCGAGCACCCCGTGGATGTAATCGCGTTCGGCCGCCACCAGGTCGGCCAGTGACTGGCGCGCCGGCGCGTGTGACCAGGTCGGCCACAGGGCGTACGCGAGCAGTCCGATCGATCCACCGACGAGCGTGTCCAGCAGGCGAGCCTCGGCGGTGCCCAATGTGTCGGGACTGATCGCGTTGAGCAGGAACACGACCAGGGCGGTGATACAGCCAAAGCCCACCGCGAAGCTGGCAGGAAACGTGGCGTACCCGGCCCAGGCCAGCAGGGCGACGATCACCACCGTCACCCCGCCGGCCGGGTGCAGGCCAACCGCGATCGCTCCGGCAAGCGCGACCCCGAGGCACGTCCCCAGCGCGCGTTCGGTGCCGCGCGTGAAGGTCGCGGCGAACTCGGGTCGCAGCACGGTGGCGGCGGCCACGACCAGCCAATAGCCGCGCTGTAGGGGCAACTGGCGCGAGATCAGCTCTGCGGCCGGAACGACGACGGCGAGCCGCAGGGCGTGGCGGCCTGCGGGAGAGCGCGGTGACGCGTTGGCTCGGATCTGTCCGAGATCGGCTCGCAGCCGCTCGACCGGGCGGTTCGTGCGTCGGTGCGGGCGCCGGCTGCGCAGCCCACCACCCTCACCGGCGGCGGGGGCCAGCGCGGCCACGGCGCGCATCTGCCCGGCCAACCCCGCGAGCCGGCGGGAGGTCTGCAGCACGGTCGAGCCGCTGGAATGTGAATTCGGTGGCGTCTGAGCGTCTGGAGCCAGCGCCGCCTGCTCACTCACTTGGGCTGCGCGCCGCGCAAGCGCGCCCGCGGCCTGTAGATCGCCCTCGATCGCCTCGGCGGCCAGCTCCAACGCCGCCGAGCTGAGGTGGAGAGTCCGATCGGTTGCTTGACCTGACGTCTCGGTGTCTTGTCTCTCGAGCTGTTGGCGCTGTCTGAGCAGGGTGCGGATCGCGATCAGGGCCAGTCGCGTCCGGCGGCCTTCGTTGACCAGGCTGCGCAGGGTCATCAGCGCCGAGTCGCCGAACAGGCTCGGCGAGGACAGCGTGGCCTCGGCCTCGTCGAGCGCGGCGGCCGCCGGCAGCGAAGAGGCCTCGGGCGCAGCCCCGGCCAGGTCCGACAGCACGCGATAGGCGTACGCCGTCGCCGCGCGCTGGGCCCGCAGGGGGGACGGCCAGCGGACGATGCTGAGAAACAGAACCTGGGCACAGCCTCCGGTCAGGACGAGTGCGGCGAGCCCGAGCGCGGCCGCCGGAGGCTGGCTGAAGCGCCCGAACACCACCACCGCAATGATCGCCTGGGTTCCCACCACGGCGCCGCGGTTGCCGACGCCCACCAGCAATCCTCCCATCAGCGACCACACGCACAGAACACCGAGGTGAAGCCAGGGCACCGATCCGGTCACGCACCCGACGAACGTCGAGGTGGCCATCAGCACGGCGTCGGTGAACAGCAGAGCCAATGGAGGTCGGCCGCCACCCGTCCGCCAGGCGGTCCCGACCAGCATCGCTCCGGCGCCCATCGTGACCGCGGCAACCGGGTATCCGGCCGCGATACCGCCGCCGAGCACCGCGACCACGGGAACCGTCGCGAGCAGCCCGCCCCACCCCGAGACGGCGCTGCGGTCAAACCGCGCGGCGGCACGGACGGCCGTCGTCAGGGCTGCGGGCGAAGATCCGTTCCTCTGGCGGCGACTGCCCGCGAACATCGCCGTCGCACAGTAGCTGTCCGGAGAACCGCTGCGGACTCACCAATCAGCAGGAACGGACGACCTCCTCTGATTGGGCTGAAAGTCAAGCATCCTTTTCACCCCGGGGGTGGGCAGAGTATGATTGAGACTCAAGCTTCGCCTCAATCCACGGCGGGCATGACTCTCCGGCCCTGACACCTGGCCGGGATGTGCGTGACCGTCGTGGCCAGCGCGATGATCAGTGTGTCAGGAGCTGAGTCCATGCACCATCTCACCGAAGTGTCCGATCAGACCGCATCGGTGTGGCGGGTCTTGGGGTGATCTTGTGCTTGCGCTCGGGTTCGTCTCGATAGCCGCCGCGGTCCTGCTGCTGCTGGCCGAGGCCCATCTTTCGACCGGAGGACTGGTCGCAGCAGTGGCCGCGGTCGCGCTCGTGTGCGGCTTGGCGCTGCTGTTGATCGGCGCCGCCGCCGGCCTGTTCGCGGTGCTCGCGGTTTCGGCTGGAGTCTGTGTCGCCTCCGTGGGTGGGCTGATGGCGCTCAGGCGCACCCTGCAGCCGGTAGGCCGGATGCGCCCCCGCTCGGGCACCGAAGCGATGGTCGGGCACCTCGGAACGATGCGCGCGGACACAACCGGGGCGCGCGTGTTTGTCGACGGCGGGCTATGGCGCGCCGCACCGAGTCCCTTGGAGGAGGAAAACGCGTTGCACGACGGTGACCGCGTGGTCATCGAGCGCGTCAAAGGCTTGACCTTGTACGTGCGCAAGGCCGACGAATTGGAGTGCAACCTGTGATCGTGACCATCCTGTTGATCGTCGTTGCCGTGCTGCTGGTGCTGGGGCTGCTGATCGCCTCGGCGTCGGTGCGGGTCCTGCGCGAGTACGAGCGTGGGGTCGTGTTCCGCCTCGGTCGGCTGACCGACCAGCGAGGCCCCGGAGTGGTGCTGCTGCTCCCGTTCGTCGAGCGCCTGGAGCGCGTCAGCCTGCGGACGGTGACCCTCCAGGTACCTCCCCAGGAGATCATCACGCGCGACAACGTGCCCGCGAGGGTCACCGCGGTGGCGTACTTCCGGGTCGTCGACCCCAACAAGTCGATCGTCGAGATCCAGGACGTGCTCTCGGCCACATCGCAGATCGCCCAGACGACGCTGCGCTCGGTGCTCGGCAAGGCCGAGCTCGACACATTGCTCTCCGAGCGCGAGAAGCTCAACGCCGACCTGCAGCACATCATCGACGATCAGACCGAGCCGTGGGGGATCAAGGTCACCACGGTCGAGATCAAGGACGTCGAGATCCCCGAGCAGATGCAGCACGCTATGGCCCGCCAAGCGGAGGCCGAGCGCGAGCGCCGGGCCAAGATCATCGACGCCGAAGGCGAGTTCCAGGCCGCGGCGAAGCTGCTGGAGGCCGCCGACCTGATCAGCCGCAATCCCGTCACCATCCAGCTGCGCTACCTGCAGACGCTGCGCGAGATCGGCGGCAACGAGAACTCGACGATCGTCTTCCCGTTCCCCCTTGACCTCCTGCACAAGCTGCAGGGCACCGCCGCCGGGGACGCGATCGGAGCGCTGGCACCGGCGACGGATACCGCGGTCGCCTCGACCCCCACCGTCGCTCCGGCGAGCCCAACGCGGGGCATCACCGCCAATGGCGGGAGCCGCGAGCCGGGCGATCCGGAGTTTGAGTAAACGTTGGCGCAGTGCGCGTACCAGGTCCCGCCGAACTCCGGCGTTCCCGCAGATCCGGTTTGGCCCGTCGAGCTGTCGCCGACGTAGCCGTAGAGCGGACGCCCGGCGTAGGTGACCTGCTTGACGCCGTGCGCGAGCGTGATCGTTCCAAGCCGTGAAGCCCTCACCCCTTTACCGGCGACCGGTTGCGGCTGGTCTTCAATACCGGCTTGGTGCTCGTGGCACCGGCCGGTGTGGCGGCGAGGGCTAGAGCGGCAGCCCTGAGCACGGTGAGGGCTCCGCAGAACCGCTAGCGCTAGCCCGTCGTCGCCTCCAAGGCAACCTCCAGCGGCTGCGCCTCAAACTGCACAAAGAACTTGCGTACCCCCCCGCGGTCCGCCGGCGCGACCCTCGCGCGGAAGATCTCGCCGGTGATCGTGTCGATCCACTCCGCCGAGACCCGCGCGCGATGCTGATCCATACCCATCACACGAGCGTCACCAGGCCACCTCCCCCCTCGATAGCCCATCCCACGTCCGCTCCCCCTTCGACGAGCAGCGTTCAGCCCGACCCATCGCATAGCGTGAGCCACGGTCGGTAACTCCTGTTCGATTGGCCGGCCGCCCGGCTGCAATCCGCGCGCGACTCCTATGCCGCTCGACGCGGAGGGCCGGCCACCTTCACGGCCGGGTCACACGCCAACCGGGGACACGCCATCTTTCGGCTGATTCACGATGGCGGCCTCCGGATCATCACCTGGCTGCGCTCCGGACACACCTGCGTCCTCGCCGGTCGCGGAGTCAGCGGCGCTATGTTGCTGCGGCTGGCCAGCGGCAATCGCCGGCAGTCACAGTAAAGACCAACCGCTGCGGCCGACCTCGTGGGGACTAGCCGCCGCCGTAGCTGACGATCAGATCGGTGGCTACTCCGGCGATGAATCCGAGGGCAAGCAGGTAGAGGCCCAGCGTCCGATGGCCGTAACGGCGAACTCCTGCCCAGATCTCGCCGATCACGTAGATGATCGCGCCGCCGGCGAGGGCGTAGAAGCACAGCTCGAGCGGGCCGGAGTGAACGTGATAGCCGACGATCGTGCCCAGGAAGGTCGGGCCGCCGCCGATCAGGCCGGCGAGGCCCAGCCATCTCCAGGAGGGCCGAACACCGCCGAGCGGTCCGACGATGCCGAACCCCTCGGTGGCGTTGTGCAGCCCGAAGCCGATGATCAGGACGGTGGCCAGTCCTATTGCGCCGGTGCTGGCGGACGCCCCGATGGCCAAGCCCTCGGCGAAGTTGTGCAGCCCGATCGCCACCGCGATCGTCATGCCGGTCCTCAGCGCCTGATGGCGCGCCCGCCCGGCGGCGGCGTCGTCGTCAACGAGCTGCGCGGGGCCGGCGCCGGCGACGGCCTCGCCACCGCGGATCGGGCGAGCCGACGAGCGCTGCCGCAGGCGTCGTTCGGCGACTGAGATACCGGCCGTGCCGATGGTGAACCCGGCGGCCAATACGCCGAACAGGCCGATGACATGCAGCAGCCCCGTCCGATGAGCCTTGAAATCGCCCAGCGTCGTCTGGATGATCGCCTGCGCATGGGTGGTGACGTCCATGAAGATGAAGGCCAGGATCCCCAGCGAGAACATCGCCGGCGCGACTCTGAGCCGGTCGTCCGGGACGGTCAGGCGTCCCACCGGAAGACCGATGCAGATCGTCAACCCAGCAATGGCGCCCAACAGGACCGTCTCGGCGAAGCTCATGTCCCCCCTTGTCGGTGAAGAGGACCAAATTAGGGCTCCCTAATCTACACTGATTCGCGGCGCTGTGAGCGGCCTTACAGCGTAAGTTCTGTGTGCTAGATCTATGATTATGGCTTCCAGCGATCGAAACAGAACACGGGAGGGCGAGCCATTTAGTGTCCGGTTCACGCTACCGACGGACAGGACGATCGAGGCCGAGGCCCGGCGTACTTGGCGCTTTAAGAGCGCGATCGTTGAGGCGCTCACGGAGGAGGCGGCACGCGCGCGGCGGTTCGCCGGGATCGGGTTTCGTGGCGACGACGTCCGCCGGCGCCCATGCTGAATAGCGCCGGTCACGACGTGCTCGCGCTCGCCGGGGACCCGCGCCTCGAGGGACTCGACGATCCACTCGTGCTCGAGCTCGCCGCCGGGATCGAGTGCTTGATCGGCCAGTGCCGACACGGAGCAGTGGCGCGATCTCGTCGCCGCGCTGTAGGGCCAGGCCCCCTGGGGCCCGAGCCTTTAGCAGAGCAGCCCACGGACGTCTTCCGCGGTGAGGCTGCTTGCAAATAGGTCGCCATCGTCCATGACTCCGGTGAACAGGGCGGCCTTACGGCGCGCGAGGGCGACAACCTTGGATCGTGCCTCGGGCGATCATCCGGTACGCCCGGAGGCCGGCAGGCGCCGGCCCTGGCTGGCCTCGAGGATCCCGCCGAGCACGACCCGACCGCGATCAGGATGAACGCGGAGACGATCGCCTTGAAAACCGAGGCGGGCGTTCCTCGGTGGCGGCCGCGGGCCGCCGATTCACACCAACGGCAACTGACCGGCTACGTCTTTAGATCCGCCCAATGTTTGTGGTAGCATGTGGCCACAGGATGCCTGACCAGATCGGCATACGTGAGCTTCGGGATCGGCTGACGGCCACGATCCGCCGTGTGCGCGAGGGCGAAACGATTGAGATCACGCACCATCACCGGCCGGTCGCGGTGCTCGCGCCCGTGCGCGCGGACCGCATCGAGCGGCTGCTCGAGGCCGCCGACATCACGCCCGGCGAGCCGCTTGGTCGACCACTTCGGCGGTTTGCGCCGACCGGTGCATTGACGGCCGGCGAGGCGCTGGAGGAAGATCGCGCTGAGCGCTGAGCGGCGGCTCATCTATGCCGACTCATCGGCGCTGGTCAAGCTCGTCATCGAGGAACCCGAAAGCGCGGCGATCGAGCGCCACCTCACCGGCGATTACGTGTTGGTCACAAGCCGGATCGCGGTGGTCGAGGTCTCACGCGCGACCGCGCTCGCGAATCCCAGCCAACGCGTGATCGAGGAGGTGGACAGGCTGCTTAGCTCCTGCATGATGGTGGCGGTCAGCGCCCAGCTACTACGCTCGGCGGGCAAACTGGCTGCGGCGATGGTGCGGACGCTCGATGCGATCCACCTCGCCAGCGCGCTGCGGATCGAGGCCGACGAGCTGCTCGCCTACGACCGTCGGCTGCTCGCCGCCGGAACCGAGCAAGGACTGACAGTGGCCAGTCCAGGTACCGATTCGTCCTCGTGAGCGTTCCCGCGATCACGAGCGAGCGTACGGCAGACGTGCGGGCCGCGGGTCCCGCAGCCGAGGGACCGGATCGAGACGCTCAACGAGTTCCGGGCGCGTCGCAACGAGCGCGAAGGGGACTCGCTGACGAGTCGGAGCCCCAGCGTGTCTCGGTAGAACCCTGCCGCGCGGGCGGGATCCGCGGTAGAAGCAAAAGCGATCAACTCATAGCCGACGGGAGTCATGTTGGTGCGGCGGCCAGCAGTAGATGCTTGTCACAGACAAGAGCAGGTGCGTCAGCGTGAGCTGGCCTACGTCGCGTGCCTAACTTCCAGGCCTTCCCCTATGGGCACGGCTGGGCTCGAACCAGCGACCTCTCGCGTGTGAAGCGACCGTCACCTGCGGTTAGAAGGTACCGGGTTTGCAGGGAGTCTGGCGGCTGGTTCTGCTCTCCGCGACCGGATTAATTGCCGTGGAGTGCTGGAACTTGTCGCGGTTGTGGTCCCCGGAAAATCATTCCGGGGACCAGCGGCGGCGCGTCTGTAATGGGCGCGCCGTCTCCTCGGGGCTGGACGGCTCCGAGGGGTGACCGGGAGGAATTCAGAGAACGACAGCAGCGGGCTCGGCCGGGCGCGCACCGGCGGCGGATGTGGTATTGCAGGTTGATGCTCGCACCGGCCCTGGTTCACGGCGCTTGCTCACGAGGTGCTTGCTCGGCGATCGCGCGGGCAGTTGACGGTAGTTGCAGCTGGCGAGGTGGCGCTGCTGCGTCGCTTCGCCTGACGTGCTGCGTAGGGCAGCCGTGGATTTCGAGAGTTCGCTGACGTGGCCCGGACTCGAGTTCCCGCCATGGGCGAGCGAGCAGGCGCTCAGCCAGGCCCGCGTCCCTGTGGTGATATCCGTGCCTGGCGTTGACCGGGCGCGGTTGGTCGTGAGGCTATAGTCCGCCGCATGGCCATCCACCGCTTGGTCGCAGGGTGAGGACCCTTGGCGGCGCGGGCGGCCCAGCGGTTGGCGGTGGCGCTTGGCGAGCTGGACATGCCCGGCTCGTTCAGCGCCCGGAAGGCAGCGCCTGCGGACGATTTGAACGTTGAGGTGAGGGGTGTTGGGGCCCTGCGCTTCCCTGTGCCCGACGAGCAGGCGAGACAGCTGTGTGAGATCGCGCGCCCGGCCCGCCACGGGCGGGGGGAGCAGACGCTGCTCGACCGCCGGGTGCGCAACACGTGGGAGATCCCGCCGAGCCGAGTAAGGATCGACAAGCGGCGGTGGAGCAAGACGCTGGTGCCCGCCCTGGACGCCCTGCGCGATGACCTCGGGCTGCCGTCGGGATGCCGGCTCGAGGCGGAGCTGCAGTCGATGCTCGTGTACGCGCGGGGACAGTTCTTTCTCCCGCACCAGGACTCCGAGAAGCACGACGAGATGGTCGGCTCGCTCGTCGTGACCCTTCCGGCGCCGTTCACAGGAGGCACCCTCGTCGTCGAGCACAAGGGCCGGCGGGCCACCTATCGCGGCTCGAAGGCGGCGTTGTCGTTCGTCGCGTTCTACGCCGACTGCCGCCACGAGGTGAAGCCTGTCAGGTCGGGGCATCGCATCGTGCTCACCTACAACCTGCTGCTGCGCCAGAACAGCACCGAGCCGGCCGCGCTCGAGGCGCCCCCAGAGGCCGTGCAGGAGCTTGCGCGTCTGCTCGAGGAGCACTTCGCGACGCCGCGGTCTCGGTGGCGCGGGGACCGCGACGCCGAGCAACCTCCGAACCGGCTCGTCTACCTGCTCGACCACGAGTACACCGAGCGGGGCCTGGAGTGGGTGCGCCTGAAGGGCCGCGACGCTCGGCGCGTGGCGCTGCTCCGAGAAGTCGGCCTGCGCGCCGGCTGTGACGCCGTGCTGGCGCTCGCCAAGGTGCACGAGACCTGGAGCACCAGCCCGTCCGAGTTCGACGATCCTTGGTACCGGCGTCGCCGCTACGGCGCCTGGAGCGAGTGGGACGACGATGAGGAGGGCGCGGACCCCGACGACGACGATTATGAGCTCGACGAGCTGATCGAGCAGAGCGTCGATCTCGAGTGCCGGATGGAGCCATCGGCGGCGCCCGAGGCCAAACCCGTTTCGCTTTCCGTCCCGGATTGCGAGGTCTGCGCCACCACGCGTTCGGACGAGCTCGAACCCTACGCCTCGGAGTACGAGGGCTACATGGGCAACTACGGCAACACGCTCGATCGCTGGTACCGCCGAGGTGCCGTGCTCGTATGGCCCAAGGCGAAGGCCTTCGCCGTGCGGGCCGAGGCCGAGCCGGCCTGGGCCCTCGCCTCGATCTCGACGCGCCTGCGCGCCGGGGAGCTCGCGGAGGCCCGCGAAATGGCGGCATCGCTGGCGCCGTTCTGGGCCGACGTCGCTCGTGCTGGACAGTCATCCCGCTTCCTCACCGCAGCGCTGCGGGTCGCCGGCGCACTTGACGAGCCCGCCTTGGCGAGGATGCTGCTCGAGCCGTTGGAGACCGAGGCGCTGGGACGCGCCCATGCCGCCGCGCTGGCTGGCCTCACCGAGCGCTACCGCGCGGGGTTCCTGGCCCGTCTGCTCGAGACCTGGTCGGGCCACCAGAAGCAGTGGAGCGCTCCCTGGACGAGGCGCGCGGAGTGGGTGGTCTCGCTTCCGCGGCTCTGCGAGGCGCTGTGCACCCGGGGCCCGAGCGGCGCGGCCGCTGCTCTCGTCCTCGTGCAGGACAGCGCTCGCCACCTGACGGCGGCTGTCACCCAGGCGCTCGCCGTACGAGCACCCAGCCGGCGGACGCAGGCGCTCGGGGAGCTCGCACAGCCCCTCGCCGCCGTGCTCCACAGCGCCGCTCTGCTCGGCGCCCCAGAGCTCCGCGACGAGGTGGTCGGCTTCTGTCAAGCGCAGGGCGATGAGTTCGTGCCCTTTCTCGTGCGGGCGCTCCGTGCCGCCGCGGCGTTGGCACCCGACCTGCGTCGCGCCACCGGTCTTGACGTCCTCGCCGGCCACTGCGCCGATCGGCTCGCCCCCCGCCTCACCCGTCCGCAGCGCGACGAAGGGGACTGGTCGATAGAGCCGCCGGGCGGCTGCAGCTGCGAACTGTGCGGCGTGCTCTCCGGGTTCCTCTCCGACCCGGCAGCCCAGATGGTCGAGTGGCCGCTGGCCCAACAGCGCCGCCGACACATACACGCCGCGATCGACGCTGCCGAGCTACCTGTGCGACACCAGACCCGGCGCCGCGGCAGGCCCTACACCCTGGTGCTGACCAAGACCGAGGCGCTGTTCGAGACCGAGAGGCATGAACGCGCCCGTGACCAGGCCGACGCCGCCTGGCTTACCGCCGCCTGGGGCCTCGATAGCCAGGGTCCGGGCCAGGGGCGACAACAGCGATGATCCGACCGCCAGCACCGGCCACCCCCAGCTGGCCTCGCGGTGAGGCGGCTCCGCTCGCCTCGCGGGATCTCAAGGAAGCCAGCCACGTACGATTTGGTTGCCAGGATCGACGAAGGGCGCTGCGTCGGCGTAGACGGGCCCAGCCTGGCGAGCGCCGGCCGTCGTGAGGGACTCTGACGGCCACCAACCGGCTGCGATCGCTGCTGCGCGGGTCGAGGCGGCCCGAGCTCGAGTCCTGACGCGGGTGCGCCCCTGTTCGCGGTCAGTGCCAGCTCAGGCCGGTGGGATTCCAGCGCCCGGCATGCTCGCCCCCGAGCATGGGGTTGAGCACTGCGCGGACGGTTTGGAGTGGGCGAAATGTGACGAGGTCGACGACGCCTGGAAGGGCACGATGACCCAGTACGCCGGACGCCTTCACCGCCACCACGACGCCAAGCACGAAATCCGGATCATCGACTACGTCGATCGGGAGGTCCCGGTCCTACGGCGTATGTTTGCAAAGCGTCAGCGCACGTACACGAGCCTCGGCTACCACGCCGGGTAGATCCGGACGAAAATGGTCTCGGGACGCTGGACAGTGAAGACTTCGTGCTCGGGCGGGACTCCGAGCCTGAGAGACTCAGTACCTCAGACCAGGACCGCTCGTGACTGCAGAAGGAACAGGCTTGCACGATATGCACCCTGATTAGCGCCCCTGGGCCAAATCCGGCCCGCCCTGAGCTTGTCGGGCTGTCATTCAGATCGCAGAGAGGCGGTCCGTGCCGCCCGCTGACGCCCTGGGGCAGACAGGGGACTCATTGCAGCCAGTGGATGAAGCTTGGGTACGGTGGCCCGTGGTTGAGGAAGGTCTCAAGCGAGCTGATGAGCGCGCCGATCGTGGCGGCGCCCTGCGGGAAGCGTCGCGGGTTGAGGATGACGACGCCGTTGTGGGTGCGCTCTTGGCTGCGGTATTGGCGGTCGAGCTCGAGGTAGTCGTCGCGGTTGTATGTGACGATCGCGCGCACTTCGAGCGTGCAGTGTTCGAACAGCTCGGGGTCGGGCAGTCCCCGAAGCTCGGGCTGTTCGGCGACGGCGACGACGACGTGGCCGCGGCGGCGGAGTTGTTCGGCGATCGCGGCCGGCAGCATCTCGTCGAGCAGGAGCTTCACACGAGCGCGTTTTGCTCACGGCGCCAGCGCTCCTCGGCTGCGTCGGCCTCCTCGAGGTTGCGGCGGATGAGTTCGTCGATCTCGCCGCCGTACTCGCTGTAGTAGCGAACAGCGACGCGGACTTGCGCTGGGGAGAGGTTGCCCCACTCGGCGGCCGCCGCGATCGCTTGCTCACCCGCCAGTCCACTTGCGCGAGTCGCGGCGATCACCTCCCACACGTCGGGGCCGCCGGCGAGTCCGGCTCGGCGCCCGATGGGACCGTCGCGGAAGACGATGCCGGGATGGTCCTCCATCCGCATGCCTTCGTCGATGTAGCGTCCAGCGAGTCGCGACTTGTTCAGCCCTCCGCGCGCGCCGCGGCGTTCGAGACGATCGACGACCGCGGGGTCCAGACGGGCTGAGAACTGGCGCGCTCGGGGCATGTAGGACACTGTAACGCACCACGCCTACGAATCGGTTCGCACGCGTGCGATTCACGCCGACAGGCATAGCCCGCGAGCTGCTGTCGGTAGCCGAGCGCGAGCGTCGCGTCGCTGAGTGTCTGAGCTGGGCGGCCTCTCGCGCAAACGCGAGCGCTTCACTCGACGCGAGGCGGCGATTCCGGCCGGTAATACGGGTGATCGGCGACTCCTTGCTGCCCCAGAGAACGTCCCGGGAAGCTCCATTCACTATTCCCATGCACTAAACGAGGATGGCAGTTCGCCGCTGCCAAACAAAAAAGCCCCGGATTTCCGGGGCTTTGTGATGGGCACGGCTGGGCTCGAACCAGCGACCTCTCGCGTGTGAAGCGAGCGCTCTCCCACTGAGCTACGCGCCCTGTTGACGGGGCGAGGATTCTACGCGCCTCGCGGCTCGCCCGGAACGCCGGTTTACCGCACGCACGCACCCACAGAGCCGGCTCAGAGGCGGACCAGATCTTCGGCCCGCCGCCCGCGGGTGATCCCGCGCAGATCGACGAACAGCGGGGCGGAGTCGAGGACCGCGAGGTGGTCGACGTCAGGATGGGCGGTGACCAGCACGACGGCATCGGCGCCGGCGAGCTCGTCCAGCGGGCGGCTCTGCAGCCCGAGCTCGGGCAGGGCGGCCACGAACGGATCGTGGTAGGAGAGCACGGCGCCGCGCTGGTCCAGCATCTCGATGATCCGAAGCGCCGGTGACTCGCGGGTGTCGCCGGTGCCGCCCTTGTAGCTGACCCCGAGGATCGCGATCCGCGAACCCCTGACCGGCTTCTCGACGTCGTTGAGCGCCCGCTCGATCCGCTCGACGCAGTAATAGGGCATCTGCTGGTTGATCTTGCCGGCCAGCTCGATGAACTCGGTCGACATGTGAAACTGGCGCGCGCGCCAGGTCAGATAGAACGGGTCGACCGGCAGGCAGTGCCCGCCCATCCCGGGTCCAGGCTCAAAGCGCATGAACCCATAGGGCTTGGTCGCCGCGGCGTCGATCACCTCCCAGATGTCCAGGCCCATCCGATCGGCCAGGATCGCCAGCTCGTTGACCAGCGCGATGTTGACCGACCGAAAGATGTTCTCCAGCAGCTTGGACATCTCGGCGGCCTCGGGGCTGGAGACCCGGACGAGGTGCTCGCAGATCAAGCCGTAGAGCTCGACCGCGCGATCGGCGCACTCGGAGGTGATCCCACCCAGCACCTTGGGGGTGTTTCGCAGCGTGAAATCGGTGCGGCCTGGATCGACGCGCTCGGGTGAGAAGGCGACGTTGAGCCCGTTGCCCACCTTGAGCCCGGACTCCTGCTCGAGCAACGGCACCAGCTGCTCGCGGGTGGTTCCGGGGTACGTGGTGGACTCGAGCACGACCAGCTGGCCGCGGCGGACCACCTTGGCCAGCGCGGCGCCGGCCGCCAGCAGAGGGCCGAGGTCGGGCTCGCGGTTGGGGGTCAGCGGCGTGGGCACGCAGATCAGCACCGCGTCAACCTCGGTCAGCCGGGCCATCTCGGTGCTCGCCGCGATCCGGGCCGCCACCGCGCCCAGCCGCCCAGACGGGACGTCTTCGACGTAGGACTCACCCGCCCCGATCGCCGCCACCTTGGCCTCGTCGATGTCGATCGCCACGACGTCCTGTCCGGCCTCGGCGAACGCGACCACGAGCGGGAGCCCCACGTACCCGAGACCGATGACCCCGATTGACATCCGGCGGCGGACGATAGCGCCAGCCCCGATGCGCGAGAAGCCGCGAGCGACTAGGATTCGTCGCGACCGTGCTAGGCGGGGTGCTAGCGGTGCCCTGTACCCGTAATCCGCTCTAGCGGGGCTGAATTCCCTCTCGAGGGGTGCAGGCCCCGGGTCGGCGCCCCGTCGATGGCGTTGATGGCTCGGTCCCGCCGCGATGGAGACCCGTGAACCAGGTCAGGTCCGGAAGGAAGCAGCCTTAAGCGGTCACCTTCAGGCGCAGCGGGAGTGCCGGGCCGGAGCCGTAGACGGAGGTTGCTGTCCTGGGAAACCGACTTCGACGGAGGGTGCACGGTCACTTTTCACCGGGGTCCGGGACCCTCAGAGCGGCCGCCGCGCCATCTAGACTCGAAGGCATGTCGACCGGCCCGTCGCTATACCGCCGCCATCGCCCCCGCACCTTCGCCGATGTCGTCGGACAGGAGCAGGTCGTCCGCACGCTGAGCAACGCGGTCACACGCGGCAAGGTCCATCATGCGTACCTGTTCGTCGGGTCCCGCGGGACCGGCAAGACGAGCACGGCGAAGATCCTCGCCGCTTGTCTGAACTGCGAGAACGGACCCACGATCGAGCCCTGCGGGGTGTGCGATTCGTGCGTCTCGATCGCCAACGCCACCTCGTTGGACGTGATCGAGATGGACGCGGCCTCCAACAACTCCGTCGACGACATTCGGGACCTGCGGGAGAGCGTCGCCTACGCGCCGGTCTCCGGACGCCACAAGGTCTACATCCTGGATGAGGCTCACATGCTCTCCCAGCAGGCCTGGAACGCGTTCCTCAAGACGCTCGAGGAGCCGCCGCCGCGGACGATCTTCGTGCTCGCCACGACCGAGGCGCAGAAGGTGCTGGCGACGGTGGTGGATCGCTGCCACCGGTTTGACTTCGGCCGCCCCACCGTCGAGCAGGTGGCTCAGGTGCTCGCGCGCGTGTCGGCTCAGGAGCAGATCGACGTCGAGCCCGGCGCGGTCGCCCTGATCGCTCGCCACGCCACCGGCAGCTTCAGAGACGCGCTGGGGACGCTCGAGCAGCTGGTCACCTACGCCGGCGATGAGCAGATCGCCGCCGCCGACGTGCTCGCGGTGCTCGGCGTCGCCGACGCGGAGCAGCTGTTCGAGGCCCTCGATGCGGTGATCGCCCATGAGCCGGCCCAGGCCCTGCGTGCCGCCGCCCGGCTGGTCGGCTCCGGTCGCGATCCGGGGCAGATCCTGCGCGACCTCGAGATCCAGGCCCGCGAGCTGCTCGCCGTCCAGGTCCTGCAGGAGGTGCCCGACGAGCTGCGGGTCACGCCCGAGCGCGACCAGCGGCTGCTGGAGCAGGCCCGAGCGCTGGCCGGCACCGACGTGATCCGGCTGCTGGACCTGGTCGCGTCCGCGCTGGAGGCCACCGCCAACGGGGCACAGGCCCGAATTCAGCTCGAGCTGGTGCTGATCAAGGCGGCGGCGCCCGAGGTGGATCCGTCAACGAGCGCGCTGCTGGCTCGGATCGAGCGGCTCGAGAACGCGCTTCGCGCGGGCGCGGCATCGCCGACCATCGGACCGGCGTCTCCCGCCGGGCCGCCGGCCCCACCCGCGCCGGCGTCACCCGCGCCCGCGACGGCGCCGGCGCCGGCGCCGGCGCCTGCCCCGGAGCCCGAGATCCGCCGCCAGCACCAGGGCGAGCCGCCGCCCGCCACGCAGGCCGCCCGCAACGGCGCCGGGCAGACGGCCGCGGTCAACCCGGTCGCCCCGATCGGCGAGCCCGAGCTGGTCACCGTCGCGGCCTCCTGGCCCGCGGTCATCGACATCGTTCGCCAGGACAACGCGATGCTCGCCGCGGCGCTTGATGCCGCCCGGCCCGTCGGGCTCAGCGGCGGCGGCCTGACGCTCGCCTTCCCGTCCGGAGCGGCCTTCTTCAAGCGCAAGGCCGAGCAGGACGACTATCGCCGCGCGGCCACCGAGGCTGTGCGCGCTGTCACCGGCGCCAGCCTGACCCTTCGCTTCGAGCTTCGTGATGAGGCCGCGGAGGAGATCGCCGACGCGGCGCCCGGCCTCAGCGGCGAGGAGCTCGTGAGACGCTTCATGGAGGAGTTCGACGCCGAGGAAGTGCTCGACGACCCCGATCAGGAAGAGGCCCCATAGCGATGCCCCAGCCCAACATGCAGCAGCTGCTCAAGCAGGCCCAGAAGATGCAGGAGGACATGCTCAAAGCCCAGGAGTCGCTCAAGGACGAGGTCGTCGACGCGTCGGCCGGCGGCGGCATGGTCACCGTCCAGGTCACCGGTGACCTGGATCTCAAGTCGATCACGATCGATCCCCAGGCGGTCGATCCCGACGACGTCGAGCTGCTCCAGGACATGGTTCTGGCGGCGGTCAACGAGGGTCTGCGGGCCGCTCAGGAGCTCGCCGCCAGCAAGATGGGCGGGATCGCCGGCGGCCTCGGCGGCCTCGGGCTGCCCGGCCTCTAGCCGCGGCGGCTTCAGCGACGAGGATCCGTGTACGCACCCCCTGTCCAGCGGTTGATCACCGAGCTGTCAAAGCTGCCAGGAGTCGGCGGCCGCACGGCCCAGCGACTCGCCTTTCACCTCCTGCGCGCCAGCGAGGAGGACGCCCTCGGGTTGGCCGAGGCGATCCGCGAGGTCAAGGCGCGGATCGGGCTCTGCGAGGTGTGCTTCAACCTGGCCGATGGTCCGCGCTGTCGGCTGTGCACCGACGAGCGCCGCGACCCAGAGCTGATCTGTGTCGTCGAGGAGCCTTCGGACGTGATCTCGATCGAGCGCACGCACGAGTTCGGAGGCCGCTATCACGTGCTCGGGGGCGCGCTCTCGCCGATCGACGGAGTCGATCCCGAGGACCTCAAGATCGCCGAGCTCTATACGCGTGCGCAGGCCGATCAGGTCCGCGAGGTCGTGATCGCCACCAACCCGACCACGACCGGAGAGGCGACCGCGCTGCACATCGCCGCCGGACTGCGCGAGCGCCATCCGCAGCTGTCGGTGACGCGCCTGGCCAGCGGGCTACCCGTCGGCGCCGACCTCGAGTACGCCGACGAGCTGACCCTCGGACGGGCGCTCTCGGGTCGCCGAGCCGTCTAGGGATGGGTCGGACCTACGCGAGCCGGCCGATTGCGCGGTAGCGCCTACCCTGTGCAACCGTGATCGCCGGCAAGCGCGAAACCGTCGTGATGAAGTTCGGCGGCACCTCGGTCGCCGACGCCGAGCAGATCAAGCGCGCCGCGCGCCGGATCGTCGCCCAGCGGGAGTCCGGCAAGCGGGTGGTGGCGGTCCTCTCGGCCCGCGGCAAGACGACCGACGAGCTGATCGCGATGGCCGAGGAGGTGTCGGCAGACCCGGACCGGCGCGAGATGGACATGCTGCTCTCGACCGGGGAGCGGATCTCCTGCGCGCTGTGCGCGATGGCCATCAACGACCTCGGCCACCGAGCGATCTCGCTGACCGGCTCTCAGGCCGGGATCGTCACCGATGCCTCACACACCAGGGCCCGGATCATCGACGTGCGCGCCGACCGCATCCGCGAGGCGCTCGGCGAGGACCTAATCGTGCTCGTCGCGGGCTTTCAGGGCGTCTCGACCAGCCGGGACGTGACCACCCTCGGCCGGGGGGGCTCTGACACGACCGCGGTCGCGCTGGCCGCCGCGATCGACGCCGAGGTGTGCGAGATCTACACCGACGTCGCGGGCGTGTTCAGCGCCGATCCTCGGATCGTCCCCAGCGCCCGCAAGCTACCGCAGGTGAGCTTTGAGGAGATGCTCGAGATGGCCGCCTCGGGGGCCAAGGTCCTGCAGCTGCGCTCGGTCGAGTACGCCCGCACGCACGGGGTGAGGATCCACTGTCGATCGAGCTTTGACTCCACTCCCGGTACCTTTGTCCTCGGAGAAGACGAGACCATGGAACACCCGCTGATCACCGCCGTCACTCACTCGACCGACGAGGCGAGGATCACGCTGATCGGCGTGCCGGACCGCCCCGGCGCCGCGGCGGCGATCTTCTCCGCCCTGGCCGCAGCCAACTGCAACGTCGACACGATCATCCAGAACGAGCCGCGTGAGGAGGGCCGGGAGGCCGAGGTCTCGTTCACGATCTCCACCGAGGACCTGCGGGCCGCCGAGCAGGCGCTAGCGCCGGTCCGGGCCGAGCTGGGGATCTCGCGGCTGGACATGGACGAGGAGATCGGCAAGGTCTCGATCGTCGGCGCCGGGATGCGTTCACATCCAGGAGTGGCGGCCAAGGTATTCGAGACGCTCGCCTCCGAGGAGATAAACATCGAGATGATCTCCACCTCGCCGATCAAGATCTCGTGCGTGATCCGCGCGGCGAGAGTGCCGCTGGCCGTCCGGGCCCTGCACGAGGCGTTCGGCCTCAGCGCCGCCGAGGTCCGGCGGGAGCGGCCAATCGGCCAGGAGGCGCGATGACCAGGGTCGCCGTGGTCGGCGCCACGGGGGTTGTGGGGCGCACCATGCTGACCCTGCTCGCCGAGCGCGAGTTCCCCGCCGACGAGCTCGTCCTGTTCGCCTCGGCTCGCTCGGCCGGCACCGTGATCGACGGGCGCACCGTCCAGGCACTGGACGAGCGCGCCGACCTGGACGGCTTCGACATCGCCCTGTTCTCCGCCGGCGCCTCGACGTCTCGGGAGTGGGCGCCACGCTTCGCCGATCGGGGAACGGTGGTGATCGACAACTCGTCGGCCTTCCGGCGCGACCCGACAGTGCCCCTGGTGGTCTCCGAGGTCAATCCGCACGCGATCGAGCACCACCACGGGGTGATCGCCAACCCGAACTGCTCGACCATGCAGCTGATGGTCGCGCTGGCCCCGATCCACCGCGCGGTCGGGATCGAGCGGCTGATCGTCTCCACCTACCAGTCGGTCTCCGGGACCGGCCGAAACGCGCTCGCCGAGCTCGACGCGCAGGCGGCGGCGTCGCTGCAGGGCGACGAGATCCCGGCGCCGCAGGTCTACCCGGACCAGATCGCCTTCAACGTGATCGGCGCGGCCGGTTCGTTCGCCGACGGCGAGGACCACACCGACGAGGAGCGCAAGATGATGTTCGAGACGCGCAAGATCCTCGAGGACGACACGATCGGCGTCGCGGTCACCTGCGTTCGGGTGCCGGTCCGGATCTGCCACTCCGAGGCGGTCAACGTCCAGACCCGAGAGCCCCTCAGCGCCGAGTCGGCCCGCGAGTTGATGGCCAACGCGCCCGGCGTGGTCGTCGAGGACGTGCCGTCGCCGCTGCGCGCCGAAGGCCGCGACGAGGTGTTCGTCGGTCGCATCCGCCGGGACGAGTCACACCCGCGAGCCCTCGGCCTGTGGGTGGTCTCAGACAATCTGCGCAAGGGTGCCGCCACCAACGCGGTGCAGCTGGCCGAGCTGCTGATCGCCGATCACGCTCCCTCCTCGGTTGGCTGACGATCTCTAGCGCTGATGCTCGGCGAGCCGTTCTGAGCGGCGCGGTGTGCTCACCGCGCCCGTCGGCCTAGCTACGCGGCCGCCCCGGCCACGACCGACGCGGTCCAGTCGATCACCGCCGTCGGCTTGACGACGTGCTTGCTCATGCCCAGCGCCTTGGGCTCGAGCCCGAGGGCCAAGCCGACCAGCTGGGGCAGGTGCAGCACCGGCAGCCCGAGCTCGCGGCCCGCGACCTTCGCCGCGGCCGGCTGCTGCAGATCCAGGTTGAGATGGCACAGGGGGCACGGGACCACGAGACAGTCGGCGTCGGCGTCGATCGCGTCCCCGAGGTGGCGGCCGGCCATCGCGAGCGAGGCCTGCTTGTTCATCGTGATGATCGGAAAGCCGCAGCACTTGTAGACGCCCGCGTAGTCGATCACCGTGCCGCCGAGCGCCTCGATCACCATGTGCATGTATCGATCGCGCGGATGCTCCTCGTCGACCCCGAGCCGCTCGACCGGGCGGACGATGTAGCAGCCGTAGAACGGGCCCACCTTCAGATCCGTCAAAGGCCGCCGAACCTTGGCCGTGAGCACGTCGAGCCCGATCTCCTCCACCAGCATCCAGAGGAAGTTCTTGTTGGTCAGGCCGCGCTCATAGCTGAGTCCCTCGTCGGCGAGGTGGGTGTTGACCTGGGCGCGGTACTCGGTATTGGCGTCCAGGCGCTCCTGACACTCAGACTGGGCCCCCTGGCAGGTGGAGCAGATGTTCATCATCAGCTCGCCGTCGGTCTGCTGGGCCAGCGCGAACGTCCGGGCGTTGAGCGTGTCGGCGAGCTCCTGGTTGTGCTCGGCGATCACCCCCGCTCCGCAGCACGCGGCGCGGTCGAGCTCGATTAGCTCGAGGTCGAGCAGCGGCGCGACCGCGGCCATCGAGCCGTGCAGCTCGGGGGTGAAGCCGCGGCTGACGCAGCCGGGCCAGTAAGCGACCTTCATCAAGCGGTCTCGCTTTCAGTTTCGTCCTCGTAGCCGACCACATAGAGGTTCAACTCGACGCGCTCCTGCTTGCCGTCGATCGTGTCAAACAGCTTCTTGACCTCCTTGGAGGCCTTGTGGGAATGCATCAGCAGCGTCTTCGGCGTCATCTTGCCGCGAGCCAGTCCCACCGCCGCCGTCGGTAGTGAGCTGAGCAGCTCGGGCACGGCCCGGGGGTTGAGCTTGCCGCCGTAGGAGTCGGGCAGCAGATCAGCCTCGTGGAGTAAACCATTACGGCGGATGTTCTTGACGAACGCGTGCTCGTGGCGATGGCCGTTGTTGCGATCCTCGATCTCGAAGTCCGATCCGGATCTGCGTCGCAGCCGCATGATCTGGCTCATCGGCGCCACCCCCTTCGGGCAGGCGTCGATGCAGTTGAAGCAGTGGGTGCAGTCATAGATCCCGTGCTCGTCCTCGGAGAGGTCACGGAGGCGCTCCTCGTGCTCGGCGTCACGCGGATCGCCGACGAACCGGTAGGCCTTGGCCAGCGCCGCCGGGCCGACGAACAATGGGTCGATCTCCATCGACAGGCAGTCCGAGACGCAGGCGCCGCACTGGATGCAGGCCATCGACTGCGTGACGTCGACCATGTTCTCGTGGGGGACGATGTACTCGCGCTCGGGTACCGGCTCCTTGTTGATCAGGAACGGAGTAACGCGCTGGATCTTCTTCCAGTGCACCGCGTCCATGTCGACGATCAGGTCGCGGATCACGGGCATGTTGCCCATCGGCTCGACCTCGATCACCCCGGCTCCGACCGCGTCGCCCTCGCCGTGGTCGTCCTGCGCCGGGTTCCATCCGGTGCCGTGCCGGCGCGCGGCGGCCTCGTCCAGGTGCGTGTTGCAGGCCAGCCCCGGCTTGCCGTTCATCCGCACGCCGCACGACCCGCAGATCGCCTGCTGACAGGAGCAGCGAATGCCCACCGAGCCGTCGACCTCGTCTCGAACCTTGAGGATCGCGTCCAGCACCGACTTTGAGCCCTCCAGCTGCACCTGGTGATCATCCCAGTACGCAGCCTCTCCAGACTGTGGATCGAACCGCCGGATCCTCAACGTGTACTCGGGCATGCGTCTAGTAGGTCCTTTCCTGTGGCTCCCACTTGGTGATCGTCACCGGTGAGTAGCTGACCGTGGGTTCCTCGTCACCGTTGGCGGAGACATCGATGTGCTTGAGCCACTCGGCGTCGTTGCGCTCGGGAAAGTCAGTGCGGAACTGCGCGCCGCGGGATTCCTTGCGCTCCTGCGAGGCGACGACGATCGCCTCGGCGCAATCCAGCATGTAGCCGAGCTCGATCGCGCCGATCACGTCCTGGTTGAAGATCGTGCCGCGATCGTCGATGTTGGCCCTCGGCGCCTCCTCCCGGAGCCGGCGCACGATCTCGTGGGCCTTCTGCAGCCCGTCGGCATCGCGGAACACCGCGCAGTACCGGTTCATCGCGTCGCCGAGCTCGTCCTTGATCGCCGATACCCGGCGGCCGCCCTCACGGCGGTTGATGATCGCGTTGATCGCCTGCTCTGTTTTGGTCACCCGAGTGCCCGGCGTGGTGGGCATCGGCATCGCAAGCGCGTGCTTGGCGGCGTGCTCACCCGAGCGGCGGCCGAAGATCAGCGTGTCGAGCAGCGAGTTGGCCCCGAGCCGGTTGCCGCCGTGCACCGAGACACACGCCGCCTCGCCGGCGGCGTAGAGCCCGGCCACGGTCGTCTGCCCGTCGATGTCGGTTTTGATCCCGCCCATGATGTAGTGCTGGCCGGGATGGATGTGGATCGGCTCGCGGGTGATGTCCACTCCGGCGAAATCTCTGCCGATGTTCACGATCTCGCGCAGCGCCTCGAGCACGCGCCGCCGTGGGACCTTGGTGATGTCCAGCGCCACGGTGCCGTCCGGAAACCCGTTGCCCTCGTTGATCTCGGTCTGCTCGGCGCGCGAGACGACGTCACGCGAGGCGAGCTCGAGCTTGTTGGGCGCGTACTTCTCCATGAACCGCTCGCCCTTGGCGTTGAGCAGCCAGGCCCCTTCGCCGCGGGCGCCCTCGGTGATCAGCAGCCCGTTGCCGGCTAGTGTGGTCGGGTGGTACTGGATCATCTCCATGTCCATCAGCCGGGCGCCGATCCGATAGGCCTGGGCGATGCCGTCGCCGGTCACGATCAGCCCGTTGGTCGTCGGCCGGTAGGCCTGTCCGGCGCCACCGGAGGCCAGGATCGTCGTCTTGGCGTTGAACACCTGCAGCTCGCCGTCGCGGAGGTTGCGACAGATCGCGCCGATGCAGCGGCCATCGTCGTCCTGGAGCAGATCGGTGGTGAACCACTCCTCGTAGCGGTCGATCTGCTCGCCGTGCTTCATCAGCTGCTCATAGAGCACGTGAAGGATCGCGTGGCCGGTGATGTCGGCCACGTAATAGGTGCGAGCCGCCGAGGCCCCGCCGAACGCGCGCGTGCCGAGGTGACCGGTCTCATTGCGGTGAAAGGTGACGCCGGCGTGCTCGAGCCACAGGATCTCCTCGGGCGCCTCGCGACACATGATCTCGATCGCATCCTGGTCTCCGAGGTAGTCAGAGCCCTTGATCGTGTCGAACGCGTGTGACTCCCAGCTGTCCTCCGGATTCAGCGCCGCGTTGATCCCGCCGGCGGCCGCGACGGAATGCGAACGAACCGGGTGGACCTTGGAGATGATCGCGACGGTGGCGCCGGATTGGGCCGCCGCGAGAGCCGCTCGCTGACCCGCGAGTCCGGCGCCAATGATCACTACGTCGTGAGAAGGCACGGCCAGCAAGTCTAATGACGACGGTCCAAATGCTCCTGAACGCCCGTGGGGCGGGCGCTTTTCAGGAAGCTACTAGACTAGACGGCCGCTGACCCAAACGCGGACTGCAGCGCCCGGCGCACCTGCTCCACCGTCACCACGCCGCGCAGCACGCCCTCGCCATCGACCGCCATCAGCGCACCGAGTCGCCCCAGCGAGTCCGAGGCCAGCAGCTCGGTGATCGGACGATCGGCGTCCACGCGCCAGCCCCCGGCCTGCTCGGATTCGAGGATCGCATCCATGGTCAGCCAGCCCTCGCCGGCGTCGACCGACGTCTGGGCCCGTTCCTGGCGCCCGATGCCGACGAACCGCCCTCCATCGTCGACGACCGGGAACCACGCCCACCCGTAGCGATCGAAGTACTCCTCGAGCGCCTGGGCGACCGCCGTCGAGATCGGGATCGCCACCGGGTGGGTGTCCATGATGTCGGCTACACGGACTCCCTCGATCCGCTCGGTCAGCGCGGACTGGAGCATCGCGCCGCGGGCCGACTGGCCGAGCAACAGGGCCAACGCCACCAACCACAGGCCGCTGAAGCTGCCGTAGGACAGCAGCAGCCAGATGCCCACGCCGGCCAGGAGCACCGCGAAGCCCTGACCGAGCTTGGCCGCCGCCTGGGTGCCCCGGCGCTTGTCGCCGGTCACCCGCCAGACCGCCGAGCGGGCGATCCGACCACCGTCGAGGGGAAACGCCGGAACGAGGTTGAACACCAGCAGCAGGACGTTCATCGGGAGCAGCCAGCTGAGCGACAGCAGCACCGGGGTGATGCGGATGTCGTCGGCCAGGGCGATTGCGTGGGTCAGGCGGTGCGAACCCACAATCGCCACGTCCACGGCGAGGCAGACTAGGATCACCACCACCGTCGCCAGTGGCCCGGCGATCGCGATCTTGAAGTCCTCCCCCGGCGTCGCCGCGTCACGGCTCATATGGGTCAGTCCACCGAACAGGAACAGATCAATCCGCTTGACCGCGATTCCCTGGCGCCGTGCCACCAGCGCGTGTCCGAGCTCGTGCACGATCAGCGAGACGAACAGCAGCAGGACGCTGACCACCGTGGTTAGGTAGGCGAGCGCGTCGGAGCTGTGCAGAGTCTGGCGGAACGGCCCCGAGAGCAGGAAGATCAGCAAGAACAGGATCACGAACCAGCTGGCGTCGACCCCGATCCGCAGACCGAACACGTCCATCAGCTTGATCGAGGTGGATCGGCGCAACATGGTGCAATGCTCTCATACCCTTTGTCGAGGCGATCGAGGCGATCGAGGCGAAAGGCGATAAAGGAGAATTGATATGACCGAGTGCCTCGGCGCACTGAAGCAGCGCATGGCCAAGCTGTCTGACCTGCACCACGCTGCGTCACTGGCCCAGTGGGATCAGCAGACGATGATGCCCCTCCGCGGTGGTCAGAGCCGGGCCGAATCGCTGGCCACGCTGGAGCTGATCTCACACGAGATGTTCATCGGCGACGAGACGGGGCGCCTGCTCGAGGGCGCGGCCTCGGAGCTCGACGGGGCCGACTCAGACGGCGACGACGCCTGCCTGGTCAGGCTCGTGCGCCGCCAGTGGGAGAAGGCGCGCCGGGTGCCGGCCGAGCTGGCCGCGGAGCTGACCCGGGCGGCCTCGGTGGGTCAGGAGGCCTGGGTCGTGGCCCGCCGGGATTCGGACTTCGCGGCCTTCGCACCGTATCTGGAGCGCAACTTCGAGCTCGCGCGGCGCTACATCGACTGCCACTCCGGTGCGGGGTTCGAATGTGCCTATGACGTGGTGTTGGACGACTTCGAGCCGCAGATGAAGACGAGCGCCGTCGCCACCCTGTTCTCCGAGCTCAAGGCCGAGCTGGTGCCGTTGATCGCCGAGGTCACTCGGCACGCCGGTGCGGTTGACGATGGCCTCTTGCACGTGCCGATCCCGATCGAGAGCCAGCGCCGGCTGGTCTCTGAGACGATCGAGCTGATGGGCTTTGATCGCGCCGGATGGCGGATGGATGACACCGTCCACCCGTTCGCCACCAGCATCGGCGGCGGCGATGTGCGGATCACCACCCGCTGGGACGAGCGGTACTTCGCCGGAGCTCTGTACGGCGCGATGCACGAGTGCGGGCACGGTCTGTACGAGGCGGGTATCCCCGACTCGCTGCGGCGCTCGCCGCTGGGGGCGGGCGAGTCGCTCGGCATGCACGAGTCCCAGAGCCGGCTGTGGGAGAACATGGTCGGACGCGGCCGGCCGTTCTGCGGCGTTCTGGCCCCCAAGATCGCCACTCTGGAAGGGGGATCGGAATCGGACTGGTCAGCCGAAGCGCTGTACCGCGCGGTCAACCGGGTTCACCCCTCGTTCATCCGGGTGGAGGCCGACGAGGCGACCTATGCGCTGCACATCGTGCTGCGGTTCGAGCTCGAGCAGGAGCTGATCGAGGGGCGGCTCGCCGTCGAGGACCTGCCCGAGGCCTGGAACGCGCGGGTCAAGGAGTATCTCGGACTCGAGGTGCGTGACGATGCCGATGGAGTGCTCCAGGACGTTCACTGGTCGGCCGGGCTGATCGGCTACTTTCCCACCTACGCGCTCGGGAACCTGATCGCCGGCCGGCTGTGGGAGCGCGTGCACGCCGACCTACCCCGCCTCGACGACCACATCGCGGCCGGAGACCTCGCCCCGCTGCGGGAATGGCTGGGCGAGCACGTGCACCGTCACGGCTCGAAGTTCACCACCGCCGAGCTGCTCGAGCGTGAGGCCGGAGGCCCGATCAGGGTGCGGCCGTTCATGCGCTACCTCGAGGCTAAGCTGGCGGACGTGTACGGGCTCGATCTCGGTGCCTGAGCCTCGGGGCTGGCCGCTCCCCCGGCGCAGCGGCCATCTATAGGATCGAAGGCCCCAACAGATCGAACACCACACCCGCGATGACACGACCCCGCGGCATCTGGCCCGATGCGCGGGGTGTCAAGGAGGAAGCCCACAGTGAGCGCATCGGCAACAGACCGTAGGTCCTCAGTGAAAGTGGCAGTGACCGGAGCGGCCGGCCAGATCGGGTACTCGCTGCTGTTCAGGATCGCCAGCGGGCAGCTGCTCGGGCCGGAGACGTCCGTCGAGCTCTCGCTGCTCGAGATCTCCGCCGCGGTCAAGGCCGCCGAGGGGACGGCGATGGAGCTCGATGACTGCGCCTTTCCGCTGCTGTCTCGGATCGACATCTACGACGAGCCCAAGCGGGCCTTTGACGGAGCCAACATCGCCCTGCTGGTGGGCGCCCGCCCGCGGAGCAAGGGGATGGAGCGCAGCGATCTGCTCGAGGCCAACGGCGGCATCTTCAAGCCCCAGGGACAGGCGCTCAACGAGCGCGCGGCGTCTGACATCAAGGTGCTGGTGGTCGGCAATCCAGCCAACACCAACTGCCTGATCGCCGCCGGCAACGCCCCGGACGTTCCGCGCGAGCGATTCACCGCGATGATGCGTCTTGATCACAACCGGGCGATCGCTCAGATCGCCAACAAGACCCAGAGTCGAGTCAGCGACGTGACCAACATGACCATCTGGGGCAACCACTCGGCCTCTCAGTACCCGGACGTGTTCCACGCCAAGGTCAAGGGCGCCAATGCGGCGCAGACCGTCGACGATCAGGACTGGATCGAGAGCGACTTCATCCCGACGGTGCAGAAGCGTGGCGCGGCGATCATCGAAGCGCGGGGCGCATCGAGTGCCGCGTCGGCCGCCAACGCGGCCGTCGACCACATCCGCGACTGGGTGCGCGGGACCCCGGACAACGACTGGGTGTCGATGGCGATTTCCTCCGACGGGTCATACGGCATCGAGGAGGGGGTCTTCTGCGGTCACCCGTGCACGTGCTCAGGGGGGGAGTACTCGATCGTCCAGGGACTGGATCTGGACGATTTCTCGCGGACGCGGATCGGCGCGACGGTCAAGGAGCTGGGTGAGGAGCGCCAGGCGGTGCGGGAGCTCGGCCTGATCTAGCGTCTCAGCAGCCGCCGCGACACGCTCGTCGATCGCGGCGGCTGCCCGTGACAGCCGCCGGCGGCGCTAGGCCGCGTCAGCGGGATGCCAGCCCTGGCCGTCGCGCTTCACCTGGCCGTCGGACACCAGCTTTGGCATCACTCGGTACAGGTAGTTCGGTTCGATCTTCAACTGCTCGGCGATCTGGGGGATCGTGACACCGGGCTGGCTGCGAACCAGATCCAGCGCCTGATTGGCCCGGGTGTTGCCACCTCGGCGCCCCCGCGGCCGGCCGCTGCGGCGCGTGGAGCGAGTGCGCGTGCTGGAGCCGGCCGGGCGACCGGGTCCTCGACGAGCGCCGACGAGCGCCGAACGGGCCGCCTCGAGCTTCACCACTTCCTGCTTGAGCTCAGACAAGCGACTGTCGATGTCCTTCACAGTACTGTCAACGAAATCTGCCAACGGTTCCACCTCCAGGTGTTCTAAAACGCAAAATGTCTAGAACACCATACACACGGTTAATGCTCGCGACAGCTATGAGCCTTGTTCGAGTAGTGCCTTGAGCCGCGTGAGTGAACCGTTGGCCTCCCGCTGTGAGGTCGCTCCGACGAGCACGCGGCTGGCCACGTTGCCCAGCCGGCCGCCCGGTGTCTGAAAGTCGTTGGCGTACTGGAAGGCGGTGCGGCGCTCGCCGATGCTGTGCAGTTCGTAGCAAATCAGCGCCCGGGAATGGGCCGGTCCGGCACCCTCCCACTCGGCACGGTGAGGTGAGCTCATGGACACGACGGTCCAGTGGACGCGAAACGGAACACCTCTTACCTGCATCGTCTGATCCAGCGTTGAGCCCCGACGCAGAGGGGAGTCGGACACGTCCTTGACGGACTTGTGAATCGTGACCCAGTCGCCCAGACGGTGGGGATCCATGATCGTGTCCCAGACCGTCTGGATCGGGACCGCGATCTCGATCTCGGCTTTGACCGTGCTCATCAGCGTGCTCACACTAACGACCCCGCCGCCGGGCCAGCGGCGCCCCCTCGGCGAGCGGCTCGCGGCCGCTCCGGAGATCGGTCCGCGCCACCTACCGAGCGGCTAGCGGCTCGGTCGCCTCCCACTCGCGCAGCGAGTGTTCGATGGCGGAGTTCAGTGAGTGAAGCCTGATGTTCAATAATTGTGCGGCTTGGTCATCGCGCGGCAACAGGTCGGTGGCCAGGCTCTCCATCAGCGGACCGATCAGCTCGTGCCGCTCCTCGGCGATCACCGCGGCGACCCGGCTGGCGATCGGGGTTACGGTCAGCCGGCCCAAGCCGACCGTCGGCCGGTCGACCAGCATCAGCTCGCGGATCCGGCCGATCAGCTCACCGTAGGACACAACTTCGGGACCGCCCACGTCCAGCGAGCGCCCAGTGACCAGGTCAGACGACGCGCAGCGAACCAGCATCTCGACGATGTCACGCTCGTCGATCGGGCGGGTTACATTGTCGCGCCACCCCGGTAGCGCGAGGACCGGTAGCCGCTCCACCAGGTGCACGAGGAACCGGAACGATCGCGAGCGCGCGCCGATCACGATCGAGGCCCGCAGCGCTGCTGACGCCGGCGAGCCTTGCAGCAGGATCCGCTCGACCTCGAGCCGGCTGGCCAGGTGGTCAGACGCCGGGCCGTCCTCCGGCACCAGGCCGCCGAGGTAGATCAGCCGCTGCACGCCTGCGCTCTGGGCGGCCCGCGCGAAACGCTCCGCCGCCGTGCGCTCGCGGGTCGCAAACGGGTCGGCCTCCGCCGGCTCCATCGAGTGGATCAAGAAGTAGGCGACCTCCACTCCGTCCAGCGCGCGCTCCAGCCCGGCACCGGACACGGCGTCTCCCGCGAGGACCGGGAGGCTGGTCTGGACGTGCTCGGGGTGTCGGGCCAAGCCGCGCACGGCGTTTCCGTCACGCGCCAGGCGCGCCGCCACCAGCGAGCCAACGTAGCCCGAGATCCCGGTGACGAGGATGTTCACGCGGTCGGTCCGGCCCAGGGGGCTCGGGTGACGAAGCTGCGATCCAGCTGCTCTGCCCTGGGCGCGCCGGCCAGCGCCAGCGCATTGTGGAGCTCCGTCAGCAGGATCTCGATCACCCGCTGCGCACCTGCGGCGCCCGCCACCGCCAGCCCAAACAGGATCGGGCGGCCGATCAGGACCGCACGGGCGCCGAGCGCAAGTGCCTTGAGCACGTCGGTGCCGCGCCTTATGCCCCCGTCGACGAGCACGTCCACCTCGGCTCCGACTTGGTCGGCGATCGCCGGCAGCGCGTCGGCGCCCGAGAGCACCGTGTCCAGCTGGCGGCCGCCGTGGTTGGAGACGATCACCCCAGCGACGCCGTGCTCGACGGCCAGCCGCGCGTCCTCGGCGGTCAGGATCCCCTTGACCAGCACCGGCAGCGGGCTGTCAGAGACGAACTGCTCGAGGTCTGACCAGTTCAGCTCCGGATCGATCAGGGCACCGTACTGGGCTGGGGTCATCGCCCCGGCGGCTCCCGCCGCGGCGGCGCTGGCCACCCGGTCGGCGCTGGAGGAGCGCACGCCGGATCTGAGCTCGCGCTCGCGTCTCCCGTACACCGGCAGATCGACGGTGACCACCAGCGCCTCATATCCGCCTGCCGCCGCGAGCGAGACCAGCTCGCGGCTGACGCCGCGGTCTGAGAAGACGTAGAGCTGAAACCAGCGCGGTGCATCGGGCACCGCCTCGGCGAGCGCCTGCGGCGGCGTGGTGGCCAGCGTCGAGAGGCACACGATCGTGTCCGTCGCGGCGGCGGCGCGCGCGGTGGCGATCTCAGCCTCGGGGTGCGCGAGGCGCTGGAACGCCGTCGGGGCGATCAGCACCGGATGGGGGCGGCGGCGGCCGAGCAGCTCGACGCTCAGATCGCACCCTCGCACCCCGACCAGCATCCGCGGACGGATCGCGAGCCTCTGCCAGGCGGAGAGGTTGTCGCGCAGCGTGATCTCGTCGCCCGCCGCACCCTCGATGTAGCTGAGCGCGCCGACGTCGAGAACCTCGGTTCCGGCTCGCTCGTAATCGGCGAGCGAGATCAGCGTCGGGGGCTGGGCTTGATCCATGGCATGAAAGCTACGGAAAAGCGGCCAGGTCCTCCGCGGATCACGAACACCCCGCAGTTTGCAGGTAATTGCGCGGACCGGAAGTTCCTGCGTTTTCCGGCAATCGTGGATGCGCCAGGGGGTGGGAATCGCTTTGATGGCTACGCGCTTTGAGTTGAGCTTCGAACACGAATGGGTGGCGGGTCAGGTATGGCGAACGGTCGGTCGGCCGCGGCGAAGGCGAGCTGCGAGAACTGCTTCTTTGGCACCAATCTGCTCTGTGCCCTGACGGCATCGGGACCATGCGCGACCTTCCGTCCGGCCCATCCAGACGGGCTCCGCCCGCCCAGCCAGCTGCGCTTCGTGTTCCGCCAGGAGCGACGCCTACAGGTCGCCTGGGCGTTTCCGTCGCCCAGCGAGCAGGTCGCGCTGCACGCGTGAGCGCGGGTGAGCGACGGCGGCGGCTCGCCGGCGGGCCCCGGCTCGTATATGTTTAGGACCATGTACTGGCCGCTGATCGGCGGGTTCGTCGCCTTCGTGCTGATCTCCGTGCTGATGGGCTGGATCATGGATCCGGACCGCCACGGCGACGGCGACGGCGACCGGCACTGATCGTCCTTCAGGCGCGGTCGCCCGCCGAAACCAGCATCAATTGCCTCGCGCGCGCACCCGCACCAGATAGCGCCCGAGGCTCCTGCGCCGATACCCGTCCGTAACGCCCGGGACAAGGCAAAGCTACGCCGACTCCGGGGCCGCGTCACGGGACTGGTTGGCGGCGAGTCTGCGCTCAGCGCGGGTGGCGATCCATTCGGCGCCGGCGGTGTCCGTGACCCCGTGCGCCAGGATCGAGCAGAACACGGTCAACGCCGCGAGGTTGAAGATCACCGGGCCGGCAGCGATCCGCTGGCTGAGGATCAGCAGCGAGAACGTCATCGTCGCGACCCCCTTGGGGCCAAACCACGACATGAACGCGCGCGTCGCGGTATCGGTGACGGTTCCGGCCAGCGACGCGAACACGGCCATCGGCCGGGCCACCAGCAGCGTCACGGCGACCACGCCGACGGCCGCCCAGCCGGATCCGAACAGGCCGTGGAGAGTCAGCAGCGAGCCGAACACGACGAAGATTCCGAGCTTGACGATCTCCACCAGGTCGGCGGCCTGGCGCTCGAAATGGCGACCGATGTCCGGCCGGCGGATGCCGAGCACGATCGCCATCACGTACACGGCGATCAGTCCGTTGCCGTGCGGTATCAGCACCGCCGCGCCGTAGGCGGCGAAGGCCATGCCGAGCGCGTACAGCGACTTCTGGTGCGCGGGGATGCCGCGGGCCAGCCCGACGTCGCGCGGCATCAGCACAGCCGCGATCAAGCCGATGATCAGTCCGCTGCCGAACCCGACGCCGAGGTTCTGGAGCACGAACCGCCACCACACGAAGTGCCCGGCTCCGGTCGTGAGGGCCGCGGCGAGGGCGAGCACCGCCGGCAGGGCGAGGCCGTCGTTGAGCCCTGACTCCAGGTTGAGCGAGTGACGCACCAGACGCGGGACCCGGGGATTGGTGACCACGCTCGAGGAGAGCACCGGATCGGTGGGCGAGAGCAGCGCGCCGACCAGGAATGACTCGGCCCACGACAGGCCGGTGAGCAGCCGGGTGGCAACGGCCACGATCGCCGCAGTCAGCGGCATCGCCAGCACCAGCTTGCGAAGCGGCAGCCGCCAGTGGGCTTGCAGCATCTCCCCGTCGACCTCGAGTCCGTCCCGGAACAGGATCACGATCAGGGCCACTGTGGCCAGCTCGCTGACGAAGCCAGAGCGGGCGTCGAAGTGAACCAGGCCCAGCCCGCCGTCCCCGAGCCCGAACCCGATCAGGACGAACACGGCGGTGAGCGAGACGAACGTGCGGCGCGCCAACCCCGAGATCAATGCCCCGAGCACGAGCAAGCCGCCGAGGGCCAGCGCGGCGACTTCGAACCGGTGTGAGACGACGGCCGGGAGGAGGGCTGAATGCAGGTGCACGATCAACGCGATTTAGAGTGTCGCCCGAGAGGAAGAGGTCAACGAAGTGCGGATAACCGTGCTGGGCAAATCACCATCCTGGCAGGATGCCGCCGGGGCGTGCAGTGGATACCTGGTGGCGCAGGATGAGTTCAGGCTGCTGCTCGATTGCGGCAATGGGGTGTTCTCCAAGCTGCGTCGCTTCTGTGACTACGTCGACATGGACGCAATCGTGATCAGCCACCTGCACGCCGACCACATCCTCGACCTGGTTCCGTTCAGCTACGCGCTGAGCTATGCGCCGCGCCAGCAGCCGGTGCCGGTCGGCGGCTGGCCGGGGACTGACGATCCCGCGCGTCCGGACCTCTACGTGCCACACGGCGGCCGGCAGGTGCTTCGCCGGATCGTCGGCTCGTGGGGCAACGAGGAGCTGATCGAGAGCGCTTTTGTTGTGCACGAGTACCAGCCCACCGACGAGCTGACGATCGGTCCGCTGGAGGTCCGCTTCTGCCGGGTGCCGCACTTCGTGGCCACAAACGCCGTCGAGCTCTCCAGCCACGGCTCCCGGTTCACCTTCGGCGCTGACTGCAGCCCCAACGAGGAGCTGGTCGTCTTCGCCCAGAACACCGACGTGCTGATGATCGAGGCGACCCTGCCGCGGCCGGAGCGGACCGGCGTGCGGGGTCATCTGACGCCGCGCGAGGCCGGCGAGCATGGCAAGCTTGCTCACGCTCGGCGGCTGGTGCTGACCCACTACTCAGATGAGCTCGACTCCGACTGGGTGCGGACCGAGGCGACCGAGAGCTATGGGGGCCCGGTGGAGCTCGCTCAGGAAGGCACGGTGTACACGGTCTGAGCGTGGACGGCGGCGCGACTTCTCAGGTGCCGAGCGCGGACGTCGGCCAGCCCGCGCGTATCGCGTATCCTGAGCCTTTCAACCGGCCCACGCACCCGAGGGAGAGCAATGGCATCTCGACGCAAGAAGGTCGCCAAGGCGGTGCCGTTCAACACCGCCGACCTGGCGAACATCACCAAGGCCAACCCGTACCTCCAGCGCTTGATCGAGGATTCCGGCCTGCGTGACAACATCCGCACGACGACCGACTCGGCCCGGAGCGCCTACAACCGGCTGAACGGTTCCAAGGCGCCCGAAAAGGCGCTACTCGAGGACAAGAAGCTTCAAGGCGACATCAGCCAAGCGGCCCAGGCCTTCCGTGACGCGACCCTCGCGCTCACCAACGCGCCGAACTACAAGGCCAAGAAGAAGGGCAAGGGCCTCGGCCGCACGCTCCTGGTCCTGCTGATCGGCGCCGGCGCCGCGGTGGCTGCGAGCGAGAAGCTGCGCTCCAAGGTGCTCGACACCCTGTTCGGCGCCGAGGAGGAGTTCCAGTACACCCCTCCGGTCGGCTCGACGACCACGCCGCCGGCCAGTCCGGTCACCGCTGCCTGAGCGCGCGACGGCATCGGCGGCTCGTCCTGAGGGCGCCCTTGGTCGGGCGCCCTCCTTCGTGCTGGGGCCGCCGCCGTGCGCCGGCTAGCCGTCCTGACGCTCGGGCTTGGGCTGGTGGTGGTGCTCGGCGTGGCGCAGCTGGTGCTTCCGGGGATTGCCGCCCAGAGCCTGCGCGACCGTCTGGCCGGTTCCGGGCAGGTGCTGGGCGTCGCAATGCACGCCGTCCCGGCGATCGAGTTGCTCTGGCACCAGGCCGATCGCGTCGTCGTGCGGCTCGGCCGCTACCGCTCAACCTCGGCCGGCCTGGGCAAGCTGCTCGATCAGACCGCCAACGTGGAGAGGCTGAACGCATCGGTGCGGGAGCTGGACACAGGTCTGCTGACTCTCCGTAGCGCCATCCTTGACAAGCAGGGCAGCGTGCTGACCGGCAGCGCCGAGGTGACCGAGGCCGATCTGCGGGGCGCCCTGCCGATCCTGCAGTCGATCACTCCGGTGGCCTCCGGTCAGGGTCATCTGACCCTCCAGGGGACGGCGACGTTGCTCGGGGTCAGCGCGACCGTGGACGCCGAGGTGAGCGCCGTGAACGGATCGATCATCGTCGCGCCGGACGTCCCGTTCGGCGCCCTGGCGACGGTCACCGTGTTCTCTGATCCCCATCTCGAGGTGCAGAGCGTCGGCGCGAGCGTGGTGCCCGGCGGGTTCTCGATCACCGCCACCGGTCGGCTGCACTGACAGGCTTCGACTCCCGGTTCGGGCTCCGGGCTCCGGCCCGGGACTCACGGATCCGGCTCGGGCTTACGGATCCGCGATCAGCGTCGCGGTTCGCGAGACTGAGCCGTCGGCCCGCATCCGGGCCACACCGCGGCGGGCGCGCTTCAGATAACGGTCCAAGAAGGCCGTCGTCACCCGCTCGACGATCGTCAGCTGGGGCTGCTGATCGGTGTAGGGCGGCAGATGACGGGCGCCGAGCAGCTGCAGGAGGTACTTGGGTCGGGGGGCGGCGTCAAAGAATGCGTAGGTGTGGCGCGGCTGGTTGATCGTGTCGGCGGTCCCCTGGACAGCCAGCAGCGGCGGACTCGGCGCCGGGAAGTCAAACCCTCCGCCGGGGAGCTGGGCGCCCGAGAGGATCACCGCGGCGCGAACTCGCTGGTCTTGGTAGTAGCGGTCATAGGCCACCGTGAGCGCGGTCTCGCCCCCGTCCGATTGGCCGCTGACCGCGATCTGGCGGGGCTCGATCAGTCCGGCCAGCGCACTGTGGGGGTCTCCGCTTGCGGTCAGCATCCGCGTGATCACGAGGCGCATGTCGCGCGGCTGGTTGGTCAGGTCTGACTCGTCGGGACCACCCGGAGCATTGGCGTTCTCGAGCGGGAAGATCGGTGCGGCGACCACGTAGCCGGCCCGAGCCCAGGCCTGCAGCAGACGCGCATAGGGTGCCGGAGTCACCGCGAATCCATGCCCGAACACGACCAGCGGGAACGCTCCGGCGCGCCGGTCAGGCCGCGCACCTCGGATGTCGGTGCGCGACGCCGGGCCCAGCGCCGGATAGCGGATCACCGTCACCAGCGTGCGCGGCTCGACAGGCCGGCCGGGCAGCCGGACCCGCCGGCTGCGGTCGACGAAGGTGATCACGCGTTCGCCGACGGCGTAGGTGGGGTTTCGGCGGGTCGGTCGAGACGACGCCGTGGCTGCCCCGCCCGACGTTCGGACTGGCCTGACCGTCGCGAGCCCCGCGCCGCTGACCGCGCCCCCGCAGCCCGCAGCCGCCCCGCCGCACAACGCCAACCCCAACAGCGACACCACGCCCACCCGCCGCCGGGTCACCCGCCGCCGGCTCACCCGCGCCGCGATCCGCTCAGCGCACGTAGACGCCGAAGAAGTCCCGGTCATCCGGAGTCAGGTAGCGCTGGGGCGAGCGATCCATGCCTGAGAGCAGGTTCGCGGCGCCGACCGCGCCCGGGTGGCGATAGGTGATCAGGCTTGTCCAGTAGGTGTTGATGTCCAGCTCCATCGCGCGAACCGCGCCGGCGTGGATCAGGATCGCGGCGAGCGAGCCGACCGTCTGACCGCTGGCCGCCGCATAGATCAGGTTCCCATGGCGGTCGATGCCCAGACCGGAGCGCCACACCTGAACCGCGTTGCCCAGGGTCGCCCCCCACTCGGGGCCGTCGGACAGGTTGGGATTCGGCTTTCCCCCGTTGACGATCAGCGGCAGGTTCTGGCGCGCGTAAACGACTTGGCCGCTGGCGTCGGGTCCGCCGCTCCACGGGATCACGTCGACGCGCCCGTCGCGATAGCGCACGATCGTGGCCAGGCCGGGCTTGAGCGGAGCGTAGGTACGTCCGCCGCTGGCGAATCCGCCGCCGGAGTCGGCCAGCTTGAAACCGCTGTTGAAGGTCGCGACGAGCTTGCTCCGCAGCTCGGCCGGCACTTGCATCGGCCCGCGATCGATCATCCGGACGTCCGGCTCGAGCCGTCCCGGATACAGCCAGGTCGAGGTGCGCGTGTGATCGATCCAGGCGACCCCCGCCACCAGCTGGGGATAGTCCGGCGAGGGCCGGTAGCTGGTCACCAGCACCGGGGGGCGTGACCCGCCGCCGGCGAAGGTGGCGCGCCAGATCCCCTCGCCCGGCAGCGCCGGTGCAATCACCGGACGCAGGCGGCGAGGCCGGTAGTAGTGGTGGGGTAGGCGGGCGCCACGGTCCGCAGCCAGCGCTCCTGCGATACCCGGCTGCTTGGGCAGCGCTTTGAGGCCCGGCCCTCCCTGAGCCGGCGCGTTGAGCGAGTAGTAGAAGTTCTCGACTCGGTTGACCAAGCCGCGGGCCCCGTTGTCGCGCATCCACTCCACCGTCTTGATCGACAGGCTGGAGTCCGACGGTCGCGAGAGTGCGTTCGCGTAGGAGACCAGCCCCGGGATCAGGCAGATCACGGCCGCCAGGGCCAGCACCCGGCGCCAGCGGCGTGACCTTCTGGCCGGAACCGGACCTCGCGCCGCGTGAGGATGTCGCATCACCGGTCGGCGCGTCGCGGCCTCTCTGGTCGGAGCCAGCATTCCAGGATAATGCCATCAGCGCCAGCAGCCGCGGCTAAAGGAAACCTGAGAGGTCACTCATCAGGCGGGTAGCTACGGTTGATGGAACGAACCTAGCCTCACTTTGAATGCCGGCTCCGCCTCGACAACAGCCCCTGCTCTGGCCTGCGCCCGAGATCGACGCCCCGCGCTACCCGCCGGTCCTGGACGACCCGCCGGTCGTGCGCCCCCGTCGCGGCCGTTGGCTCGCGGTGCTGGTGACGGCCCGGCCTCGTCAGTGGCTCAAGAATCTGCTCGTGATCGCCGCCGCGGGCGCGGCGGGCGCACTGGGTCATGATGACGTCCCGGGCCGAGTCGGGCTGGCGTGTCTGGCCTTTTGCCTGATCTCTGCCGGCATCTACGCGCTCAACGACGTGCACGACGCCGCCGAGGATCGTCGCCACCCGCGCAAGCGCTTTCGGCCGGTCGCGGCCAAGGAGCTGAAGCCGCGCGAAGCCACGCTGATCGGCTCGGGCTGGTTGGCGACCGGCCTGATCCTGTGCCTGGCCATCCGGCCATTGCTCGCCGTGGTCGGCATCGGTTACGTCGCTCTGACGCTGAGCTACACGTGGATCTGGCGTCGTCTCCTGGTGCTCGACATACTCGCGATCGCCGGCGGATTCGTCCTGCGGGCGCTGGCGGGGGGCGTGGCCGCACCGGTCACGCTGTCGCGCTGGTTCGTCGTGGTGGTGACTTGCGCGGCGCTGTTCGTCGCCGCCGGTAAGCGCTACGCGGAGCTGATGCGAACCCGCGCTCGCGCCTGCGACGCGAACCGCGGCGGGGGCGGGGGCGGGGGGGACCAAATTCCCGGCCGCCGAGTCCTGACCGGGTATACCCCGCGCCGCCTGCGACTGCTGCTCGCCGGCAGCGGCGCCGGCGCTGTGTTCGCCTACTGCGTCTGGGCAAGCGAGCTGCTTGACGTCGATGGCGTCCCATGGCGGCTGTTGACCGCGATTCCGTTCATCGCCTGTCTGCTGCGCTACGGGTCGCTGGTGCGGGCCGGCGGAGGCGAAGCACCCGACGAGATGGTGCTGTCAGACCGCTGGCTGGCGGTTGGCGGCGCCGTCTGGCTGCTGCTGTTCGTCCTGAGCGTCCATGCCGCTGGTTGAGCCGGCCGCCCCGCGAGCGGCCGGCGGCGCTGCGGTTTACCAACCCCCGGTCCGCGGCGCGGTGGTGGGCTGGGGCGGCGGCCCGGAGGTGCCGGTGGCGCTCCTGCGGCCCGGCACGGTCGATGAGCTGGCGGCCGCGGTCAGCGCCCTCTCGGCGCGGCGCCGGGTGTCCGGCCGCCCGGGCGCCGCCGGCGCGATCGCTCGCGGCCAGGGGCGCAGCTACGGTGACGCGGCGCAACGGCAGGGCGGGCTGGTGCTCGACATGACGGGGTTGCGCAACTTCGAGCTCGACGCCTCCGCCGGCTCCGTGACCGTCGAGGCCGGAGTCACCCTGGGCCGGCTGCTGACCGCGCTTGCGCCCGACGGATGGACGCTGCCGGTCGTGCCCGGCACCCAGCACGTGACCGTCGGAGGGGCGATCGCCTCGGACATCCACGGTAAGAACCACGGCAGCGCCGGGACCTTCGGCCGCCACGTGTCGGCGTTCGGTCTGCTCACCGCGGCCGGCGACCTGGCGACGGTGAGTCGCGAGTCTCACCCGGACCTGTTCGCCGCGACGCTCGGCGGCATGGGTCTGACCGGGGCAATAGCCTGGGCGACGATCGCCCTCACCCCGCTGCGCACCGCCTGGCTCTCGGTCGATGTCGATCGCGTCCAAGGGCTCGATGACGCCCTCGCGCTGCTGCTGACGCCCGGTGGTTCACATCGCGTCGCCTGGCTGGATCTGCTTGGTCCTGGGCTGGCTCGGGGGATCGTCACCCGCGCCGAGCCGCTGCCCGAGCCGCCCCCCGGTCGCCCGCCGGCCGCGTTGACGGTCGCCGCCCGGCTGACGGTTCCGCCGCGCTTTCCCGGCCGGCTCCTTCGCCCGGGGCTCGTGCGCGCCCACAACGAGTACCGCTTCCGGCGCTCGGGGAAGCGGGAGGTCGGTCGGCTCGAGGCGTTCGGATCGCACATGTTCCCGCTGGACGTCCTGCGAGCCTGGCCGCGGCTGTACGGAAGGCTCGGGTTCGTCCAGTATCAGCTCGTCGTGCCGCGCGGCCAGGAGCCGGCGTTGGAGGCGGTCATCGAGCGCCTGCGCCGCTCGCCGGTGCCGTGCTTCTTGGCCGTGCTCAAGGACTTCGGACCGTCCAACGGCTCGCCGCTCTCGTTTCCGATCGCCGGCTGGACCCTGGCGCTGGACCTGCCGCGCGCGGCGCCAGGGCTCGAGGTGCTCCTGCGGGGCTTTGACGAGCTGGTGGCGCAGGCCGGCGGTCGGGTCTACCTGGCCAAGGACGCGCTTCTGGCCCCCGACGCGCTCGCCGCGATGTACCCGCGTCTGGACGAGTGGCGCGCGATCCGCGACCGCGTCGACCCCGACCGGATCTGGTGCTCGGACCTGGCCGTGCGGACCGGCTTGATCGGCGCGGCCGGATGAGCGCCGATCAGGCCAGGACCCGGGTGCTGCTGGTCGGCGGCAGCTCTGAGATCGGCTTGGCGATCGTCAGCCGCCTGACGACTCAGTCCATCGTCACACCGGTGCTGCTGGGCCGAGACCGGCCCCGGTTGGAGACCGCCCTGGCTTCGCTGCGGTCGGCCGGCTGTGCCGACGGAGCGATCGTGGTCGTCGACGCCGACGACGGCGCGCAGGCTCACGAGGCGGCGGTCAGCGGCGCCTTTCGCGACGCCGGAGGCTTCGAGGTCGTCATCGTCGCCGTCGGAGTGCTCGGGGCGCAGGCCGGACTGGATGCCGATCCCGAGCAGGCGGCGGAGGTCATGCGGGTCAACTTCCTGGGCGCCGGGTCGCTGCTGATCGCCTGCTTGCGGGCGCTGCGCGGCCAGGGCAGCGGCGCGCTGGTCCTGCTCTCGACGGTCGCCGTCGAGCGCCCACGCGCCGGCAACGCGATCTACGGCGCCGCCAAGGCCGGGCTGGACTCGCTCGCACAGGGCCTCGCCGACGCCGTCGCGGGCAGCGGAGTGCGGGTGCTCGTGGTCAGGCCGGGCTTCGTGACCACGCGGATGACCTCGGGGCTCAAGGCGGCACCGTTCGCCACCACGCCCGAAGCGGTGGCCGCCGCGACGGTCAGTGCGCTGTCCAAACGCGCTCACACGATCTGGGTTCCGTCGCACCTGCGCTACGTGTTTGCCGTTCTGCGCCATCTGCCCAGATCGCTGTTCCGAAGGCTTCCGCTTTGAGCCGCAACCTGTTGCTCTTAGATGGGCTGATCGCCATCGGACTCGCCGTTGTGGTGCTGGTGGTCGTCCCCGGCGTGGCGATCGCGGCGATCCTCGCGCTGCTCGCGCTCGTCGTGTGCCTGCTGAGTCTGGGGCTCGACCTCCGCCGTCGTCGCCGACGGAGCGCATCGCCGGCCCCGACGCCAGCGCGCCGCCAGAGCCGATGATCGGCGACCCGTCGCCGGAGCCGTTGACCGCCGCCCCGTCGCCGGAGCCGTTGACCGCCGGCCCGCCGCCGGAGCGCGGGCACGGCGAGGCTCGCCAGCTCACCCGCCGCGGGCTGCTCGGGGTGACCGCTGCCGCCGGCGCCGGCGCGCTGCTCGGTCCGGCGGTAGGCGCTGCTGCCGTCCTGGGCTTCCCCGATTCCGGGATCCGGCGCGTGTTCGAACGGCGGGTCGGAACCCTCCGCGGTGAGTCAGCGCCGCTGCGAGCGCCGCGCCGGTTCGCGCTGGCCGGCGTCTCGTGGACCGGGTGGGCGGGATCCGGATCGGCCCGGATCGAGCTGCGGACCCGCCGGCAGGATGGTCGGTGGAGCCCCTGGGCGCTGGCCTCGGTGCAGGGCCACGAGCCCGACCGCCCCGCGGCGTCCCGCACTCGATTCGGCGAGCCGGTCTGGATCGGCGCCGCCGACCTGATCCAGCTGCGCAGCCTCACCGCCGTAGAGGGGGTGCGGCTGCACTTCGTCGCTTCCGAGCCGAGCGGAGGGCTGGCGTCCGCGGCCACCTTTGGCCTGGTCGCCCCGGCGCTCGATGCCGGGCCGGGTCAGCCGCAGATCATCGCCCGCTCGGCCTGGGCGGGGCGCCATGCGCCGCCCGCGGGACCGGCGAGCTACGGCGCGATCGACCTGGCCTTCGTCCACCACACCGAGAACCCCAACGGCTACACACCAAGTGACGTTCCGGCCATGTTGCTGGCCATCTTCGACTATCACCGCTACGTCCGGGGCTACTTCGACATCGCCTACAACTTCATCATTGACGACTTCGGCCGGACCTGGGAGGCCCGCGCGGGGGGCATCGACGAACCGGTGATCGGGGCTCACGCCGGCGGCTTCAACGCGGTCTCGACCGGAGTCGCGGTGCTCGGCACCTTCATCTCATCGGCTCCGTCGGCGCGCGCGCTTGGAGCACTCGAGCGGCTGTTGGCCTGGAAGCTCTCGCTGCACGGCGTGCCCCCGCTGGGCCGAGTCGGGGTGAGGGTCGACCCGGGCGCTGCCTTCTACACGCGCTTCAGGCCCGATCAGCTCGTGCAGCTGCACCGCGTGTCCGGCCATCGAGACGGCGATCAGACCGACTGTCCAGGAGACGCGTTCTACCGTCGGCTGCCGTCGCTGCGGCCTCGAATCGCCAAGCTGGCCGGGACCGCCGCCCGGTTGACCCTCGAGCCGGCCGCTGGGGCGGTCACGCCGGCGACGAGGGTGGCGCTGCACGGCCGGCTGGCGCTGCTGTCCGGGGCGCCGGTCGCGCGCGCTCCGGTTCAGCTGCAGCGACTGGCCGATGGCCGTGCGTCGACGATCGCCACCGTTACCACTGCAGCCGACGGCTCGTGGACGTACACGCTGCCCGTCACGCGAGCGATCACGCTCCGCGCCCTGCACGCGGCCGCCCCAGCCGCCGCCTCCAACGTGGCGACGATCGCGATCAGGCCGGTGCTGACGCTCGCGCTCCAGTCCGTGTCGCCGCCCCGGGTGAGCGGCTCGATCACGCCCCCCAAGCCTCGCGTCACGATCAATACCTACCGGCTGGTCGGCGGACACCGCGAGCTCCTGGACCGCCGCTCCGTGCGGGCTCGGCAGGGTCAGTTCAGCGCCGGTGTCGCCCTCGGGAAGACGGGCCCACCCACCCGCCGGCCCGCCCGGCTGGTGGTGATCGCCGCCACCGCCGCCGACGGCGGCACCTTGGCCGGGCAGTCGCCGCCGGTCACGGTCACGCTCTGACCCGGGCTCGAGTCGCGGTCGACGGTCGCTAGTCGGCGGTCTTCGGTGACGTCCAGGACGTGCGCAGCCGACGCTCGAGCTCGCCGCGAAGCTCGCCGATCGCGAACCGGCCTTGGGCGAGGCTGTCGCGGTCGCGCAGCGTCACCGTGTCGTCCTCGAGTGACTGGTGGTCGATCGTCACCGCCCACGGGGTCCCGATCTCGTCTTGGCGGCGATAGCGGCGTCCGATCGCGCCGCCCTCGTCGTATTCGCTCTGCATCGTCTCGCGCAGCTGCTCGTAAACCGAACGGGCGAGCTCGGGCTGCCCGTCCTTGCGAACCAGCGGTAGCACCGCGACCTTGACTGGAGCCAGCAGTGGATGCAGGCGCAGCACGGTCCGCGCCTCACCGCCGATCTCGTCCTCGTCGTAGGCGTCGACCAGGAAGGCCAGCATCGCGCGGTCGGCCCCGGCCGCCGGCTCGATCACGTGCGGCACGTAGCGCTCGCCCGAGGCGGTATCGACGTATTCGAGTTTCTGCCCCGAGTGCTCGGCGTGCCTGTTCAAATCAAAATCGCCCCGGTTGGCCACTCCCTCGAGCTCCTGCCAGCCGATTGGGAACCGGTACTCGACGTCGCTGGTCGCGCTCGAGTAGTGCGACAGCTCGTCGGCCTCGTGGGCGCGCAGCCGCAGGTGATCGGCGCGGATGCCGAGCCGCAGGTACCAGGCGCGGCGCTCGTCTAGCCAGTGCTCGTGCCAGGGCTTGGCTTCGCCTGGGGGCACGAAGAACTCCATCTCCATCTGCTCGAATTCCCGCGTGCGGAAGATGAAGTTCCCGGGGGTGATCTCGTTGCGAAAGCTCTTGCCGATCTGAGCGATTCCGAACGGCGGCCGCTTGCGGGAGAACTGCAGGTAGTTCTTGAAGTTCAGAAAGATGCCCTGGGCGGTCTCGGGCCGCAGATAGACCGTCGATCCCTCCTCCTTGACCGCCCCGACCGTGGTCTCGAACATCAGGTTGAACTCGCGCGCCTCGGTCAGGTCGCAGTCCGGCGTCTCTCCCGGGTGCCGGGAGGGCTTGCGACCGCAGGCGGCGTACTCGAGCTGGTCAGCGCGGAAGCGCAGCTTGCACGTGCGGCAGTCGACCAGCGGGTCGGCGAAGCTGGCCAGATGCCCGCTCGCCTTCCAGGTCGTGGGGTGCTGGATGATCGCCGAGTCGAGCGCGACGATGTCGTCGCGCTCTTGGAGCATCGCGCGCCACCATTGGCCCTTGACGTTGTTCTTGAGCAGCACGCCATAGTGGCCGTAGTCATAGCTCGAGCCGATTCCGCCGTAGATCTCGCTGCTCTGAAAGACGAACCCCCTGCGCTTGCAGAGCGAGACGATCTTGTCCATGGTCACGGCGTCGGGCGGCACGCGGCCCGATGGTAGCCGTCTGCGCTGTTGAGCATCCGGGCGTCTGGGGGCTCGGCATCCGACTTCTGGACTCGGTTTCTCGCCCGGTTTGCCACGTTAGCTTGGCACTCTGCACCTCAGAGTGCCAGCAGCTCGGGCTATACTAGGGCCGGCCATGCCGATCTACGAATATCGCTGTCAGAACGGTCACGCGTTTGAGGTGCGGCAGGGTTTCACCGACGATCCGATGACCAAATGCGAGGTCTGCGGCGCGCCGGTGGCGCGCGTGTTCCGCGCACCGGCGGTGCATTTCAAGGGCTCGGGCTTCTACAACACCGACTACGGCACGCGCAAGCGCTCGCGTGAGAACGAGTCCCACGAGGCCGCCAAGAGCAAGGACGCCAAAGACGCCAAAGCCGCCAAAGCCGCCAAGGAGTCCGCCGGCAAGTCCAGCTCGGATTCGAGCTCTGACTCCGGCGGCGGCTCGAAGTCGTCGGACTCCGGCGCCTCGAAGTCATCTGACTCGGGGGCCAAGCGGTCCGAGACCAAGGCACCCGCCCGCGACTGACGCGGAGGCTCGACCCCCGAGCGACCGACGGGCGCCCGGCGCCGAGCCTCAGGTCAGAGTGCGGGAACGCTTTCAGCCGTTGATCAGCTTGTCCACGGCGCGGTGAACGGCACCTGGCGAGGCGACCAGCGCGGACTCGCCGTCCGGCAGCGTCGCCGATCCGGTTGGCTTGAGGATCCGCGTCGGGGCCGAGCCGCCGGTCTCCGCGGCGCCGAACAGGCTGAGCAGCGTAAATGCGCCCATCTCGGTGCGGAGTGTCTGGGGCGCGTACCACGCGGCCCAGGGGAGGTGGAAGAACGTCGGCGGCGAGAGCAGCTTGAACTTGATCGCGTTGAGGATCTTCTGCTGATAGCCCTCGCGGGTCAGATCGTTGCTGGCCGCGTTGCATCGGTTCTCCCGGGTGCGCGCCAGCGTCAGGGCCTGCACCCCGGTCAGGTGGTGGCTGCCCGGCCGCAGGTCCAGGGTGAAGCCACCGTTCTGGACGCCGCCGCTGATCTGCGAGCAGATCCGTCCCGTGCTCACGTCGACCCCGCCGATCGCGTCGATGAACTTGGGGAAGTTGGCCAGGTTGACGATGATCAGGTGGTTGATCTTGACCCCGATGAACTGCTGCACCGTTCTAATCGCCAGCGCCGGACCGCCGTACGCATAGGCGGCGTTGATCTTGGCGCTGCCGTGGCCGGGGATCGAAGCCACCGTGTCGCGCGGGATCGACAGCCGGCGCGAGACGCCGCCCCCGATTCGCCACAGCATGATCGTGTCTGACCGGCTGCCCTTGTCGCTGGTGTTGGCGCCGGGCTCCTTGGAACCCTTGGGCCGCTGGTCGGTTCCGAGCACCAGGATCGTGTCGGTGGAGGTCAGCAGGTTACCGCCCGAGGTCAGGGCGGCCTGAGCGGAACTCGGAATCGACCCGCTCTGGATCTGGGCACTGACTCCGAAGAGCACCAGCGACAGGACCAGCCAGGCCACCACCGCCACGGCCAGGTACTTGACCACCCGCCGGGGGGTGATCGCCCGTCGCCGTGGCGAGCCCGGCTCGTGTCGGCCATCGCGCCCGCCTCCGTCCTCGCCGCCCCCGTCACGCCCGCCGCCGTTGCGCCGCGGCCGCCCATCCTCGGCCAGCGCAGTGTCCTCGTCCCCGCGCAGCCGGGCGCGCAGTCCACGGGGGGTGGACCGATAGACGGTGTAGGGGCGCTCCACGAAGTCCGACCGGTCCGATCGTCCGGAGGGGGAGGTCCCGTATCTCCGGTACGGCGGATCGTCGTTGGGCGCCCGATCGCGGGGGTCGTTTGACATCGAGCTCTGCATATAGTGACGATATGCCCGCGCGACGCGCCATCGGCGTCGATTTGGGGGGCACGAAGCTTCTCGCCGGAGCGGTGGATCCGGCGCTCGGCGTCCATCACCGTCTGCAGCGAACCATCACCGGCCTGGATCAGCGAGCCGTGCTCGACGCGGCCGTAGATGCGGTCGCGCAGGCCCGGGCGTCCGCCGGCGGCGAGGTGGAGGCGGTGGGATTCGGGATTCCGGTTCTGATGGACCAGCGGACCGGCCGAGCGGTGGTGGGGATCAACACTCCGCTGGTCGACATCTCGTTCGCCGACGTGATGACCGAGCGGCTCGGCCTGCCCGTGTTCGTCGACAACGACGGTAACCTGGCGGCGCTGGCCGAGCATCGAGCCGGAGCCGCGCGCGGCGCCTCCGAAGCGGTCGTGCTGACCATCGGGACCGGGATTGGGGGCGGGTTGATCCTCCGCGACGAGATCTACCGCGGCGCCCTGGGGGCCGCCGCCGAGCTCGGCCACATCGTGATCGACTTCGGCGGTCCGCCCTGTCAGGGCAACTGCCCCAACCGAGGCTGTGTGGAGGCCTTCGCGTCGGGTATGGCGCTGGCTCGGGAAGCCCGGCGAATCGCCCAGGAGCGTCCCGGCTCGGGCCTCGCTCGCGTGGTCAGCGACGGCCGCGCGCTCGCCGGGCCGCTGGTCACCGAGCTCGCGCACGACGGCGATCCGGCGGCGATCGAGGCGATCGAGCTGATCGGCGCGCGGCTGGGGATCGCGATCTCCAGCCTGATCAACATCTTCAATCCGCAGGTCGTGGTCGTCGGGGGCGGCGTGATGGCCGCCGGTGAGCTGCTGCTGGCGCCGGCTCGGGCGGTGGTGGCGCAGCGGACGCTGCCCTTCCTGGCCGACAACGTTCGCATCGTCCCGGCCCGCTTCGGGGTCGAGGCCGGCATGGTCGGCGCGGCGGCGCTGGCCTTTGACGGGCTGATGAAAGAGGCGGCGTGGTGAGCGAGATCTCTGGGGGCCGGCTGATCGTCTGCCCGACTCCGATCGGCAACCTCGACGACATCACCCTCCGGGTGCTGGCGGCGCTGCGCGAGGCCGACGTGGTCGCCTGCGAGGACACGCGGCGCACCCGCGTGCTGCTCGATCGCTATGGCGTCAGCGGCCGGCTGGTCAGCTATCACGAGCACAACGAACGCGCCCGGGCCGACGAGCTGGTGGCCCGAATGCGCGAGGGGGCGGTGGTGGCGCTGGTCTCTGACGCCGGCATGCCACTGGTCTCAGACCCGGGCTTGGTGCTGGTCCGGGCCTGTGTCGCCGCAGGACTCGGAGTGGAGGTGCTCCCCGGCCCGTCGGCGGCGTTGAGCGCGCTGGTGGCCAGCGCTCTGCCCGCCGAGCGCTGGCAGTTCGTCGGCTTCCTGCCCCGCAAGCGCGCTGAGCTCGAGCGTGTCCTCGCCTCGCCCCAGACGCTGGTGGCGTTCGAGTCTCCCCGGCGCCTGGCGGCGTCCCTCGAGGTCCTGGCCGGGCTGGACGCCGAGCGCGAGATCGCGATCTGCCGCGAGCTGACCAAGCTGCACGAGGAGGTCGTGCGGGGAACGGCCGCGCAGCTGGCGCAGCGCTATCGCGCCGAAGCGCCCCGCGGCGAGATCGTGCTCGTCGTCGGGCCGGCCCGGCCCGCCGAGGTCGACCTGGCGGGACCGCTGGACGCGCTGCGCCGGCTGATTGACGCCGGGGCCAAGCCCAGACCGGCCGCGGTCGTCGTCGCCGAGCTCACCGGGGTGCGCGCCAATGCGCTCTACCGCGCACTCACTCAGAGCACCGTGCCTTGAGGAGGATCTGCGTCAGGTCCTCTCGCGCCGCAGTACACGAGCGGGGAAGGCTCGAACCGGATGCGGTCAGCGCTCGACGAAGTAGCTGTCGCTGCCCTGGCCGTTGGTGAAGTAGCGGCTGGTGATCGTCTTCTTGCGCGTGTAGAAGTCGACCGCGTCGGTGCCGTGCGCGTGCAGGTCGCCCAAGAAGGAGTCCTTCCAGCCCGAGAAGGGGAAGAAGGCGACCGGCGCCGCGACGCCGATGTTGACCCCGATCATGCCGGCCTGGACCTCGTGGCGGTAGCGGCGTACCGACGCGCCGGACTCGGTGAAGATCGAGGTGCCGTTCCCAAACCGGCTGGCGTTGACGATCTCGATCGCCCGGTCCAGGGTCGCGGCTCGGGTCACGGTCAGGACCGGTCCGAAGACCTCCTCCTGGGCGATCGCCATCTCGGGTGAGACGTCATCGAGGATCGTCGGGCCGAGGTAGGCGCCGGCCTGGTCGAGCCCGGTGTCGCCAGGCGCGCGGCCGTCGAGGACCAGCCTGGCGCCGTCGGAGACGCCTCGGGCGATCCACTCCCGGATCCGGTCGCGCGCCGCGCATGAGATCACCGGGCCGACGTCACTGCGCTCGTCGATGCCGTCTCCGACCCTGAGCGCCTCGGTCGCCGCCACCAGCGGCCCGATCAGCTGCTCGTGGGCGTCACCCACCGTCACCACCGCCGACCCCGCCATGCAGCGCTGGCCGGCGGCACCGAACGCCGAGCCGATGATCCCCTCGACCGTCCGCTCGATCGCCGCGTCGGGCATCACCACCATGTGGTTCTTGGCGCCCCCCAGCGCCTGCACGCGCTTACCCGCCTTGGCCGCGCGCTCATAGACGATCCGCGCCACCGGCGCCGAGCCGACGAACGAGACCGCGTCGATCCCCGGATGATCGAGGATCCCCTCGACCACGGCGCGCCCGCCGTTGACCAGGTTGACCACACCGGCGGGCAGATCCAGCGCGTCGAGCTCCTCAAAGGCGATCTGCTGGGTCAACGGGACCTGCTCAGACGGCTTGAGCACAAACGTGTTACCGCAGCCGAGCGCGAACGGCAAAAACCAGAACGGCACCATCGCGGGAAAGTTGAACGGGACGATCGCCGCGCACACGCCGACCGGCTGGCGGACCGTCTCGGCATCGATCCCCCGCGAAACGTCCTCGAGGATCCGGCCCTGCATCGTCGTCGGGACCGCGCACGCCGCCTCGACCATCTCGATCATCCGCGCCACCTCGGCCCGGGCGTCACCGATCGTCTTGCCCATCTCGGCGGTGACTGACCGGGCCAGATCATCTCGCCGTGCATCCAGCCGCTGGCGCAGCTCGAACAGCTTGCGCGCCCGCGCGAGCACCGACACCTCTCGCCAGGCCGGCAGCGCCGCCCGCGCCGCCGACACCGCCGCATCGAGATCGGCGCCACCGGACAGCGGCACCCGCGCCAGCGCCTCGCCGGTGGCCGGGTTGGTCACCTCCAGCTCGCCGGTGGCCGCCGTCGCCGCGGTCCACTGACCGCCGACGTAGTTCTCGAGCACACGGGTAGAAGTGGCAGACATTCGGGCTCCTCAGGGTGGTGGGCGACGGCTGAGGTAAGTAAAGCGCGGATAGCCTCTAGCTGAGAGCGCGTGTCCTTCTACATCACCACCCCGATCTACTACGTCAACGCCCAGCCTCATCTGGGCCACGCCTACACGACGATCGTCGCCGACGTGATTGCTCGCCACCAGCGTCAGCGGGGCGAGGACGTGTTCTTTCTGACCGGCACCGACGAGCACGGGGAGCCGGTCGCCGACGCCGCCCGGGCCGAGGGGGTGGCGCCGCAGGAGCTCGCCGACCGCAACGCGGAGCGCTTCAAGGCGCTGATGCCGCGCCTGAATACCTCCAACGACTTCTTCATCCGCACCACCGACCCCGAGCACAAGCGCCGCGTCCAGGAGGTGCTCACGCGCGTGCACGAGAACGGCCACACCTACAAAGGCCTGTATGAGGGCTGGTACTGCCCCCGGTGCGCGGACTTCAAGGTCGAGAACGAGATCGCCGAGGGCAACCGCTGCCCGATCCACGAGATCGTCCTCGAGCGCCACCAGGAGGAGAACTGGTTCTTCTCACTGTCGACCTTCCAGGCGCCGCTCGAGCGGCTGTTCGACGGGCAGTCGGACTTCGTGATGCCGTCGCGTCACTTCAACGAGGCGCGCTCGTTCATCGCCTCCGGCCTTCAGGATGTCTCCCTGTCGCGGGCGCATCTCGAGTGGGGGGTCACCGTGCCCTGGGATCCCGGCCACGTCTTCTACGTCTGGTTCGACGCGCTGCTGAACTACTACACCGCGCTCGGCTACGCCCGCCCCGGCGAGGATCTGACCGATCGCTTCTGGCCCGCGACCTACCACATCATCGGCAAGGACATCCTCAAGTTCCACACGATCTTCTGGCCGGCGCTGCTGCTGGCCGCCGACCTGCCCGTCCCCGACCACGTGTTCGTGCACGGATTCCTGCTCGGCGCCGACGGGCGCAAGATGAGCAAGTCACTGGGAAACGTGCTCGACCCGTTCGAGGTGATCAGCGCCTACGGCACCGACGCGCTGCGCTTCTACCTGCTCCGTGACGTGACCTTCGGCGGCGACGGGGCGGTCGGCATGGACGCCGTCCGGGCGCGCTATGACACAGAGCTGGCCAACGAGTACGGCAACCTGGCCAGCCGGACGCTGGCCATGATCCGCCGGTGCCGCGACGGGGTCGTTCCCGATGTCGAGATCGACCCGGCTCTGCTGGCTGAGTTTGAGGGGCTGCCCGAGCAGGTGGCCGAGCTGATCGATCGCGCTGAGGTCAGCCAGGCGCTGGAGCGAATCTGGCAGCGGGTCAGGCGTTGCAATCGCTACGTGGAGGAGCGCGCGCCCTGGAAGCTGGCCCGGGACCCCGAGCACTCCGACGAGCTGGACCGGACGCTGGCCTCGCTGGCCGAGGCGGTGCGGGTGCTCAGCGTGCTGCTGCATCCCTATATGCCGGCCAGCACCGAGCGGCTGCTCATGGCGCTGGCGGCGCCGGAGCTGGATTTCGCCGGCGCCGGACTCGCCCCGCGCGGCGGGGGCCGGTCAGTGGGCGAGCTCGAGCCCCTGTTCCCCAAGCGCGCCTGAGCGGGCGGGTGGACAGATAATGATCGACAGCCACACGCACCTGGACTCCTGCGAGCCCTCAGACGCCGAGCTGGTGGCTGGCGCTGCGCAGGCCGGGGTGACGCGGATCGTGACGGTCGGAACCGATGGCGGCTCGTGTCGGTCGGCGCTGGCGGCGGCCGAGGACTTCCCACAGGTCTACGCCGCGATCGGGCGTCATCCCAGCGAGGCGACGGGCTTCGACGATGCCGACTTCGCCGAGCTTGAGGCGCTGGCCGCGCACGAGCGATGCGTGGCGATCGGAGAGACCGGCCTGGACTACTACCGCGATTACGCGCCGCGGGAGGATCAGAAGCGGGCCTTCTTGGCCCAGATCGAGCTCGCCCGGGCCACCGGCAAGCCGCTGGTCATCCACACGCGGGCGGCCGACGACGACACCCTCGAGCTGCTGGACGCCCACGCCGACGGCCTGCGGGTGATCCTGCACTGCTTCTCGATGGCCGCCCGCATCGAGGAGTGCCTGGCCCACCAGGACTGGTGGCTCTCGTTCGCGGGCAACTGCACCTATCCCAAGTCCGAGGAGCTGCGTGCGGCCGCGCTGCGGGTCCCGGCCCAACGCCTGCTGGTCGAGACCGACGCGCCTTACTTGTCTCCCCAGCCGGTGCGCGGGAAACCCAATCGGCCGGCGCACGTGATCCTCACCGCACAGACGATCGCGCTGGCGCGCAGGGTGCCCTACGCCGAGCTGGAGCGATCGATCGAGGCCAGCGCGGCGGCGGCATTCGGATGGTGAATGTGGGTGGACCTCGGGTCTCGCGCGGGGGATGGTGAACGTGGGTGGGCCTGGGGTCTCGCACCGGCGCAATCCTCGCGCCGGATCCGCGCGCGGGCGCGAACTGGGCCAGAACTTCCTCGTCGACCCCAACATCCTCGGGGTGATCGAGCGTCTCGCCGCCCTCGAGGCCGACGACGTCGTGCTGGAGATCGGCGGTGGGCCCGGCATCCTGTCGCAGCGCCTGGCCGATCGCGTCGCCCACCTGCACGTGGTCGAGGTCGACCGTGGCTTGGAGGCTCGCCTGCGCGAGGCGCTGGCTCGGGTTCAGAACGTCACGCTGCACCTCACCGATGCGCTCGAGCTCGACCTACGGTCCCTCGATCCCGTACCTGTCAAGGTGGTGGCCAACCTGCCTTATGGGATCGCCGCGACGGTCATCCTGCGCACGGTCGACGAGCTGCCGAGCGTCATCGACTGGGTCGTGATGGTCCAACGCGAGGTCGGCGAGCGGTTTGCCGCGGCGCCGGGCAGCTCGGCCTACGGGGTGCCGTCGGTGCTGGCCCAGTTGGCCTGCGAGGTGCGGGTTCTGCGGCCGGTGTCACGCACGGTGTTCCGTCCGGTGCCCAACGTCGACTCGGTGCTGCTGGGCTTGCGCCGTCGCGGCGACGGAGCCACCCCGGCCGTGCGCAAGCTCGTGCACAGCGCATTCGCGCACCGGCGCAAGGCCCTGGCCGGCTCGCTCGCGCTCGCCGGTGAGCGAGGTCCGGGGGCGGCGGAGGTACGCGGGCGGGCGCGGGCGGCGCTCGAACAGCTCGGTCACCCCCCCGATGAGCGCGCCGAGCGGCTCTCGCCCCAGGAGTTCCGCCAGCTGGCCCGGATCCTCGACCTGTGACCGGCGTCCGGGGAGTGACGCGGTGGCGGGCGCCCCCGACAGCGCCGCCGTGACCGGCACCCGAGAGAGCGCCGAGCCAACCGGCGTGCGCGAGAGCGCGTTCGCCAAGGTCAACCTGTCCCTGTTCCTCGGCCCCTTGCGGGCCGATCGCCGTCATTGGCTGGTGACGCTGTTTGAGTCTGTGTGTCTGGCCGACGAGTTGGTGATCACGCCTCTGGCGTCAGGCGCCGATCAGGTCGTCTGTCCAGGCGTGAGCGGTCCCAACTTGGTCTCCGCAGCGCTCGCCGGCCTGCGGGGGGCGGGCTGGAGCGCCCCGCCGGTGCTGGTGCGGATCGAGAAGCGGATTCCGGTTGCGGCCGGAATGGGTGGCGGCTCGGCCGACGCGGCGGCGATGCTGCGCTGCGCGAGCCGGCTCGGCTCGGTGCCGAGGGCGGCCGTCGAGCGGATCGCCGCGGGCCTGGGCGCCGACGTGCCGGGGCAGCTCGATCCCGGTCTGAGCCTCGGGACCGGCGCCGGCGAGCGGATCGCGCCGGTCGGCGATCTCGCCGAGCACCGGCTGCTCGTCCTGCCTCAACCACTCGGGCTATCCACCCCCGAGGTCTTCCGCGAGGCCGATCGGCTGAGACTGCCGCGCTCGGCGCGCGAGCTGGAGTCACTGCAAGCCGAGCTCGAGGCGGCGCTGGCGCCGGGCGGGGGAGGCGCGGTGCGGCTTCCGGAGCGGTTACTCGTCAACGATCTGGCGCCGGCGGCGATCTCGCTGCGCCCCGAGGTCGGGGCCGCGCTCGAGCTGGCGCGGGCAGCCGGGGCCGAGCCGGCGCTCGTGTGCGGATCAGGGCCGACCGTCATCGGGCTCTTCTCAGGACCCGACAGCTCCCGGCGGGCACATCGCGCCGCGGACCGGTTGCGGGGGCGCTATCCCGCCGCCCTCGCCGTCGACGCCATCCGCGGAGGGCTACCGACCCCGGCGCCGAACGAGTCACCGTTCACGCGGCCGTGATCACACGGTTGGGCTCTTTGAAACGGCCATCGTCGGCTTTCGGCACAATCAGGACTCCGATCAGTGAGCAATCAAACCGTCACCTACCTCGTCGGCGCGTGTGCGGGCGGGTTTGCCCTCGTCGCCTTCGCCGCGCTGGTGCTCGCGCCGGCGGTCGGCTCCTATCGGCGCCCGGTCGAGAAGGCCGCCGTCGTGCTCCTGTCTCTGTACGTCCTGGCTGCGCTCCTCGGGATCGGCGTCCTGCTCGGCGCGCTGATCATCTTCGAGTGGCCGCGATTCTTCTAGTGGGGCGACCATTAGGCGGCGTGCTCGCGGGGTCGGCCTGGAGAGGGTGATTGAAGTTGGCCGGCCGCGCTGAGCGCGACCAGTCCCAGACGCCTGACCTGGGCGCCTTCGCGGCGATCACCGACGCCGTCGAGGCGGGCGCCGGATTGCCGGAGATCCTGCGCGCCGCGGCCCGGGCGCTTGACGCCAGCCTGATCCTGATCGATCGCTCCGCCAACGTGCTCGCGGTCGCCGCCCGCTCACCCGCCGATGAGCGCTCCCTGATGCGCGACACCGACGACGTCTCCACGCTCGAGCTTCGGGTCGCCGAGGCCCCGGTGGGACGGCTGCGGATGCGCAGCCCAGAGAGTACGCCAGATTCCGCGGTGCTGCGGCTGGTCACGACCCTGATCGCCTCTGAGGTCGAGCGCGTGCGGGCGCCCGAGCGCGCCTCCGAGGAGGCCGCAGCGAGCTTCCAGCGCGCCATGCTGGCCGGCTCGATCGCAGACCCGGTTCAGCTGGTCGCCCGCGGCAAGGAGCTCGGCACCGATCTGGCGGCGGGGGCGAGCGTCGCGGTCGTCCGCGCCCACGCCCGCAATCCGACCGAGGACGACTGGCGCCGCCGCCTGCTCGCGGTCGCGGCCCGCGGAGCCCGCTCGATCGCCCCCGGCGCGATCGCCTCACCGGTCGAGGGCGACGACCACGAGGTGGTGATCCTGGTGCCCGACTCCGACGGGGAGGCCGGGCGTCGGGTTGCCGCCGCGGTCCTGCGCGAGCTGGACTCCGGGCTGGCCGGCTTCGCCTTCGCCCTCGGGCGCAGCCGGCGAGTCGAGGATCCACTCGATCTGCGGCGCGCGTTCAACGAGGCGCTGCTGGCCCTCAACGTCGCCGAGGGCCACAGCGAGCGCAACGAGCTCGCCTACGCCGAGACGGGCACCTACCAGCTGCTGCTGCCCTACATGAGCGACCCGGCCGAGCTCAAGCGCTTCTACGACGAGACCGTGAGGCCGCTGGTCACCTACGACGAGCAGTACGAGACCGATCTGCTGGGGACGCTGGCCACGTTCTTGGACTGCGACGCCAACGTCAACGCCACCGCCTCGCGGCTGATCACCCACCGGCACACGATCCGGTACCGCTTTGAGCGGGTCCGGGAGCTGACCGGTCTCGACGTCTCGTCCACCGACGGGCGCGAGAAGCTGTCACTCGGGCTCAAGGCGATGCGCGTGCTGGGGATCGCCGCCCCGCGCGGGCCGGCCACCGAGCCCGGGGCCGGGGGCGGCCGCGTCCCGCGTTAGGGGGCGCTCGTCAGCGGTCAGAGCGGCGCGCGCAGCCTGTCTTCCACCTGTCCGCTGCGCTCATCCACTCGCTCAGCGCCGTCAGGCTGGAAGCCGTGACGAGCATAGAACTCCCGAGCGCCGGGGTTCTCGGCCAGGACCGCACGTGGACGTGAGCGATGACGTCCGCATCCTTCAAGGCGGCACGGCGCACATCTGCGGTCACGGCCTCACCGCGCTCGCAGCCGCCGTCATCGTCTCAGCGCCCGGGCCACCGCATCGGCGGCCAGCTCGCCGGCGACCGCCAGCGGCTCGGTGCTGCGCTGGGCGCGGACCAGTACGAATGCGCCCTCGAGCGCGCACAGCATCCCGAGCGTGAGCTCGCGCGCCTGCTCCTCGCTCAAGCCCGCCGCCACGTGGCACTGGGTACCGGCAGCGATCCAGCTCTCGAACACCTCCGCGCAGGCGATCCGCATCGGCTCGCTGGCGCTTGACACCTCCAGGGCGATCGTGGCGATCGGGCACGCATCGGCGTAATCGGTCTCCCGCAGGTGCTCGGCGGCGCCGGCGAAGAACGCCCGGACGGCGCTGGGCAGGTCCGGCGCCGGGTCGAACACCGCTCCGATCAGCAGCTCGTAGATCGCTCCCGAGGTGCGGATCGCCTCGGCGCCGAGCTGCTCCTTGCCACCGGGGAAGAAGTGATACAGCGAGCCGAACGGCGCTCGGGCGCGGGTGACGATCTGCTTGACGCCGGTGGCGGCATAGCCCTGGTGTCCAAACAGCTCAGCGCTGGTCTCGACGATGCGCTCTCGGGTGGTGCTCATCTCCTGTAAGCTACTACTCGCTAGAGCGATCAATCTAGTCGGAGGTCCAGGCATGCAATCGTGGCTCGCCAAGAAGGTCATCTCGTATGTGATGGGACAGACTCGGGTGGGCGACGTGCGTCCCGCGCTGCTGCTCGACGCGCCTGACGTCCAGCTCACGTTCCCCGGCCAAAGCTCGTGGTCGGGGGTTTTCAAGGGCAAGTCCACGCACGCTCGGTGGCTTGCCCGTTTCGCCGCGGCCGGGATCCAGATCTTTCCTGACGAGCTCGTCGCCAGAGGGATGCCGTGGAACACAACTGTGTGCGTTCGCGGCCACGACTTCCTGTGCGACGACGACGGCAAGCTGGTGTACGAGAACCGCTACGTGATTTGGGGCCGGCTGGCGTGGGGTCGCATGAAGGAGCTCGAGGTCTACGAGGACACCCACAAGGCCAACCAGCTCGACGCTTATCTGGCCGAGCACCGGCCGGAGCTGGTCCCGGCCTGAGCCCGCTCGGCCGGACAGGAGCCCGCGCCGGCGAGGCGCCAGGGCCGCCGACAGCATCGCGCCCCCGGCGACGCGCCACAGGCCGCGGATAGCATCGCGCCATGACGGTCGCGCTCATCACCGGCTCGGGGACCTACGCGCTGCCGGGATTCGACGCCGCGGACGCGATCGGCTGCGAGACCCCGTTCGGCCCGGCGACCGTCTCCCGGGGCCAACTCGCCGGCGCCGAGGCGCTGCACGTTTCACGCCACGAGGCCGGTCACGCGCGACTGTCCAACCACGTCACCCACCGGGCGAACATCTGGGCGCTGCGCGAGCTCGGGGCCACCGCGGTGATCGGCTGCACGGCGTGTGGGGCGCTGGACCCGTCGCTCGGGCTGGGCTCGCTGGTCGTGTTCGACGATCTGCACTTCAGCTCCAACCGGCTGCCGGACGGATCGCTGTGCACGTTCTTTGAGGCGCCGGGAGACCCGCTGCGCGGCCATTGGATCCTCCACGGCGGCCCGTTCTCTGACGGAGTGCGGGCAGCGCTCCTAGCTGGGGCGCAGGCCTCCGGCCGCCCGGCGCGCGATGGCGGCACCTACGGACACGTCGACGGGCCTCGCTTCAACACCCCGGCCGAGATCGCCCAGCTGGCCCGGTGGGGCGTCGTCGCGGTCAGCCAGACCGGCGGACCGGAGACGGTGCTGTGCGGCGAGCTCGAGCTGCCGTTTGGGTTGGTCGGGTTCGTGACCGACTACGCCAACGAGGTGGTGCCGGGTCAGCCGACACCGGTGGCCAGGCTGATCGAGCTGATGACCTCGAGCCCCGCGGTGTTCGCCGAGGTGCTCGGCGAGGCCGTCAAGCAGCTCGCCGAACAGCCGCCCGCGCCGGCCGGGGCCGTGTACCGCTTTGAGTCGGGGTAGAAGCGGGGCGGCGAAGCGTTGACGCGCGGAGCCTGAGGCCGATGGCTGAGGAGAGTCGTCCCCGGGGGGTACCGTCGCAGATCAAGCTCCGGGGAGTGGTGCTGATGGCGCGGGCTCCGCGGCCGGGGACCGTCCGGCGCGCGCTCGAGCCGCTGCTCGGTGTCGAGCGGTGCGCGGCCCTGCAAGCGACGCTGATCCGCTTGGCCGTAGCGTGGGGCGAGCGAGTCGCAACCGGGAACCTCCTCGTCGCCTGTGAGCCGCCCGACGCGGAAGCCGAACTGCGCGCGCTGCTCGGGCCGAGGACCAACATCCTGCCCCAGAACGGGCTCGGGACCTCGGGCCGGATCGCCGACGCCACCGGACGCTTGTTCGAGGCCGGGGACGTCCGCGCGGCACTCGCCGACCCGCTCACCGAGCCGAAGATCAGGGCACTGTTGGAAAGCTGCTAAACGCTCAGCTACTGATTGGGGGGCGAGGACTTGAACCCCGTTCTCCAGGACCAAAACCTGGCGTCCTGGCCAGTTGGACTACCCCCCAGCGGGACGGATCTGCAGACTCGAATCTACCAGCGAAGGCGGTCGTACCAGTGACTCCGTCCGGTCCGTATGCGAACATGTGTTCGTCCCAAAGTACAGCGAAGACGAGGCCCGCGAGGCGGTCCGAACGTCGTTCAACTACACCGAGGCTCTGCGCAAGCTCGGGCTACGTCCGGCCGGCGGCAATCACAAGCTCTTCCGGCGCTGGGTCGACGAGGTCTGGAAGGTCCCCACCGATCATTTCGATCCCGACCGCGCTCGCCACGGCGCGTTCGGCAGAGATGCCGTTGCTCTCGAGGAGGTGCTCGTCGAGCATTCCAGCTACAGCCGACGAAGTCTCAAGGCACGGCTGCTCGCCTCCGGACTCAAGCCGCGATACTGCGAGCTTTGTGGGCAGGACGAGATGTGGAGAGGCAGCGTCATGGGGCTCATCCTCGACCACATCAACGGCGTCCCGGACGACAACCGGATCGGGAACCTGCGGATCGTCTGCCCGAACTGCAACGCGACGTTCGACACCCACTGCGGCCGCCGTAACTGCGTCGCGGCCGAGCCCCGGGCGTGCCTGCACTGCGGCGCCGGCTTCGTCCCGAAGTTTTCGAGTCATCGGTACTGCTGCCGGGAGTGTGGACTCCATTCGAAAGGTCCTCGCCGTTCCCATCCCGAACGTCGCAAAGGTGGAACGACCTTCTTACGCCCAGCTGATGGCCGAGCTTGAGGCGACGAGCTTCTGTGCGGTGGCTCGCACGTACGGCATCTCGGACAACGCGGTGCGCAAGTGGGTGCGCTGGTATGAGGCATGCGTCACGGAGGGAGGCCGCCTCAGCGAACGCCCCAAACTCCGGGCTGGCGAGCTTCGGCCCCCCGGCGGCGATGCCATAGGATCGGCCGGTGACCGCGCCCGTCGTCGTCATCCTCGCCGCGGGACAGGGAACTCGCATGCGCTCGGCCATCCCGAAGCTGCTGCATCCGCTCTGCGGCCGGCCGATGATCGAGTGGTCGATCGCCGCGGCTCGGGCGGCCGGGGTGGCCAAGATCGTGGTCGTGGACTCGCCCGAGCGCCGCCTGCAGGCCGGCCTGGCTGATGACGTCGTGCTGGCGGTCCAGGAGCACCCGCTCGGTACTGCCGACGCGGTCAGGGCGGCGGCCGACGAGATCGGCGCCGATGACACGGTCTTGGTGCTCAACGGCGACGTGCCGCTGATCACCACCTTGACGCTGACCGAGCTGCTGAGCAGCCACGACCACTCGGGCGCAGCCGCGACGATCGCGACCATGAGCCTCGACGATCCGTCGGGCTACGGCCGCGTCGTGCGGGCGCCGGACGGAACCGTGCAGCGGGTGGTGGAGACCAAGGCGCCCGGTGACGCCGGCGAGCTCGAGTTTCACATCCGGGAGGTCAACACGGGCATGTTCGCCTTCGAGGGCGGGGCGCTGGTGACGGCGTTGGCCGAGGTGCGCGCCGACAACGCCCAGGGCGAGCTCTACCTGCCGGACGTGCTGCCGATTCTGCGCGAGCGCGAGCGCACCGTCGTCGCCCACGAGATCTCCGATCCGCGGGAGATGCTCCAGATCAACGACCGCCGCCAGCTGGCCGAGGTGACCGCGGTCGCCCAGCGCCAGATCCACGAGCGCCACATGCTGGCCGGCGTGACGATCGTCAATCCGTCCGCGACGATCATCGACGCGTCGGTGCAGATCGGGCCGGACGCCGTGATCGAGCCGTTCACCAGCCTGTGCGGCGCCACTCGGATCGGCGCCGGGTCGACGATTGGGCCGCAGTCGACGCTGATCGACGCGCAGGTCGGCGAGCAGGCGAAGGTGCTGCACGCCTATGTCAGCGGCGCGGCGGTCGGTGATCGGGTCACCGTCGGGCCTTTCGCCTACCTGCGGCCCGGCACCGTGCTGCGGGAGGACTCCAAGGCGGGCACCTTCGTCGAGATCAAGAACTCCGAGATCGGCGCCGGCAGCAAGGTGCCGCACCTGTCGTATATCGGCGACACCGACATCGGCGAGCAGAGCAACATCGGCGCGGGCACGATCACCGCCAACTACGACGGCTATCGCAAGCATCGCACGACGATCGGCTCGCGAGTCAAGGTGAGCGTCGACACGGCACTGGTCGCTCCGGTAGTGGTCGGCGATGACGCCTACACCGCCGCCGGATCGGTGATCAGCAAGGACGTTCCGGCCGGTGCGCTGGGGGTGGCACGAGCACGGCAGGAGAACATCGACGGCTACGCGCAGCGGCGTCGCGAGCTCGAATCCGGACGCGCCGCAGAAGGGGCCGAGGAGAAGTGACCGCGATCGAGCCGTCACCGCTGCCGCGTAGACTCGCGGACACCTTGGGCGTGGTGCAGACCTACTCGGCGCCGACAGTCATGCAGCTCGACTACGACAAGCGGCTGATGCTCGTCGCCGGCCGCGCGAACCCGGAGCTGGCGGCCAGGATCGCCGCCAAGCTCGGGGTGGATCTGGCGGGCGTGGAGCTCAAGACGTTCGCCAATGGCGAGGTCTACTGCCGCTTCAAGGAGTCGGTGCGCGGTGCCGACGTGTTCATCGTCCAGCCCACGTGCACCAACCAGGCCGCCGGCATGAGCGTCAACGACGCGTTGATGGAGCTGCTGGAGATGGTCGACGCGGCGGTGGGCGGATCGGCGCACCGCGTGATCGCGGTGACGCCCTGGTATGGCTACTCGCGCCAGGACAAGAAGTCAGCCCCACGCGAGCCGATCACCGCCCGCCTGGTGGCCAGGATGCTCGAAGCGGCCGGCATCGACCGGATCCTCACCATGGACCTGCATTCCGGTCAGATCCAGGGCTTCTTTCAGAAGCCGTGCGATCACATGACGGCGCTGTTCATGCTGACCCAGTACTTCGACGACCTCGGGCTGGAGGATCTGGTCGTCGTCGCACCAGACGCCGGCCGGGTGAAGCTCAACAAGCAGGTGGCCGCCAAGCTCGGCGCCGATCTGGCGATCCTCAACAAGGAGCGTCCAGCGCAGCAGGTGGCCGAGATCCGCTATGTGATCGGCGACGTGGCCGATAAGACGGCGCTCCTGGTCGACGACATGATCGGCACCGCGGGCACGCTGGCGGCGGCCGCCCAGGCGGTGAAGGCCGCCGGCGCCCGGCGCGTCTACGCCGCGGCGACGCACGGCAACTTCTCCGGCCAGGCATGGGAGAACCTCGCTTGCGCCGGCTTTGAGCAGGTGGTCGTCACCGACACCATCCCGCTTCCCCCGGGCGCTCCTGACAACGTCCGGGTGCTCTCCTGCGCCGACCTGCTCACCAACTCGATCCGCCAGATCTTCACCGACGGATCGGTGAGTGACGTGTTCGGCGGCGAGAACCAGCTCTTCTAGCGCGCGGGCGCCGGTGGCGTCATGTCCGAGCGCGATGACCCCCAGCTCGGCGGCCGTGTCCAGGGCGAGCGAGCCGTCCGGCTGATGGAGCTGCTCGGACTCAGCGAGAACGAGCTGTGCCGCACCCTGGACGTCGATCCGCTGACGCTGCTCTCGGGACAGCTCGAGCATCGCTCTGAGCTGCCGATCCTGCTCTCGCTGCTCGACGAGGCCGAGCAGCGCGCCGGTTCGCAGGTGCTCAGGCGCTGGGTGCGGGCTGCCGGACCCGCCGGTCGACCGATCGACGCACTCGTGGGCCGGGACTTCGGCACCTTTGAGGATGCGCTGTCAGAGTTGGCCGCGCGCGGGTTTGTGCTGCGCGGAGGCGGACCCCCCGACCGACGCGACGGCTGATCCTCTGGCGGCTGAGCCGCGCTAGTCGTCGTCTTCGGGACGCTTTTCGGGCCAGGCGCCGACCAGATGGTGAAAGGAGCTCGCGAATGCCCGGTCGACGGCCGCCGCGATGGCCGCCATCACGGCTCCCTGCAGCGCCCGCGAGCCGACCACCTTGACGACGCTGGCCTCCCCGGTGCCGGGGGCGGGAGGCGGCTCCTGATCGATCCGGGACCAGAGGGTGCGGAACACCGACCGGCCCAGCCTGGCGGCAATCAATCCACCGATGATCGCAAACGGCTTGTAGAGAAGTTTCATCGCTGCGCAGCCTATCGCTCGAGCGGCCTGGCGACCGATGGCCAGGCCGCCGCCGGCCTGGCGCTCCAGATGGCGATGGTGGATGACCGGCGCTCCTGGCTAAATGTGAAGCGTAGAGTTGCCGATCGCAAGGGAGCAACACCATGCGCGACGAGGATCAGATGCGAGAGGACGCCGGCGCCGAGGAGCTGCTGCGCCGAGCCCTGCTTGACGATTCCTCTGCGGTGACGGTGTCGCTGCGGGTCGAGGGCCTGCCGTTGAGCGAGGCGATGACGGTCATCTTCCACGGTCGCCGAGACCTCGGAACCCTCCAGACCTACGTCACTTATGGCAGCCGAGCGGCCGGGGCCACGGTGGCTGCCAAGGAGCTGCTGCGGGTTCCCTGTGACCTTGACCTGGCCGATGCCGGGGACCGTGAGGAGGCCGAGCGCCTGTACGTCGAGCAGGCCACGGCGCTGCGCGATGCCCTGGTCGGCGCCGACACCGTGCTCGACGTGTGGCGTGAGCCCCTGAGCGAGCTGGCGGGCAGCGGCGTCTCGATCGATCACTCGATCGAGTTGTCGGTCCGGCTGCCGGCTCCGCGCCTGCTGCCCACGGCGCTGGTCGCTACCGAGTCGCGGCTCGTCGTCACGCCCGTCTGCGGCGCGCGCACGCTGGCCGATGGGCGCCCGCCGATGGGGATCGCGTGTGCCCAGCAGGATCTGAGCCGGGTCTATCCGCTCGCCGACGATCCGGAGCGCTGCGTCGAGGACTTCCTCGAGCTCGCGGGCGACCACGCGCGTGCCCTGGCCGACCGGCTCGAGCATCAGGAGGCTTCGGTGCAGCGGTTTCTTGAGCTGAGCGACTCCTAGACGGGGATCTGGTTGGAGCTGCCTGGACGCGACCCGTCCACTCGGCAAACGGGCTAGCGTGGGCGCCCATGCGGCGCCCCTACATGATCCTGCTGATCGTCGTGGGCGTCGTCGTGTTTCTGGCCATCAGCGGCCTGCTCGCGCGCGCCTTCAGCGTCGCCGGCGCCGAGCAGGCGGCGATCACCGCGCTGGTCAGGGCCGAGGCCCACGGAGATCAGAATGGCGTGATCTCATTGATCGCCAACTGCGCCCCCGACGCGGCCTGCCGAGCGCGTGCGGCCGCCGACAGCGTTGCCCTGCGGCACCCTGGCGCCGTGTCGATCGCCGAGATCAATCCGTCGTCGAGCTTCTCGCTCGGCTCCACGCTCGGCACCGCGCGGGTCGCCTGGCTGGCCGGCGGCTCGCTGCCGCGAGTCCAGTGCCTGCGCGTGCGTCACGCCGGCGACATCCTGTCGGGCTTCCGGGTCCAGCTGCTCGAGGTCAGCCTGAGGATTCGCAGCAACGCCGACTGCCCGAAGCGCTTCTAGCGTCTCGAGCGCAGGGCGCTAGCAGCTAGCGATGGGGCACGCGCTCAGGCCGCCGGGAGGGCTCCCGGATCGGCCGTCGCTCACGGTGCGGCAGGCGCTCTGACAGGCGTCCGGGCTCGCGCAGGCGCACGCGGGAGGGGATCGCATCCGGGAGCGGGATCCCGCCGCGCGGCGGAGCGGGCGGCTTGGGCGGCAGCTTCGGGCCGCGGCCCCAACCGTCGTCGTCTTCGCCCTCAGAGCGCCGGCTCGGCGGCACCGGGCTGTCGCGCAGCGCGGGAAACAGCAGTACCGCCACGCAGACCAGACCCACGAGGTGAACCCCGGCGATCCACAGCAACAGCTGAGCGTCGCCCGTCATGGAACAAGATTAGCGCACGGATATTGGCTTACGCCAGCGTTTTTTCGTCCTCCGCGGAATCCTTTCTCAGCCCGCGCTCGCTAGCATCGGACGCCGCCGATGGCACGCACCGAATCCACATCGCTGAACGTCGCTCAGCGCGATCCGTCAGGCTCGCGCAGCGCGCGACGACTGCGCCGCGAAGGCAAGGTACTCGGCGTCGTCTACGGCGGCGGTGAGGACCCGGTCGCCTTTCAGGTTCAGGCCCGCGAGCTGCGGCTGGCCCTCGCTAACGCGGGCGCGGTGCTCGATCTGAGCTTCGACGGCGCCGCGGGCAGCCCCGTGGTGGTCAAGGAGCTTGACCGTCACCCGGTCAGCGGCGAGACGCTGCACCTCGATCTGCTGCGCGTGCGCCTGGACCGAAAGATCCAGGCCACGGTGGTGGTGGAGCTGGTCGGCGCCGAGGACTCTCCCGGGGCCAGAGAAGGCGGGGTGCTTGAGCAGATCACGCGCGAGCTGACCGTCGAGGCCCTTCCCAACGACATCCCGGACACGATCGAGCACGACGTCTCCGACATGATCATCGGCGACACGTTGACGCTCGATGCGCTGCGTCCGCCGGCCAATGTCGAGCTGGTCGACGATCCCGAGACCGTGATCGCCTCCTTGACCCCGCCGCGCCTGCAGGTTGAGGCCGACGAGGAGATCGAGGAGGAGACCGAGGTCGTCGGCGAGGAAGGCGCCGCCGACGCCGGGGATGCCGAGGCCGGTGGCGACGACGCCGGCTCCGACGCCTAGCCGTCGTCCTGCTGCTCCGGCCGATTGGTTGCTCGTCGGGCTCGGCAACCCGGGCTCTGAATACGAGCGCACGCGTCACAACATCGGCTTCGAGGTCGCCCGGGCGCTGATCGAGCGGTGGGGACTTCCCCGGCTCAAGGCTCGCTACCGAGGCCTACTCAGCGAGGGCCGTGTCGGGCCGGGCGGTCCGCGGGTGGCCGTGCTGCTGCCCCAGACCTTCATGAACGACGCCGGCCAGTCGGTAGGTCCGGCTCGCGGTGCGCTGCGGGTGCCGCTCGACCACGTGCTCGTTGTGCACGATGAGATCGACCTCCCGTTCGCCGACATCAGGGTGCGCCTGGGCGGCGGGCTGGCCGGCCACAACGGGCTGAAGTCGATCAAGCAGGGCCTCGGATCGGCCGACTTCGCTCGCGTGCGGGTGGGCGTCGGGCGTCCGCCAACCACCGATCCCGACCGGGTCGCAGCCTACGTGCTGGGCCGCTTTCGCGAGCCGGCGGACGATGTCCAGGCGCTGGTCTCCGAGGCCACCGATGCGGTCGAGCTCGTTGTCGGGGACGGTCTCTCGGCCTGACGGCGGGCTCCTAGACTGGATCTGCAGGCCGTGATGCTCCGCTCGCTCCTTGCCAATGCCGATGACGATCAGCAGACCGCCGCGCTCGCGCGCGACGGCGGGTGCGCGTTCGTATCTCAGTCACTGCGCTCGTATCTGATCGCGGCGCTGTTAGACCGTGACCCGGATCGGCCGGCGCTCGTGGTGGCCGGCGACGACCGTGCCGCCCGTGACCTGGCCGCGGGGCTGCGCACCTGGCTCGAGCCCCGGACCGTCCGCTACTACCCCAGTCGCGGCGTGACCTACGAATCCCATCTGGCGCCGCCGCCCCATCTGGTGGGCCTGCGGATCGCCGCGCTCGACGCGCTGCTGGACTGGGTGGGCGGGACGGTCTCCGACGCCCCCGTGGTCGTGGTCAGCGCCGTCGCGCTGTCGGAGAAGGTCCCCGATCCCACCATGCGCCCGCGGGCCTTTGAGCTGCGCGTCGGCGAACTGATTGACCTCGACGAAACCGCGATGGCCCTGGTGGCGGCCGGCTATGAGCGCGTCGACCAGGTGGAGGACCGGGGCCAGTTCGCGATTCGCGGCGGGCTGCTGGACCTGTTTTGTGCCACCGAGGATCGCGCCGTTCGAATTGACCTGTTCGGCGACGAGATCGAATCCCTACGCTGGTTTTCGACCTTCACCCAGCGCTCACTCGGCGAGGCCGACGTGGTCGAGGTCGCTCCCGCCGCCGAGCTCGCCCAAGAGCACCGCGAGCTGGCCGAGATCGCTGCTCTGGAGGATGCCTCCGAGCGTCCGGACATCACCGAGCTGCTCCCGGTCGAGAGATTCCACTCGTTCCTGGAGCTTGCCGCGGGCGGTGCGGAGCGGGAGGTGGAGGTGGAGGTGATCATCGCCGGCGAGGAGGACCTCGCGCCCGCGCTCGCCGACCAGTGGCAGGACGTGTGCGCTAGCGGCCAAATCCACGGCGCCGATCATCTCTACGTGGCGCCTGAGGAGATCGTCGCGGCGCTCGATGCCCGGGTTCGCATCCGGCTCTCGAGCATCGACCAGGATCAGGCCTTCGCCTTCCGTGGCCAGGCCGCCGACATCGCCGCCCGGGGGCTCAAGGAGGCCGAGCCCGAGCTGGAGAAGCTGGCGCGATCCGGCTACCGGACCGTCCTCACCTTCGCGCGCCGGGGCGAGGGCGAGCGAATGGCCTACAACCTCGGGCGCCTCAAGGTCCGGTGGTTGGGCGAGGACGCCGACGCGGGTCCGGGTGCGGTCACGTTCGCGCACGCGCGGCTGCAGGCCGGCTTCATCGCCCCCCAGTTCCACCTCGCGGTGATCCCCGATCACCGGCTGTTTCATCGTCGGCGGGCGGGTGGACAGGGAGGTTCCGCGGGCCGCGAACGCAAGCGCGGCGTGCTGCGCAGCTTCGCCGAACTGCGCACCGGAGACATCGTCGTGCACGAGGACCACGGCATCGCCCGCTTTGCCGGCTTTGACACCAAGACCGTCGCCGACGTCACCCGGGACTACCTGTACCTCGAGTACGCGGGGTCAGACCGCGTATTCGTGCCGGTCGACCAGCTGGCCAAGATCAGCCGCTATGTCGGCGGCGGCGGCGCCCATCCGCCGCTCTCAAAGCTCGGTGGGACGCGCTGGGACACGATCAAGGCGCGGGCCCGCCGCGCCGCCCAGGAGCTGGCCGGCGAGCTGCTCAACCTGTACGCCGAGCGCAAGCGCCGCGAGGGCCACGCGTTCCCGCTGGACACCGACTGGCAGAGAGAATTCGAGGACGCGTTTCCCTACTCGGAGACGCCGGACCAGCACGACGCGATCGAGTTCGTCAAGGCCGACATGGAGGCGCCCCGGCCGATGGATCGACTGATCTGCGGCGACGTCGGCTACGGCAAGACCGAGGTGGCGCTGCGCGCGGCGTTCAAGGCGGTGCAGGACGGCAAGCAGGCGATGATGCTGGTGCCGACCACGATCCTGGCCCAGCAGCACTACGGCACGTTCTCTGAGCGCCTCAAGGACTACCCGGTGACGATCGAGCACGTTTCGCGCTTCCGGCCTGCGGCCGAGCAGAAGGCCGCCGCTGCGCGGTTCGCCGCCGGCGAGATCGACATCCTGATCGGGACCCACCGGCTGCTCTCCCGCGATGTCCGGGCTAAGGACCTCGGGCTGCTGATCGTCGACGAGGAGCAGCGCTTCGGCGTCAAGCAGAAGGAGCTCCTGCGCCAGCTCAAGCTCCGTGTCGACGTGATCTCGATGAGCGCCACACCGATTCCGCGGACCCTGCAGATGTCGCTGGCCGGCGTGCGGGACATCAGCGTGATCGAGACCCCACCCGAGGGGCGGCGCCCGGTCAAGACATACGTCGGCGAGTACGACGAGGAGCTGGTCCGGCGCGCGCTGTTGCGCGAGAAGGAGCGCCACGGGCAGGCGTTCTTCCTGCACAACCGGGTCGAGACGATCGAGGAGACGGCGGTACGGCTGCGCGGCCTGTGCCCGGGGCTGCGCTTCGAGGTGGCCCACGGCCAGATGGACGAGGGGACGTTGGAGCGACGGATGCTCGTTTTCCTGCGCGGCGACGCAGACGTGCTCGTCTGCACCAGCATCATCGAGTCCGGCATCGACATCCCGCAGGCCAATACGCTGATCGTCGAGCGCTCGGAGATGTTCGGCCTCTCGCAGCTGTACCAGATCCGGGGGCGCGTCGGCCGCTCCAGCGAGCGCGCCTACGCCTACCTCCTGTATCCGAGCGCCGCCGCCTTGACCCCCGAGGCGGCCCAGCGGCTGTCGGCGCTGTCTGACTACACCGAGCTCGGCGCCGGGTTCAAGATCGCGATGCGTGACCTCGAGCTGCGCGGCGCCGGCAACCTGCTCGGCGACGAGCAGTCCGGACACGTCGCGGCGCTGGGGTTCGAGCTCTACATGCAGATGCTCGACGAGGCCGTGCAGGCGGCTGAGGAAGCCGGCCCAGCCGACGAGGACTGGGAGCCGGTACGCCTCGACGTCAACGTCGACGCCTACGTCCCAGCCGACTACATCCCCTACGAGCAGGCCAAGGTGGACGTCCATCGGCGGATCGCCGGCGCGCGTGAGGTCGCCGACCTGGGCGCGCTGCGCGAGGAGCTGGAGGACCGCTTCGGCGAGCTTCCAGATCCGCTGCGCAACCTGATCGTGCTCCAGCAGGCGCGGATCAAGCTCGGCCAAGCCGGCGCCCGCGCCGTAACCTTCCGCGGCGATCGGCTCGCGGTGACTCCGATCGAGCTCGATTCGGTCCGGGCGAAGCGGCTGCGCGCCGAGATCCCGGAGGCGTTGTATGAGTCCGGCAAGTCGCAGCTGTCAGTGCGGGTGTCCAAGGATCCGCTGGAGCGCTTTCCCGCCATCGTGCGTGCGGCCGACGTGCTCCTGGCCGTCACACGCGAAGCCGCGTAGCGGCCGTTGCGCGGGGGCGGGATCCGACCGGTATCGGCGCGCGTTCAGGCCGCGTCCGCCAGCGCGGCCAGCGCCCTGATGTCGGCTAGGACGTCGCCCGCCGAGCCGTTCATCCGCTTGTGGGTCACCCGCAGCACGCGGCATCGATGGCGCTGAAGCCGGGCGTCGCGGATGCGGTCGCGCTCAAAGCTGCGCGGGTCGGTGTGATAGGCCCGGCCGTCGAGCTCGACCACCAGGCGCCACTGGGGCCAGAAGAAATCGACCTCGAGTCCAGCGACGCGGCTGTTGACTCGTGGCCGGGGCAGACCAGCGTCGAGCACCAGCTCCAGGAAGCGGCGCTCGAGTTCGGAGCGGACCGGCACGGGTTCCGCATAATCCGCGACGAGCCGCCGCAGCTTCCCCGCGCCGGGATGCCGCGGCGTTCGACGGAGTAGACGATCGAGCGCCGCCAGGTCAAGTTGGCCGCTGCGTTCTGCCTGCTCCACGGCTCTCACGAGCGTGGCGGCGTTCAGCACACTGGCGAGATCCAGCAGCGTGCGAGCCACAGAGGTGACTGGGATTCCGTCCACCTCCGCCAGATCTTCGTCCGCCAGCGTGCGGGCTCGGTGAATCCGGATCTGCTTCTGGGGTCGCCGGCTCGTACCGGGAACCGTCACGTCGACGAAGCCCGGCGATGTCGGGATCAGTTCCCACAGCGCGCCGGCGCTCCTGTGGCTCAGGACCGCCTTGGGGCCGTAGGCCATGACCGCTGCCAGCTGCCGCCCGCGAGCGCTGAGCCTGGGCCGGCCGACGGCGAAGATGCCGTGATGGACCCGGTGAAGCCTCCCGCTGCGCAGGCGGTGCGTGATCGCGTCTCGGCTGAGCCCGAGCCGGGTGAGCTGATCCCGGCTTACAACTCCGTGCTGGTTCTGGGCAAGCCGCAGGATAGCCCGGTCCAGGTCGGGCCCCTCAGCCCGCATGGGGGTAAGACTCGAGTCCGAGAAGGACCCGACTGGCAGGCAATCTGACAGCTTTACGCCGCTTATTGACTGCCACTCGTTCCGGGTGGTTGGACATCCCAAAAACCTGACACCGAATGCGTGACGTGTGGTTGACGAACTGCAAGAAATCTGCAACAAGCCCGCGGTTGCGCGCGATCCCGCTGGCGGTACTCCTCTCTGCTGGGGGCCGGGCGGCTTTCGCTGCCGCGGGCAAGCCCCCCTTCACCGGCGGCCTACGACCCCGGCGAGAGAGGCTCGCTACTATCGGCCCAGTCGTATGAAGAATCTGAGGTTCATCCCGGCGCTTGGCGCCTTTTTTGTGCTCATCGCGCTGGCTGTCTCGGCCTGCGGGAGCGGGATTCCCGGTGACTCGGTGGCCGATATCGCCGGCAATCCGATCACCACAAGGGCCTTTAACCACTGGATGTACGTGGCGTCCAAGGGCCAGGCGAGCCAGACTCCGGGCCAGCCGGTGATCGTGCCCAATGATCCGCCGAACTTCAGCCAGTGCATCTCGCAGGTGCGGGCGCAGATACCGGCATTGAAGAGCACGACTAACAAGCAGCTCAAGGCTGACTGCGGCCAGCTGTTCACGTCACTGTCGGGCCAGGTGCTGGACTTCTTGATCAAGGCCTACTGGTACCAGGGCGATGCGCACAGGCTGGGCATCAAGGTCACCGACGCCCAGGTTCAGCAGGCGCTGGCCGTCGCCAGGCAGGGACAGTTCTCGACCAACGCCCAGTTTCAGGCCTTCTTGACCTCCACCGGACAGACGATGCAGGACATCCTGTTCCGCGTCCGCGTCCAGCAGATCTACCGGAAGCTGATCGCCAGGCATCCGACCACTGTCACCACCGCGCAGATCGCCGCCTACTACAGCAGCCATCAGTCGCAGTTCGGCACCCCCGCGATGCGTGATCTGAAGATCGTGCTCACCAAGACCCAGGCCCAGGCCAACTCCGCCAAGTCGGCCCTGCAACACGGCTCGAGCTGGAAGGTCGTGGCCAAGAAGTACTCGATTGATCCGACGACCAAGAACACCGGCGGCGTACTGACCGGGGTGACCGAGAGCCAGCAGGATGCCGCCCTCAGCCAAGCAGCGTTCGCGGCCCCACTCAACAAGCTGCTCGGCCCCATCAAGGGACAGTTCGGCTACTACGTGCTCGAGGTCACCAAGATCACCCCGGCGGTGGTCAAGACGCTCGCGCAGTCCAGCGCGATGATCAAGCAGACCTTGGTCAGCCAGGCGCAGAGCGCGGCCCAGACCGCGGTGCAGAACCATGCGATGAAGAAATGGCTGAAGCAGACCAAGTGCCGATCGCTGTACGCGATGGCCGATTGCAGCGGCTACAAGGCCCCGCCGGCCTCGGCGCAGTCCGGTGCCGCGCCGCAGTCCGGTGCCCCGCCGCAGTCGGGTGGCACCGCCCCGCAGTCGGGCGGCTCCGCACCGAGTACCGCTCCGTAGTGACGCCTGGCTCCGGTCAGGACGCCGCGCGATCACTGGCTCGCCTGGACGAGATCACCCGGCGCCTGCGTCGGGAGTGCCCGTGGGACCGCGAGCGGGACGAGCGCTCGATCGTCCCGCACACCGTCGAAGAGGCTTACGAGCTTGCCGATGCGGAAGCTGGGACGATCTTGCGCCTGAGCAGCAGCTCGCCTACGCCCGCGCCCGGCTGACCGAAGGAGACCGTCAACACCGATGAGCCAGATCGAGCACGTGCACGCCCGCCAGATCCTCGACAGCCGGGGCAACCCGACCGTCGAGGTGGAGCTCAGCCTGCGCTCCGGGGCGTGGGGTCGTGCCGCTGTGCCGTCGGGCGCCTCCACCGGCGAGTTCGAGGCCACCGAGCTGCGCGACGGTGGCTCTGACTGGCTGGGCAGAGGGGTCACCCGGGCGGTCGACAACGTCAACGGCGAGATGGCCACCGCCGTGCGCGGCCAGGACGCCGCCGGCCAAGCCGCACTGGACCGGATGCTGATCACGCTGGACGGGACCCCGGACAAATCACGCCTGGGCGCCAACGCGCTGCTCGCCGTGTCCCTGGCGGCGGCGCAAGCCTCGGCCGCGGAAGAGCGGCTGCCGCTCTGGCGCTATCTGGGCGGCGAGACCGCGCATGTCCTGCCGGTGCCGATGATGAACGTGCTCAACGGGGGCGCCCACGCCGACAATGCGGTGGACTTCCAGGAGTTCATGATCGTTCCGGTGGGGGCGCGCACGTTCTCCGAGGCGCTGAGGATGGGCGCCGAGGTGTTCCATCACCTCAAGCGCACGCTGCACGATCAGGGGCTCGGCACCGCGGTCGGCGACGAAGGCGGGTTTGCGCCCGACCTGCCGTCCAACGAGCAGGCTCTCGAGGCCCTGATGGCCGGTATCCGCGCCGCCGGCTATGTGCCCGGGGACCAGGTCGCGATCGCCCTGGATCCGGCCGTGTCTGAGCTGTACCGCGACCAGAGCTATGTGCTCGAGCACGAGGATCGGACCCTCAACGCCGAGCAGCTCTCTGACTACTGGGCCCAGCTGGCCGACCGATACCCGATCCTCTCGATCGAGGACGGCATGGCCGAGGAGGACTGGGACGGCTGGACGGTGCTCACCGATCGGCTCGGCAACCGCCTCCAGCTGGTCGGCGATGACCTGTTCGTGACCAACACGCAGCGCCTGCGGCGGGGAATCGACGCGGGGGTCGCCAACGCGATCCTGATCAAGGTCAACCAGATCGGCACGCTGACGGAGACCTTGGCGGCCGTTCGCATCGCTCGGGAGGCCGGCTATGCCGTGGTGATGTCGCATCGCTCGGGCGAGACCGAGGACGTGACGATCGCCGATCTCGCGGTTGCGACCGGGTGTGGCCAGATCAAGACGGGCGCACCGTCACGTACCGACCGGGTCGCCAAGTACAACCAGCTGCTGCGGATCGAAGAAGCCCTCGGGCCAGAGGCCAGCTATCCGGGGCGGTCGGCGTTCCGGGCCTGAGGCAGCCTCGCTGTCCGGGGAGCCCGGTGCCTCTGCAGCAGTTCGTGCGGGAGGAAGGAAGCAGCCCCCGCGCATCGAAGGCCGCAGAGGATGCCGCCCGCCCGTTCCGCCACCGCCGCCCCCCGCTCCGCCACCACCGCCCCCCGCCGGGTCGCCAGAACCCCGCCGCCGAGGGCGAGGCCGCGACCGCGCCGCGTCGCACTACGCGCCCCGAGCTTGAGGGTCCGGTGGGACCGCGCCGGACGCATAGGGCTGCTGGTCGTACTGGGAATCGTCGTCGGGCTATACGTGCAGCACACCCTCTCCTACCTGGCGGTGCGCGCACAGGCCAGCCAGCAGCAGGCGATCGTGGATCGGCTCAAGAGCCAGAACGCAAACCTGATGCGCCAGCAGAAGGCGCTCAACGACTCGGCGACGATCGTGCGAGATGCGCGGGGACTGGGCATGGTGCGGCCGGGCGAGCGAGCGTATGTGATCCCGGGGTTCACGAAACACTGAGGCCTCACCGGGCCGGCGGGCTCGCGAGTTGAGCTCCGGGGCGCCGAGCTTCGAGCAGTTGATCGGCCATTGGCAGGAGGGTCAGCGGCGGCTGGCGCAAGCCGCGGCCGCCGACCGGGCGGCGATGGAACGCGTGGTCGACGAGCTGGTGACGGAGCTGCGCCGCCGGCTCGGAGGCCCGTTCAGCGTCCAGGAGCTCGCGCGACTGTATTCCGAGCAGGGCGTCGACTGGTGCTTTGACGTGGCTACGCAGATCGTGCCGGGCAATCCGGCCGCGTGGGATCTGACGACTGTCGCGGGGGCCGCGTTCGCGCGGTACGCGCGCGAGGCCAGCGACTACAGATTCGGTCGCCGGGTGAGTGAGAGCTGACCCGCCGGCTGGGCTCTTGACCGAGCCGAGCTTCAGCTGTCCTCGCCGGTGTCGGCGTCCGCACCGGCGCGACGGATGATGATCTGGTCCTCTTCGATCGCGACTTCGACCGGCCGGTGTCCGGCCCAATACTCGGCGTAGACCGGATCGTCCTGGACCGCCGGATCGAGCCACAGGCCGTAGCCCTCCTCGCCGTGGTCGAAGGTCGCCTCGAGCGTCCCTCTGGGGCGAGTGACGCTGCGGCCGCCGCGGCCTCCGCGCCGGCCCCGACGCCGGCGGGCCGGCTTGTCGGCGCTCTCTTCGTCGGCCTCGTCGTCCTCGTCCTCCTCCGAGCGCTCGGCGGCGGCCGCGTCCAGCTCGGCGGCGATCAGCGCGTCGTCCTCGGCGCGAAGATCGATCTCATCATCGAAGTCGGGCAGCACGGTGCCGTCTGAGTCCTCGCCCGGCTCGAGCTGCTGCTCGCGCTTGAACGCCTGGATCTGCTGCACGGTCACTTCGAGCTGGTGGGCGATCCACGCATCGGTGCGGCCTTGGCGAACCCAGGCGCGGATCCGGTTGAGCTCTGGTCTGAGCGATCTGCGGGGCATCCGAGCGCTGAGACTAGTACAGCCGACGGCGATACACCCTGTGGGCATGAAAGAACGCCGCCACGATTGTGCTCGTCCGGGGGTTCACGCTATGCTCGAACCAGGCAGGTTCGCGCCTGCGCGTACCGTCTTGCGGGCGTGGAAATGCAGCCGAGCAGGGAGGCGAAGTTCGATGCTGGTACTGACTCGCAAGTCCAATCAGAGCATCATGATCGGCGACGATATCGAGGTTTCCGTGCTGGCGATCATGGGCGAGAAGGTACGGATCGGCATTCAGGCTCCGCGTGACGTCCCCGTGTTTCGCAAAGAGGTCTACCTCGAGATTCAGCAGGAGCGAGCCGGAGATCCCGACGGAGATCCCAAGGACGCGCGCGAAGAGGTCGACGCCGCTCTTCGCGGACTCGGCGACAGGGAGTGAAAGCGCCGTTAGCCGAGCAGTAGGTACAGCGTCTCGAACATCGCGACGGTGACGATCACGGCCGTCACGATCAGCGACAGGATCAGCACCCAGTAGCGCATCGAACCGCGCTTCTTCGCTCGCTCGTGGGTGCGGACGCGGGAGCGCCGGACAGCGTGGCGCCGCAGCGTCTCGCGTCGATTCCGGTCCAGCTGCGCCTCGTGGCGGAACTCCTGCTCGAGTTGCGCAAGGCTCTGGCGCATCTTCATCGCCATCGGTCTGCCGAGCCTACCAATTGGCGCCCGCGCCGCGGCGAGAGCCCTCGTCCGCCTCGCCCGCCGGCCGATCGGGCCGGACGCGGGCTCAGCGCACGTCCGGTCGGATCAGCACGCCAACGAACGGGCTAATGAACCTGCTGATGCTCGTAGACGCCGATGAAGTGCAGGTAGTTCTCGGCGATCTGCGCCGCCGCCGCCGGACGGTCGAGCTCGTCGGCCAAAAAGTCCTTCAGCGCGTCCCACCAGATCGAGCGGCCGATCGCGAAGCCGATGAAGCCGTCGACTCCGGACGCCGCCTCGAGCCACTGCTCGACCTTCTCGGTCGAGGCGCCGCGGCCGAGCAGCACGCACCTGACGCCCTCTCTCCCTGCGCCTGACCGGGCCTGCTCGGCGAGCACGACCGCGTCCGCGCGGTCATCGACGCCCTCGATCTTCCAGACGTCCACCTCGATGCCAAAGTTCTGGATGTTCTCGATCGCCCGCCGCATCAGCTCGGGGCGCAGCTCGGCGTCGTAGCGAGCGGTGTCCCCGTCGACCTCGGACAGCTGATCATCGGTGGCCGGCACCAGCAACTCGAACAGGAACCTGCGCTCGCGCCTGCCGGCCGCTCGGCTTCCGGCCTCGCCTGAACGGGCGGCGCGCGAGTCATCCGGCTGTCCATGCAGCCAATCCGCCAGCTCCTTGAGGCGTCGCAGCTGACGCTGGTTCATCTCGGTGTCGGGATCGTTCGGGTTGTAGCGGACCAGCACCTTGGAGAAGTCCGGGTCAAACGACTCGATGTGCTTGCCGAAGTCCGCGTCGTACTGGAAGTCGAACTCGTCCTGGCCTGACTTCTCGACCGGCATCGCCAGCTTCAGGTCACTTGCGCGCGTGCGCTGAGGAATGTCTGATCCGAACTGCTCGTCCACCAGCACGCCCGTGGCGGCCGCCTCGGCGCCGCGCTGCACCGCCTCCAGCATTCCCTCGAAGATCAGCCGCTTGGCGTCACAGATCATCTCCGTCTGCTCCGCGGTCGGATCCTCCTCGATCCCGAACATCTTCTTCTGAAACGAGCCTCGATGGTCGAACGCGAGGATGTACAACTTGCCGTCGTAACCGAGCGCCATGGCACCGCCCTTCGTCCATTCGATGTCTTGATCGGAGTCTAGAGCCGGATCGGGCGCCGCCGACAGGGTCAGCCCCGAATCCGTACGCTTCTGCGCCACAGTGGAGCACTGCTTCTCCGGACACGAATACTCGATCGGGATCGAGGAGGAGTTGATGATCCTCGACGCCGAGACCTTCGAGCTGGTCAACGCGATCGAGGCGCTGCTCGAGCCGGCGCCACGGGGCGAGATCAAGCCCGAGCTGATGGAGTCGGTGCTCGAGATCTCCACCGACCCGTGCGCGGGGGTCACCGAGGCCGGCGCGCAGCTGCGCGCGCTGCGCAGCCAGGTGGCCGACACAGCGGCGGCCAAGCAGCTCTCGATCGGCTCCGCCGGGACACATCCGTTCGCGATGTGGGAGGACCAACGGATCGTCGCCCGTCCCCGCTACCGAGACCTGATCTCGGCGCTGCGTTTCGTCGCCCGGCAGGAGCTGATCTTCGGGATGCACGTGCACGTGGGGATCGATGACCCAGACAAGGCGATCCACGTCGCCAACGGGATGCGCGTGCACATGCCCGTGCTGTTAGGGCTGTCGGCGAACTCGCCGTTCTGGCGCGCCGACTCGACCGGGATGGCCTCGACGCGAACGCCGATCTTCCGGGCCTTTCCGCGGGTCGGGATCCCGCCGACCTACGAGGACTGGGAGGACTACGAGCGGCGGATCGAGTTCATGATCACCGCCGGGGTGATCGAGGACTACACCTATCTATGGCATGACGTTCGCCCGCATCCGTGGTTCGGCACCGTCGAGGTCCGCGTGATGGACTCCCAGACCCACGTCGAGCATTCACTCGGGCTCGCGGCGCTGGTGCAGGCGCTCGTGCGGGAGCTGGCCGAGCATTTCGATGCGGGCAAGCGACTGTCTGACTATCCGTTCGAGATGCTGGACGAGAACAAATGGCTGGCCGCCCGACACGGCCTCGAAGGCGAGCTGGTCGACCTGCCGAGCTCTGATCGCGTCCCCACCCGTGCGCTGGCCCGGCGCCTGATCGAGCGGATGCACGACCACTGCGCCGACCTCGGGTCCCTTTCGGAGCTGGAAGCGGTGCAGGACCTCCTGGTCCGTGGCAACGGAGCCGCCCGTCAGGTGGTCGTCTACGAGGCAAATCATGACCTGCGCGAGGTGATGGCGGAGATCGTGGCCGCCACGCACCCATAGCCGCTCGCCCGGCTCGCTGACCGGTTCTACAATCGGTCCGTGAGCACCGGTGGCCCCGATCTGTTCGTGATCTGCAAGAGCTGCGGATCGGAGGTGAGCCCCTACATCACCGAATGTCCCTACTGCGGCAATCGGCTGCGCAAGCGGGCACCCAAGCTCGATCGAGACGGCCGTGTGGCCGAGAAGCGCGCCCGCCGGACGCCCCCGCCGCTGCTGACCCGCCTGCGCCGCGACGAGATCCCGGGCATCCGTCCCGACGGCCGTCCCTACGCGACGATCGGGCTGATCGTGCTGGGATTGGTCGGCACCCTGCTGTGGCGAACCGGCCTCGGGGCCAGCAACGAGCTCGAGGTCTTCGGTAAGCCGGGAGCTCACTGGTGGCGCGTGTTCACCGCCGCGTTCACGTACAACAACACGGGCTACGCGTTGATCACGCTCGGCGCGATCGGGCTGTTTGGCTGGCTGCTGGAGCGCCGTCACGGCGCGGCGGCGGTGCTCGGATTGTTCTTGGTGGGCGGGGTCGGCGGGCTGGCGGCAACCGCCGCCGCCTACAGCGTTCCGGTCGTGCTCGGCGCCAACGGCGCCGCGCTGGCCCTGGTGCTCGCCTGGGCGACGCCAGAGCTTCTCGCGCTGCGCGCCGGCGAGGATATCGACGCCGACCTGATCGGAGCCACCGCAATCGCGATCGCGGTCGCGCTGATGCCGCTCGCGGTCCCGCAGGCCAGCTGGGTCGCCGACGGGGTCGGTGTCGTCGCCGGCTTGCTCGTCGGATTGCCCCTGGCCCGGCTGGCGTCCCGCTAACCTCGATTCTCGGTCAGATAGTTGTGCTGAGGTTTCGGGGTCGGTCATCGCGGCGGGAAGCGGAAGCGGAGCTCGCGGCCGTCGAGCCAGGGGATCGCGGTGGCTTGGTCGGCGAGGCTGGCGTCGATCAGGACGGGGTGGTGGGTGCGGAGGCGCAGATCCACGGTGATCGTGTCGTTGGTGGTGTGCACGGTGCCGGTCGCGTCGAGGAAGTGGCGCCAGAGCCGGTCGGGGGTCGCGTGCTGGTAGCGGGGGAGTCGTCGGGCGAGAAGGCGGTAGAGGTTGCCGGCGATGACGGTCAGGGTGGTGTCGAGGTCGACGTTCAGCGGCAGGCCGCTTGAGAGCGCGTCGAGGTGAAAGCCTGAGATGTAGGCGTCGAGTTCGTTCTCGATGTTCATCCGTTCGGCGTAGCGGGCGAACAGGTTTTTGCTGGTGGTGGTGAGGTCGTTGGTGATCAGCAGCGTCGGTTGCTCACGGCCGATGTTGCGCACGCCGAGCTGTCGGACGGGTCCGTCGATGCCCTTGATCTTCGTGAGCTGGTCGTGGATCTGCGGGGAGCGGTAGCGGCCGGCGCGGTCGATCCGAACGGTCTTCCACTCGCTGGAGGGAAGCGCGGCGAGGTCGGCGAGGAGCTTGGGTCCGCGTTCGCGCAGGGTCATCCAGCGGATGCCGCGTTGGGAGAGCTCTGAGAGGATCTTGTAGGTCGTGAGCTTTGAGTCGAAGACCAGCAGGCCGGGGTCGCTGCCGGTGACCTGCTGCCAGTAGTCGGCGAACGCGATCACCTCCCGGGCCTGTTCGGCTTTGGTCAGGTCAGCGTTTGAGTAGACCATCTCTGAGGAGGCGTGATCCTGGGCGAAGAACGTCAACACCGCCCGGGTGCGCTGGGATCGACGGGGGACGTAGTGGTTCTCCAGCTGGGCGTCTTGACCGTGGTGGCGGATCGCGTGGAAGTCGAGGTTGAAGCCTTGCTCGCCGGTCGCCAAGCCAAGCTCCCGTAGCCGGGCGACCGTGCCGGCGAGGAGCTTCTCGTTGGACGGGCGACGCACCCGGTAGGAGTAGCTGGACAGATGCGTGGCTTTCGGGAGCGCGCTGAGGCCGAGCAGCAGCCCGAGCGCCCGGTCATCAGACAGCGCGTCGGTGTGGCTGACCCTCGCGGCTCGCGCGCACTTCGCCAGCAGCAGCGCGCCGAGCGAATGCCAGGCGGACAGGACGCTGGTTGACGGGTAGCCCGCCTGGGTGATCAGCTCGGGCAGGCCGAGGTCGACCAGCCCGGGGATCAGCAAAAACAGCCCGGCGTGATCGCACGGGATCTGCTCCCCCGCCGGCCAGTCGGACAGCACCTTGGACTTGACCGGCGCAAGCCGCGGCGCGCGGCCGCGCTCGGTGCCACGGCGGCGCGGGAGGCGCTCGAGACCCTCCGCGTGAAGGATCGCCCAGACCGTCTGCGCGGAGACCGGCGTGCCCGCGAGTGTCAGCGCGGCGGCGATCTCCTCGATCGAGCAGTCCTTCGCGCGCAGCGCGATCACCTGATCGCGGATCCGGTCGGTCGCCTTGTGCGGCCCTTTCGGGCCTGGCTTGCTGGAGGCAAAGAACGCGGCGCGTCCACCGCGCAGCTCTGACGCCATCTGATGCACGTTCGACGGCGAGTACCCGAACCGCGCGGCGACCTCGCTCGCGGTCAGGCGCTCAAGGAAGTAGGCGCGCAGCGCCTCGTAGCGGCGTTGCGCCGGCTCGGTCGGCGTCAGGAAGTACTCGGCCCCAGCTCGCATAGCTCAGGCAATATTTCTGAACTTCACACGCCAAGCGTAGAGAGGTTACCGGACGGGCCATCCGGCCAAGGACAGATGATGACCGCGCGTGCCCCGTAACGCCTGGGATCCGGCCACCCAAACCCGCGCTCGCTCGTAAGCCCAGCGAAGAACTATTCTGCGAGAAGCGCGAGATAGTTCCAATAGTTCGCCTGAGGTCAGGCCAGCAATACTCCCGGACGCCCACGAATCGGGCACCCCAGCCCGACACAACAACCCCCGACGCTCGACTCAAGCGTCCCGTGAATCGAGGCTAATCTGACCCGCTCAGAGCATCGTGATGCTCAGCGGCGGCGCTACGTATGATGCTCTGAGCGAGTGCCGGACCGCGTCTACACCGATGCCGAGCTGGATGCCGCGATCGCGCAGATCACCGACCCAACCCGGTTGCGCGACGCGCAGGACGTCGTCATGCGGGCGACGCCGTCGCTCCAGCGTGTGCTCGCGGAGGCGATGGCCGAGGGCGGCTGGTTTGACGCTGCCCACGAGCAGGCGGTCCGGGAGGCGACCGGCGAAGCCGACCCCGAGACGCGGCTGCGCTCGTTCCGGACGCTGCTGGCCGAGGAGACCCGGCTCGGCATGCTGGTCGGGGTCGCGGTCGGCTTCGAGCTCTCCCGCGCGTTGGAGCGAACCGACCCTGAATCCCAACCAAAGGATTGACCTCACCGCATGACCCATGCAATCGTCTTGATCCAGGCCGAGGGCGCCGCACTGGCCTCCCTCGGCGGTGAGCTCGCGGGCATCGAGGGCGTCGCCGAGGCCTACTCGGTGACCGGCGAATGGGACTTCGTGGCGATCCTGCGCCTGCGCGAGCAGGACCAGCTGGCGCAGGTGGTGACCGGCAAGCTCTCCCAGCTGCAGGGGGTCCGTCGGACGCAGACGATGGTCGCGTTCGAGGTCTACTCCCGCCACGACCTGGAGGCGCTGTTCTCGGTCGGGCAATGAGGTATCGGCGGCCGCCGGTGAAGATCAGAACCCGACCGGCATCGAGCTCTCGGCCCTCCGGCTTCGCGGGCGCCGGGTCATGCTCGGACGAGATGCACGCCGGCCAGCGCGTGCGGGTGCCGCTGGTGAGCGATCGCGCCGCCTGGTTGCAGGAGCTGTGCGCCGGCGCTGGCGGCCCGGTCGCGCACCTGGGCTGCGCCGACAGCCCGTATACCTCAGAGCTGCTGGCGGCCGGGGTCCTGCTGCACGAGCAGCTCGTCGGGGTCGCCTCGGTGACCGGCTTCGATGTCGATCCGGTTGGCCTGGGCCTGCTGCGCGAGCGGATGGGAACGCAGCGCTTCGTGCTCGCCGACGTGACCGCCGAGATCCCCGAGCCCGAGCTCGAACGCTTCGCGCTGGTGGTCGCCGGCGAGGTGCTCGAGCACGTTGCGGACGCGGACGCGTTTCTGCGGGGCTGCCGACGGCTGCTGGCGCCGGACGGCCGGCTGTGCGTGACGGTCCCGAACGCCTGCTCGCCGAAGGTCGGCCTGCGCTCGCTGGCCGGGCGCGAGTCGGTGCATCCCGATCACCGCGTCTACTACAGCCCCCGCACGCTGCAGCGCACGCTCAGCGGGGCCGGCTATGACGTTCTCCTGACGGCCACTTGCCTGGCCCCGATCGCCGGACGCGCCGGCAGGCTGATCTTCAATCCGCTGCTGCGGGCCAGCCACCGGGCGTTTGAGGGCCCGGTCGGCGAGGGCCTGATCGCGATCGCCAGGGCTCAGAGGCGATGAAGACTAAGGTGCATTCACGGCTCTTGGCGGTGGTGCTGGCCGGCGGCCTGGCGGTCTGCGGGTGCGGCTCGGGCCATGGGTCAAGCGATTCGGCGACCGTCTCATCGAGCCGGGCCGCGCCCTCGAGCTCCGCCGGGAGCTCGCCCGCCGGCGTCCGGGCCGGCTCGAGCACCGCAGCACCCAGCTCGACCGCCGCCGCAACCACCGGGGCGGCCTCCTCGCCGAGCGCGGCCCGCTCGGCGGCCGAGAAGCCGGACACCAACGTCCGGCTTCCGGCGAAGTTCAAGATCCGGACCGGCGGTGCGCTGGACCCCCCGGTGATCGCGGCGCCCCGGCACACTGACGTCGCGCTGGCGGTTGTCTCGGGCGACCGACAGGTCCACACCTTCGTGCTGCTCACCCCCCACTCGTACCGGATGACAGTGCCGCCGTCGGCGCACGTCCTCCTGAAGGGGGTCCCGAATGGGAGCTACGTGGTCGAGGTTGACCACGTCAGGCGCGGCAGCTTGATCATCGGCGCCGCCCCCGGCCCGTGAGGCCGGAGCGGTCAGCCGATCGGATCGCCCGGGGCCGCATCCCGGTCGGGTCGCAGCAGGACCACGCCCTGGTCTGGGTCGAGGGCGCCGAGCACCAGCACCTCTGACTGAAACGGGCCAATCTGGCGCGGCGGGAAGTTGACGACCGCGACGACGAGCGTCTGCTCGAGCTCGGCACGGGAGTAGTGGGTGATCTGCGCCGAGGAGCGCTTGACGCCGATCTCGGGACCGAAGTCGATCGTCAGCTTCCAGGCCGGCTGGCGAGCCTCGGGAAACTCGTGGACCTCGAGGACCCTGCCGACGCGCATGTCGACCGCCGCAAACTGCTCGAAGTCGATCACGATCGAGCGCGGGCGGCTAACGCGGCGACCCGGTCCGGACGACTCGCCGGATCACCAGGGCGCGGTGGATCCCGGTCTGAAACCCGATCCTCATGTCGCTGCCCGCGCTGGACCCCGCGCCTCCCGAGGAGGCACCCTCCCCCGGGGGCGGCGATCCCGTACCGCTCCCGCCGGGCGGGGTGGTGATCGCCTCGGGCGGAGGAGGAGAGCCCGCTGGTGGGGGCGGTGAATCTCCAGGCGGTGGGGGCGAACCGTCTGGCGGAGGGGACGAACCGTCTGGCGGAAGTGGCGAACCCCCCGGCGGCTCTGTCGTGCCGCCGGGCAGGGGGGTCGGGTCTCCGGATGGCACTCCGCCGGGAGGGTCGGTCGTGCCTCCGGGCGGCATCGGCGTGCCCGCCGGTGGGGTGGTCGGGCCTCCGGGCGGCGTGGTGGTGCCCCCGGGTGGAGTGGTTGCCCCCGGGCTGGTCGGGCCGCCGCCCTCGGGGGCGCCGCCGAGCGTGATGCCGCTGCCGGGGCCGACGACCGTGGGCGCCCCGGGTGGCAGCACGGTCGGGTCAGACTGGTTCTGCGTGCGCCCGGTGGGCGTGGCCTTCAGGTTGACCGGAGTGTTGACCGTCGCCACTGGTCGCGTCGCCACGGGCTTGGCGGCAACCGGCTTGGCGGCCACCTTTGTGACCATCGAGTCGGGCTTCGTCGTCTTGGCTGCCTTGGCTGTCTTGGCTGTCTTGGCCGCTTCGGCGGCTGCCTTGGCCGCTCTGGCGCTGGCGGTGCCGCGTGTCTTGGAGGTGCTCGACCTGTTCGCGCGGGTCTGAACCGGTGAGCGGCGCTCGGCGCGGGGGCCCAGCGGCGCGCGGGGGGCCGCCGGCGCGGCCTCGGCGAGCGTCTGCGGCGCCATCGTCGACGTCGCGTGGTGGGTGGCGCGTGTGCCGGCGCCGGGATTGGCCTCGACTGCGGCGCCGGTGACCAGCGCGGCGGCGGCGAGCCCGGCGGCCGCCTTGGCCGCCAGCGCCCCGACGCCGGCCGAGATAAAGCCACCCCCGCCGGCCATGACTGAAGAGCCCGCCACCGCCGTGCCGGCAACGCCGGCACCGGCCGCCCCCGCACCGGCCGCCCCCGCACCGGCCGCCCCCGCGCCAGCCGCGCCACCCGCGCCGGCCGCCCCCGCGCCACCCGCGCCGGCCGCCCCGGCGCCACTCGCGCTCGAGCCGGCCGCCGCGCCGGAGCTCGAGGCGGCCGAATGGCTCAGGTGGGCGAACATCAGCTGCTTGAGGGCCATCGTCGGCCCGATCGGCAGCAGCGCGGCCAGCGCCTTGTTGGTGTGCTTGAGCTGGGCGCGGAAGACGGTGCAGCGCTTGCACTGGCGCAGGTGGCGGCGCACCAGCGGGCTGGGGCGCCGGCGGAGCCCCTCTGAGACCTCGCCCAGATGCACTCGCACCTCGTTGCAGGAGAGCAGGCGCGCCTCGGAGGCTTCGGCCAGAGACACGCGGGCCCGGACGAGCAGTGACTTGACGCTCGACACAGTGGTCTCCATCGCCTCGGCGATCTGCTCGTAGGAGAGGGCGTCCATCTCGCGCAGGACGAGCGCGGTCTTCTGGGTCTCGGGAAGCTCGTGGATGTCTCCGACCAGCAGCCGGAACTCCTCACGCTCGTGGACCTTGTCGGCGGTGCTCGCCCCGTGGTCGGAGAAGTGGACGTCCATCGAGTCGACGCCGATCGACTGAATCCGACGCAGGTGGTTGAGGCTGCGGTTGCGAGCGATCCGGTACAGCCACGGGCGCACGTTGACCGGCCGGTCGTCGGCCTGGAGCGCGTTGAAAGCCGCCGCCATGACCTCCTGCATCACGTCTTCGGCGTCCTCGCGGGATCCGAGCAGGTGCCGGCAGAAGGCGTGCAGCCGGCTCTCGTAGCGCGACAGCAGGACCTCGAAGGCCGCGGTGTTGCCCTTGCGCAGGAAACCGACGAGACGCTCGTCGGACTGCAGCCTGAGCAGCCGAGACCGCCCGTGCAGGCCGATGCCCCCGGAGTAATTGATTGCTGAGACTTCCATCGAGGTTTGAGAGAGAAGGCTCCTGCTCGAGCGTTGGGACACGGTAGCAGCGCACAAGTTGCGCATTTGCGCGAGGATTGCGTCCTCGCCGCACGAGCTGCAGAGGCCTCTCGAATGCCCAGGACATCGAATTGCCCCAACGGGGACATCGGACTTGCGCCCAACAGGAATACCCGGGGAGGGACTCGAACCCTCATGCCACTATGGGCAGTCGCTCTTAAGGCGACCGTGTCTGACCAAATTCCACCACCCGGGCGAGTTGAGCAAAAGCTACCGGGTTGGTTGCGCCCGTTACAGCCAATCCCGCGCACGTGCGCGAGGCCGGGCGCGCAGCGCGGGCGCCGGGGCGGGCCGCCGGTGACCCGGCGGTTGCAAATTGACATCGCGCTGAGGCCCCTGGTAGCGTCGCAAACGGTGTCGCGCTGGCAGCTGATCTCAGCGCGGGAGGAGATCGATTGGCCAGGTTGCGGCATTGCGTAGCTCAACTGTGATCGTTCGGGTCGCCGCCCTGGCGGCGATCGCGATCGCCATCGTCGCGGTCGCGGTGATCCTGCTCTCCGGCGGGAGCAGCTATCAGGTGAAGGCGACCTTCCAGAACGCCAGCCAGATCGTCTCCGGGGACCTGGTGCAGGTGGCCGGCAACTCGGTGGGGACGGTGTCGAACATCACCCTGACGCCATCGGGACAGGCGCAGCTGACCCTCAGCATCACCAACCCGGTTCTCGACCCTCTGCGTCAGGGCACGACGGCGACGATCCGGGAAGTATCGCTGTCGGGCATCGCCAGCCGCTACGTGGATCTCGACCTCGGTTCGGCCGGCTCTCCGGCGATCGCCGACAACGGCATCATCGGAACGCAGAACACGACCAGCGAAGTGGACTTCGACCAGCTGCTCAACACGCTCAACGGTGCTACTCGCAAGGGTCTGCAGAACGTGTTCCAGGGGTCGGCCTCCCAGTACCAGGGGCAGGGCCACAACGCCCAACTGGGGTGGCAATACCTGAACCCGGCGATCGCCACGTCGAGCATCCTGTTTGGCGAGCTCAATCGCCACACCGGGGACTTCACGAACTTCATCGTCAAATCGAGTCGCCTCGTGTCCGACATCGCCCAGCGACAGGCGGACCTCAGTGGGCTGGTCGAGCATCTGTCGACGACGACGCAAGCCCTTGCCGCACAGCCGGTTGCCCTCGGGCAGTCGATCCAGCGACTGCCCGGGTTCATGCGGCTGGCCAACACCACGTTCGTGAACCTCCGGGGCGCGCTCAATGACCTGACTCCTTTGGTGAACGTCTCAAAGCCCGTCGCGCCCAAGCTCCGGCAGCTGCTCGTGCAGCTCAGGCCGCTGGCCGAGAACGCCGTTCCGACAGTTCAGGCGCTGTCGAACATCATCAGACGTCCGGGGCCGAACAACGACCTGATCGAGCTGACCCAGCTGGGCGTGCCGCTGGCCGCGGTGACCGTCCATGATCTCCGCGCCAACGGCAAGCTGCGTCCTGGCGCGTTCCCACAGTCGACGATCGCGCTCAACGACTCGACGCCCGAGCTGGCCACCGATCGCCCCTACGCGGTCGACCTCACGGGATGGTTTGAGGGCTTCTCGCATCCGGGCACCCAGGACGCCAACGGCGGCACGAACCGGACCGCCGGTCTGCTCGGGGTAAGTGACCTGGCCACGGCCGTCAAGTCAGGCGGGGTGCAGGCGGGTCTGGGCGATCGCTGCCCGGGCTCGATGGAGCGAGGAGCGGCGTTCTTCCCGCAACGCGGCTATCCGTGCACTCTCAGCCAGGTCCCGCCAGGCAAATGAGACGAATCCTGCTCAGCGTCGCGATCCTGCTCGCCGCCGGGGCCTTCTTGGTCACCGCCGGAGGGGCGTCAAACGGTTCCAGCGCGCCGACTTACAAGATCGAGCTCGACAACGCGTTTGGCCTGGTGACCGGCGCCGACATCAAGGTCGCCGGCGTCCGGGCCGGGACGATCGCGTCGATCGACCTGGATCAGAAGACGCTTCACGCGGTCGTAACCGTCGACGTGACCCAGAAGGGGTTCGGGTCGTTTCGCACCGACGCCTTCTGCCAGTCACGCCCGCAGTCGCTGATCGGCGAGTACTTCATCGATTGCGATCCGGGCCAAGCCGGGACCGTGCTCAAGTCGGGCAGCACGATCCCGGTCACGCACACCCAGTCGACGATCCCCGCCGACCTGCTCCAGGACGTCATGCGCATGCCCTACCGCCAACGCTTCACGCTGATCATCAACGAGCTGGGCGCCGCCGTGGCCGGTCGCTCAGAAGATCTCCGGACGGCCCTGCGACGGGCTGTGCCCGCCCTGACCCAGACCGACAGCCTGCTCAAGCTGCTGGCCAGCGACTCAAGCACGCTCAACCATCTGACCACCAGCTCTGACACGGTGATCACCGCGCTGGCCAACAACAAGACACAGGTGCAGCGGTTCATCAAGGAGGCGAACAACAGCGCGTCGGCCACGGCGACGCAGCAGGGCAATCTCCGTGCCACCTTCCAGAAGCTGCCCGGGTTCCTCGAGCAGCTTCGTCCCGCGCTGGCCCAGCTCGGCGCGGCGTCGCAAGCCAACCAGCCGGTGGTGGCAAATCTCAACGCCGCCTCGGGCCAGCTCAACCGCCTGTTCACAGACCTGCCCGGGTTCGGGCGCTCCTCGCTCCCGGCGATCAAGTCGCTCGGCCAGGCGTCGGTCACCGGGAAGGCGGCAGTTCAGGCGGCCGGCCCCACGGTCGCGCACCTGAACCAGTTCGCGCAGGCGACCCCCGAGCTCGCCCGGAACCTGTCAATCGTCTTGCCCGCGCTCGACAATCGCGCCCGGGCGGCGGAGAAGGATCCCCGCAGCCCCGGGGGCCAGGGCTACACTGGGCTCGAGGCGCTGCTCCAGTACGTCTTCAATCAGACCCTGTCGCTCAGCGCCTACGGGCCCTACGGACACGTGCTCACCGTCGACGCCTTCCTGGACCCGCAGTGCTCGTTCTACGCCACTCCGCAGACGATCGCGCTGAACCTGGCCAAGTACCACTCCAGCTACCGCCACTGCTACTCCTGGCTCGGCCCCAACCAGCCCGGCGTCAACGAGCCCGATCCGTCGAATCCGACGGCCTGCGTGCCCGATCCGGGCGGGGCGCCGCCGGGCCGGCGAGGCCCCCAGACCAATGCGTGCAAGCTGACCGCGGCTGAGGCCGCCAAGCAGATCGCCGGCGCTCCGGTGGCGAAGGTGCCGCTTACCCCGACCGACTCCGGGTACGTGCCGGTCAGCCCGACCGCAACTTCCCCCAGCACGACCAAGCCTGGCGCTGAGGCCGCCGTCACCGGCGCCCCGGGCACCGCGGCGCCGGCCGCCAGTCCGCCTCCCGGCCAGACGCAGCAGCTCCTCAACTACCTCCTGGCCCCGTGAGCGTCCGATGAGAAGAAGCACATCATCGCCGTTCGCCAGCCCGGTCCTCGTCGGAGCGGTGACCGTGCTCGTGATTCTGGTCGCGGTCTTCCTGGCCTACAACGCCAACCAAGGCCTGCCGTTCGTGCCGACCAAGGAGCTCAAGGTCGACATCGCCAGCGGCTCGGATCTGGTGGTCGGAAACGACGTTCGAGAGGGTGGATTCCGGATCGGGTCGTTGACCGGGTTGAAGCCGATCGAGCTACCGAACGGGCAGGTGGGTGCACAGCTGACGTTGCAGCTGACCAAGGCCAACGGTGCGGTGCCCAGCGACTCGACGGTATCGATCAGTCCGCTGTCGCTGCTCGGCCTGAAGTACGTCGCCGTGCAGAAGGGAATCTCGCACCGATTGATCTCGGACGGGGGCACGCTGCCGGTCGCCCAGACGAACGTGCCGGTTCAGTTCGATCAGGTCTTGAGCACGTTCACCCCCAAGACGCGGATCGCGATCCAGCGCACCCTGGTCGGGATCGGCGACACGCTGGCGGGCCGCGGGTCGGCGCTGAACGACACCATCCACAGCCTGCCGGCCCTGCTCGGACGTCTGGAGCCGGTGGCCCGCTCCCTGTCTGATCCGAGAACCGGGCTGACGCGGTTCCTGAACTCGCTGGACGCGTTCGTGTCCGCGGTCGCGCCCGTCGCGCAGACGAACGCGCGCCTGTTCACCGACCTGGCCACGACGCTCGAGGCGATCTCGCGTGATCGCGGCGCGCTCGAGGCGACGATCGCCAGGTCACCGTCGACGCTGGCGGTCGGAACCGACTCTTTGAAAGCCCAACGGCCCTTCCTGGCCGACCTCACCCGCTTGGGCCACAACCTGAACCCGGCGACCTCCGAGCTCAGGGCGGCGTTGCCGCAGATCAATCCGGCGATCGAGGCCGGGACCCAGACGCTGCGGCGCACGCCCGTCCTGAATGCGAATCTGCAGCAGGCGTTGGGCGCCCTCAAGCAGCTGGCGCTGGCTCCCGGAACCGACCTCGCGCTGAATGCGCTGCGCGGGACGGTCGGAACGCTGAACCCGATGATCCGCTATCTCGGCCCGTTTGTGACGGTGTGCAACGACTGGAACTACTACTGGACGTTCCTGGCCGAGCAGTTCTCCCAACCCGACAGCTACGGCTTCGCCCAGCGCCTGGGCTTCGGGCAAACCAGCAACACGGCTCCCCAGGGCACGGCGGTCAACGACACTGCCGGCTCGATGCCGGCGTTCGCGCCGGCTGACGGCGAGGTGTACAAACGGGTCACCGACGCGCTGACCCAGGGTCCCCCGCAGAACCTGCACGGCCAGGCCTACGGCGCGGCGATCGACAACCAGGGCAACGCCGACTGCGAGAGTGGTCAGCGCGGATACCCGATGAGGCTCAACCACTTCGATCCACTCGGGCGCAACCTCGCGGTCGACCCCCACACCCCCGGTAACCAGGGCCCGACGTTCACCGGCAGCCCGCGCGTGCCGGCCGGTGAGACGTTCAGCCGCAGCCCGCAGACGGGGCCCCAGCTCACCTCCAACCCGGCTAACCCATGAGGCGTACGCGAGGCCGCCGAGCGCGGATGACCACATTCACCGCCGGCTTGATCGGGATCGTCGCGCTGGCCGTGTTCACGTACCTCGGGTTCACGAAGTTCGCCAACCCGTTCGCCACTCCGTACACGCTGCACGCGATCTTCTCCAACGCCAACGGCCTGCGCCCCAACTCGCTCGTGCGGATCGCCGGCGTCAACGTCGGCAAGGTCCAGAGCATCGCTCCGGCGTCCGGCTGTAAGGCCGGCTCCCAGCAGCAGTGCAGCGTCGCCGACGTGACGATGACCGTCGACGACGCGGGTCTGCCGATCCACCAAAATGCGACGCTCGCGATCCGGCCGCGGATCTTCCTCGAGGGAAACTTCTTCGTGGACCTGCGGCCGGGCACTCCGTCGGCGCCGACGGCCCCGAGCGGGTACACGTTTCCGGTCCAGCAAGGCGTCGAGCCGGTGCAGTTCGATCAGCTCCTCACCTCGCTGCAGTCCGACACCCGCCACAACCTGCAGATCCTGCTCGCCCAGTACGGCACGGCGGTGAAGCAGGGCGGCCCGGCCTACAACGCCTCGATCCCGTACTGGCTGCCGGCGTACAAGTACTCCGCGATCGTCGCCCACGACATACTCGGGATACAGCCGCACGACCTGTCGACGTTCATCGCCCAGAGCGGGACGGTGGCCGGCGCGCTTGACGCCCACCCGCAGCAGCTGCAGGGCCTGATCACTGACTTCAACACCACGGCCGGCGCGTTTGCGCGCCAGAACGTCGCGCTCGAGCAGGCGGTATCCGCGCTGCCGCACGCGCTCGGCGCGGCCACTCCGGCGCTGAACGCGCTCAACGCCGCGTTTCCGCCGCTGCGGAGATTCGCCCGGGCGCTGATTCCGGGCGTCGTCTCCAGCGGGCCGACGATCGATGCCAGCCTGCCGTTCATCAAGCAGGTGCGGCTCCTCGTCCAGCCCGCCGAGCTGCGCGGCCTGACCGCAGACCTAACGGGCACGGTGCCGGCGCTGGCCCAGCTCACGCAAGCCACGATCCCGCTGATGAAGGACGGCGTGCGACCGGCGTCGAGCTGCGTCGCCAGGGTGATCTATCCGTGGTCGCAGCTGACCATCAACGATCCCAGCTTCAATGCATCCAACGGCTTCCCGCCCCGCAAGACGTACATCGAGGCGGTCGACAGCCTCCCGGGCCTCGCGGGAGAGTCACGCAACTTCGACTCCAACGGCCCCTACATCCGCACCGCCGGTCTCGGCGGCGCATACACGTATTCACTCACCAAGGGGTTCTACGGCACCTTCTTCGAGAAGCTCACCTCCGTGCAACCGACACTGCCCCCCGGAGGTCATCGACCACCGCTCGAGCCCCACGTCCCCTGCGAGACACAGCCACCGATCCCGACCCTCTCCACCCCGTCCGGGCCGCGGATCCCGCTGCTGGCGGGGCCATAGGATGATTCGATGAAGCGAGCGATCAAGACCCACGTCAGTGACTTTGCCGCGATCCTGGTGCTGCTCGTGCTCGCGGTCGTCGTCGCCGGATACATCCTCAGCCACGAGCGCTTCCACTTCCCGTTCATCCAGTCGGCGCCGTTCGCCATGAAGGCCGAGTTCTCGACCGCCCAGGCGGTGACCCCGGGACAGGGGCAGAGCGTGCGCGTCTCCGGGGTGCAGATCGGGGAGATCGGCACCGTCACGCTGAGGGACGGGACGGCGGTCGTGGGAATGGACATTCAGCAGAAGTACAAGCACCTGATCCACACCGACGCGACCGCGTTGCTGCGTCCCCGGACGGGTCTCAAGGACATGTTCATCGAGCTCAATCCGGGTACGAGCGGCGCCCCTGTGGCCAAGGCCGGCTACACGATCCCGGTCTCGAACACGCTCCCCGACATCAACCCCGACGAGATCCTCGCCTCGCTTGACGGCGACACCCGCGCATACCTCGACCTGCTCATCAATGGCGCCGGTCAAGGATTGAAGGGCAACGGGGGATCTGAGCTGGCCCAGGTGCTCGAGCGGTTCCTGCCGACCCATCGGGCCCTCGCGCAGCTCAACCAAGCGGTCGCCTCCAGGGGCGCCAACCTGCGCCGGGTGGTCAATTCGCTCCAGCGCCTGAACACGGCGCTGGGCGCCGAGCAGGGCCAGCTCGTGCAGCTCGTCGGCTCCAGCTCACGGGTGTTCAGGGCGTTCGCGTCCGAGGGCCAGAACGTGAGCCGCGCCGTCGCCGATCTCCCGGCCACGCTCAGGCAGGCGACGGCTACGCTCGCCCAGGTGCAGTCGTTCGCGGCTCAGCTCGGTCCGGCGGCAAGGAACCTGCTGCCCGCGGCGCAGGCGCTCCCGGCGGCAAACCAGGCGCTGACCGCGCTGGCCACGCCGAGCGAGCCGATCCTACGCAACCAGATCCGCCCGTTCGTGGTTGCCGCCCGCCCGCTGGTGCGCAACCTGCAGCCGGCCGCGGTCAACCTCGCCGCCGCGACACCGAACCTGTCGAAGGTCTTCGGCGTGCTCAACCACCTGTTCAACATGCTGGGCTACTTCCCCGGCGGCGCCCAGCACGGATACCTGTGGTGGCTCGCCTGGCTGACCCACAGCACGCGGACGCTGTTCTCCAACCAGAACACCGACGGCGACTTCAGACCGGTCTTCCTCCAGGCCGATTGCAAGAACCTCAAGAAGATCGCCGCCACCAACGGCAAGCTCACCGGCGGCGTCACGGGGCTCACCGGGCCCACGGGGGTCATCACCAAGTTCTGTCCCAAGGGCGGCTGATGGAGACTCGCGCCCCCTCAGTCAGCCGGATCCTCACGATGCTCGTGTTCGCGCTCTCGTGCGTCGGACTGCTGCTGTTCCTGTGGCTGTCGTTCGGCGGCACGATCCCGTTCAACCCCCAGGGATACCAGATCCGGGTCGCGTTCCCGTACGCCGATCAGCTCCCCACTCAGGCCGACGTCCGGATCGCCGGCGTGTCGGTGGGCAAGGTGGTCGGCAAGTCGCTCGACTCCGCGGGCACCCGGACGATCGCCACGATCCAGATCGACAACCAGTTCGCGCCGATCCACCGGGACGCCCGGGCGATCCTGCGCCAGAAGACGATCCTCGGCGAGACCTACGTCGAGCTCACGCCGGGTGCTCCGGGCAGCCCCGATGTTGCCGACGGCGGACTGCTGCCGGCCTCCAACGTGCAGCCCGCGGTCCAGCTCGGCCAGATCCTGGACACGTTTGACCCGAAGACCCGAAACGCGTTCCAGGTCTGGCAGCAGGTGCTGGCCACGGCGCTCAGCGGCAACGATCAGAACCTGAACAGCACGCTGGGCAACCTGCCCGCGTTCGCCGCCGACGCCAGCAGCCTGCTGCAGGTGCTCGACATCGAGCACGCGGCCGTGGTCAGGCTGGTTCAGAACGGCGGCACGACATTCGCCGCGCTGAGCCGCAGTCAACCGGCCCTGCGCAACCTGATCACCAGCGGCGAGAAGGCGTTCGCGACCACCGCCGCCAACAACAACGCGCTGGCGGCCACCTTCCACGTGTTCCCGACGTTCTTGAACGAGACCAAGGCGACCATGACGCGGCTGAAGACCTTCTCGCTGGACACCGACCCACTGGTCAAGGAGCTACAGCCGGTGGCCCTGGATCTGGGGCCGACGCTTCGCTCCTTGCGAGTGCTCTCGCCCGACCTGCGGCGGCTGTTCGTCAACCTGGGCCCGCTGGTCACGGTGTCGAAGACGGGCCTGCCCGCGATCCGGGACGTGCTCCGAGGTACGACGCCGCTGCTGGCCTCGCTCGGCCCGTTCCTGGAGCAGCTGAACCCGATCCTCAACTGGCTCTCGGTGCACCAGCAGCTGACCTCGGACTTCATCAGCCTCGCCGGGACCGCGTCGGCGGCCACCACGAGCCTGATCCCGAACGACCCCGGCACCGGGCATTACCTGCGCGCGTACGCACCGGCCATACTCGGGGGCACTACGAACATGCCCACCGCCCGTACGGCCAACACTCGTGGCAACACCTATCCCCCGCCGCTGTGGATCGGCAATCCGCTGAACTTCTCATCCGGCGGGAAGTTCCCCGGGAGCAACGCGCTGCCCTCCTGGGACTGCAGTAACACGACCTCTGGCGGGCAGCAGGCCGTCATCCTGACCAAGAGCCCCCCCGAGCAATCCTGCTGGGTCGCTCCACCGCTGCCCGGCGCCAAGCCCGGCCAGATCCCGCACCTCCTGCAGGCGCACTACCCGCGTAGGTAGCGGCTCGGCGAGACGCTCTACGCCGTGGCCGACGCGGACCCGGAATCGATCAGGCGCCGGCCGCTGCTCAACGCGACGGCGTCGAGCAGCTTGGCGGCCAGCCTGGGCTCGCCCGTGATGCTCAGGCCCGAGCGCTCGCCGAGCGGCGACAGCGCCTGTATCCAATCCTGGGCGGTTCCGCGGATATAAGCGTCGGCCCAACTCTCGCCACCTTCGCTGACTGCCGCACCGTCGGGTGAGAGAACGGCGCGATAGGAGGCGGGTTCGCCATCGCGCGCATCTGAGACCGTCAGCTGGATCGTCCCGGAGGTCTGGTGGCCAGGGCCGATCAGCCCGGGGATCAACCTGAAGATCGCACCGATGTCGACTGCCTCACCGCTGCGCGGGGGGCTCCACGTCCACTCGTAGCCCCAGCGGGCCAGCTCGCCGAGCACCGGGGTCAGCTCGCGGGCCCGCTCGGTCAGCTCGTAGTCGACCCGGGGCGGCACCTCGCGGTAGCGCTGGCGGGTGAGCATCCCGTCGGCGACCATCCGGTTCAGGCGCGAACGCAGCTGCTCGGTTGAGATGCCGGGCAGGACGCGCTGCAGCTCCACGAACCGCCGCGGTCCAGAGACCAGATCACGGACGATCAGCAGCGTCCACTTGTCGCCCACCAGATCCAGGGCGCGCGCGTCCGGAGCCCACTGGTCGTACGGATGACGCTTTGGGGGCGGTACGTGTGGAATTGTGACTTCCCCTGACTCTTGGACGGATTCCACCTACCAGCTTCCAGCATAACGAATCATTGGGGGCTCGCCGCGAAGTTTGCGCCAGTTCTCCGGCGAGCCATCGTTACAGCGTGGGATGGGAAACCTGATCTCGCTGGACGACCGTCGTGCCGACAGTGCGCGGCCGACGCGTGACGCGCCGATCGCCTTCTTCTTTGACCTCTCCTGTCCGCTGTCGTACCTGGTGGCCGAGCGCGTGGAGCGGACCCTCGGTGAGGTTCGATGGGTTCCGGTCCCGGCCAGCTCGTTGGGCTTCGAGCATCCCACGGTCGATGTCACCGCCGTCCGCGAGCACGCCCAGGCCCGCGCCCGTGCGCTCCGGCTGCCGCTGGTGTGGCCGGAGCGATTTCCTGCCGACGCCCGATGCGCCCTGCGTGCGGCCAGCCTGGCGAGCGAGCTCGGGTTCGGTGCCCGGTTCGCGCTCGCGGCCAGCCGGTTGGCGTTCTGCGGCGGCTTTGACCTCGATGACCCCGAGACGCTGGCCGAGGCCGCCGCCGCCGCCGGCCTACCGCTTGACGGGTGCCTGACCGCGGCAAGCGACACCCGTCGTGACGCCCAGCTGCAGGCGACGGCCGACGGACTGCGCTTTCGCGGGGTACAGCGGCTTCCCGCGATTCGGGTCGGCCGGCGCTGGCTGCAGGGCGAACCGGGTCTGATGGCGGCCTGCGCCGTGAGCCGCGAGCCCGGAGCCTTGGGGCGGCCGCTCGCGCCCGTCGGGTGAAGCGGTTAGCCGGCGGCTGAAGCGTTCAGCCGCCGGGAACCTGACGGCTCGCTCCAGAGGCGACGACGTTCGCCGCTGACAGACTGTGCGCATGAGGGTCCCCCGCTGGCTGCGCCGCTTCTGGCGGATCGCGTGGGACTCCAACATCACCGGGCTGTCGGCGATGCTCGCCTACAACATGCTGCTTGGGATCATCCCGATCGCCCTGCTGGGCCTGTTCCTCGCCGGCCAGGTGCTTTCGAGCTTCGCGGTCCAGCGCAGCGTCCTGACCGACCTGCAGGAGGTCTTCCCGGGCACCGCCCAGACCACGCTGAACTCGCTGCTGGGGGAGATCACCCATTCGACGACGAGCACCGGCGTGCTCGGTCTGATCGCCAGCCTGTGGCTCGGGTCGTCGTTCTGGGGAGCGCTCGACACCGCGTTTGCGCGCATCTACGGTTGCCCATCGCGACGTTGGCTGGAGCAGAAGCGCTTTGCCCTGTCGATGCTCGGCGTGGTGCTCGTGTTCATGGTCGCGACCGTGGCGGTGCCGACCGTGCAGAGCATCCTGCGCGCGGGGGCCAACGACCTGCCCTTCGATCTCGCTCACGTCGCGGCCTTTGTCTACGCGGGCTCGCTCGCCTTCGGGATCGCGCTGGTGTTCGGATGCCTGACGATCATCTACCTGCGGGTGCCCAACCGGCGCATGCCGTGGCGCGGGGTGTGGCCGGGGGCGCTGGCGGCCACGCTGGCGATCGCCGTGATCGACTACGCGTTTCCGGTCTACCTGTCGAGCATCTCGACGATTGCCCGGTTCGGCACCACGATCGTGTTCGTGCTGATCACGCTGGGCTGGTTCTACGTGCTGGGGCTGATCATTCTCGGCGGCGCGATCATCAACGCGGTGCGCATGCAGACGCCCGAGTGTTAGCGTCTGGATCACGGTGGCGACGGAAACCGGTACCCAGGTTCACGGCGGACGCCTGATCGCCCGCGCGCTGCGGGCGCAGGGCGTGACGAAGCTGTTCACCCTCTCGGGTGGGCACCTGTTCTCGATCTACGACGGGTGCCGGTCGGAGGGCATCGAGATCGTCGACGTGCGCCACGAGCAGGCCGCGGCGTTCGCCGCCGAGGGGTGGGCCAAGGTGACCAGGTCACTGGGCGTCTGCGCGCTGACGGCCGGGCCGGGGGTGACCAATGGCATCAGCGCGATCGCCTCGGCGCGGGAGAACCACTCGCCGGTGCTGGTCCTCGGCGGCCGGGCGCCTGCCTTTCGCTGGGGTCAGGGCTCGCTGCAGGAGATGGATCACCTGCCGCTCGTCGCGCCACTGACCAAGCTCGCTGCCACTCCGGCCTGCACCGCCGAGATCCCCACCCTGCTCGAGCAGGCCATGCGGGCGGCGCTCGAGCCGCATTCCGGTCCGGCGTTTCTCGACTTCTCCTTGGATCACGTGTTCATGGAGGCCGATGCGCCGGCGCTGAGCGGCCCGATGCCCGAACCGTGGCGCGGCCGAGGTGCGGACCCGGCGCAGCTCGAGCGGGCGGCGGGCTTGCTGCGCGGCGCGGAGCGCCCGGTGATCATGGCCGGCACGGGGCTCTACTGGGGCTGGGGCGAGGAGCAGCTGACGGCGCTGGCGCAGCGCCTCCAGGTCCCGGTGTTCCTCAACGGACTCGGCCGGGGCTGCCTACCGGCCGACCACGAGCTGTTCTTCTCCCGCGCGCGCAGCGCCGGGCTCGGTCAGGCCGACGTGGCGCTGGTGATCGGGGTGCCGCTCGACTTCCGGCTCGGCTTCGGGGCGGCGTTCGCCCCCGAGGCGAAGATCGTGGCGATCGACGTCGCCGAGCCCGAGCGCCCGCATCCTCGCGAGATCGCCGCCGAGCTCTACGGCGCCCTGCCCATCACCCTCGCGGCGCTCGCCGACGCGGCCGCCCCGGCTCAGGGCTCCGGCGAGCGGCGCGATTGGGTGGCCTCGCTGCGAGCGATCGAGGACGAGAAGCGGGCGGGGGAGGTGGCTGAGCTGTCTGACGCGCGGGCACCGCTTCACCCGATGCGCATCTACGGAGAGCTCGCCCAGCTGCTGGATCGCGACGCGATTGTGATCGGTGACGGCGGCGACTTCGTCTCCTTCGCCGGGCGCGTGGTCGACTCCTACCGGCCGGGCTGCTGGCTTGATCCGGGACCGTTCGGCTGCCTGGGCTCGGGTCCCGGCTACGCCTTGGCGGCCAAGCTCGCTCACCCCGACCGCCAGGTCGTCCTACTGCTCGGCGACGGCGCCTTCGGCTTCTCCGGGATGGAGCTTGACACGCTCGCTCGCCACGGCGTCGCCGTCGTCGGCGTGATCGCCAACAACGGGATCTGGGCGCTCGAGAAGCACCCGATGGAGTTCCTGTACGGCTACTCGGTCGCCGCCGATCTGCGGCCCGAGACGCGCTATGACCAGGTCGCGCAGGCGCTTGGCTGCCACGGCGAGCTCGTTCGCCGGCCCGGTGAGCTGCGCCCGGCGCTCGAGCGCGCGTTCGCGGCCGGCCGGCCGGCGCTGGTCAACGTGCTGACCGATCCGAGCGTCGCCTACCCGCGGCGCGCCAACCTGGCCTGAGGCGGCTGCGCGCGCCTGGCGCCGGCGCGCCCTTTAGCTTTAGCCGCCGAGCTCGAGGGCGGCCCCGCGCAGGATGTCGTGCTCGGAGACCTCAACCCGCTCGAGGCCGAACAGGTTCAGCACCTGCTCGAAGATCAGTATCCCGGCGATGATCGTCGGGGCACGGTCAGGGTGCAGTCCCGCCACCTGGCGCCGCTGCTCGAGCGCCATACCGGCCAGCCGGGCGAGGATCCGCTCGCACTCCTGGGCGTCGAGCTGATAGCCGTGCACGCGGGCGGGGTCGTAGGGGTCAAGCGCCTGCGCGATCGCCCCCAGTGACGTCGCCGTTCCGGCGACCCCGATCGCCTGGCCTATCCCTTCGCGTCGCGGCGCCGGGACCGTGGCGGCGAAGATCTGCTGCACGTCGGACCGCAGGGCACCGAGCTCGTCCTCGCTCGGCGGGTCGTCGATTAGATGGCGTTCGGTCTGGCGCACCACGCCGGCCTGGGTGGAGACGTGAAACGCGACCTCGGACCCGGCGCCGATGACGAGCTCGGTGGAGCCGCCGCCGATGTCGAACACGAGCGTCGCCGTGAGGTCAGCGGGGTCGCGCTCGCTGGTCGCGCCTCGGAAGGTCATCCGCGCCTCCTCGTCCCCAGACAGCACCCGGGGCTCCAGGCCGTAGCGCGACCTGATCGTATCGGCGAACTGCGAGCCATTGGCCGAATCGCGCACGGCGCTGGTCAGCACCGCGAGCGCGGCGTCGCAGCTGTGCTCGACGATCTCGGTCCTGTACCGGTCAAGCACGGCGTAGACGCGCTCGATCGCCTCCTCGCTGAGGCGCCCGCCAGCGTCCACGCCCGCGCCCAGGCGGGTCACGTTGCTGTGGCGGGCCAGCTCGCCCTCGACCCGGCCGTCGCGCACGTCGGCGATCAGCAGTCGGGTCGAGTTGGATCCGATGTCGACGACCGCCACGCGCATCGGGTCAGCTCCTCGTGACCTCGACCTGGTGGGGCATCGGCTCGCCGTTCAGCGCCGCGAGCAGGTTCTCGACCGCCAGGGTCGCCATCTGCTCGCGGGCTGAATGCGTCGCCGAGCCGATGTGCGGCGCGACGATCAGATTGGGGGCACTGAGCAGCCGATCGTCGGCGCCGAGCGGCTCGGGGTCGGTGACATCGAGGGCGGCGCCGGCGATCTCACCGTCACTCAAGGCTCGGGTCAGCGCCGGCTGATCGACGATCGGCCCACGGGCGGTGTTGACGAGGATCGCCGTCGGGCGCATCGCGTGCAGCGCTTCTGTGTCGATCAGGTGGCGGGTGGCGGGCGTCAGCGGGCAGTGCAGCGAGACGAAGTCTGACTCCCTGAGCAGGCGCGCCAGCGGCGTGCCGCCGGCCGAACCGGTGGTCAGCACCCGCATCTGAAACCCCTCGGCGCGCTGGGCGACCGCTCGTCCGATCCGTCCCATGCCGACGATGCCCAGCGTCGCTCCGTGGACGTCGTAGCCGAGATGCTGGGCGGGCTCCCAGGTCAGCCAGTCACCGTCGGTCACCGCGGCGGCGGCCTGCGGGAGCCGGCGCGCCGCCGCCAGCAGCAGCGCGAAGGTCAGGTCGGCGGTCGCCTGGGTCAGCACGTCCGGTGTGTTGCCCACCGGGATTCCCCTCGCCGACGCCGCCTCGACATCGACGTTGTCATAGCCGACGGCGTAGTTGGAGATCGCCCGCAGCTTCGGGCTGGCGTGGATCAGCGCTGCGTCGATCCGGTCGGTGAGCAGCGAGAGCAGGCCCTCGGCTTCGGCGGCCCGGCGACGCAGCTCGCCGTATGCCGGCGGCAGCCGCTCGGGCCAGACGTCGACCTCGTGGGCTTCGCGCAGCCGATCCAGCGCGGGGCCCGGCAGCTCGCGAGTTACCAAGCAACGCGCCACAGTCGCCCGAATTGTGGCGATTTTGCCGCCGGGCCGGCGCGCGGCTACGCGTCGACCGCCACCGCCGCGGCCCCTCCGGCCTCCTGGGGGCGGACCACCCGCCGGGGCAATCCCGCCACCGCGACCACCCCGGCCACCAGCGAGAACCCGGCGCCGATCATAAAGGCGAGCTGAAAGCCGCTGGTCAGCGCGGCGTGGGCGCTGACGCCGGCGTGGCCGAGATCCTGATTGGTGCGTGCCGTGGCGATCGCGGCGAGGATCGCCAGCCCGATGGCCCCGCCGACCAGGCGTGACGTGTTGACCAATCCCGAGGCCAGGCCGGCCTCACCGGGGGCGACTCCCGATACCGCGGCGATCGTCGCCGGCACGAACGCCGCTCCCATGCCGATCGCCACCAGCAGCGAGGGGACCAGCACTTCGCCGAGATAGGTGCCGTGAGGCGAGATCTGAGCGAACAGCAGCAGGCCCAGGGTCAGCAGGGTCATGCCGCCGACGAGCAGGCGCTTGGTACCGGCCCGAGCCACGACGCGCGAGGCCAGCGTGGAGGCGACGACGATGCACAGGCTCATCGGCAAGAAGGCCACCCCGGCCCGGATCGGGGAGTAGCCGAGCACCTGCTGCAGGTACAGAGACACGAAGAACCACATGCCGAAGGTCGCGCCGCCGATCAGCAGCACGACGACGTTGGCCGCGCTGAGCGTTCGTGACCGGTAGATCCGCAGCGGCATCAGCGGCGCGCTGGCGAACCGAGCCTCGATCACCAAGAAGGCGGCGAGCAGGACCAGGCTGCCGGCGATCAGCGCGAGTGTCCCCGAGGAGCCCCAGCCGGTCTGGTCGGTTCGGACGATCCCCAGCACCAGCAACGACAGGCCCAGGGTGGCCGCCAGGGCACCGCGAAGGTCGTAGTTGGGCGCCCGGTTGAGGTTTCGTCCTTCGGCGACCAGGCGCTGAGCGAAAACCGCCGCCAGCAAGCCGATCGGCACGTTGATGAACAGGATCCAGCGCCAGCCCAAGAGGCTGGTGAGCACGCCGCCGAGCAGCACACCGGCGGCCCCACCGGCGCCGCCCATCGCGCCCCAGATACCGAGCGCGCGGTTGCGCGCCGGGCCCTCGGCGAAGGTGGTGGTGAGGATCGACAGCGAAGCGGGAGCGATCACCGCTCCGCCGAGACCCTGCACGGCGCGCGCGGCGATCAGCAGGCCCTGGCTGTTGGCAAACCCGCCGGCCAGCGAGGCCACCGAGAACAGGACCAGGCCGCTGACGAACACCCGCCGGCGGCCCAGCAGGTCAGCCGCACGGCCGCCCAGCAGCAGAAACCCGGCGAAGGTGACCGTGTAGGCGTTGACCACCCACTGCAGGTCGACCTCGGAGAAGTGCAGGCCATGACGGATCGCGGGCAGCGCGACGTTGACCACCGAGACATCGAGAATCACCATGAACTGGGCCAGGCAGCCGAGCAGCAGCGTGGCGCGCAGGTGGGGCCGGGGCGGATGCAGATCGATGGTGTTGCTCATAGGGCGGAGCCCTCACTTATACGATGATCGTCGTACATAGTAGCCATGCTCGATCGATGACGTACAACGGATCGCGGCGGGGATCACGTGAGGTGCGGGTATCGTCGCCCTGTGCCCACCCATCCGATCCGGTGACCGAGGCCCTTCCGATCGAGCGGGTGCCGCTGGGCGCCACCGGCGAGACGACTGCCCGGATCGCCCTCGGGGGCGGCAACTTCGGCGGCATCGGCTCGCTGCCCGAGTTCTTTGGCCAGGGGCTGTCCGAGGATCAGGCGCTGGCGGTGATGGATGCCGCGTGGGCCTACGGGATCACCCATTTCGACACCGCCGACGCCTATGGAGGCGGGCGCAGCGAGCGCATGATCGGCCGGTGGATCGCAACTCGGCGCGCGCGTCCGACGCTGACCACCAAGACCTATAACCCGATGGCGCCGGGCGCCGATCGGGGGCTGGCCCCCGAGCGGGTCGAGCGCCAGCTGGCCCACAGCCTGGAGCGGCTCGGGGTCGAGCAGGTGGAGCTGTTCCTGGCCCACGAGTTCGATCCGGAGGTCCCCGTGGGCGAGAGCCTGGCCGGCTTCGAGGCGCTGCGGGCGGCGGGACTGACGCGGGCCTACGGGGTGAGCAACTTCGATGCCGGCCAGCTCGAGCAGGCGCTTGCCGCGGGTGAGCCGGCGGCGGTGCAGAACTCGTTCTCCCTGCTGGAGCGCGGCGATCAGGGGCAGGTGCTGCCGATGTGTGAGGCGCGGCGGGTCACCTATCTGGCCTTCAGTCCGCTGGCCGGGGGCTGGCTGACCGGCAAGTATCGACGGGGAGAGCCGTACCCCGCCGGCTCGCGGATGACCCAGCGCCCCGGGCCCTACGCCCAGCTCGCCGGCGAGCTGACCTTCGACGTCCTTGACGGGCTGAGAGCGTTCGCCGCCGAGCGCGGGATCTCGATCGCCGGCGCCGCGCTGGCGTGGCTGCTCGCCGATCCCCGTGTCGGCCAGATCGTCGTCGGACCAGGCCGCCCGGAGCACCTCGTGCCGGTTCGCGAGGCCTTGCAGGCGCCGCTTTCGGCGCCCGAGCGCGAGCGGATCACGGCGCTGGTGAGCTGACCGGTAGGGATCGAAGCCTGGTGACCCGATGAGCACCTTGATCCTCGGCTATGACGACGTGCGCCGCGCGCTGTCGCCGGCCGCCTGCGCCGAGGCGATGTCCACGGTGCTCGCCGCCGGCGCTCGGGGCGAGGCCTACAACTCGCTGCGGTCGGTGATGCTCGTCGACGGCGCCCGCGGGTTCATGGGGCTGATGCCGGCCTGGGGCGCCGGGCGGTCTGCGGACTCGCCCGGGGCCTGGACCGGCGGCAATTCTGCGGACTCGCTCGGGGCGTTTGGCCTCAAGGCGCTCTGCCTGATCCCGGATAACCCGACCCGCGGCTTGGACACGCACCAGGGAACGGTGACTCTGTTTGACGGCGAGACCGGGCTTCCGACGGCGATCCTCAACGCGTCTGCGGTGACCGAGATCAGGGCCGCGGCGGTGACAGCCGTGGCCACCCGAAGGCTGGCGCGAGAGGATGCGCGGGTGCTGGCGATCCTGGGGGCCGGCGTACAGGCCCGGTCTCATCTGGAGGCGCTCACCGCCGCGCACGAGTTTGACCGCATCACCGTCTATGCGCCGACCGCGGCGCACGCCGAGGGCGTGGCGCGGGACTTCGGCGGCGGGCTGACCGTATGTGCCGGCGCGCGGGAAGCCGTGGAGGGAGCCGACGTCGTCGTCACGGTGACCAGCGCGCGCGAGCCCGTGCTCGAACGCACCTGGCTTGCGGTCGGCGCCCACGTCAACGCGGTCGGGGCCTCCACGCCGCACTCGCGCGAGCTTGACGTTCAGACGGTCGCCGACTGCGCCCTGTTCTGCGATAGCCGCGAGTCCCTGCGCCACGAGGCGGGCGAGTTCCGGCTGGCCGTCGAGCAGGGAGCGATCGCCGGGATAGAGCACGTGCGAGCCGAGCTCGGCGAGGTGCTGGACGGCCAGCGCCCCGGCCGCCGGGACGCCCGCGAGCTGACGGTGTTTCGGTCGCTGGGGATCGGCATCGAGGATCTGGCCGCCGCGCAGGTGGCCGTCGGCGCCGCGCGGCGGCTCGGGCTGGGCGTCGAGGTGACGCTGTGATCGAGCTGGCGCTTGGGATCGAGGTGACGCTGTGATCGAGCTGGCGGCGATCCGCGAGGCGCGTGACCGGATCGCCGACGTCGCGGTGCGCACCCCCCTGATCCGGCTGCACGTGGAGGATGCTCCAGCCGAGGTCTATCTAAAGCTCGAGACGCTGCAGCCGATCAACTCGTTCAAGATCCGCGGCGCCGCGAACGCGATTCGCTGCGCTTCGGCTGCCGAGCGCGAGCCCGGGCTGCTGACCGCCAGCGCCGGCAACATGGCCCAGGGGGTGGCCTGGATGGCCCGCGAGCTCGGGCTACCGGCGACGATCGCCGTTCCCGAGCACGCCCCCGAGGCCAAGCTGGCGGCGATCGAGCGGCTCGGCGGGCGGGTGCTGCGCGTGCCCTACGAGGACTGGTGGCAGGCGATCGTCAGGGGCCAGATCGAGGGGCTGGAGGGACTGTTCATCCACCCCGTCTCCGATCCGGCCGTGATGGCCGGCAACGGGACGATCGGGCTGGAGATCCTCGAGGATCTGCCCGATCCCGCTGCCGTGGTGATACCGCTTGGCGGTGGTGGGCTCACGGTCGGGATCGCGAGCGCCATCAAGGCGCTGCGCCCGCAGACCAAGATCTTCACCGCCGAGCCCAAGACCGGCGCGGCGCTGCACGCCGCGTTGCGGGCCGGGGCGCCGACCGAGGTCGAATATCAGGCCTCGTTCGTTGACGGGTCCGGCAGCCGCAGGGTGCTGGACACGATGTGGCCCCGCCTGGCTGAGGTGGTCGACGACGCGTTCGCGGTTCCGTTGGCCGACGTCGGTGCCGCCGTGCGCACGATCGCCCAGCGCGCGCGGGTGATCGCCGAGGGAGCCGGTGCACTGGCCACCGCGGCCGCGCTGGCCGGACGGGCCGGCGGCGGCAAGGTGGTCTGCATCGTATCCGGGGGCAACATCAACCTGGCCCGGCTGGCCGAGATACTGTCTGCGCCGGCGCCGGGCGACCGATCAGATGGAGGTGGGGCATGAGCGATCCGAGCGAGCCGGTGCTGCCGGGCTCTGCGAGCGATCAGAGCGATCCGAGCGATCCGAGCGATCCGGTGCTACCGGGGCCCGGGGCCAGCGACTACGAGCGCTACCTGCGCACCGATGAGCTGCTGGCGCTGCAGAAGGAGCCGGGCGAGCAGGTCCACCACGACGAGCTGCTGTTCTCCACCGTGCACCAGGCCTCCGAGCTGTGGCTGAAACTGGCCGCCACCGAAGTCGGTCAGGCGGCGGTGCTGATCGACGGCGAGGACCTGCCCGAGGCGCTGCGGCTCCTGCGCCGAGCGGTGCTGAGCCTGCAGTACATCACCGCCCAGCTCGAGATGCTCAACGAGATGGACCCCTGGGACTATCAGCAGATCCGGGTCGTCCTCGGCCACGGCAGCGGTTTTGACTCACCGGGCTTTCGCCAGGTCGCCCGCGTCACCCCACGGATCGGCGCAGCCTTCGAGCGGGCGCTGAAGCGCGCCGGCCTGGACCTGACTGAGCTTTACCGTCATCGGCGCGAGCACGAGGACCTGCACCAGCTGGCCGAGCGCCTGACCGAGTGGGACGAGCGGATCTGGGTGTGGCGCTTTCGCCATTACAGCGTGGTCGCGCGGGCGATCGGCGAGCAGAGCATCGGGACCCAGGGGACGCCCGTGCAGGTGCTGGGCAAGCTGGTGGCTCAGCGCCAGCTGCCCAAGCTGTGGGAGGCGCGCAGCCGGCTGGTCGAGCTGTTCGACGCCGAGCGGGCAGCCGGCGGGCAAGACTGACGGTTCGACTCGCCGCCTGCCTCCGAGACGATCAACCGAGCGCGACAAGCGCGTCGAGCAGCCGGTCGACCTCCTCGGTGGTGTTGTAGTGGATGAAGCCGAGCCGGATCGCGTCCTGCTCATAGCCCAGCCGCCGGTAGAGGTTCAGCGAGTACCAGGTGTCGTGGGCCCAGACGCCGATCTGCTGCTCGGCCAGCCGGGCGGCCACGTCGACTGCCGGCACCCCCTCGACATTGATCAAGAAGGTGGGCACCCGCCCCTCCATTCCGGGTAGCCCGTAGACCGTCACCGAGTCCGGCAGGCCGGCCAGGAAGCGCTCACCGAGCGAGCGCTCCCATGGGATGATCGAGGCAAAGCCGCCGATCGAATCCAGGTAGGCCAGCGTCGCGTTGAACCCCGCCAGCTGCTCGAACGGGGGCGTGCCGGTCTCAAAGCGACGGCTGAGCGGTGACATCGCGGCCGGGCGGGCCTTGTAGGGCCGCCAGGTCTCGAGTACCGCAGCGCGGCCGTAGGCCACCCCGAGGTGCGGGCCGCAGAACTTATACGGCGAGCACAGCACCACGTCGGCATCGATCACGCGAACGTCGATCGGCTCGTGGGCGGCGTAATGCACCGCGTCGATCCACGCCAGCGCGCCCACCTCGTGGGCCATCGCGCAGACCCGCTGCGCGTCGACCACCGTGCCGACCGCGTTCGAGGCCCAGGCGAACGCGACTACCCGGGTGCGGGGGCCGAGCTGGGCGGCGAGATCGTCGTAGTCAAGCGTCGTGTCCGGCCGCAGATCGATGTGCTTGACGACCAGGTCCTTGTCGTGGGCCAGCTCGAGCCACGGCGCGACCCCGCCGTCGTGGTCCAGCGACGAGACGAGGATCTCATCGCCGGGCGCAAACTCCCGCGCGACCGTACGCGAGAGCATGAAGTTCAGCGTCGTCATGTTGGCCCCGAAGATCACCTCGTGCGGATCGCAGCCGAGCAGGCGTGCAGCGCCTGCCTCAGCGCTCTCGAGGATCGCCTTGACGCGGTAACCGGTCGCGTAACCGGCGCCGAGATTGGCGCTGGCTTCGCGCATCGCGGCGGCGACCGCGTCGCCGACCTCATCCGGCACCTGGGAGCCGCCCGGCGCGTCGAAGAAGGCAAACCCCTGCTGCAGCGCGGTGAAGCGCTCTCGGACACCGGTTAGGTCACTGGCCAGACTCGACACTTGCACCCCCGTTGAGACAATGATTTGATCAACATAGAAAATCAGATGAATTGGTTCAATGCAGCGCGCGAAGCGGTCAGTCTGCACCGGAGAGGGAGTTCTCAGTGAGCATTCGTGTCACCCGCACCGCCTCGGCGAGCTGGCAAGGTACCGTCCCGGAGGGAGGCGGCAGGCTCGGGCTGGGCAGCGGCGCGCTCGAGGCCTCGTTCACCCTCAAGGCTCGCGTCGAGGACGTCGAGAAGGCCACCAACCCCGAGGAGCTGATCGCCGCCGCGTCGGCCGGCTGCTACACGATGTCGCTCGCCGATCTGCTCTCGAACGCCGGTCATCCGCCGGCCGAACTGCAGACCAGGGCGCGCCTGCGCCTAGAGCAGACCGACGCCGGGTTCCGAATCACCCGGATCGACCTTCAGACCACCGGGGAGGTCCCCGGGGTCGACGCCGACGAGTTCGCCGCCCTGGCCGAGCAGGCCAAATCGACCTGTCCGGTCTCTCTGGCCCTGTCGGGCACCGAGATCACTGTGCAGGCAACCAAGGTCTAACGATCGGCGCGCAGGTGTTGACCCTGGCGGGCCGAATGTGCGAGGGTGCCGCGACGATCGGGCCGGGCGAGCCGATCCGCCAGCTCAACGAGTGAAGCTCTCAAACCTCACCTGGATGCCTCGATGGCGAGCGTGACCGTCGTCGACTCAGACGACGTGGCGTCGCGGCCGGGCTCCGTCTCCAGGCTGAGTGTCCAGCCGACCCTCGGCCCTCAGACCGGATTTCACGATCTCGAACAGGCGGTGCTCGAGTGCGCGCCGGGCCGCACCGAGCCGATCGCGGTGCGCGACGCCGAGGAGACCCTGTTCGTGCTCGCCGGCCGCGGGACCATCCATCTCGGATCCGACGCCCACCCGCTCGAGCCCGAGGTCGGCGTCTATCTGCCGCCCGGGGCGCAGTTCGCGCTCGAGAACCCCGGCCCCGACCCGCTCCGCGTGATCGCCGTCCGGATTCCGGAGAGGCAGGCGCAGCCGGAGCCACAGCCGGAACCCCAGCAGCTGGCCGCAATCGACCCGCCCGGCCGCCCCGTGGTCCGCCGGCTCGCCGATCAAGACCTCGAGGCGGCGACCACCCAACGCGAGTTCCGGATCGTCGCCGACCCGGACTGCGGCCTGCGCTCGGCCACGCACTTCGTCGGCTACATCCCGACCGCCCGCGCCCCGGATCACTTCCACACCTACGACGAGGTGATCTACGTGCTCGATGGCGAGGGCGTGATGCGCGCCGGCGACCTCGAGCAGCGGCTGGCGCCGGGATCCTGCATCCAGCTTCCCGCGCGCACCGTGCATTGCCTCGAGAACACAGGCCGCGAGCCGATGCGTGTGGTGGCGGTCTTTCGCCCCGCCGGATCGCCGGCGGTGGCCTTCTATCCCGATGGAACTCCTGTTATCCGGCCCACCCGGCCTGGCGAATGAACCAGCGACTCCAGAGGAGGAGTGAGAGTTGATGAGGACACGTCTGTTGATGGTCGCGACGGCGCTGACGGCGCTGATCGCGGCGGGCTGCGGAAGCAGCAGCAGTAGTAGCAGCAGCAGTAGCAGCAGCGGTTCCACCAAGGCGGCGGCCAGCGGCGGCGGCAAGTGCGCGGCCCAGATCGGGCTCGAGGCTCCGATCACCGGCCAGGTGGCGATGCTCGGTACCGAGCAGCTGCACTTCGCGCAGCTGGCGATCTCGATGGACAACACGGCCAACCGGACGAACATCACGCTCGCCCAGGGCGACACCCAGCTGCAGCCCTCCCAGGCCACGACGGTGACCCAGCAGTTCATCTCCAACTCGAAGATCGTCGCGGTCGTCGGGCCGGCCGGCAGTCAGGAGGTCGAGGCTGTCGGCCCGCTGTTCGGCCGTGCCGGGCTGGCGTTCATGTCGGGATCGGCGACCAGCGCGGCGCTGACCACCGGCAAGAACCCCACGTTCTTCCGCGTCGTTTCCAAGGACACCGTCCAGGGTCCGCAGGATGCCCACTACATCATCAGCACCCTGCACCCGAAGTCGCTGCTGATCGTCGATGACCAGGAGGCCTACTCCACTGGCCTGGTGGCCGCGATGACGCCGGTGTTCAAGGCGGCCGGGATCACGGTCGACCACGAGTCGGTCAGCCAGAAGGTCACAGACTTCTCCTCGCTGGTGAGCAAGGTGACACCTTCGACCTCGGTGGTGGTGCTCCCGTGGCAGGTCGCCGCCAACGCCCAGCAGCTCGGGCGCAACCTCCAGGAGCAGCACAAGTCCGCGGTCATCTTCGGAACCGACGGGCTGTTCTCGCCGGGCACGTTCACGATCAGTGGCTCCTACGTCTCGTCGTTCGGACCCGACATCACCGGGATCAGCTCCGACCAGGCGATCGCGGCGGCTGCCAAGGCCAAGTACGGCAGCTTCGGCACCTTCGGTCCGCCGGTGTTCGCCGCCACGCATGTGATCGACGAGGCGATCTCCTCGGTCTGCAAATCCGGTCAGACGCCGAGCCGGTCAAACGTGCTCGCCGCGATCAAGAAGACCGACGAGCCGACCTCGATCCTCGGCCAGCCGATCCAGTTCGACTCCCACGGGGATCTGGTCAACGGGAAGTTCTTCCTGTTCAAGATCGACAGCAAGGGCAAGTACAAGCTGCTGCCCAGCGCGTGATCGACTGACGTTTGGAGCCGCCGCGCGCGCCTCTGGCGGGGAGCGCGCGGCGGCGCAGCTTTTCTAATCCAGGAACCCATGCATTTCTTCGTCCAGGAACTGGTGAACGGGCTCACGACCGGGAGCCTGTACGCGCTGCTCGCCCTCGGCTATTCGATGGTATACGGCGTGCTGAAGCTGCTGAACTTCGCCCACGGCGACCTTTACATGATCGGCGCGTTCATCGGCTACTTCGTGATCCAGTGGTTCGGAGGGCCGATGGCGCTGGTGATCCCCGTGCCGCTGCTGCTGGTGATCATGTTCGCGCTCGCGGGTGGGGCGACCGGCGTGCTCGGGGTCGCGATCGAGCGCTTCGCCTACCGGCCGTTGCGTGACGCGCCGAGGATCGCGCCCCTGATCACCGCACTCGGGGTCTCGTTCTTTCTCGAGAACACCGTGCTGCTGTTGTTCGGGGCCCAGACCCGGGTCTACAACACGCCGGAGTTCATCTCGTTCTCAAACGGCATCCACATCGGGGTGCTGCAGATCGACGTCGTCCGGATCATGGTGATCGTTCTCAGCGTCCTGCTGATGATCGGCCTGCGACTGCTCGTTGACCGGACCAAGCTCGGCAAGCAGATGCGGGCTGTGGCGGCTGACCGCGAGGCGGCCGAGATGCTCGGGATCAACGTCGACTACACGATCGCGATGACCTTCTTCCTCGGCTCGGCGCTGGCCGGGATCTCGGGGGTGATGGCCGGGCTGGTGTTCAACCAGGTCTACAACCTGATCGGCTTCGTCGCCGGACTGAAGGCGTTCACCGCCGCGGTCGTCGGCGGCATCGGCTCGATCGCCGGCGCGATGCTCGGCGGGATGCTGATCGGGATCGCGGAGTCGTTCATCACCGGGTATGTGTCCTCGACGCTGACCAACCTGATCGTGTTCGGCATCCTGATCGCCGTGATGGTGCTGCGCCCAAGCGGGCTGCTCGGGCGAGCGCCGCTGCAGAAGGTGTGATGGCGCGATGAGCGACGAGCCCCTGCAGCCAACGGAGAGCGAGCTGCCCGCCGGGGCGGCCCTGGCCCCGGGCGCCGGTCCTTCGGTCGGCCGCGACGAGTGGGTCGCCCGGTCCGGTACGCGGCGCGAGTATGCCTCCGGCTGGCGGGGCGAGCTGCAGCGCCGGGCTGAGCTCGTCGGCTGGTGGCCTCGCCTCGCCCTGGCCGGGATCGTCGGCTTCATCGTCCCGTTCCTGCTCAGCAACGACTTCCAGATGCAGGTCGGCATCAACGCGATGCTGCTGGCGCTGCTCGCGGTCGGACTGAACGTCGCCGTGGGCTGGGCGGGCCTGCTCGACCTCGGCTATATCGCCTTCTACGGCTTCGGCGCCTACGGCTACGCGCTGCTGTCCTCCAACCAGCTCAGCGCGGCCGGGATCCATCTCCCGGCCGAGCTGTCGATCCCGATCGTGATGGTCGCCGCGGCCGTGCTCGGGCTGCTCGTGGGGCTGCCCTCGCGCCGGCTGCTGGGCGACTACCTGGCGATCGTGACGCTGTTCTTCGGCGAAGCGTTCGTCGAGTTCACCAACAACGTCGCGCCGTCCAAGCTGGGCGGCCCGAACGGGATCTTCGGGATCGACGCGATGCACGGATTCAGCGGGCAGATCATCAAGAACGTCGGCTACTACTACGTGCTGCTGATCATGCTCGTCGTGACGCTGGCGGTGCTGCACCGGCTGGACACCTCCCGGATGGGACGCGCCTGGCGGGCCGTGCGCGAGGATCCGCTGGCCGCGACGATGATGACGATTCCGGTCAACCGGGTGAAGCTGATGGCGTTCAGCTTCGGCGCCGTCGTGGCGGCGATGGCCGGCACCGTGTTCGCGGCCCAGCAGGTGTCGGTGTTCCCGAGCGACTTCGATACTCCGTTCCTGATCCTGATCTACGCCGGCCTGATCCTCGGTGGTGCGGGGAGCATGGCCGGCGCGGTGGTCGGCGGTCTGGTCGTGGGGGTTACGCTGGACGGCTTTCTGCGCAGCAGCACCGAGGCCGGCTACATCTTCTATGGCCTGATCCTGCTCACGTTGGTCGTCAAGCTGCGCCCGTGGCGCAAGCTGGCGGCGGTGCTCGGCGGGACGGCCGTGCTCGGGCTGATCCTGCACGCTGTCGTCCAGGCGATCAGCAACGCGGCGGTGTCCGGCGGTCCCCAGTCGACGGGCTTCATCGCCACCGCGCTGCACAACTGGGTGATCGTCCCCGCCAACCCCAAGACGCCCGGCAACATCGGCTTCATCGTGCTCGTCTGCCTGCTCGTCGCGCTGGTGCAGGTTCGTGGCCGGTGGCGGACGATCCTGCTCGTGCCGACCCTCTACCTGGCGGCCTGCGTGTGGGAGGGCAGGCTGGTGGCCGAGCCGTCGATCACGCGCCAGATCCTGCTCGGGGCGATCCTGATCGTGATGATGAACGCTCGCCCGCAGGGGCTGCTCGGCTCACGGCGAGTCGAGGTCGTCTGACCCGTGCCCCTGCTCGAGCTCGACAAGGTGTCGGTCGCGTTCGGCGGGCTGCGCGCGCTGAGCGAGCTGGAGCTGACCGTCGAGGAGGGGGAGGTGGTCAGCCTGATCGGCCCCAACGGCGCCGGCAAGACGACCGTGTTCAACGTCATCACCGGTGTGTATGAGCCGACCGAAGGCGACATCCGGTTCGACGGAGAGAGCATCGCCGGGCGCCGGCCGCACAAGATCACCCGGACGGGGATCGCGCGCACCTTCCAGAGCCTGCGGCTGTTTCTCAACATGTCGGTCAAGGAGAACGTGATGGCCGCCACCTACGGACACACCAAGGCGACGCCGCTGGAGTCGATCCTGAGCCTGCCGCGGGCCCGGCGGGAGGAGCGCGAGGTGTCAGAGCTGGCCGAGGACGTGCTGTCGTTCTTTGGCCAGCGATTGGCCGGCTACCGCTGGGATCAGCCCGCCTACAGCCTGTCCTACGCCAATCGCCGCCGGCTCGAGATCGCCCGTGCGCTGGCCACCCGGCCGCGGCTGCTGCTGCTCGACGAGCCCGCCGCCGGCATGAACCCCGCAGAGACGCACGAGGTGACCGAGCTGATCGGCGAGCTACGTGAGCAGCGCGGCGTTGCGATCCTGGTCATCGAGCACGACATGCACGTCGTGGCGGGCTGCTCGGATCGCGTGATCGCCCTCGATCACGGGGTCAAGATCGCCGAGGGCAGCTTCGACGCCGTGGCCACGCACCCGGCCGTGGTCGAGGCGTATCTCGGGCGTGACCCCGGGGCGCTGGCCGAGACAGAACTGGGCTGATGCTCCTCAGCCTCCAGGACGTGACGACGTACTACGCGCAGATGCGGATCCTCGAGGGGATCTCGCTCGAGGTCGGCGATGGCGAGCTCGTCTGCCTGCTCGGCGGCAACGCCTCGGGCAAGTCCACCACGCTGAAGACGATCCTCGGCATCGTGCGTCCCCGCAGCGGGCGGATCACGCTCGGGGGCGAGGACGTGACCAGCCGCAAGGTGCCGGAGCGAATCGCGCGCGGCATGGCGATCGTGCCGGAGAACCGCCGCCTGTTCGGCCAGATGACCGTCCGCGAGAACCTCGAGCTCGGCGCGGTGCTCGCAGACGGCTCGACGATGGTCGAGGATCTCGAGCGCGTCCACACCCTGTTCCCGCGCCTGCACGAACGGCGCGAGCAGCTCGCCGGCACCCTCTCCGGCGGTGAACAGCAGATGGTCGCGATGGGGCGCGCGCTGATGTCGCGCCCGCGGTTGCTGCTGATGGACGAGCCGTCGATGGGTCTCTCGCCGGCGCTCGTGCAGCAGAACTTCCGGATCATCAAGGAGGTCCACGAGTCGGGGGTGGCGGTCCTGATGGTGGAGCAGAACGCCACGATGGCGCTGTCGATCGCTGACCGCGGCTACGTCCTGTCCACCGGCGAGATAGTTCTCTCGGGTCCGGCCGCCGAGCTGCTGCGCAGCGAAGATCTCAAGCGCGCCTACCTGGGGCGATGAGTTCACGGCTCGGGCCCGGTCAGGTCGGCCTACTGGACCTGTTCGAGGGCCACCGCCAGCTGATCGTCGCGCACTTCATGTTCGACGCCAGCCCTGGGCCGACTTGCGCAGGCGTCTCGCCGCAGGGGCCAGCTTGTAGAGCGGTTCACCGCCCATCGCGACGGCGATGTGGTTGGCCGTGACCGCGAGATGGTGGCGCAGCGCCGCGGCGGCGCGGTCCGGATCGTTGGCCGCGCAGGCGGCGACGATCGCCTCGTGCTCGCCCTTGCGCCCGGCGAGCTGGCGGCATTCTGGGGCCTCGACGCAGTAGCGCTCGCTGGTCTCCCATCCGGGTCGGCTGAGGCGCAGCAGCCAAGTGGAGCCGGCGACCGCGTAGAGGCCGAAGTGAAACGCGGTGTGGGCGGCCGAGGTGGCCGGCGAGTTGTCGTCAGGCATCCGGTGCAGGCGTTTGAGGGCTCGCCGCGCGCTGGCGGCTCGGGCTCATCTCGAGCCGCTCGGCGAGCTCCTCGATCGGGAGCCGCGCTCCAGGGCGCAGCTGACCGGTGATGATCGCCGTGTGCAGCGAGTCAAACGCCTTCTCGGCCAGCGTCCGGTGAGCACGACCGGAGTGATCGAGGTTGAGGACGGCAAGCGGGGACTCCATGGCCCGCGAGAGTATGTGGACAGTCGCGCGGGAAAGTCAAGACTCCTTAATTCGGTGCCCCTGCTTGGTGGCCCGCCCTGGAATGCCTCCGGGGCGCTGAGGGGCTCCGCAAGCCGGCCCTCGGAGGGATCACCCGAGGGTCGGGGGGGCGCCCAGATGGATTGGCCTTCGCGGCTGAGGCCTTGCCGAGCTCGGCTGCCGGCACCGAGCTGACCACCGCATTCCCGCTGGCCGGATCGCCATCGAGATGCCGGCGCCGGCCAGCACCAGCGGCGCGATCATCGCCTCATAGGCCATCCCGGATCGGGCGGCGGTCAGCAGCCCGGCGTTGGGAGCCAGGGCACAGGCGGCCGAGGCGAGGACGAACAGGCCCAGCCCGCCCGCGAACAGGCGCCGGCGCCTGAGTCGATCACCCAGCGCGCAGGCGGTGATCAGCAGCACGGCAAAGCTCAGCCGTGGGCGTTGACGGTCGATTCCAGCTCGCCGATCGAGGCGCCGAGACGCTGGCGGATCACACCCAGCGCGGTGGACACGACCAGCACGTCGAGCGCCACCATCAGTGACGCGACCGAGCTCAAGACCGAGCACCCAGCGCTGCGCCGCGGCGGTTTTCATCGGGATCTTCGAGTTCACGGTGGCTCCTCTCGCACTCGCGGCTTGGCTCAGCTGGTCGATGAGACACCGCCCTTGGACCGCGAATCGACGCGCGACGGCGGCCGGCGCCCGCAGGCGGCGGGCGTGGCGCCGGGCGGCTTCGACACACCCGTCGGAGCGCTTTGCCGAGGTGTCGTGGCTACAGCCCTATCCCGACCGGCTGCTCAAGGGCCTGATCGACGCCGGCCCCGGTTCCGAAGCGCGCTATGAGGCCAAGGAGTCGGTCGCGCTGGCCTTCGTCTCCGGTCTGCAGCACCTGGCGCCGCGCCAGCGGGCGGTGCTGGTGTTGCTTTCACGCCGACGAGGTGGCCGAGATGCTCGGGGGCAGCGCGGCGTCGGTCAACAGCCACCGGCGCCAACGGCCAGCCGGCGTTTGCCTACTACCTCCAGGACGAGCACGGCTTCGCCCGGGCGGCCATGTCCGTCGTCGGCGTTCGCGGAGACCGGATCGCCTCGATCACCCGCTTTGCCGATCAGGGGCTGCTGTCGCGCTTCGGTGTGCACGAGCGGATCTAGGCCTGCAAACCGCCACCGTCGATCACCAGCGCCTGCCCGGTGATCGCCGCCGCGGCCGGGGAGGCCAGATAGACCACCGCGTCGGCCACCTCCTCGGGCTCGAGCAGGCGGCCCAGCGGCGAGCTGGCGACCAGCACCGCTTGCGCTTGCGCCGCCGAGCGCCCCGTCGTCGCGACGATGTTCTCGATCGAACGGGCGGTCATCTCCGTGCGCACGAAGGTCGGGCAGACGGCGTTGACGGTCACGCCGGTGCCGGCCAGCTCACTGGCCACCGCCCGCGTCAGCCCCACGACCGCGTGCTTGGAGGCGCTGTAGGCGCTCGTGTACGGGACCCCGACGCGCCCCGCCGTCGACGCGACCGTGACCACCGCCCCCCGCCCCCGCTCGCGCATCCCGGGCACCACCGCGCGCAGGCACAGAAACGGGCCGGTGACGTTGACGTCGAAGTGCCGCTCCCAGGACTCGAGCGTGGTCCGGGCCAGCGGCGCCGACTCGCCGATCCCCGCGTTGTTGACCAGCACGTCCACCTCGCCGAGGGCGGCGAAGGTCATGTTCACGGCGTTCTCGTCGGTCACGTCACACACCTGGGTCTGCACCCCGAGGGTCGAGAGGGCCGAGAGGGTACTTCGGTTGCGGCCCAGCGCCACCACCCGATCGCCGGCCGCGGCGAAGCGCGCGACGGTCGCGCGCCCGATCCCGGTCGCGCCGCCGGTGACCACGACGGTGCGGCTCACTGAGGAGCCTTGGCGCTCGGCGTGGCCGCGGCGTTGTCCGTGGCCTCGGCGTTCGGTACGCCCTCGCCGGTCGTTGTGACTCGCACCGCTTCCACGGCCCGGAACATCGAGCGGGCGATGATCTCGCGCTGGATCTCCGACGCCCCCTCATAGATCCGCGGCGCGCGCACGTCGCGGTACAGGTGCTCGAGCGGATGCCCCCGCTCGAGCCCCGAGGCGCCGTGGAACTGGAGCGCGGCATCGACGGCGTGCTGAGCGGTCTCGGTGGCCAGCAGCTTGGCCATCGCCGCCACCGCCGGCTCGTGGACGCCGGCGTCGTGGGCGGCGGCGGCCTGGTGGACGAGCAGCCGCGCGGCCTCGGTCTGCGCCGAAAGCTCGGCCAGCCGGTGAGCGATCGCCTGGTGCTCGGACAGCGGCTTGCCGAACGTGCGCCGCACCAGCGCGTAGTCGGTGGCCAGGGCCAGCGCCGTCCGCGCCATCCCAATCGCGAACGCGCCGACGCTGGGCCGGAACAGGTCAAGCGTGCGCATCGCCACCCGAAAGCCGCCGCCCGGCTCGCCGAGCACCTGCTCGGGGCCCGCGTAGACGCCGTCAAAGGTCAGCGAGCCGATCGAATGGGCGGCGAGCAGTCGCCGGGGCTCGCCACCCAGCCCGTCGGCGTCACCGGGGATCGCGAACGCGGTCAGGCCCCGCGCGCCACTGGCGCCGCTGGCCGGCGCGTCGGTGCGGGCGAACACGGTGTAGACATCGGCTTCGGGGGCGTTGGAGATCCACAGCTTCTCGCCGGTCAGGCGGTATCCACCGTCGCCGTCGGGCTCGGCCCGCAGCGACAGCGCGGCCGGGTCTGAACCGGCCTCGGCCTCGGTCAGCGCGAACCCCGCCACCGCGGTTCCCTCGGCCACGCGCGGGATCCACCGCTCGCGGATCTCGACGGCCCCGGCCTGTCGGATCGGATAGGCGCCCAGGCCCTGCAACGCGAACGCCGTCTCGGCCTCGGTGCAGCCGCGGGCCAGCGCCTCGCGGATCAGGCACAGCTCGATCGCGCTCACCCCATCGGCTTTGAACAGCCTGTCGAGAAGGCCGTGGTCGGCCAGGGCTCGGATTAGCGGCCGGTTCACCCTCCCCGGCTCACCCGCATCGGCGATCGGCTTCAGAATCTCGCCGGACAGCCGCCGCGTGCGCTCGTACAGCTCGCGCTGGGCCTCCGACAACTGGAGGTCCAGCGCGGCCGTCATGCGCCGGGGGAGTGCGCCGCGGGGGAGAGCACCGCGACGCCCATCAGCTCGACCTTCGCCGCCGGGTCAAACAGCTCGGTGACCCCGAACAGACCCATCGCCGGATAGCGGCGGCCGAAGTGCCGGCGCCACACTCGGCCGAGCTCCATCAGCGAGTTGCGGTACTCGTCCACCGCGGTGACGAACACCTGCAGCGAGACGAGGTGATCGGGCTCTCCACCCGCGGCGCGCAGAGCGATCATCAGGTTCGCGGCCGCCTGGTCAAACTGCTCGGCGATCGTCTCGCCGACGATCCTGCCGTCCGGCGCCTGCGCCGTCTGACCGGCCAGGTAGACCGTGTCGCCGGTCCGCACCGCGTGTGAGAAGCCGACCGCCGGCGCCAGCTCGGGCGAGTTGATCAGCTCGCTCACCGCCCCTGCCACTCCGGCTTTCGCCCCTCGCTCCAGGCCCGGTAGAACTCGCCGTGGTCCTCGCTGTTCATCAGCAGCGCCTGGGTGACCGCCTCGAGCTCGATCGCCGCGCCGAGGCTCATGTCAAGCTCGCGGCTGAGCAGTGACTTGGTGGCCGCGTAGGCGAACGCAGGACCGTCGGCGAGCCGGCGCGAGAGCTCGTGCGCCCGAGTGTGCAGGTCGGCATCGGGCACCACCTCGGTGGCCAGTCCCATCTGCAGCGCCTCGGAGGCGCCGAGCTTGTCGCCCAGGACCAGCAGCTGGGTCGCGCGGCCCAGGCCGACGATCCGGGGCAGCAGATACGCCGAGCCCATGTCGGCCCCGGCCAGGCCGACGCGCGTGAACAGAAACGCGAACGAGGCCGACTCGGCCAGCAGGCGAAAGTCTGAGGCCAGCGCGATCACCGAGCCGGCGCCGGCCGCCACCCCGTTGATCGCGGCAATCACCGGCAGCGGGCACTCGCGCAGAGCCTTGACCACGCCTCCGGACATGCGGGTGAACTCGAGCAGTGCCGCCGTGTCCATCTCCTGCAGCGCGCCGATGATCTCCTCCACGTCGCCGCCCGAGCAGAAGCCTCGCCCCTGGCCGGCGATCACCAGCACGCGCACGTCACCGCGGCCGGGCAGCTCGGCCAGCAGGTCGCGCAGGTCGGCGTAGACGTCGAAGGTCAGCGCGTTGAGCTTGTCGGGTCGGTTGAGGGTCACCGTCGCGACACCTTCGCCGACGGCGAAGTCAAAGTGCCGCCATTCCGCGGTCTCAGACGCACTCGCGCGAAACGGGCTCATCGCGTCGCGACGATACTCGACATGGAACTCCGGAGCAATGTTAGGTATCCGCCGTCCGGTCAGGTATGCTGGCGCGCCGAGTCTCCGTGGCCGCTCAAAGCCCCTACTGGAACCCGAAGGTGGAGACGCTCGAGCGCTCACGGCTCGAGGCTCTCCAGCTCGCCAAGCTGCGCCGCCAGGCGGTCTGGGCGCTGCAGCGCAGCCCGTGGTACGGGCGCGCGCTCGGCTCGGCCGGCTTTGACGCCGCTTCGCTGGGCGCGCTGGGCTCGCTCGATGACCTGGCCAAGCTGCCGATGCTGACCCGCGAGCAGTGGATGAGCTCGCAGTTCGAGCACCCACCCTACGGCGAGATCCCGACGATCGGCGGCGACGGCGCGATCCGCGTCCACACCACCTCGGGAACCACCGGCAAGGGCCCGTTGCGGGCGCTGGATTCGCGCAAGGACTGGGCCTGGATCGCCGAGATGTGGGCCTACGGGATCTGGGGCTGCGGCGTCCGGCCCGGTGACACGGCGTACATCGCCTTTGGCTACGGGTCGTTCATCGGCTTCTGGGGGCTGCACTACTCGATGGAGAAGATCGGGGTGCTCAACGTTCCCGGCGGCGCGCAGAGCACCGAGTCGCGTGTGCGCCAGATCATCGACTTCGACGTCACCGTCGTCGCCTCGACGCCCACCTACGCGCTGCGCGTGGCCCAGGAGGCGCAGGCCCTCGGGATCGACCTGCGCGGCTCAAACGTGCGGCGGGTGATCCTGTCCGGCGAGCCGGCCGGGTCGATTCCACAGACCAAGGCGCTGATCGAGGAGCAGTGGGGGGCGAAGGCGTTCGACACGGCCGGCATGACCGAGATCGGGACGATCATGGTGTTCGAGTGCGAGCACCAGCCGGGTGGGACCCACATCATCGAGGACCACGTGATCGAGGAGGTGATCGACCCCGAGACGCTGGTGCCGGTGCCCTACGGCGAGGCCGGCGAGCGGGTGGTCACCTCGTTCGGGCGCGGGTCGACGCCGCTGCTGCGCTACCGCACGGGGGACCTGGTCTGCAAGATTCCGGCCTCTCGGTGCTCGTGCGGGCGCGGCTTTGACATCTACGAGGGCGGGATCCTCGGCCGCGTCGACGATATGAAGATCATCCGCGGCACCAACGTGTACCCGCGGGCGATCGAGGCGATCGTGCGCGAGTTCCCCGAGGTCGACGAGTTTCAGACCGTGATCACCCGCGAGGGCGTGCGGGATGAGATCACGCTGCGCGTTGAGCCCAAGGCCGAATGGAGCGAGGATCGCTGGGCGGGTCTGTCCGAGACCCTGCACAGCCGCTTGGCGATGGCCCACGAGGGGCTAAACTTCCGCGTCGAGCGGGCCGGAGCCGGGGAATTGCCGCGCTTTGAGCTCAAGGCTCAGCGCACGGTAGACAAGCGTGAAGCACCGGTCGGCGCGGCCAGATGAGCGGCGGGGCGGCCACGTGAGCTCCGATCTGCTCGGCGACGAGCTGAGCCCGTCCGAGCGGCGGCTGCTCGCCGTCTACGCGGAGCTCAAGGGCCTGTGTGCCGAGGATCTGCCGCCGATCGCCCACGCCAACGTGCGCGCCGCGCTCGGCCTGATGCACAACGTCGTCAACGGCTTAGGGCTCGAGTACGAGCATCTGAGCGACCTCGGGGTGTGAGCCCGATCGTCTCGTGATCGGTGAGCCGGGCATGCGGATCGCGGTCGTGGGTGGCGGCCCCGGCGGGCTGTACTTCTCGATCCTGATGCGCCGGGTGGCGCCTGGCTGCGAGATCACGGTGTTCGAGCGCAACCGCGCCGAAGACGCCTTCGGGTTCGGGGTCGTGTTCTCCGACGAGACGCTGACCGTGTTCGAGCACGCCGATCCGGTCAGCTACCGCGAGATCACCTCGCGCTTTGTCCGCTGGACCGATATCGACATCCACCACCGGGGGGTGCGAACCCGCTCCGGCGGCCACGGCTTCTCGGCCCTGGGTCGCCGCGAGCTCCTGGGGGTCCTGCAGCGTCGGGCGCTGGCGCTGGGGGTCGACGTCCGGTTCTCTTCTGAGGCGCCGGCGCTTGGTGATCTCGGGTGGGCAGACCTCGTGGTTGGCGCGGACGGAGCGTCCAGCGCGGTCCGCTCCGCCCGCGCCGAGCAGTTCGGTCCTTCGCTCGACCCTCGGTACTGCCGCTACATGTGGCTGGGCACCGACCTGGTATTCGACGCGTTCAAGTTCTTCATCGAGGAGACACCCGACGGCGTCTTTCAGGCCCACGCCTATCCCTACGACAACCGGATGAGCACGTTCATCGTCGAGACCGGGGAGGACAGTTGGCGCCGAGCAGGCCTGGACGCGGTTTCCCCCGGATCGCTGGCGCCGGGCGAGAGCGACGAGGCGAGCGTGCAGTTCTGTCGCGAGCTGTTCGCCGACGCGCTCGACGGTCACTCGCTCGTCGCCAACAACTCCAAGTGGATCAACTTCGTCATCGTGCGCAACCGCCGCTGGTGCTCGGACAACGTGGTGCTGCTTGGTGACGCTGCCCACACGGCGCACTTCTCGATCGGGTCCGGGACCAAGCTGGCGATGGAGGACGCCGTCGGGCTGGCCTGGGCCTTCAGGGTTTGCGGTTGCCACGATGTTGCCGGGGCTCTGTCGGCCTACGAGTCCGAGCGCCGGCCGATCGTCGAGAGCACCCAGCGCGCGGCGCAGGCGTCGCTGGAGTGGTTTGAGGGCATCTCGCGCTACGTGGGACAGGAACGGCTGCAGTTCGCCTTCAACCTTTTGACCCGCAGCCGGCGGGTGACCTACGACAACCTGCGGCTGCGCGATCCGGTGTTCGTCGGCGACGTCGGCGCGGTGTTCGCGCGGGAGGTGGGCGCCGCCGCCCGGCCGCCGATGTTCATTCCGCTGCGCCTGCGCGGCCTCGAGCTGGCCAATCGCGTGGTGGTCTCGCCGATGGACATGTACTCGGCAATTGAGGGCACCCCGAGCGACTTTCACCTCGTCCACCTCGGGGCCCGCTCGCTGGGCGGCGCCGCGCTGGTCTACAGCGAGATGATCTGCGTATCGGACGTCGGGCGGATCACCCCGGGATGCGCGGGCATGTACCGGCCCGAGCACGTGGAGGCCTGGCGGCGGATCGTCGCCTTCGCGCACCGATACTCGGAGGGTTGCGCGATGGCGGCGCAGCTCGGCCACTCCGGGCGCAAGGGCTCGACCAAGCTGATGTGGGACGGCATCGACCAACCGTTGCCCGAAGGCAACTGGCCGGTGATGGCACCGTCACCGATTTCCTACTCGGGCGCTAATCAGGTCCCGCGGGAGATGACCCGCGAGGACCTGGACGCCGTCTTGTCGCAATTCGTCTGGGCGGCGCACGGGGCGCTGGAGGCGGGGTTTGACCTGCTGGAGATCCATTGCGCCCACGGTTACCTGCTGTCGAGCTTTCTGTCGCCGCTGACCAACGTGCGCAGGGACGAGTACGGCGGGTCGCTGGCGGGGCGGGCGCGTTTCCCGCTGGAGGTGTTCGACGCCTGCCGGGAGGTCTGGCCGGTGTCGAAGCCGATGAGCGTCCGGATCTCGGCCACCGATTGGGTCGACGGCGGGTTCGAGCCCGACGACGCGGTCGCCTTCGCTCGGATGCTCCAAGAGCACGGCTGCGACATCGTCGACGTCTCCTCCGGCCAGGTGACCCCCGAGGAGCAGCCCGCCTTCGGGCGCAGCTTCCAGACTCCGTTCGCCGACCGGATCCGCAACGAGGTCGGGCTGCCGACGATCGCCGTTGGGGCGATCGCCAGCTACGACGACGTCAACACGATCGTGCTGGCCGGGCGAGCCGATCTGTGCGCGCTGGCCCGCCCGCACCTCTACGACCCGAACTGGACGCTTCACGCGGCGGCCGACCAGGAGTACGTCGGCGACGGGGTGGCCTGGGTGCCGCAGTACCAAGCCGGGTCGCGCAAGCCGCCCACCGGGCGGACCGACGACGTCCGCAAGGAACTCGAGCGCTCCTTCGAGCCCGATGATCCCGAGGTCCTGGTGGCGCCCGAGGGCTGGTCGTGAACGAGCCCGCGGTGCTGCGCGGGCTGCCTTCCCTGGACGCGTTGTCGGCGCCGGGGTCGCTTCCGGCCCGGGGCGGTCTGCCGGGCCCCGGATCGCCTCCGGCCCGGGGCGGCCTGCCGGCGCCCGCCTCCCTACCGGCACCGGGCGGCCTGCCGGCGGCCGCCTCCCTACCGGCGCCGGGCGGCCTGCCGGCCAGCGAGCACCTCCAGCCCCAGGAGCTCCTGATCACCATGCTCGGCACCTACGTGCGGCCGTTCGCCGATCGCGTGTGGTCTGGCGGCTTGGTCGTCCTGCTCGGCGAGCTCGGCTTCTCCACCGGGGCGGCTCGAGTCGCCCTGAACCGGCTGGTCCGCCGTGATCTGATCGAGCGCCTGCGCGAGGGCCGCCTGGTCCACTATCGCCTCACCGCCCGCGCCGACCGGCTGCTTGCCGAGGGCGACGGGCGCATCTTCTCGCTCGGTCATCCCTGCGACGACGAGGGAACCTGGACCGTGCTCTGGCACACGATTCCCGAGGATCGCCGCCTGGAGCGCGGCCGCCTGGCCCGCCGCCTGCGCTTCCTCGGCTTCGGCTCGGTCCAGGACAGCCTCTGGGTCTCGCCTCACGACCACTCCGTCGAGGTCGCCGCCCTGATCGCCGAGCTGTCGGTATCGGACTTCGCGACCATGCTCACCGCCCACCCCAACGTCGTCGTCGGACTGCCGGCCCTGGTCTCCCGGGCCTGGGACCTGAGCGGCCTGGTCGACCGCTATGACACATTCGCCGCCGAGTTCTCGCCCCTGCGCCGCCGCCGCACGCTGGCCGCCCTGAGCGACCGGGACGCCTTTTTGACTCGCACCCGGCTCGTGCACCAGTTCCGCGGCTTCCCGGTCCTCGATCCCGAGCTGCCCGAACGGCTGGCCCCGGTGTCAGGACCGCGGCGCCGGGCCGCCGAGACCTTCCACGAGCTCTACGAGGGATTGGCGGCGGCCTCTCAGCGCCACTTCGACGCCGTCACGGCCGCGTTTGAGGCCACGGGTTAGCGGACTTTCCCGAGGGGTCCGGGCGCGGCCGGAGGCCGGACTAGCCGCGTTCGCCGCCGAGCATCCGGCGCAGGCGGTCAAGCCCGTCCCAGACCTCGACGAACCGCGTGGTCAGCGGCGACAGGCCGAGGCGGATCACGTCAGGAGCGCGGAAGTCGACGATCACGCCCCCGTTGATCAGCCGTTGGCTCAGCGTCCGGGCCTCCAGGTGGACGAGCGCGACATGGGCACCACGCCGCTCAGGCTCGCGCGGCGCGACGATGCTCACGCCCGCTTCGCTGAACCAGCTGTCGGCGAGCTCGATCGCGAACTCGGTCAGCTGGATGGCCTTGGCGCGGATCGGTCCGATCCCGGCCTCGATCGCCAGCTCGATGCCGACGCTGGCTGCGGTCAGCCCGAGGACCGGCGGAGTCCCGGAGAGCATCGCCGAGATACCTGCGCCGGGGAGGTAGCCCTGGGCCATCTCGAATGGGTCGCGTCGGCCGAGCCAACCCCAGATCGGCTGGCGCAGCCGCTCTTGATGCTCGCGGCGAACATACAGGAACCCGGGTGCGCCCGGGCCTCCGTTGAGGTACTTGTACGTGCAGCCGACGGCTAGGTCAATCCCGTCGGCGTCGAGCTGCACCGGGATCGCCCCGGCGCTGTGGGACAGATCCCAGAGCGCCAGGCCACCGGCTGCGTGGGCGATGCCCGTGATCGCCTTGGTGTCCAGGATGTAGGCCGAGCGGTAGGAGACCTGGGAGAAGGTAACCAGCGCCGTGTTGGCGTTGACGCATTCGGCTACCCGCTCGGGCTGTGGTCCGCTGTGGGGATCGGCCTGGATCCAGCGGATCGTCAGCCCCTTCTCTTTGGCCAGGCTCTCGATCACGTACCGATCGCTGGGGAAGTTGTCGGTGTCGGTGACGATCTCGGTGCGTCCCGGCCGGGCAGCGAGCGCGGCGCTGGCCAGCTTGTAGAAGCACACCGTGGTCGAGTCCGCGATTGCTGTTTGGCCTGGCGCCGCTCCGAGCAGGTTCTCGCCGAGACGATCGCCAACCGTGATCGGCAGATCCATCCAGCCCTCGCTCCAGCCGCGGATCAGCCGCTCGCCCCATTGACGTTCGAGAAGGTCGTTTATCCGGGCCGGAGTCTCTCGCGGCAGGCGCCCGAGCGAGTTGCCGTCCAGGTAGATCAGTCCGTCGTCGGCGACGACGAAGCGGTCCCGGAACGATCTGAGCGGGTCGGCTTGATCGAGCTCGACCGCCCTCGCGCGATCGGGAGCGAAGGTCACCTCTTTGCGACGTGGTCTCGAGCTTCAGGGTGTCGCGGCTAGGGCTTCGGCACGAACGCGTACACGCGGCTCGGGCTCCCGGTGCCGCCGACCAGTCTCAGGGGGGCGACCACCAGCAGCGCGCCGGTGACCGGCAGCTGCTCGAGATTGGCCAGCTGGGTGAGGCCGAGCTTGCCCGCGCCGAGCAGGAGGTTGTGCAGCGGGAACGGGGGATCCATCCCGCCGGCGGCGCCGGCGTCGATCCCGACGGTCTCGGTGCCAAAGCCGGCGATCGCTCGCCCGTGGGCCAGCCAGCGCGAAGCCTCGACGTCCGGGCCGGGGGTTTCGGGGCCGTTCTCCCCGACGTTGAGGAACTCAGCCTGGTCCTGCGCCCGCGAGCCCCAGCCGGAGCGCAGCAGGACCCAAGCTCCGTCGGGAATCCGACCATGCTGGTCCTCCCACGCTTCCAGGTCGGCCACCGTCAGCAGATAGTTGCCGCTGTTCGCCTCGGTCTCGGCTGTCTTGTCGATCACGCACGCCGGGCCAACCAGGGTCTCGGGCTTGATCGAGCCGATGTCGGCCCCGTCTCGGCCGGTCACCCAATGGATTGGCGCATCGACATGCGTCCCGACGTGCTCGCCGATGGTCAGCGTGTACCACGCCCACGCGGGTCCGCGGTCGTCGTAGTGGCTGATCTCCTCGCGGGAGAGGCCGGGCGTGTTAGCGAAGGGCGGCGGCAGTTGGATCACCGGTGTGGTCTCGGTCAGTGGCTGGGTCAGGTCGACGATCTGCACCGAACCGGAGGCGAGCCCTTCGAGGAGGCCGGATACCGGGCTTGATTGGGTGCTGGACACGGGGTTTCTCCTCCTGAGGGCTGGGCTGGGCTGGGCTGGGCTGGGCTGGGCTGGGCTGGGCTTGGCGGGCTGGCGGGCTTTGGGTCGTGGGGGCTGATGCAAGAACGGCTATTACAGGACGTCCGGCTCGGCTGGCCCGCAGCTAGCCGGCGGGAAACGCTTCGGCGAGCCATTCTGCACAGATCGTAGGGTTGACCTTGGCGTCGAGCACGAGTGGGCGGGGCTCGGCCTCTCCGAGCCAGGGTTTGACCACTTCGAGATCGCCGGTGCTGCGGATCGTCGCCGCCTGCGCGCCGGCGGCGCGGGCGATCGCCGCGAGGTCGGCGTCGGGGAAACGCACCCGCGAAACATCGTGGCCCATCGGCTCGAAGTGGTGGACCTCGGCGCCGTAGGCCGTGTCATCGTAGATCACGACCAGCAGCTTGAGCCCGAGGCGGGCCGCGGTCTCGAGCTCGGCCAGGGCCATGAACGCGCCGCCATCCCCGATCGCCGCCACGGTCAGGCGATCCGGCCGCGCGATCGCCGCTCCGATCGCATTGCCCAGCCCGAGTCCGACGGCCTGAAAGCCGTTCGGGAACACCCACGCCCGGGCGTCGGGCACGCTCAGGTACATCGACGGGTAGCCGAGGAAGTGGCCCGAGTCGACCGCGACCGCGCGTTCTCTGGGGAGGATCCCGTCGAGCGCTCGCGAGAGCGAGCGAGGGTCGATCCATTCGTCGGTCCCGGCGTCTTCGTACGGATCGTCGTGCCAGGTTTTCGTTGCTATCTGCTCCGCGAGCTCAGGTGTTCGAAAGCCGGTGTTCGCGTGGCCGCGGCTCTGCAGCTCGTCGGCCAGATTGCGTGCTGTCGCCTTGGCGTCGCCCAGCACGGCCAGGTCGGCCGGACGGTTGCGGCCGATCGCCCGCGCCTCGAGGTCGATCTGCGCCACCTGCGCGCCCGGCGCGATCAACGTCCCGTGGCGCGTGGTCCAGGCGTTTACTGACGCTCCCGCGACGAGCACCACGTCGGCCTGGGGCAGCAGCTCGGCGGCGAACGGCGAGGCGAAGCCGCCACTGATTCCGAGCGTATAGGGGAGACCGGCGAACAGCCCGTTGGCGGGCGCCGAGGTGGCCAGCACGGCGCCGGTGACCTGCGCCAGCCGCTCGAGCTCTGCTGCGGCATCGGCCAGCACCGCGCCACGGCCGGCGATGATCGCCGGCCGCTTGGCTTGTTGTAGTAGATCAGCAACGGCCTGGATAGCGTCGGCGGACGGCTCCGGCGCGGCGAGCGGCGGAAGCGGCGGCCGGATCGGATCGATTCCCGCCGGCGGCAGGGGCTGGATGTCGATCGGCAGCATCAGGACCACCGGGCGGCGCTCCACGGTCGCTCTTTGGTAGGCCCGCTGCGCGTCGTCCGCTGCCGTCGCCGCGCCGTACACGCGATCGGCGATCGCCCCGACCGACTCCACCAGCCCATGCTGATCGATCCGGAAGTTCGAGGTCAGCGCCGCCGCCGGGGTCTCACCGGCCAGCACCAGCACCGGGGTCCGGCTCTTGGCCGCCTCGGTCAGCCCGGTCATGGTGTTGGTCAGCCCCGGACCTTGGTGGACGCTGCATACCCCGACGCGCCCGCTCACCCGCGCGTAGCCGTCGGCCATGCAGATTGCTCCGCCCTCATGCCGAGCGTGGTGAAAGCGCACTCCGCCGTCACACAGCGCATTGGTCACCACGAGGTTGCCGCTCCCCAGCACCCCAAACGCGTCGGTGACGCCTTGCGCGGCAATCGTGGCTCCGACCACATCGGCCACGGACTGCACGCGGTGCGCCGAACCGGCTGTCATGAAAGCGCGCCTCTACCGTCCGGCTTCCTCACAGAGAGGTGATCCTACTTGCGGGCGCTATGCCGTGTTTGCCTCCGATCTGCAACGGTGATAAACACGACCAGATGAGCCCTGATCACGACCCGGCCGCCGGCAGCGAGGAATCCGAAGCCGGAGCGTCGAGGATGGACGATCCGTTGAGCCGTCCGCTGGGCACTTGGGACGATCAGGGTGCAGGAAGCGGGGCACGGGACACCTCGTCGTCGGAGCGGGACTCATCTGCAGTCGACTCATCGCCGCCGGCACCCGCCTCGACCGCACCTTCCCCCGCCCCCCCGTCCGCGCCCCGACGGGGCGACCGGCCGCCTTCCGAAGCGGCGTCCCAGCGTCCACAACACGTTGATTCACCGAACATGCTCCCCGCGCGAGAGGTCCGGCGGTCCGGGTTTGAGCGCCTTATCGTCCGGCTGATCGCCACCTGCGGAGTGGTCGGAATCGGGGTCGCCATCGCCGCGATCATGGTCTCCAGCAAGTCCCAGGGCTGGATCGTTGGGCTGGTGGTCGCGATCGTCAGCGTCATCCTCTCCGCGCTGCTCTGGTCTTCGCGCCAGCTTTGACGTCTCTGCTTCCGCGCTGAAGGCGCTGAAGTCCTCGTCGTCGAGCGCCGCGAAGGAGATCTCGTCGGGTTCCTCGCGTTCGTCGATATCCACGACGATCACCGCCTTGGCCGCCTCCCAGAACAGCCTGATGCACGTGTAGCCGTACTCGATCCAGTCCGGCTGCGGAAGCCCAGACTCCTCACAGAGGTCGCGCATCTTGCGCTCAGCGCCAATCTTCTGCTTGATCGTTGCCATGGCTTCATCTTGACTGAGGCCACCGTGACGGATCTAGACGCAGTCGTGCCAAATCCGAGCCAACTTCGTGACTAAACCGTGGCAATGCGCCGGCGGCTGGGAATCTCCGGAGTTGACCGGGCAGCCTTGAGATGGTCAGGGTCTGTCTGCTATCAATTAACGTCCGCCGCGGGGTGGAGCAGTCTGGTAGCTCGTCGGGCTCATAACCCGAAGGTCGCGGGTTCGAATCCCGCCCCCGCTATAGAAAAGCCCCGGAAACGGGGCTTTTTCTTTGGGCCTCGTGCTTCAAAAACAGAAACGGGTACCAAACGGGTACCAAGATCTGCATTAGCATTGCGGTCTGTGGATCCGGTTTCGACCTCGTCTGAGTCCTCCTCCAGCCGGTCGCTGGCGGCGGTTGGCAGCGAGTCGGAGCGACCTCCGCGACCGTCGGGCTTCGTGTTCAAGCTGGAGAAGACGCGCGGAGCGTCCTGGTGGGCGAAGTACCGCCTGCCGGACGGGACGCAGGTCAAGCGCAAGGTCGGCCCGGTCTGGGCTGGTCGTGGGCGCCCGGCGGCAGGCTACTTCACAAAGCGTCTGGCCGAGGATTGGCTGCACGACACGCTGGAGGAGATCCGGCGGGAGTGGGCGAGCGGGCCGACTGCGGGCGGGAATGCAGGCTCATCGTCGGGGCCGACGTCCCCGGTGTCGTCGGCGGGTCAGGCAGCGACGAGCGTGACGTTCGCCGAGGCCGCCGCCGAGTACCTCCGTTTCTCCGAGCAGGATCGCGGCTGCAAGCCCTCGACGCTCCGCAACTACCGCAACGCGATCAACGTCCACCTGCTGTCCGTGTTCGGCGACATGGCGCTCGAGGACATCACGGTCCAGGAGATCGAGCGCTGGCGTGCCGGCATGTTGAGCACTCGCCAGCAGCGCGAGCTCTCGAACAAGACCAAGAACAACCTCCTCGTGCTGATGCACGCGATCTTCCGGCGCTCGGTCAAGCTCTACGGTCTGCCGGCGAACCCGGTCGCGAGCGTCGATCGCTTCCGCGTCCGGAGCAGCGGCGACATCCAGGTGTTCTCGCCCGAGGAGGTCTGGAGCCTCGTCCGCGCCGCGAAATCCGAAGCGGACGCGGCGATCTTCTTGACCGCGGCGTTCACCGGGCTTCGTCGGGGCGAGGTGCTAGCGCTTCGCTGGCGCGACGTCGACTTCACCGGCTCGACGATCAGGGTGCGCGCGAGCTACGCGGCGGGCCATCTGACCACGCCGAAGTCGGGCAAGGTACGCGCTGTGCCAATGGCGCCGGACGTCGCGAGCGCACTCGCCCGGCTTGGCGACCGCGAGCGGTACACCGGCGATGACGACTTCGTGTTCGCCGGCGAGGCGGGGCTGCCGCTCGACGGCGACGCGCTCAGCAGCCGATATCGCGACGCCCTCGCGCGGGCGGGACTACGTCCCCTGCGGTTCCACGACTTGAGGCACACCTTCGGAACGCGGATGATCGCCAAGGCGGACATCCGGCGAGTGCAGGAATGGATGGGGCACGCCGACATCCAGACGACGATGAAGTATCTGCACTACGCGCCGCGGGAGGAGGATGCCGAACTGGTTGCCCGCGCGTTTGCACCGCACCCCACGCAGGGCGCGCCCGATCACTCCGAGCGGGGATTAGCCTGAATGAGCGAGACGCGCCGTCGCTTCCGAGTTCAGCAAACTCGATAGCGCGACCCGGTTCGACCGCAGCCGGAACGGGACGATCGCGCAGTCGCCGAAGGACGCGCCAGCGGCGAGCCGCCGGTACGAGTGCTCTCCGTTGATAGGAGGCGTCAGGTCCGGCGCTCAAAGCGAGCGTCAGCGACGCCGGTGCAGAACGCGCTTTCTCCCCGAGAGCAGGGCCCCGGCAGCGTGTACCGCCTTTCGGCTTTGCCTACGCAACGTCCGCGCTCCATCTCTGGCACTACTTCCGGACCCGACGGCGAGCAGCAGTCTGATCAAGAGTGCCGGAATGGCGACGGACGAGAAGCGTCGGAGCGGCCGCGGACGGCGCTTCGGCTTTCCGCGCGGAGGAAATCGACCGGGCGCCAGCGCCGTCGCCAGGCACGAGCGCGGCTCGCCCGCCGGATGGTGCAGGTACGCCCGTGCCGGCCCGTGCGGACTGTCGGACATAGGGATGCCGGCAACGGTAGCCTCGGAGCGATGTTCGACCACGTGGGGATCGCCGTGTCGGATCTCGCCGCGTCCGAGCGCTTCTACCGCACCGTTCTGTCCATGCTCGGCGTCGAGCCGAGCCACGGGGGCCCTGAGCTGGTCGAGTGGGAGGACTGGTGCATCGGCCCGACCGACCGCGAGCACCCTGTGACCCGCAACCTGCACGTCGGCTTCCGCGCACCGGACCGCGCGGCCGTTGACGCCTTCTGGCAAGCGGGAATTGACGCCGGTCACCCGAACGATGGCGCGCCCGGGCTGCGCACGGTCTACGCCTCTGACTACTACGGCGGCTTTCTGCTCGACCCAGACGGCAACAGCGTCGAGGCGGTCCACAGCGACCACAAGCGCCCAGTGCCTGACGGCCGCATCGACCACCTGTGGCTCCGCGTCCGCGACCTGCAGGCGTCGCGGCGCTTCTACACCACGGTCGCGCCACATGCCGGGCTCAGCCTGGCGCACGACGCGCCGGACCGCGTGCAGCTCTCCGGCCCCGACTTTTCCTTCTCGCTCGTGCGCGACAAGCGCCCTTTCACCGAGCACGTCCACCTTGCCTTCCCCACCGACGCGGACGCCACGGCGCGAGCCTTCCACGCCGCCGCACTCGCCGCCGGCTACCAGGACCACGGCACCCCCGGCGAGCGCGCCGTCTACCACCCGGGCTACTACGGCGCCTTCGTGCTCGATCCGGACGGCCACAACGTCGAGGTCGTCAACCACAACCGCTGAGCCAAGGCCGGCGAGTCCACCCACGACCAAAGTAGACCGAGCACTGACCACCGCGTATGTTGCACGAGGAGCCACTCTCTGGCTCGGTCGCCCGGTATCCGGACTTCTGCTTTGAGCCGGTCGGGGCGCGAAGCAGCAGCCCGGCTGAGACGCCTCAGTCGGCGACAAAGGAGCACTGATCGGCGTCGCCATTGAGGCTCTTGCCGCGTTCCGCAGCGGAAGTCTGGGAGGCGTCAAATCGGTTGGTCGTGGCTCCTAGTCCGCCGCGGAGCAACACTGAGCTGACAGCGACGTCGGGTGGCTGGGCTCGTCCGCAGCGATCGCGACGCGCTTCGTCAGCTGACTCATCCGCTGGCGGCTAGTCCGCCCCGCGAGGCCAACTCCGATGACGCCGGCTCTCAGAGGTGAGCGCGGCGCCGAGCGTTCAGTCTTGCTCAGCTGGGGTCATGGTGGTGTTCCAAGTCGGGTCCAGCTCGCCCGCGGGTCGGACCATATCGAGCCAGCGCTTGATGTCTTCTTGGTGCTCAGGCAGCGCGACCTGCTCGAGGTCGATGAGCATCAGCGCCAGGCGTTGGGGAACCTGGACGGCTTCCGCGCCATAGCGCCAGATTTGACCGACGGCAAGGCCGAGGTACCCGGCGAAGCTGAGCTGGGGCACGATCAGGCGCACGTTGCCCTCGGCATCGGCGTGGATTCCAGGGGTCAATTCTCAACCGGCCTTGACAGCAGAACCGGAGCCGGATCGCTGAGCGTTCGCGACGCGGTGATGGGCGACCGCGGGCGCTCAGCGATCGGTGCTGAGGTGGTCGGTTCGCCGCGCGTATATGACCTTGGACGCCTCCGCGACCAGCGTGCCGGCGGCGTCATGGATCTCGATGAGCAGAGTTACGCCAAGCCGACCACCGTGTCCAGCTTGGCGCGAAATCCAGCGACCGTGCCTGGGTGAGTTCGAAACCCCGGACCTTTGAGCGTCCTGGGGTGCGAAGTGGATCGTCGCTTCGCGGTCCCACACGGTGTAGCCGGACCCGAGCTGAGCCGGGGTCGATTTCCGGGGAGCACCTTTCGTTTATCCCCTCTGTCTCCTGGCCCCCGGAAGCGGACCGAGGGATGTGAGAAATCCCGCCTGCGTGAAGACCTACACGACCTCCCAGGAAGCCGCCGGGTTGACCGGCGCGACAGTGCGTGCGCTTCGCAAACGGATCGAGCGCGGCCAGCTGCGGGCCGTTCGACACGTCGCCTGAGACTGACATCGATGCGCTGGCAGAAGAGGACTGGGTCGAGGACAGCCTTTGCGATCAGCGTGTGCAGCGGGGCGCGATCTGCTTTGAAGGTGGCATCGGTCCGATCGCTGTCCCGCGGAAGGCCAGCGATCTCGCGCCCCCCGGATGGTCGGTGTTCGTGACGCTGGCGCGGAAAGCCCGGAAGCTGGCACCTGCTCGAGGTCGGCCTCGTCTACCCCCCGAGTGGCGGCACCCCCGCTCAGCTCATTTCTTCTTGCCGCTGACCGTCGCCTTCAGCGTTGCCCCGGCGGTGAACTTCGGGGCTTTGGACGCCTTGATCTTCAGCGTGGCGCCGGTCGCTGGGTTGCGCCCGGTACGCGCGCCGCGTTTGACGACCGAGAACTTGCCAAAGCCGGTGATCGCGACGTCGTCGCCCTTCTTGAGCGTCTTCTGGACAGTGTTGATCAACGAGTCGGTCGCCCGCGAAGAGTCCGCGCGGCTCAGTCCGCTGTCCTTCGCGATCGCGTCTATGAGCTCGGTCTTGTTCACAGGATCCTCCCAGATTACATCGAGAGCCTATGTGCCGTCGCGGACGGCCGTCGGGCTCAGCGACCGGTGATATTGAGCCGGCGCCATTGACGTAGCTCGCCAGCCGAGGGTGCCCAGTAGTAGTTGCCGCTTCCGGGTTCCCAGCGACCAGAGCAGAAGCCTCGACATCGTGACCGGATCGGCGACATTGGGGAAGTAGGGGCCAGGCCCGGGGTAGATTCGGGGCATGAGCGAAGACTTCTTCCCACCACCGCCCGCGCCTCTTAAGGCTGAGCCGCCGTCGCCGTCGCCGGAGTGGTTGGGGCCGCCCTACGGCGTGCTTCCCGGTGCAGTCGCGCTCGAGGTGGTCGTCGCGCAGAGCGAGCAGGCCGCGGTCTACATCGGGCGGTGTGCGGCGTATCCGACCGGCCTTGATTTCGAGCTGCACGTGCTGGCCGCAGCGAGCGCTGGTGACCTGGAGCCGTCGTTGAACGGGATCTACGAGCGGCCTGGGGGAGGATCCACCTACGAGACGATGCTGCGGTTCGGAGTGGAGTTTGCCGACGGCCGTAAGGCCAGCAACCTCGGTGGGTTCAGCCGCGCAGGCGAGGAACCCGAGGGGCCTGTTCTGTGGGGGATGGGTGGCGGGGGCGGGGGTGGGCGCTGGCATCAGGGCTTCTGGATGTGGCCGCTGCCGCCGAGCGGTCCGTTGTCCTTCGTCTGCGAATGGCCGGCGGCAGGCATTGCCCTGACCCGTGTCGAGGTCGATTCGGAGTCGCTTCGCGACGCTTCCAGGCGTGCGCGGGAACTTTTTCCCAACCAGGCGTCTGCGGTCCGGGGCGGCACGTGGTCACGAAGCGTCGGATTCGCACGGCCGCGCCCCCAGCAGGATCCTGACTCACCGCGCTGAGTGCTCGCCTCGAAACTTCCTTCCACGCAGATCCGGGCGGGGAGCGGGCCGGTGGCGACCGAGGCGATGCTTCCGCTTTACGCCTGCCATGACGAAGAGCAGGAGCCGACCCGAGGTACCCGGTACGGCGACCGAGCAGCGCGACGCGCTAGCCGAGGTCGGCGGAAGCGGGGAGCGCCTCTAACCAGCCTTCGCGTGGATCTTCACCGGGGATGACGTCGGCGACGATGGCCGTGATGTTGTCGCGGCTGCCGTGATCTAGCGCGCAATTGATAAGCCGGCGGACCGCCACGTCAGGATCCCGGATTGTCAACAGCTCGTTGATCTCGAAGTCCGCGAGGTAGTCGGACATGCCATCGGAGCACAACAGCAGGCGGTCCCCTGCCTGCGCCCGCACGGTTTGAACCGCGGCCAGGGGACGCTCGCAGCCGTCAAGGGCTTCCAGAACCACCGAACGTTGCGGATGGCGGCGAGCCTCATCCTCGCTGAGCGCGCCGCGATCGATCAACTCCTGCACGAAGCTGTCATCGCGCGTTAGCCGCCGCAGCCGCCCGTCGCGGAACAGGTAGGTGCGCGAGTCCCCGACGTTGGCGACCTGGTACGCGCCCTCGTTGGAGAGTGCGACGACCGTCAGCGTGGTGCCCATCCCGGCGTGGCGCGGGGCATAGAAGGTTGCGAACGCCATCACGGCGTTGGCGTCGTAGACCGCGGCGCTGAGCTCCTGCTCCAGGGGAGCGACGAGGCGTCGCTTGTCCAGCCCGATCATCTTCAGGATCACCAGCGAACTGGCAACCTCACCGGCAGCCGCGCCACCGACCCCGTCGGCAACAGCAACCAATCTCGGCGACCCAAACGCCGCATCCTCGTTGTTCTCGCGCAGCCCAACCTCGCTGAGCACCGTGGGACGCATCATGAACACCGGCACAGCCAACACGCTACCCGGATCCAGACCTCCGCGACGATGGGACCGACGGGACGGCGGGCTGACAGCGATTCGCACCTCCCCAAGCGACGGAGTTCGTACTACGCGACCCGCGCACCCTCAAGCCGACAGCGGCACGACTGCGCTCCCAATGAACGAGCTGCCAAGCACCGCAAGCACCGACGGTCGACTCAAGACAGAAACGATCAGCCGTCACGCCTTCCAGTTCCCCCGCGTTCTTGCTTCTGCTCCGGCTCCCGAGTCGAGCGGAGCGGCAGTGTGCAGCGCGGCTTCCCCGAAGGCGACCGAGGAGCAGTCTTGTGAGGGAGCTGGGTGTGGTTGTCGACAGCTCTTGGAGCGAGATCTCAGTTCTCGCCGGCACGCACCTGACCGTAGTTGACCACGGCAGTGATCAGGACGCCGCCGGCGATGTTTCCCAGCAGGACGGCCGCGAACCAGGCGAGCGAATGGCCGAGTTGGACCTTGTCCTTGATGGCCGCGCAGATGACCTCGATGGTCGTCGACACCGAATGGTCCAGGCCGAGCAGCCCGACGACAAACACCAGCAACCAGATCAGATCGACCTGTCCGATGACCACGCCGCTTGACTGAATCAGCCACGCGACCAGCGCGATCGCCCAACCGCCGAGCACCGCACTCCAGAAAAACGAACCCCAACTGCCCAGCGTCGCACGGTGACCGGCGTCGGCGACCTTGCTGACGACGTCGGGAGTGAGTGCGGCAGTCTCGGTCACGAGTTAGGCAAAAAGCGCCGCGCCGATCAGATTCGCGCTCAGGACAACTACCCAGAGCCGCAGGGTGGCGAGCAGATGACGTCGCTCATCGAGGACCAGCGTCACCGGATACAAAGTGTTTTCGGTGAACAGCTGCGCCCGGCCGATGATCACAATGATGAAGCCGACCGGGAAAAAGAGAGCGCCCACCAGGCGTGCGTCGGTGTGACCGCCAGCGCGACCGTCGCGGCAGCCGACGCGACCGCCCCGAACCCGACCGACGCACCCGCGAACAGTCCGGAGAACGCCAGCGCGGCGACAGGTCGATCGAGCTCCTCGGCCCCCTCGCGCTTGACGCGCTCATAGATGTCGGCGGCGCTGGCGCGAAGCCGGCCCTCGTCGCCCGAACTGCTATCGGTGCCCTCGCTCGCTGCCATCAACCTCCGCTCCTGAAACTTGGCGCCACGGCAGCTCGCACGCATCTCAGCACCCGCGAGCGACGGCGGGCTGACCATGCCTCACGGTCCGGACGGCTACCTGCCGAACACCAGCTCCCCCCGCAGTCCGGCTCGAGCCAAAGCATCAACGAGAAGCCGGTGCCGCTTAGGGGCGAAGGCTGGGATAACACCGTGTGGGCGGCCAGCGAGAACATCGCGTTTCGATTTCTCAGGCGGAAGATCGCGGTTCCGTGGGGTCAAGCGCGAGATGGCGATCCTGCCCGCACTCGCTACCCAGCTGCCTGCTGCGATCCCCGACGCGTCGTACCCGGGCGCTGCGAGCCTCGGATTTCCGCGGCCCTGATACGGGAGCCAGCTGATCGCCGGCTGGAGACGAACCGGCGCGCCAGGCTGGCAGCCTAGCTCGGGCAGTTCCTGGGTTTTCTACACAGCCTGCGACCGTCGACGCCACGTCACCAGCGACTCCCTCCGCCCGCGAGACGAGCGCCCTCCACTTCCGCTTCCGCTCAAGCAGGAGACGAAGCAGCAGCCGCTCGCTCACGGCCGGATCGGCGACGAACCGGAAGTGTTGATGCTCGGCGCTCGGGTTAGAGGAGCGTCTTCTCAAACCAATGCTCGGCGTACTGGCCATCGTTGAATGCAGCGACCTCTCGATAGCCGAGGCGGGCATACAGACGTCGAGCTTCGACAAGGTCGGCTCGGGTATCCAGACGCAGCATGTTCAGCCCGCGGTCTCGGGCCGCGGCCTCGAGCGCCTGCATGAGACGTAGCCCCAAACTCCGGCCACGCGCCGCCCTGACAACGAACAGACGCGTGACCTCGCCGACGTCGTCAGGTAAGAGCCGCAAACCGACACAGCCAGACGGCCGGCCGTCAACCCGCGCCACCAGTAACACCCCATCCGGCTCGATCAGATCATCGCCCGGGAACTCGCGAAGCGCGGCGGTCATCTCGTCGTGGGTGACGGGCCGCCCGTAGTACCGACTCACGACATCATCGAGATACGCGCGCAGGATCCGCTGCGAGTCAACGGCATCCGCGCGCTCGACAACGATCTGCTCCACCGGGTCGACCACGGACCCATTGTGATCTGACCCATCGCCCAGGGCGACACGACGCCCGCTCGGAGTTGGCCGACTGGTCGCGGCGTTGCTGAGCGGAGAGTTGACGCTGCTCCCGGTAGCCATCAGCGGAGGAGTGAGGTCGTCGGTGATCTGGATGCGCCGTTGGCAGGAACGGCGGATCGCGAATGGTTCTAGAGGGTCACTGTGGCCGTTACGATTTCCCGAGGCAGCGCCGCAGTGCGCCAGCACCGTTGCTCAGGACAGGTTCGCCGTGTGAGACGAGCACCCGTTCAATCGGGAGCTCGAGCAGCGGCTCGAGCACCAATCGCAGCGCGTTGCGGTTGACCTTGACCCAGTACAACCATGACTCTGGGCACAGCTGCAGACCGCCGCCTGGAGCACCGAGGATCCGGTCGCCGGGAATCAGTGTTCGGACCTCGGGCAACCAGAACATCGTCTCGGCAGCTCCTCGCAGCACGATTGACTGGACCCCCGCCGGCAGGTTGCGTTTGGCGCGGGAGGTGGAGGCGCCGTATCGGCTGGCCACGTGTTCGCGGCTGCGGCGATGTGGGCCGAGTGTCGTCAGCACCACCACCCGCCGCTTCGCGACACGCTCATCCGCCCAGTGCCAAAACGAGTCGTCGTCAGGCGGGACGAGCGGGTCTATGAAGACCACCGCGTCCGGACGCTCGTACAGCACGCACCCCACGAGCTGCTCCCAATCGTCGGGGCTGTCTGGCTCGGAGTTCGGTACCCACGCAGGATGCGGAGCCGTCCAGCGCCACAGGCCAGAGGCGATCTCATGCACACACCCACGCTATCGGTCTGCCGGAGTTCACTCTCGCTTTTGATCGAGGCTGGCGCGAAGCCCCCCTGCGCATCTGGGCGCGACCGAAGCAGCAGTTGCACGTTTGTAGCCGCCTGGGCGACGATGCCGCAGCAAAGGCTGGCGCCGGCAGGGCTGACTTTCAGATTGCTGAGATCATCCGATGTGGATCAGACCGGACGCGGTGCGTATCTGGAGCAGGTTCTCGTCGGCGGGCGGAGCCGCGCGCGATCGTGATCGTCGACTACGACGCGAGTTGGCCAGGGCGGTTCGTGGCGCACCGCGATCGAGTGGCGCGAGCCCTCGGCCCGATCGCGTGCAGCATCGAGCACATCGGCTCTACGGCCGTCGCCGGTCTGGCGGCTAAGCCGATCATCGACCTCCTCGTCGCGGTGAAGGATCCGGACGAGGAATCGCTCATGGTGCCCGCCATGCGATCGGCGGGATACCACCTCCGCGTCCGCGAGCCCGGCCATCGCATGTTCCGCACCCCTGAGCGGGACGTGCACGTCCACGTCTGGCAACACGCCGACCCCGAGATCTCGCGTCACCTCAGGTTCCGTGACCGACTGAGAGCCTCAGTCGAAGATCGGGTGGGCTACGAGCGGCTCAAGCGCGTCCTCGCCACGAAACGCTGGGACGACATGAATCAGTACGCCGATGCCAAGAGCCCACTCATAGAGCAGATCCTGTCCCGGGCGATCGACTAATCAGCGACCGCCCCATTCCGGCTGGCTGACGCGCCGGTGGGCCGCCGAAGCGGTTGCTCGCGTGGAACCCTTTGTAGCTCTACGGTTTCACCTGTCTGATCAGCTCGGCCAGCTGTTCTGGTTCGTAGCCGTGCCGGCGTCCGAACTGGACGAACTCTCTGGCCTTGGCGAGCATGGCACCGCGCTGTGGGGTGCCAGCGACGTGAACTCCGCGTCCGCGGCTGAAGTCCAGCAGCCCTTCGTCGCGTAGCAGCCGCAGGGCTCGCAGGACTGTGTTGGTGTTGACATCGAGAACTGTGGCGAGGTCACGTGCGGGTGGTAGTCGCTCTCCTGGTTTGGCCTCTCCCTCAGCGATCGCGCGGCGGATCTCGCCTGCGACCTGCTGGTGCAGAAGCACCGGTCGGTCGCGGTCGATCTTGACATTCAACATTGTGCTAGCGATACTAGCGTCATGCTTGATGCCAGGGTGCTCGCATCCCCGGTCGCGCGTTGGGCGGTCATTAAGGATGCTCGGCGTCGCCAGCACTGGCGCCAGCGGCGGATCCTGGCCATGGCCGCCGTGCTACTGGCAGCCGCCGCATCTGGCTGGCTGATCGCGCACAGCCCGGATGCGGGTCGACCGCTGAGGGCTGGCTCGGCAGTGGTCGGTGCAGTTCAACGGGTCGCACTGGGCGGTCGCGTCACCGACGCAACGACGTTGCACGGCGACGTGTGGGTTCTCACGTGCGCACGGCAATGCGGGTCGGTGCTTGCGGGTCATGGCGGGTCTGGTGAGCTGACCGAGGTCAACGGCGCCACTGCAGGCGTGATCGGCCGCGTCGCGGTCAACGACCCGGGCGTGTTGACCAGCGGCAACGGGCAGCTCTGGCTCGCGCACTTCGCCACCGGCACCGTGACCCGTGTGAACCCGCAGACGGGTCAGACGACCGCCACGATCGAGCTCAAGCTCCCAACAGCGATCGCGCCCGGCGACCGCCGGTTTTTGCCCTCGGGCATGAGCTTCGCCGCCGGCACGGTTTGGGTCACGACCGCACGCGGGTGGACCGCCGCGATCGATCCGCGCTCAGCCACGCTTGATCGGATGATCCGATCTTCAAGTCAGGCGACCAGCGTCACCACCTCCGGTGGGTTGACCTGGGTCGCCGACGAGCTCTCCGGCGTCGGCACCTTCACCGCGCACAGCACCCACGTCGCCCGCCACCAGATCACCTGGGCCGGGCTGCCGCTCAGCATCGAAACCGTCGCGCATGGAGCCGGGCTGATCTGGGCGCTCGGGTCGAGAACCGACGGGCACGCTCTCACAACCGGGGCCGTCGTGACCGCGATCAAACCCAAATCCGGCCTCACCCGTCAGTGGCCCGTCCCAGGGGGCGCCACGATGATCGTCACCAACCGCGGCGCATACGTCGCACCGCTCAACGGCGGTCAAATCGAGCACCTCACCGCAACCCACCGAGTCCAGACCATCCGCGCCCCCGAGTTCCGCAAACTGACAACCGCCACGCCCCACGCGCTCTGGGCCACGACCAGGGACGGGAACCTGCTCCGGATCGCGTTCACACGCTGACCTCCGCCCAGACTTCCGCTGCCACGAACCACCGGCTGCGTGGAGGGACCGCCCGGCCGTTGACGACGCTTCCGCTTCGGGTCGGCCAACGCCAAGAGCAGAAGCCTGATCGGCAGACCCGCTGGGGCGACCGAGGGACACTGATCAGAGCAGTCAGGACTCGCCGAGGCGGACGAGCAGGCGGGCAGCTCCAGCGGTCTGGTCGGGGCTGGTGAACCCGGCCCGTTGGTAGAGCGAGAGCGAGCGTTCGCTCGGTGAGAGCACAAGTCGCACATACCCGCGTTCACGAGCCGCGGCGATGAGCTGCTCAAGCAGCATCGATCCGATGCCGCGATCCCGGGACTCGGAGCGGACGAACATGTTGCTGATGTAGCCCCAGCGTGAGTCGGGACGCCCCGGGTGGGGCATCCGGCGGTATTCGAGCATGGAAGCCATGCCGACTGCGAGATCACCGGCCCAGGCGATCCAAGTCGTGCGCCGATCGCCCTCGCTGGCCACCCAATCCCCGAGCCGCTCCTCAAACGCACGATCGGGAGCGGTGCCGGCGCTCCACAACGATCTCAATTCAGCAACGGCCGGCACATCGGCACGGTCGACTATTCGGACTACCACTCCTGGGAGCGGCTCATGCATCCGATTGATTCTCGCAGGCGAAGCTTTGCTCTGGGTGTTGGCGGCCGGAGAGCAGAAGCCGGATGCGCGTGGCTACCTCGACGAGGCCGGAGCGAAGACAGCTGTCTGTCGCCGGAGGATGATGGGGTCATGACTCATTTGGAGCGACTGGCGGAGCTCGCCGTGGTTGTCGGCGCGAATGTACAGCCCGGCCAGGTGGTGCAGGTGACTGCCGAGGTCGAGCAGATCGAAGTCCTTCGAGCCGTCACGGATGCCGCCTACCGGCACGGAGCGCGGTTTGTCGATGCACAGCTGAGGGCCCCCGTTTTGCAGCGATCGTTGGTGATCAATGGTCCGGCTCAGGCGTACGTGCCCACTTGGGCAGACGCATCGACCTATGGGCTTGATGCGGCCGCCGGCGCGAGGATCATGCTCATCGGACCGAGCACGCCCGGGTTGTTAGACGATCTGGATCCGGTGCTCGTGGACCGCGCTCAGCCGCCGCGGAGCCGTGCGTGGCGCGAGGTCGAGTATCGCGTGAACAACACGATCATTCCCGCACCTCATCAGGCCTGGGCGCAGAGCCGCTATCCGCAGCTCACCGCTGGGCAGGCGCTGGAAAACCTGTGGCAAGACATCGCGATCGCCTGCCGGCTTGACGACGAGGATCCGGTCGCGACCTGGCGCCGGCGTTTCGCTGACCTCAGTGATCGCGCGCATCAACTCTCCGCAATGGGACTCGACGCGATCCGCCTCCGCGGACCCGGAACCGATCTCCTGGTTGGACTTCTCCCCGGCGTGCAGTGAGCGGGGCCGACCAACATCAGTGACGCGAGGCGTGCTGCATGCCTGGAATCTCCCTTCAGAGGAGATCTACACCAGCCCGGATCCTGCCCGCGTCAACGGGCACGTCCGCCTCACACGCCCGGCGGTGGTCGGCGGGACCATTGTCAACGACGTGACGCTTACGTTCGTCAACGGAGACGTCTCTGAAATCGCCGGTGGGGGTGGCGTCGACGGGTTGCGCGCGTTCGCCAGCCGTGACGCCGGAACGCGTCGCGTTGGGGAGCTCGCGCTCGTCGACGCCGACAGCGCCGTCGCGCACGTCGCGCACGTCGATCGGCCATTCGGTCTCGGCCTTTTGGACGAGAACACCGCGGCCCATCTTGCCCTCGGTTTCGGGTTCCCGTAGCTCGCCGATAAGCAGACCCGAGCTCGTGTAAACCGGAGCGGCGATCACCTTGATCTAACCATCGGCTCACCAGACCTCCAGATCACCGGACTCGACTGCTTCGGCGGTTCGGAGCGAGCCCTCATGCGCGATGGACGATGGGCGCTGCTGTGAACGAGACGCGCCTGTAGACCAACCGCCAGATACCGGCTCCCACGAACGACGAGGCACCTGTGCGACGCCTCGGGCCCCGCCGGCACTTCTGCTTTCGATCCCCCAACGGTTCAAGCGGAAGCTCGAGCCGCAGACCCGTTAAGGCGACAATCCAGCAGTGTTGTGATGCTTGGCGCTTGAATCAGACGAGCTTCTTCTCAAACCAAATGCTCGCCGTGCTGGCCATCGTTGAACGAGGCGACCTCTCGGTAGCCGAGGGGGGCATAGAGACCTCTAGCTTCGACCAAGTCGGCGCGGGTATCCAGACGACCGGGGGCCCCGCCCAGCGCGCACTCAGGGGCAACGGGTAGAGGGCCCCAGCAAGGTGCCGAGGATCCCGTCCGTTGTCTCGTAGACGTGCACGAGGCCCGCGATCCCTCGCTCGGCTAGCTGCATCCACACAGCCGTACGTCGGCCAGCCCCAGCTGTTTGAAGCGCTCCAGCAGGTCATCGCGAGCCTGCACCTTGCCCGGGTCCGGCGCTGGCGCTAGCGGTTGCCGCGCGGGCAAGTGGTCGAGCGTTGGAGGCGCGCGACACGAGTCGAGGCGCAGGCGTCATGATTAGCTCATGGTGGCATTGGGGAAGGGCTGGGGCCGGCGCTACGGCCGGCCTGCCGCGCGCGCTAGGCCTTGCCGACGAGCGCCGAGCTGGGCAGTCCCCACTTTGCCGCGTTGGCCTTGTACTGCGGGGTCGAGAGGTACCACTGGACGGCGCTGCGCAGCTGGGTACCTGTGGGGCTGCCCTTCTTGACCGCAATGCCGAGCGGGGTCGACGCCGCCGGGTCGCTGAACGTGACCTTGAGGCCGCCCTTCTTGCGCGCGATCAGGTTCTCGGTGATCGTGTCCTCGAACATGGCGAACAGGTTCCCGTTCCCGAGCGCCGGCACCTCCTGAGCCACCGCGGGGAAGGAGTGGATGCTGATCGCCGGCTTCCCTGCCTTCGTGCACACGCTGCTCTCCTGCTGGGCGAACATCAGCTCCGAGGAGGCGCCGGTGAGGATGCCCATGGACTTGCCGCACAGGTTCAAAAACGACTTTACGTGGGCCGCGTTGCTGCTGTTTACCATCACGGAGAGCCCGGTTTTGAGGTAGTCGACGAAGCCGACCACCTTCTCGCGCGCAGCGGTGTCGTAGACGTCCGAGACCACCATGTCGGAGCGCCCGCTCTGCAGGGAGGGGATCAGCCCGTTGAAGTCGCTGGTCACCCACCGGTACTTCCAGCCCAGGTGGGCCATGACCGCCTTCATCATGTCGGGCTCAAAGCCGACGATCTGGTTGGGGTCGGTGGCCGAGCGCGAGCTGAATGGCGGGAAGTCGGCCGAAGTGGCGATGACATAGGTCTTGCCACTGCTCGCGGCGGCCGAGCTGCTGCTGCTCGAGCCACCTGCGGCGGCCGCCGAGCTTGCGCTGCTGCTGGAGCCGCTGCTGCCGCAGCCGGCGATGAGAACGACGGTAACCGCGGCCAGCGCGCCGAGGCGCAGGCGGGTGGTGAGGCTACTCATGAACGATCTTTCCTCCGTTTGAGATGACGCCGCTTGATCGAGATGCCGAGCGGCTTGAACTCTCCCGCGTTGCACGGGTTGAGGTCCTGTGGACAGTCGGAGACTGCAACGAGGGCGTGCGTCTGTCTCCGCACGCAGCGTGATGTAGTCGCCGGAGGCGGGCTCCACGATCGACCTGTCGTCCGCTAAAGCATCGGAGGTCATCTAGAGCGCTTTCTCCGTCACCGGGTTCGGGGTCCCGCTCGCGCCCGCCATACGCGCGTCGATCATGCCCAGGAACGCCTGGGTGCGCTCCTCCTGTGGGTTGCGGAACAGCTCGTCGGGCGTGCCCTGCTCCACGATGCAACCGTCAGCCATGAAGACGACCTTGTCAGCCCATTCGCGAGCGAAGACGATCTCGTGGCTGACGACGACCATCGTCATGCCGGACTCGGCCAGGCGACGCATCAGCAGCAATACCTCTCCGACGAGCTCGGGATCCAACGCGGAGGTCGGCTCGTCGAAGAGCATCAACCGCGGGTGCGTCGCGACTGCTCGGATGATCGCAATCCGCTGCTGCTGCCCTCCCGAGAGCTGGTGAGGGTAGTGATTTTCGTGCTCCGCCAGCCCTGCCCACGCGAGCAGGCCCCGCGCCTCCCGCCGGACCTCGGCTGCCGGGCGGCCGTAGACGCGTACGGGAGCCTCCATGATGTTCTCCAGCACCGTGAGGTGGTCGAAGAGATTGAAGTGCTGAAAGACCATGCCGATACGGGCTTTGGCGCGTGACGCCGCGGCGTCACGCATCGGAACCAGTCCACGGCTGCTGGTGCGGTACCCGACGTGCTCGCCACCGACCAGGATCTCGCCGTCGTCCACGGTCTCCAAGTGGTTGATCGTCCTCAGAAGCGTCGTCTTACCGGAGCCGCTGGGCCCGATCAGGAACACGACGTTGCCGGGCTCCACGTCGAGCGAGACACCCTTAAGTACAGGATTGCCGTTGAAGCTCTTCCGGACGTCGCGAATCTGGACATAAGGCTCTCCCGGCCGGCCATATGCCTCCTTGGACGCCGCCAGCGCGGTTATCAGCTCGGCTGAACCCGGCCCAGGGGACGCGGCCGGCGGCGTTTTCCTACTGGCCCGGCCGTGGCCGACGAGCCGCGCCAGGACTCCCCAAGACTGGTTGGTTTTGTCGGGCTGACCCTTAGAGCCTTGACGGGGCGCGTCCATCCCCTCCGAGAGGGCGGCCGTGAGCACTCCGGCTTCCCGCGCGCGCATCGCCGCGCGGGCGACGATGCGGGATCGGCGCTCGATGTTCAACCGCCCTTCCAGCCAGCCTTGGAACAGCACGATGACGCTCGTCGCCACCAGGTAGAGGACGCCGGCCGCCAGGAACACCGGGACGTATTCGAAGTTCGTCGAGACGACCTGCTCGGAGCGGAGTGTGAGTTCGCCGACCGTGATCACCGACGCCAGCGACGTGTTCTTGACGACGATGATGGCCTCGTTGGACATCGCCGGGGCGATCGTCCGCAGCGCCTGCGGGATCACCACCCGGTGGAGGACCTGCCAGCGCTTGAGCCCGAGCGCGGCCGCAGCGTCACGCTGCGTCTGCCTCACTGCCATCAGACCGCCGCGGATGATCTCAGCCATAAACGCGATCTCGTTGAGTGCCATGCCGATAATCGCGGTGGCCAACGCGCTCGTGCGGATCCCGATGAGGGGCAGGACGTTGTACCAAAACAGCAATTGCAGCAGGATCGGCGTTCCGCGCATGACCCAGAGGAAGGGAACGGGAGCCCACCGAGTCAACGGGTTGCGCGACATCCGCATAAGGGCGATGCCGAGAGCGAAGGGCAGCGCGGCAACAAAGGCGGCCACGGAGATCTCGATTGCGATCAGCAGCCCCTGCCACAGGAACCCGAGCGTTAGATATTGCGTGAACTGACTCATCTAGAGATCGGATCCAGCTCCGGAGGGTCGCGGTTCAGCCAGCACCAGCGAGACGGTTCTCACCGGAAGCGACTTGCTGACGGCAGCCTGCTCAGATGTAAAGCGTATACAACGTGCAATCGACATGTCAACCATGCACCGTCAATCCAGCACCCGTGCAGCGACCTCCGACCCCACGCGGACAGGATTCGACAGGAGTGCCTGTCCATCTGCAGATTCCGCCCTGAGCGGCGCTGCGATCCGCGGCAACCGCACCGGGCAACGTCCTGACGCGTGCGCGCCACCATCGAGAAGCAATGCGACGACTGGGTTGGCAGCTGACGGCGCCGTTAGCTCCTCGGTCCCGCCGTACTGGGGAGCAACCTCAACGACGTCGTCCTTACCAAGGGGAGCCCGGCGAGCGCCCGCACTGCCACGGCCTGGTTACGCCGTGTCAGGGCATCCCGAACACCGCCACCGCGACACCGCTGAGGTCCTTGACGACGGGGAGCCGGCCAGGGCGCAAAGACCCGTGAATCGCGGCGCCTCAAGTTTCCAAGGCTCATAGATTCTCAAACCTTTTCGAGATGACAAACGTTGGTGGGCGATCGGCGGCCGGCGGCCGGCGATGAACTGCCCGACCATGCGATGCTGTTAGGTTAGGCGCGGGGCAGCGACGGTGGGAGCAGCGAGGGAACGGTCGAGTCAACGACCACCTCGATCAGGACCGGCCGGGCTTCTACCGTCGCTGTGCGGATCGCCTCGCGGAGCTCGCCGGCGGCGGTCACTCGCGTCGCTGGGCACCCGTACGAAGCCGCCAGCGACAGGAAATCGATTCCGGGAAGCGCGAGGCTTGGCACGCCCTTCAGCCCGCTGAACGCGGCCACAGCCTCGAGGATCGCGTACCGCGAGTTGTTGACCACGATGAACGTGACCGGCGTCTGGAGCTGCACCGCGCTCCACAGGGCCTGCGGGGCGTACAGCGCCGACCCGTCACCGACCAGGCATACGACCGGGCGCGTGGGCTGCGCGAGCGCGATCCCGACGGATGCGGGCATTGCGAAGCCGAGCCCGCCGCTGGCGCAGGCGAAGAAGCTGCCGGCACGCCGGATCCAGTGGTGGCGACGTAGGTCGTTGCGGTGCGACGGCGCCTCCTCGACGAGCACTGCGTCCTCCGGCAGCACTTCGGCCAGCGTCGACATCAGGAATGCCGGCGGGATCGGCTGCGACGCCCCCGGCGCGTCGGGCAACGGTCGGCCGGCGTGGAGGGCATCCCCGTCGGGTGCCGGAATTCGCTCCAGCAGCGCCGCCGCGATCGCGTGCACGTTTCCCACCAGGCTGAGCGCGCTTGGCGCGCGCGCGGCCTCGTCGGGATCGTCGGTGATGTGCACGATGGTCGGCAGCGGCTGGTCGCCCGGCTCGTATGGGAGGAACGCGAACACCGGCGCACCCACCACCAGCGCGACGTCGGCGTCGGCTAGCTGCGCCGCGGCGGTAGCGTATCCGGGCGCCAGGTGACCGCGGTAGCGCGGATGATCCTCGGGGAAGCCGATCCGCGGCGACTGCGGCGCGGTCCACACGGCGGCGTCCAGCCGCTCGGCGAGTCGCGTCAATTCGCCCCACGCCTCGTCGCGGTCGGCGCCGGCGCCGACAACCAGCGCGATGGTGTCGCCGCCGGTCAGCCGGTGCGCCAAGTCGTCGATCGTAGCGCCGTCCAGGCCTCCGGCGGCACGGACGTCCCCCCCGATGCTGGAGAACGAGGCGCCGCTGGGGGAGGCTTCCCAGTCGTCGGCCGGCACTGAGACGAACGCTGGGCCGCACGGCCGCGTCTGCGCCAGTGCCCACGCCCGGTCAATCGCCGCCGGCACATCCTCGGCGCGTGCTGGCTGCTCGCTGTGCTTGACATAGGGGGCCATCAGCTCGACGGCACGAGCGAACAGGAAGGGTTCGAGCGCGAGCTGGCGGCGGTCCTGGTTGCCGCCGGTGATCACGAGCGGTGCCCGGTTGTGAAAGGCATTGACGACCGCGCCCATCGCGTTCCCGACGCCGCAGGCGCTGTGCAGGTTGACGAACGCCGGACGACCGGTGAGTTGCGCATAGCCGTCCGCCATCCCCACCGCGACCGACTCGTGCAGGGCCATGACATAGCGGAAGTCCTCGGGCAGATCGACCAGCAACCCAAGCTCGGTCGAGCCCGGGTTGCCGAAGATCGTCGTCATTCCCCGGTGTCGGAGCAGCTCGATCGTGTCGCTGCGAACCGACCTGGAGGTGCGGACGGCCGGCACCGTCTCCATGTTCAGCTGCCGGCGCCCGTGAGCCGCCGGTAGGCTTCGGGATTGGTGGCACCCTCGGTGCAGATGAGCAGCACCCGGGCATCCTCGCCCAGCCCCAGTGCCCCACGAGCTTCGGCCAGGTTCGGCTCGTCGGTCAAAGCGGTCATGGCCGCCAATCCGGCGGCGCCGCACTCGCCGGCGACGATGTCGTCGGCCGCCAGCAGGCGGGTGGCTTCCGCGACGAACGAGTCGGGTATCGCCAGGTACATGTCGATTCCGCGGGAGATGAGCGGCCAGGCGATCAGCGAAGGGGTGGCGCAGTTGAGTCCAGCCATGATCGAGTTCTGGGGATGGTGCAGCGTGACGATCCGCTCCGCCGCCACCGACTCGAGCACACACGCCGCCGAGGTGGGCTCCACGCCAACCACGCGCGGCCGGGGCTCCGGCAGCGACCGGTAATGCCGTACCACGGCGGCCGCGAGCGCGCCGACGCCGATAGGGACTACGACGACGTCGGGCGGGGGGCGCCCGTCGCGCTCCAGGGTCGCGTCGATTTCAGTGAAGATCGTGCTGTAGCCCTCGATCACCCACGCGGGGACCCGTTCATATCCCGGCCACGAGGTGTCGGAGATCACCAGGCAGCGCTCGTCAGCATCCTGCGCCGATCGCGCCACGGCGTCGTCGTAGCCACCATCGACAACGGTGACGACGGCTCCCTCACTCTCAATTGCCGCTACCCGTGCCGGCACCATGTCGGCCGGGACGTAGATCCGGGAATCGAGGCCGAGCAGAGCGGCTAGGTGGGCGACGGCGCGGCCGTGGTTGCCGTCGGTGGCTGCGGTCAGCGTCAAGGGACGCGCCTTCGCCACCTCCTCCTTGAGACGATCAAAGGTCGGGAGCGCGTCGAGAGTGCTTCCGAGATGTTCGACGATGGCGCGATAAATCGCCCAGGAGGCTCCGAGAACCTTAAACGACGGCAGGCCCAGCCGTTCGGACTCGTCCTTGACCAGCACCTCGGCGACCCCCAGCCTCTGAGCGGCCGCAACCGCCGGGCGCAGCGGCGTCGGGCGGTATCCCGGCATCGCGGCGTGAAAGGCGTGGGGCGATACCGCCGTCGACAGCATGGACAGCGACGCCTGCGGATGGGGTTGCGCCAGCGCGACGGCACAACCGCCGGGGGCTACCCTCGCGGTGGCGCTCATGGTGCCACGGTCGCTGAATACACCGCCGCCTCACGCATCGCCTCCAACAGCCGTTCCGGCGTCATCGGCAGCCGGCGCAGGCGCAGGCCGACGGCATCCTGAATGGCGCTGGCCAACGCCGCCGCGGACGGGCCGATCGGCGGCTCGCCGATCCCACGGGCGCCGAAAGGCCCCTTGCCGAGATGCAGCTCCAGCCCGATCGCCTTGATGTCGGGAACATCGACCGACGTCGGGATGAGATAGTCGGCGAACAGGGTTGAGCCCACCACCCCGTCGGTGACCTCAACGTCCTCGCTGAGCGCGTAGCCGATCCCCTGCGCCACCGCGCCCTGTATCTGGCCCTCGACCCGCTGCATGTTGATCGCGCGGCCGACGTCGTGGACGGCGGCGTACTTCAGGATGCGGATCTCTCCGGTCTCCTCGTCTACCTCCACCTCCACCGCGTGGGCACCATGGGTGCAGTCCGGGAACGAGCGACCCTGGCCGGTCGCCGCGTCGAACTTGCCGGTCTCGGCCTCGAACGTGCCGTGGTGAAAGGGCATCACGCCCTGGTCCTCAGACGCCTGTGAGAGCTCGGCCATGGTGATCGACCGACGATACGCCGAGACTCGGTTCTCGGCGAACTGGAGGTCGCCGACGCTGCACTCCAGCAGCTCTGCCGCTACCGGCTCGAGCTTCTCCCGGAGAGCGCGGGCCACCTTCAGCACGGCGTTGCCGGACATGTACAGCTGCCGCGTGGCGAACGTGCCGCCGGTCAGGGGCGTCAGGGCGCTGTCGCCGATGTGCACCGAGGTCCGATCGACGGTGATGCCGAGTACCTCGCCGGCGATGTCGGCCAGCGACGCCGACTGCCCAGCCCCGAGATCGGTGACCCCGGCGCGAATGACCATCGTCCCGTCCTTCTCCAGGCCAATCCACGACGAGGCCCGGTCCGCGAAGAACACCGAGCGCCCGTAGGGCTGCATGCTGCAGGCGAAGCCGCGTCCGATCTTCGTCCCCGGCCTGCCCGGCTGCGCCGGCGGCCCGAGCTCCTCGAGCGCGCGGCGCATGCACTCTCCAATGCCGACCCCGGTGTCGATCGTCTCCCCGGTGACGCGCCTATCGCCGCGGGTGACGAAGTTACGCTCGCGCACCTCCGTCGGCTTCAGACCCAGAACTTCGGCGATCCGGTCCATCTGCGACTCGTACGCGAAGACCACCTGCATGGCCCCGAATCCTCGCATCGCGCTCGTCGGGACGGTGTTGGTGAACACAGCCACGCTCTCCACCCGGGCGTCAGCCACCCGGTAGGGCCCGGTGGAGTTGACAGCGGCCGCAAACAACACGCGAGAGCTGAGCAGCGGGTAGGCGCCGGCATCGCCGAGGATCCGGACGTCCTGCGCCACGATCGTCCCATCACGCGCGACCCCTGTGCGGTAATGCATGAGGAACGGATGGCGCTTCTGGCGGGCCAGGAGCGACTCCTGCCGCGTCCACACCATCCGCACCGGGCGCCGCGTCTTCCACACCAGCAGCGCGATGAACGGCTCGACGGTCATGTCCTCCTTGCCGCCAAACCCGCCGCCCATGTAGGAGGCGATCACCCGCACGCGGCTGTGAGGCAGCTCCAGGATCTCCGCGATCTCCCGCGCGTGTTCGATCACCTGCGTGGCGACGCGCAATGTCAGCACGCCATCTGAGTCGATCCAGCCGACCCCGGCCTCGGGCTCGAGGTAGGCGTGGTCGACGCGTTGGCTGCGATAGGTCTCTTCGACTACCACGTCGGCCGACTGCATCGCCGCCTCGACGTCGCCGATCGCCGATCGCCAGGTCACGTATCTGTTTCCGCCGGCGTGGACTTCGGGCGCGGCATCACTCAGCGCCTCCTCGGGATCGAACACGCCGGGCAGGTCCTCGTACTCCACGTCGACCAGCCCAGCTGCTTCGACAGCGGCGCCGGGCGTTTCCGCGGCCACGACGGCGACGGGCTCCCCGTCGTAGCGCACCCGGTCAGCTGCCAGCACCGGCTGCACGATCGCGTCGACGCCAAGGCCGCTGGCCTCGTCAAGGATGCCATTGTGCGGGATGTCGGCCGCCGTCAGGACAGCGCGCACCCCCGGAACCGCGAGCGCGGCGCTGGTGTCGATGGCCACGATCCGCGCCGAGGGCAGTTGCGCCCGCACGACGACGCCGTGAAGCATGCCCGGAAAGCCCCAGTCGTCGGCGTAGGGCAGCGTTCCGGCCACCTTCTCGACGAAGTCCCGGTGCGGGACCGTCGTGATCTGCGCCGCCGAGTCCTCGCCAGCCGGACGCTCAGGCGCCTCGATGGTCACCTCGGCATCGCCGATCTCAGTCGACATGGGCCACCTCCAGGCGAGAATCGCGGTAGGCCTCGACGGCGTCGAGGATCTTGGTGTAGCCCGTGCAGCGGCAGAGGTTGCCCGCCAGCGCCCTGCGCAGTTGCTCTCGATCGGCCTTCGGGTGGCCGTCGAGATACCACTTGGCGGTGAGCAGCATCCCGGGCGTGCAGAACCCGCATTGGGATCCGGCATGGGCGAGGAAGCTCTGCTGCAGCGGGTGCAGCTCTCCGGGCGCACCCAGGCCCCGCACGGTGGTCACCTCTCGGCCATCAGCCTGGACGGCGAACATCAGGCACGAGTTCACCGGCTCGCCGTCGAGCAGAACCGTGCAGGTGCCGCACACGCCCTCGCCGCAGCCGAGCTTGACCTCTGGCGCTCCGGCCTCGGTCCGCAGCATCTCCAGAAGCGACATGTTGGGTGCGACCACCGCATCCGTCGCGCGGCCGTTGATGTGAAGCGAGATTTCGTGCGTGCTCATCTGATGTGTCCGTTGGTCGTGGGCGGTCCGCTACCGAGCGTGGCCCGGGCGGCGGCGGTGCGCAGCGCGCGCCCGATGAGCACCGCCACCATGTCGCGCCGGTAGCCGAGGCCGGCGTGTGTGCTGGGCCCGATCTCCACGCCTTGGGCGATCGAGCGCGCCAGATCGGCCACCGTGCCGTCGCTGACCCGGTCCCCGACCAGCGCCTGCGCGGCAGCGGAGACGTCGGCGGGGTGGTCGCCGACGGCCCCTACCACCAGGCGGACGGTGACACAGCGGCCGTCGTCGTCAAGGGTCAGCGCGGCCGCCACCTCGACCATGGCGAAGTCCCCCGCGCGGCGGCTGATCTCGGTGAAGCAGCTGCCGTAGCGCTCTCCGGCAATCGGAAACTCAACGGCGGTGATGACCTCGCTCGGTCGCAGCGACGTCGTCAGGTGAGTGACGAACAGGTCCTGCGCGGCGATCGATCGCTCGCCCGCCGGCCCGAGCACACGCACGGTCGCCTGCTGGGCGACGGCCACGGTCGAGAGCTCCGCAGTGGCCTCACCATGGGCCAGGGAGCCACCGATGGTGCCCCGCTGACGCACCCGAACGTTGCCGATGTGAGACGCGGCGTCGGTGAGCATCGGACAGCTGCCGTGCACCACATCCGAATGTTCGAGATCCACGTGCCGGACCAGGGCCGACAGAACCAGCTTCCCGTCACGGACATCGATGGTGCGCTCGCCGGCCGCCGCGACATCGACCAGCAGTGACGGCGTGGCCACCCTCAGCATCATCATCGGGACGAGGCTCTGGCCCCCCGAGATCACGCGGGCCTCCTCGTCGCCCTGCTGCAACTTCGCGACCGCGTCCTCCCAAGAGGACGCACGGACGTAGTCGAACGGCACGCTGTACATCGGCTACGCCGCGGCCGGAACGCCGAGGTGATCGAGAACAGCGGCCAGCGCCGCCTGATTTGAAGTGATGACCGGCACCCCCAGCGCCTCGTGGATCTCCTCGCGGGCATCGAAGGCACGAAAGTTGGTGCAGGATGCAAACAGCAGGTCGATGTCACCGCCGGGGAAGCATTCGAGCGCGAACTGGACGATCCGCTCGGGCTCGACGTCCGCGATCGCGAAGTTGTCGGTGATCCCGAGCCCATAGATCCCCGCCAACTCCAGCCCGTCGTCTTGCAGGCTCTGGGCGATCTTCTCGTTGAGGCTGTCGACGTAGGGGGTGATCACGCCCACCCGCCGACGATCGGCGCCACGGATCGCGTGACGCACTGCCGCGGCGACGCTGAACGTCGCGGCCTTGGTCTGCTCGCCGATCCGCGCAATGAGCTGCGCCTCGTATGCGTTGCCGCGCAACGCGCCGGCGCTGGTGCAACCGAACACCATCACATCGGGCCGCGCTGTTCCCAGGTCGGTGATGGCGGTCGGCAGGTGCTCGTCGAGCATCACCGCCTCGCCTTCAGGCGTGGTCTCCTCGAGGTACATGCGCGCGGTGTGCAGCGTGCAATCCGCGGGAAGACGCCGGTAGAAGTCAACCTCGGCGACCGTGTTGGACGAGGGAACGATCAATCCGACCCGCGTGCTCATGCGCCCTCTCCACTGCTTGACAGCTGCGCGGCGCGACCATCTCCGTCGGCCGCCGCGCCGTTGCTCGCCGCCCCGGAAGCCGGCGGGGCCAGCGGGGGCAGATCCAGCAGCTCGAGCGGGTTGGTCTTGATCATCGCCTCCACGCCCTGCTCGCTGATGCCCGACTCATAGACCGACTGCGCAAACGTCCGCAGGCACTCGGCAGGCATCGGATTGTGGCGCTGTCCAGCGTCGCTCATGAGAATGCACCGCTCCGGGCCCAGCGCCTGGATCGCCTCCACCTGACGGGTCAGCGGCGAGTGGTTCCACATTGGGGACACCGTGCAGTAGCCGAATTCGGCGTAGGCGCCCTGCGCGACCAGCTCCCTGAGGTCGTCGAGGTCGAGCATCGGGACCTTGAAGAACGGGTGGGTGATCATGATCTTCTCCACCCCCCGCTCCCGGGCGGCCTTGACCAGCAGCTGGATCTCCCGCACGGACAGGTGACAGGTGCTGAGGATCGCCGAGTAGCTGGCGATGAGCTCCAGCACCTCGATCAGGCCCTCGATCGGCTCTCCGGCGTCATCGAACACCTCGATGCCGCTGTCCGCGGACTCCGCCATCGTGCTCGCCTGCTTGTCGTACACGCCGGTCGAGCCGAACGTGCGGGCGTGGTTGGCGGCGTCCACCGTCGGCATCCAGACGTGCTTGCCCCCGAGCTGCAGCGCCGCCTCGACAGCCGCCGGATTGATTCCGCCGACCGCCCGGTTGAGCACGATCCCGCCGACAACCTGGATGTCCGGCACCTGCTGCATCGTGAGGTAGGCGCGGCTCGTGGTCCGCTCGGAATGGCATTTGAGCGAGATCGCTCGCAGGCTGAGCGATGCTGCATGGCGGGCGACGCCGACGTCGTCCGCGATGCGGGGGAACAGATCCGGCTCGGAATGAACGTGGACGTCCACCGCGCCTCTCATATCGATGAATGGACCGATCGTCATGGGGTCGACGTCACCTCTCTCGTCTCTGATAAGTCACTGCGATTGCCGTCGCGCAGCCAGCGCAACTCGTTGAGCTCCTGGTCGGTGGGGGGCGCGAGCTCGCCGATCGTCTCCGACACCAACAGCTCGAACCCAGTGTTGGCGTGGACTTGGTCCTCGGTTACGCCCGGCTGCAGCGCGTCCAGCCGCAGCCTGCCGCTCGCCCCGTCGAAGCCCAGCAGCGCTAGGTCGGTCACCACCGCCACTGGGCGGCTGCGTACTAGGCCCGCCTGGCGTCGTGATTCCGGACCGCTGAGATATCCAGGGCTAGTGATGAAGTCGACGCGCTCCACGAACCGCCGCGACTCGTGCCGGGTCATGATCATCACCTCGCGGCAGCTCGACACGATGTCGTTGGCGCCGCCGCTGCCGGGCAGCCGGACCTTGGGCTGATCGGGGTCGCCGATGTAGCTGGTGTTGACGTTGCCGTAGCGGTCCAGCTGCCCGGCGCCGATGAAGCCGTAATCGTAGTGGCCGCGCTGACCGTACAGGAACAGATCGTTGATCGATGTGAGCATGAAGGCGCCATGAGCGGCGCGCATCTCGTTGGTGGAGACGGGCAGGCGTCCGGGAAGCATCCTGGGTCCGATCGACCCGCCCTCCAGCACGATCGTCAGCGACGGTGCATGCAGCCGCTTGGCCAGCACGCTCGCCTCCAGCGGCGCCCCGACCCCCGCGAACACGACGCGGCCGTCACGCAGAAGCCGGCTGCCGGCAATCGTCATCAGCTCGACGGCGGTGGCCTCGGTCATGCCGTCACCAGCTCTCGCGCGCGCCGGCGCTGCTCCAGCAGGCGCGACGCTCCAACCATGTCCAGAAAGCCGGAGAAGCTCCCGGGGCCCTCGACGTTCTCCTGCAGATAGGCGTGAACACCGGCCACACCGTCACGGTTGATGAGATCGGCGTACGCGTCGAAGTGGTCAAAGTCAGCCTCATAGCGTCCGTGGCATTCATGCGGGTAGGAGCCGAACGGCACCTCCACGACGGCGTCGACCACGAACCCGGGGATCACCGTGCGGTCTGCGGTGCGCACGATCGCCTCCGCCGGCACGATCTCCTCGGCGGTCACGATCACGGTATTGGCAGCTCGGGCGTACTCGACATCCATGTACACCGGTCCCTCGATCTGCGCGTTGCCGGCGGCATCCGCCGTCTGCACGTGGATGAGGGCAACGTCGGGGACCAGCGCCGGGACCGCCACTAGCAGCTGGTCCGTGAAGGGACAGCGCATCTCCTGCGCAGTGGTCCGCCCCAGGAGATCGGATCCCAGCAGCGATGCCGTGGGCAGGAACGGCATGCCCATCGAGGCTGCGAGTAGTCGCATCCCAAACGACAGGTGACTCCACTCCTCATAGAGCGAGGGATCACGTTCCACATACTCGCGGAACACTTTCGGGATTCCCCACTTCAACCCGATGCCGACCCAGCTTGACACCAGCTTGGCGGCAGCGCCCGAGGCCAGGAACAGCTCGGACTCGTAGCACATGAGGTTGCGGGCCAAGGTCAGGTTGCGGCGTTCCGCTCGCAGCAGTTCCAGCAGCATTGCCCACGGCGTGCGTGAGTAGCAGCAGCCTCCGGCCACGACCGTGTCACCGTCGCGCACCAGTGCCGCCGCGTCGGCCAGCGACGTGCGCTTGTTGGAGACATCGCTCATGACGAGGAACCCACCGCGATGCCGCTGACGAGCGGCCTCACCTCGGCAGCGAAGCGCTCCACCTGCTCGAGCTCGTAGTTGTACGGGACCAGGCAGATGTGCTGAACGCCGGCGGCGGCCTGCGCGGCGATCTGCTCGGCGCACTGCTCTGGCGTGCCCCGGATGGCGCTCTCGGCGGTCGACTCGCTCCACTCGGGCAGGTCGAAGTAATCGCCGATGTACTGGCGCGCGCGGCGGTCGGCCGCCTCGAAGGAGTCGTCGATGCACAGGGGCAGCTGGGCCACGTTCTCCAGCGCATCCGGGTCACGGCCGGCGCTCTCAGCGTGTTCCCGGATCCGGTGCCATGCGGTGCTGAAAGCTGCCGGCTCATAGAAATAGGTCAGCCAGCCGTCGGACTTCTCGGCCACCCGGCGCAGCACCTTGTCGACGTAGCCGCCAATCAGCAGGCGCGGCCGCTGCCGCGGCGAGGGCTTGGGGAGCATCACCGCGTTGCGGAACGGAACTCCTCCGGCCTCGCCGCTGACCCGCTCGCCGGACCAGAACTCCTTCATCAGCGCGAGGTTCTCCTCGAAGATCCGGCCCCGCTGTTTGAACGGGACGCCGCAGGCGTCGAACTCGCGCTCATACCAGCCGACGGCCATGCCGAGGGTCAGGCGTCCACCGGACACGATCTCGAGGGTCGCGGCGGTCTTGGCCAGCACCGCGGCGCGGCGGAGGGGCAGCACCAGGACGCCGGTGCCCAGCTCGACGCGCTCGGTCTGTCCTGCCAGCAGCGCCAGGGTCGCCAGCGATTCCAGGAACGGGAACGGCCGGCCGCTGCCCAGGAACATGTGGTCCCAGGCCCAGACCGAGTCATATTCCAGCTCTTCGGCACGGCGGGCGTAGGCGACGATCTCCGCTACGTCGGGGTCCTTCTCCACAGGCGTGAAGTTCTCCAGCGCCAGCCCGAACTTCAGCTTCGTCATGTGATCACCCCTTCAGCGCCTTGGCGATTGCCGCCCGGCCATGCTCGATGTGGATCTTCATCTGCCTCTGCGCGCGCGCGGAGTCGCCGTGCTTGAGCGCGTCGAAGATGTTCAGGTGCTCGTCCAAGAAGCGTCGCGGTAGCTCGGTGACGTAGACGAGCTCAGATAGCTCGAGCTGGAGGCGGGTCCAGTACCCACGCAGCACGCTGAGCAACTCGCTGCCACTCGCCTCGTAGATCGCTAGGTGAAAGTCCGCATCAAGCTGCCCAACCTCCCGGGGCTCAGCCGCGTCAAGCGCGTCCACGAACCGCGCCAGCACGTTCTCCGCCGACGCCAGCGTGTCCGGAGTCATCCGCTCGGCCGCCAGCGCCGTCAGATGGGGCTCCAGAACAAGCCGTACGTCGTAGACCAGCAGAGCCTCGCCGGGGGTGAGGCGGTAGGTGACGAACGTGCCGCGGCTGCGATAGGTGATGACTAGCCCTTCGCCCTCGAGCGTGCGCAGCCCCTCCCGCACTGGCGTGCGGCTGACCCCAGTGCGGTCCATGACCATCGCCTCGGTCAGCCGCGCGCCGGCCGGCTGACGGCCGGTGAGGATGTCCTCCCGGAGCACCCTGCACACGTGCTCGGCCAGCGACGGCGGGGGCGCCGGGCGCACCCCGTCCCCCTCATCGTTCCGGCGAAGGCCGTACCGCGGCGGGCGTCGCGCGACTCGGCCTTTGGAAGTGGACATCAAACAACCTCTCAAGTTCGGCACCGGGCTCCGATGACGCTAAGCATGCGCCCTCTCTCAGCCGCTCATGTGCAGAGTATACAAGACACACACGCCGCTACGCGCGGCCTCCGGTCACATCAGCGTGTCAATTCTTGAGGAACGCACCGACCGCTTTTCGGTGACCACCGATGTCGCAGTAGGCGCAGGCGATGCCAAGAGCCGCCAGATCCCGTAGGTCGTCCACTTCGTGATGCTTCCTGCGTGGGCAATCGCGTCTCATCCACACAGCGCCACGAGCCCGTGCGTGGCGATCCTCCCGCCGAGGCAGGCCGCGTGATCGCGTTGACAACCAGGCGCGGGTGAGCGATCACGCCCGTGGAAGCTCCAGCGCAGTTTGTCGCGAAGGAGTGGCTGCTGGCGCTAAGCGTCGGTGTCCTGGAAGGGGTTGATGGAGGCCGACGATGTCGTGGGCCCGAAGGGCAAGCAACAACCGGGAGCGCTCCGCGGTCTGTCACGACCGTGGGTCGTGCGCGGTCGACGATCTCCAAAGAGCTGCAACGCAATGCTGCGATCCTCACGGGCCGGCCTAAGTATCGGGCCTCCACCGCCCAGACGCATGCCGGCCGTCGCGCCCGACGACCGAAGCAGCGGGGCTCGCTGTCAAACCGGCGCCGGAGGCGAACGCCACCCTCGCGCGACCAGCTCGTCGGAGCGCCCCGCTCGTGGTGCTGACTAGGAGACTGGTGTCGAACGGGACGGTGTGACCGCCGGCCGGGTTCGGATGCGCGCGCGGGGTAGCCTGAGCGTGCCTAGTGTGGCGCGGGCCGGTTCGGGGCGGCGAGGGTGCTGGTTGACGGCTGGGGCCGCTGGTGAGTCCTGGGGGCGGGCTTCGTGGGCTCCTCCACGTTGAGGGTGGGTAGCGTCCGGCCTGGCTGATTGCCTGACCGGCTTCTGATCCTCGATGATGGAGGCCGGTGATGCAGGCGCAAGATCTTCTTCTGTTCCAGGCCGCGCTTGGGTT